>SESF01032597.1_pt1 | contig 10567 bp, 5 predicted proteins | sample 3171521 | NCBI WGS metagenome assembly SESF01 (sample SAMN10866945, study PRJNA518727) | freshwater metagenome | biome: subpolar coniferous forest; feature: holomictic lake; material: water; isolation source: holomictic Lake 227, 6 m and 8 m depth | place: Canada: near Kenora, Ontario | collected...
GCGCGGCGGGCTTACCCATAACGCAATCATCCTCCTCCTTCTTTGCGCTTGTCCAACCCTTCCTCAAACGAGTATAATCCAGCGCATGGTGATGATATGATGTATCCTGGACAGCACGGACGCATACGCCGCACACTGCAGATTGCCACGGCTGAAACAGCAGGGAATGCTGTCTTTGCAGCGATTGCGCTGGGGCCGTTGATGACTGGTTTTCTGCTCGCGTGGGGCGCAACGAATTTTCAGTTGGGTCTTTTCGCATCCCTTCCTTACTGGGTTGCATTTGTCGAATTAATCGCCGCCTATTGTGTTGACCGCTATGCAACGCAACGGAAGTGGATCGTTGTTTGGCTGGGACTTTTTGCGCGCGGCATGTTCTTTTTAGTCGCGGGCTTGGCCTGGTGCGCAGGTTTTTCAGCCACGTGGTTTTTGCCGCTCTTTTTTGTGTTGTATACCCTCTTCCAAGTGTTTTATCATGCCAGCGGTCCCGGCTGGACCGCCTGGATGGCGGTCTTGGTCCCGGCGAAGATTCGCGGACGCTATTTAGGCGTCCGCAATCGGATTGTCGATGCAACGGGATTGCTCGCCATGGTGCTCGCCGGCTCTGCGCTGGATGCCTTCCGAAACGCAGGTCTGGTACGGCAGGGGTTTTCGGTGCTCCATGGCGTTGCGGGATTAGCTGGTATAGCCTGTTTTCTGCTCTTGAAGCGTCAATATGATCCAGGACATTCAAGTCAGTTGCCGCAATTCAAGTGGGGGTATCTGCTGGCATCTTTGAAGGACGTACGCTTTAGGTGTTTGGCAGGCATCAACTTGATTTGGCTGGCAGGTCTCACCGTCTATACGCCCTTTGCCGAAGCGCATGTGATCAAGAATATGCACTGGAGCTTCAAGGGGGTCTCTGTACTGGTTATCGTCAGTACGCTCGCGTCGGTTCTGGCGAGTCGCTATTGGGGGAAACTTTCTGACCGCTTAGGAGCCAAGCGTGTCATGGGACTCTGCATGGCTGGCTTGCTCTGCGTGCCGTTGCTTTTGGCTGTGTGTCCGATGGACCATGTGTGGCTGGTGTACGGCTGTTGGGGACTGATGGGCTTGTTCACAAGCGGCTATGGGCTGACGATGTTTGGTTTGACGCTTGAATGTCTGCCAGCCGATGGTCGGGCCATGGGGTCTGCTTTGCTGGCGACGCTGGCTGGGCCGGTGGTCGCAATTACCGGCCTGTTGGCGGGATGGGGCGCAGAGCTCGCCGGCGGCTATGGTATTTTATTCATCGCCTCGATTGTGATACGGATTCCCGCCTTTTTATTTTTGAAAAAACTATGAAAACGAAAACACCCAGCCTTGGCGATATTGCAAAACAGGTCCAGGTTTCAAAGATGACTGTTTCGTTGGCATTGCGTGACAGCCGTGAAGTGTCTGTGGAGATGCGCGATAAAATTCATGCGGTGGCCCGCGAGATGGGCTATTCGCGCAGTCCGCAAATGAGTTATCTCATGGCGGAAGTCGCGCGTGTGCGCAATGGCATCATGCGCGAAACACTTGCGTTTGTGACCACCGAGCCGACCGAAAACGGCTGGAAGAAATACGATTCTGAAAAGTTTGGCGTGATGAAGGCGTATGCCGCAGAGAGAGGGTATAATCTTGAGCCCTGGTGGCTGTCGAATCCTGCGTTGACCCCTGAACGCGTGAATGAAATTTTATGGTCGCGCGGCATTACAGGTATTGTGCTACCGAATATCAGCCGGAAATTTTTTGAGCGACACAGCGGAACGCTGCCGATCGAATGGGAAAAGTTCTGTGTCGTTGAAATGGGCGGAGGCTTGCGTTATCCGAATGTCCATCAAGTCCTGCATGATCATTATCATGGCATGTTCCTTGTGTTGGATGAGCTTGAGGCGCTGGGCTATCAGCGGATCGGCTTTTGCGTGCGGAGCGAAGATGATCTACGTACGCATCATCGCTGGATCGCCGCCTATCACGTCTGGCTTCAATTGCGGAAGGTAAAGATTAAACCGCTGATTGCACCTGAGTTAGAGGCGAACAAAGTGAAAGAGTGGATCGCGCTGAACAGGCTAGAAGCTGTGATCTCGCCGGGCACCCCTGATATTAAAAAATGGGGCATGACAACTCCTAAGAAGATTGGCTTTGCTTCTTTAGATCTCTGGGGTAAACGCGCCAGATCTGCAACAGGCATCGACCAAGAGATGAAGGAGACGTGCTTTGCTGCGATCGATCTTCTAACATCCCAGGTGGGCCGCAAACAGAAGGGACTGCCTGAGCATCCGATGCACTGGCTGATCCCTGGACATTGGGTCAAGGGAAAAACCGCTGTGCAAGTTCGAAAGCTCCCGCGTCCTATCGGCATCGAAAACGAGTTGCTGGGCGTTTAGTTCTTTTACCACGAAATACACGAAAACCACGAAAGATTGCTATTTTCCTCAGCGGCTCACCGAGACGCTTATTCGCGTGGTTCGTGCCATTCGGATGCTAAAAAGTTAGCAGTTTGGAGTTTCAAGATTCAGCACTCCTCTTTAGTTCCGACCATTATTTCGCTTGCGCAACTTTACGTAAAGCCAGAAACCCGTTGACTTTTTTCTGCTGATGTGATTAAGTGAGGCATGCGCAGGGATGGTATGTCTCTGGGAAAAGCGAAAGGGGTTTAGGGTTATGAAGACAATCAGAAGTCGGGTTTCTCAATTGGCGGTTTGGATGATGACTGTAGTCACGTTGACGCTCCATTCATTCGGTGCGGACGGGACGTGGACGAATGCCGCAGGCGGCTCCTGGGGCACGGCCGGCAACTGGGCCGGCGGCACCATCGCCGACGGCGTGGGAAGTCTCGCGGACTTCAGCACGGCTGACCTTACCGCCGCTCGTAACGTGAACATCGACTCCAGCCGCACCATCGGCCGGATCATCTTCGGCGACGCTGTGTGGACGAGTGCCGCCATCTACTCCTACACGCTCTACGGCACCAATACGCTCACGCTCGACAACACCGGCGGCACCGGCGGCAACCCGCCCACAATTACCACTTTCAACGGTCTTCACATCATCAGTGTTGTCGTGGCCGGCGCGAACGGCTTGAACTTTGTCAACCCGTGGCTCAACTACGACTCTGTGCGCGCTACGGGTGGGGCCGCCGGCGGCTTGACGATGTCCCAGACCGCCGGCTCTTCGTACTTCAGCACCAATAACACGCTGAGCGGAGCACTCACCGTGAACGGCGGTGCTATGCGCTTCTGGCCTTTAGGCAAGTTCGGCAATGCCACCGCGCTGACCATCACTGGTAACAGTCTCGTCCGCAATGGTGACCTTACTGCAGCCAACAACATCATCACCAACCGCGTTGGTGACGGCACCGCCGCGCTCACCCTCGGCGGCGCGAGCGGCGCGGGCGAGCTCCAAATGGGCTTTTCCACCGCAGGCAACCTCCACGCCCAGACCTTCGCGAGCCTCACGGTCGGAGCCGGCCAGAACCTGGTGAGCACGTTCAACACCGCCGCGGGCACGCTCAACCTCACCTTCACGGGCACGGCAGGCGGCGCGGGTTACGTTCGCAACACCAACGGCCTCGTCAATGTCGTCTCAGCATCCGGCTTCAACCCGCAGTTCGCCAACGCCCCCACCGCTGCGGGCGGGTCGAGCGTGGCGGGTACCAGCGGCTATGAAACCCTTGTCGGCGCAACCCTCAATGGCAACGACTTCATCAAGGCGGCCGCCGGAAACCTCGGCGCGGCGACCTATTACACGACCACCTTGGGCGGCAACACGGCGGCCAATTACAACGGTGTAAACATGGACGTCACCAGTTCGCCAACCCTGGGCGGCGCGATCACCGTGAACAACATTCGCTTCGCAAACAATGCGGCCTACACGGTGACCCTGACCGGGGTCAACACCATCACCAACGGCGGTATTCTCACCGGCAGCGCCGTGGCCACCACGGGCAACACGATCACCGGCGGTTCGATCACCAGCGCCCAGGGCGATCTCTGGATCTATGCCAACGGGTTCGGATTGAACAACCCGCGCAATGGCAATGCCGCCTTGACCATCGCCTCGAAGATCACGGGCAGCATCTCGCTCACCGTGGGCGGTGGCCAGCAAGTCATCCTCACTGGCGCCAACGACTACACCGGAGGGACGTTCCTTGTAGGTCCAGGTGGTTACGGGGGACTGATTGCCGTGAATGCCGATGGCGCGCTGGGCGCGGCAAACGGCACTGTCACCGCCGTGAGCGGCGTCAGCAACATCAAGCCGACTACCACCATGACCTTCAACTCCAGCCGCAATTTCGTCATCAACTCTGGGGCCCAACTGGGCATTTCCGGTGGCGCCTCCGCCACGATCTCCGGGCAGGTCAGCGGTGGCGGGCAGTTGCAGATCGGCTTCGTCGGAGCCGGCGGCCAGCTTCTGATCCTCACCAACAACAACAACGGCTTCACCGGCCAGTATCTCGTCAACAGTTATCTCCGAGCCGACGAAGGGACGGGGTTGTCCACGAACGCCAACCTGATGTTCACCGGCCGCGATCTGTCCAACTCGGGCGTCCTCGAAACGAGTGGCACCTTCACCCGTTCGCTCGGCAGCGGGGCCGGACAGGTGCAGTGGCAGAATCAAGGCGGCTACGCAGGCGGCGGTTTCGTCGCGGTGGGCGGGTCGCTCACGGTCAACATCGGTGGCAACGTCACGCCCGACACGCTGACCTGGGGCAGCGGCTACTTCCTTCCTTCAAACGGCGCTTTGAATTTGGGTGACGCCAATTCCACCGCCGATGTGACATTTCAGAACCCGATCGCCCTCAACGGCGCACAACGCCCCATCAATGTCACTGCCGTCGGCTCCACGAAGGCTACCATGAGTGGCGCTCTCTCTGGCAATGCCTCTTCGGGCATCATCAAATACGACACCGGTACGCTCGTGCTGACCGGTGCGAACACATATGCGGGGAAGACAACCATCCAGCAGGGCACGCTCAGCGTAGCCTCGCTTAACAGTGTCAGCGGCGGCAGTGTCTCTAGTAGTCTCGGCGCACCGACCACAGCGACCAACGGCACGATTGTCCTAGGTATGAATGGCGTAAGTGGGGGTAATGCTGCTGCGCTGACCTATACCGGTTCAGGAGAAACCACGGACCGGATTCTCGATATCGCCACCACGGTTGGCAAGATCACACTGGAACAGGCCGGAACCGGGTTGTGGAAGTTTACAAGTCCCATCGTCATGTCCGCTGTGGGTGATGCAAGTAAGACGTTGATCCTGCAGGGCTCGACCTCCGGCACAGGCGAGCTATCCGGTGGTGTGATCGATGGAACAAATCTCTCGACTGTTGCGGCGGCTGCGCTTGGTGCGGACCGGCTGGCCATAATCGCACCTGCCGATACGAATTACGGCCAGTTGCGCGTCGGCAACAGGGTCAGCGGCAAGGGGATCGCGACGGGAACCTATTTGACGTCCATTGTTGGTACAACCGGAGTACTGAGCAAAGTCACCACTGAGGCGCTGACCAATGGCCAGCAGGTGGTCTTCACGGGCTTTACGACGGTCACGAAGACCGGGACCAACCTCTGGAATGTTCTTGGCGCGAACACCTATTCAGGTATCACCACGATCAGCAACGGTGTGCTCGGTCTTTCGGGCAACCTCGGCAGTAACATCATTGTCAAAGGCGGTGCGAAACTTTCGGCGGGCGCTGCGGGCGGCGTGGGGACGCTCTCCACCGCCGGCCTGATGTCCTTCGAAACCAACAGCCGTCTCCTCGTGGATGTGGCATCGGCTACTGCGGATACGATCACCGCTGTCGGTAATGTCACACTCGCAGGAACAGTCACGCTTGAAGTCAGCGGAAATCAACTACGGGGCGGAAGCTGGAAAGTGCTGGAGTCCACGGGCGGCACCATCACGGGCAGCTTCGTCCTCTCCGGCGCCCGGAGCGGATCGTCGCTCACGAAGAGCGCCAACAGCAAGGAGATCTGGCTGACTATTCCGCCTAAGGGCACGATGATTCGGTTTTTGTGAGGCAATGGAGGGGGGGAGGGGGAGTTTTTACCGCAGAGAACGCAAAGAACAGGGCGCACCTGAGATTCATTGGCCTGTTAACTGGGCAGATAAGCTGGGCGTATAGGCGTCCTCGCCTGTACACTGGCGGCTACCAAACCGCCAGTCATAGACACCACGCTTCCGCCTTCGCGAATACGCCTGCGGCGGACAGGTCGCTGTACAGGCGAGGACGCCTATACGCCCAGGGGTTGCAACGAATCTCAGATGCGCCCCCAAGAACTCATAGAAAGAAGTTGATCTTTGTGATCCTTGTGTTCTTTGTGGTGAATAGTGATTGGTAATTGGATAGGGGAAATAGGATGAGAATTGCAGCTGTTTTGGCTTTAATGGGAATTTGTTCTTTCGGCTTTGCTGAGAATGTGCCACGAGTGACGCATGTTGCGCCGATGGACCGCTGGATGGATCTGACGTGGGTATGTGAGGGGAACCCGGTCGGCGGCTTTGTTGTGGCGATGTCGAAGAATGGTCGTGACTTTGAAACGACTGAGCATGTTGGACCGGACGTGCGTTCGGCCTCTGTGTTTGTTAAAGACCGGCCCTTCTCTTTTCTGGGCATGGGCGGCAACTTGCATTTGCGTGTCGCGGCGCTGGATGCCGCTGGCAAACCGGGGCAATGGTCGGAGGCGGTTTCAGTGAAGCCTGCAAAGCCCCGTGACATCGAAGCCGAGGTGCGTCAGCGGTTTGACTACTGGGAGAAAGCTTCCACGTATAATCCCAATGATCCGGCCTCTACCGTGATTTATACGGACGCGCAGAAGAACGAACAGCGTGAAGCCGCGAAAGCGATGAGCGCGAAACTCCTGAAAGCAGCTACAAATAGTGCTGTCCCCCGGACCTTCGTGATTCCGCCGCGCGTCTATCGGGTCGAACCTGGACAGATCAGGATATGTGGTTCGGCCAACCTGACGATCCAGGTGGCAGGTGTAGAGATCATGGTCGATTCGGAGAAGAGCGGTGCGGCCTTTTCCTTCTCGCAATGCACGAACATCGTGCTGACCGGAAAAGGAAATCCGTTGATTGTCGATTCGGAACAGTGCCCCATGTCCGTGGCCAAGATCGTGGCGGTGGATGTTAAGAAGCTGACGCTGGATATCGAGGTGCTGCCCGGCTACGCGACAGACCTTCCCGATGCCGAGCGGATGATGGCGTATGATATCAAAGGCCGTTTGCTCAACATCGAACAGATGGGATGGCGTGGCATCACGAACATCGGGCCGTCTCGCTTCCGCCTGACGACGGCCTCGATGCGCCGGCCCGAGTGCAACAAGACGGTCCTGATTCCAGGATCGCTGCTGGCGCTACACAATAACGAGGGACATCAGCGGCGGACGCACGGGGTCGTTTCGGCCACGGCGTGTAAAGACATGACCTACGAAGCCATCCGTGTCTATAACGGCGGCGGGGCTCCGGCGGATCACGGGACGGCTGGAACCACCGTGTTCCGGGACTGGCGACTCTTCCCGCGTCCTGGAACCAGCCGGCTGCCCATCGCCACGGGACTGGGCCAGTTTTCAAAGAACGGCGGGATGTTTGTTTTTGAAGATTGCGCGTTCGGTCCGCACCTGGACGACGGAATCAACCTGCTGTCAGGCATGTCCATTGTTGGCAAACGCACTAGCGAAACGGAAGTGGTCATCACAGGCTGGCAGCAACCGACCGCCGGTTCGGTGCTGACCTTCTACGATTACACCAACTGGGTGACGCTCGCCGAGGTCAAGGTCGTGGCTTCCGAGCGCCTATCCGACACGAACGTATTGACGGAGGTCAACGCGTTCGCCAAGATGAATCGCACCGTGCAGAACGCGCGCCACGCCTTTCGGACGGTGCTGGACCGGCCCGTGAAGCTGACGCCCTTTACCATGGTGGTCCATTCCAATTATCGCGCCGACAGGATTGTGGTACGGGGCTGTCTCTTCCGTGATCAGCTCGCCCAGATCATGCTGCTGCAGGGTGCGACGAGCGGCTTGATCGAAAACAATCTGCTCCTGCGCAGCACGGGGGGAGGGGTCAGCGCCCAGTTCGCCCAGTACTGGTGGGAGGGGCCGATGCCCTCCAACTTCATGATCAGGAATAATGTGATCCGCGACAATCCGGTGGCTGCGGCGGTCAACGGCTTCGCGGGCAATGCCTCGATCGCCATATTCGCCGGCACGAGATATCCGACGAACGCGCGGTTGCTGCACGGTTTCCGGATCGAAGGTAACACCATCATCAATCCGTCGGTCTACGGGATCTGCATACGGAATGCGGAGAATGTTTCGATCCGTTACAACCGCATTGTCAATCCAGGTGCACAAGTCTTGGAGGGAATGTATAATGGTCGTCCGATAGCTGATCTCTACGCCGCCATCTGTCTGGATGCGGTGAGCCATGCCGTCGTGAGCGACAACGAGATCATCTTTGGCAATCCGAGATGTCGGCGGGCGGTTTTGGTCGAACCCAACTGCGATGTTAACACGGTGAGGGTGGAGAAAACACATGCCCCATATTAACCTGGATCTGATCGGTTGCGTGGTGGCCTTGTATGTACGGTTCTTCTGAGGAGGTCAACGATGATGAGCAAACGTGACGTGATGCGGCAGGTTTTCGCGGGCAAGCGACCAGACTATGTCCCGTGGCACTACCAGTTCACGCAGGAACCGTGGGCGATGCTCGTCGAGCATTTTGGCGGCGAAGATGCGGCGGCGACAGCGGTCGACAACCATATCCTCGAACTTGGCTCGGCCATTGGGTTCTTCGAGGATATCGGCAACGATCGGTTGCGCGACGTATTCGGCGTTGTTTGGGACCGATCGGTTGACAAGGACATCGGTATCGTCGAGGGCTGTGTGTTGCCGGAGCCGACGCTGAAGGGGTACGCGTTCCCGAATCCGCTCGATAGGCGGTTTTTCGCCGACATCCCGGCGAAGATCGCGAAGTATCCCGATCGGTTTCGTGTGTTCTACGTCGGGTTCTCGCTGTTCGAGCGGGCATGGACGTTGCGCGGGATGGAGAACCTGATGATGGACTTCATCGATCATCCTGGCTTTGTCCACGAGTTGTTCGGCGCCATTGCCGACTACAATCTCGCGCAGGTCCGAGAGGCACTCAAGTACGATATTGACGCCGTCTATTTTGGCGACGATTGGGGCCAGCAACACGGCCTGATCATGGGCAAGCCCTTCTGGGACGAATACATCAAGCCGCAGCTTCAGCGCATGTATGGCCTCGTCCGGGACGCCGGAAAGTTCCAGATGATCCACTCCTGCGGCGATGTGGATGAGTTGTTCGACGATTTGGTCGGCCTCGGCTTGAACTGCTTTAACCCGTTCCAGCCAGAGGTCATGGACACCACCGCGTTGCTGGAAAAGTATCGAGGCCGGCTCGCCTTTCATGGCGGACTTTCAACCCAGCGCGTCCTGCCCTACGGCACCGAGGCTCAGGTCCGCGAGGAATCTCGGAGGTTGCTGGCACTGGGTCGGGAGGGCGGTTATGTCTTCGCCCCCTCGCACGCGGTCGAGAGCGACGTGCCGCTGGCCAACATCCTCGCCTTTCTTGATGAAGCCAAACAATCGAAATTGGAGGTCACACGATGAGACATATCTTCTCTATTCTTGCCGCCCTGCTGCTGGCACCGCTGGTATCGCTATACGCCGCTGAACTGAAACTTGCCTCTGTGTTCACCGACCACATGGTCTTACAACGCGAGCAACCTGTTCCCATCTGGGGCTGGGCCGATGCGGGCGAAAAGGTCACGGTCGAATTTGGTAACCAAACGAAGACCGCTATCGCCGATGCCACGGGCAAATGGCTCGCCAAGCTGGATGCAATGTCTGCGAGCGCGGCACCTAGAAAATTAAAAATCTCCAGATCCCTGAACGCTGAACCCTTAATCCTCTCCGACATCCTCGTCGGTGACGTCTGGCTCTGCTCCGGCCAGTCGAATATGGGAATGGATGTCGCGGGCTCGCTCAACTCGGAACAGGAAATTGCAAGCGCGAATTACCCATCCATCCGACTATTTGCGGTGAAACACAATCCAGCGCTTGCTCCCACAAATGCGGTCACTGGCGAATGGGTCCAGTGTTCAACTCAGACGGTCGGCAGATTCTCCGCGGCAGCTTATTTCTTCGGACGAGAACTCCACAAGGAACTCAAAATTCCCATCGGGCTTCTGCACAGTTCTGTTGGCGGCACGCCAGCCGAAGCCTGGACGCGGCTCGAGGCGTTGCAGACCATGCCCGCTCTCGCGGAGCGGGCGAACAAGGAAATCGCGCAGATCAACGCACAGGAGGGTGACAACAAGCGGTTCGGCACTGACCGCGCCGCCTGGGAGAAGAAGTACAGCGTGGAGCCTCCGCCCGTTGCCGAGGCAGCTCGCAACTGGGCCGATCCTGCATTGGATACAGGCGACTGGAAACCCATCACCCTGCCTAACCAGTGGGCCCAGCTTGGCGCAAAATCGGGTGGCGTGTTCTGGTTGCGCAGGGATATCACCCTTCCCGAGTCGGCGGCCGGAAAGCCGTTC
>SESF01026383.1_pt1 | contig 10564 bp, 10 predicted proteins | sample 3171521 | NCBI WGS metagenome assembly SESF01 (sample SAMN10866945, study PRJNA518727) | freshwater metagenome | biome: subpolar coniferous forest; feature: holomictic lake; material: water; isolation source: holomictic Lake 227, 6 m and 8 m depth | place: Canada: near Kenora, Ontario | collected...
GCAATTCTGCATTTTGGAAAGAACCGGCTATTTATTCCGAAGCACAAATTGCTGGCTGGAAAAAAGTCACCGATGCCGTACATGAAAAAGGCGGTTTAATTTTTTTGCAAATTTGGCATGGCGGACGCGCGTGTCATCCGTTATTAAATGACGGCGCACAACCCGTTGCACCCAGCGCAATCGCTATTACCAATAATCAAGTTCGCACAGCGGAAGGCATGCAACCGTGCGTAGTGCCGCATGAATTACGTCTTGATGAATTGCCCGACATTATCAACGGTTTCAAAAAAGCCGCTGAAAATGCAAAAAAAGCCGGTTTTGACGGCGTTGAAGTACACGGCGCGAATGGCTATTTGCTCGATGAATTTTTGCGTGATGGTGCAAATCAACGCACCGATGAGTACGGCGGCTCAATTGAAAACCGAGCGCGTTTGATGCTTGAAGTGTTACAAGCCGCTTGTGACGTGTGGGGCAGTCATCGTGTTGGCTTGCGAATTTCGCCGTTGAACAGTTTCAATAGCATGATGGATAGCAATCCGATTGCTCTTTCAACCTGGTTGGCAACACGACTCAATGATTTCAATTTGGCGTATTTACACGTTATGCGTGGTGATTTTCTTCAACAACAAACGGGCGATGTTTTAACGCCGATTCGCGAAAATTATCACGGCGTGTTGATTGGCAACATGGGCTACGATGCCGAAGAAGCCGAAGAAGCAATTACCGCTGGCAAACTCGATGCGGTAGCATTTGGCGTGAGTTTTATTGCGAATCCTGATTTACCCGCTCGAATTCAAACGGGCGCGGATTTGAACAAGCCCAATCCAAACACGTTTTATTCGTTTAGTGAAGTGGGTTACACCGATTATCCCGCTTTGTCTGACTAATCTAAAACGCCGTCAACGTAAAACCAACGTTCGGCAACTTTTTTGAAACGGCTGATTTCATGTATCAGCCGCGTTTCATTATCCTGCTCATAAAACGCATTAAATTCCACTCGTCCTTTGTCATCTTTCGCACCACCTTTTTTGGTGTGTAAAATTTCTAACTTTTGCCACGTCGCATTATCTTCCGAAAAATCCAGCTGTTTCGGGCGCGTGGTTTTATGCCATGTCGCCAATAAATAATCAGCATTTTGCACCACATACGCGCTGTAACGCGAACGCATTAAGGCTTCGGCGGTGATGGGGAAATGTGTGCCATCGTGAAACGGTTGGCAACATTCCGCGTAATTTTGAGTTGCGCCACACGGGCAAAGATTTTCAATTGTCATATTTTTCACGTTAAAAAAGGCGCGGCAATTTCACTTTCAGTTAAATAACAACCGGAATCTTCTGCCCAATAATTCCCCGTCGTTTGCGCGGCACGAACGCGCGTATTGCCGTTGCAAATCGGTTGATAATGGCACGTTTTACAACGTCCTTCGAGTGGACGCGGTGAACTTTTCAAACCCGCCATCAACGGGTCGCGGGTATCTTGCCAAATTTCAGAAAACGGACGTTCTTTCACATTGCCCAAATTGTAATGCCACCAAAATGTGTCAGGATGCACATTGCCGGTGTTATCGATATTCGCCACATTTACGCCGGACGCATTGCCGCCCCATTGTTCTAATTTCGCCTGAATATGCGCGGCTTTTTCAGGAAAACGAGCGCGTACCCAATGCAGAAAATACACCGCATCGGCATCATTATTTCCCGTGACGAATTCACGTTCTTTGCCTTCCAACAGCCAGTGATAACTGGTTTCAAATAACAAATCCATTGCGTCGCGCGTCATGGAAAAATGCGCGTCATCGCCTCGATTTTTATTGCCGCGTCCACCATAATTCAAATGCGACAAATAAAATTTATCGATGTTGTAATCGTCCATCAATTGCAACATTGCCGGAAAATCCTGCACGTTCGATTGCGTTAACGTGAACCGAATGCCGACTTTTATGCCTTTTTCTAAACACAATTCAATGCCGCGCAACGCTTGATTAAACGACCCTTTTGAACGCCTAAAATTATCGTGCGTGTCTTGAATTCCGTCCAAACTCACGCCGATGTACGAATAATTCATCGCGGCGATTCGGTCGATATTTTCAGGCGAAATTTTCGTGCCGTTACTCGACAACGCCACATAAAAACCCATGTCTTTGGCGCGTTGTGAAATGGCGAAAATATCGGGATGTAACAACGGTTCGCCGCCCGATAAAATCAACACCGGAACCTTGAACGCTTTTAAATCCTCCATCACTGTGTAAATTTCAGGCGTGGTGAGTTCGCCCGGAAAATCACGGTCGGCAGAAGTCGTGTAACAATGTTGGCAGGTCAAATTACAACGCCGAATTAAATTCCAAATCACCACCGGCGCAACGGGTTTGCGCGTCGGTTTGATGGGCGTTGGTGCCATCACTTCGCGCATATATTGGCTGAGTCTAAACATACGATTCACATTCCAGTTCGAGTTTTATCACTTTATTTTTTCATTGCGCGTTGTCGCCGCGCATCTTTAGGATCGTTTTGTAGCGGACGATAAATTTCAATTCTGTCGCCTGATTTAACTTCTCGTTCTAACGGACAAAGCGTTGAAAAAATTCCCACTTTCAACGTGTCCAAATTCAATTTCGGAAACTGCGCTAACATTCCTGATTCCAAAATCGCGTGCGCTACGGTACTTTTTTTGGCTACGCGAACGGTTAATAACGTTTGTTTTTCGGGCGTGGCGTAAACCACTTCGACCTCAATCATGCCGCGTAAACCTCTTTGGCGCGTTGCGTAAAGGAGCTGACCATCGTGTTACAAATCTGATTGAACACCGCGCCAAATGCCAAACTCGCTAATTTTCCCGACAATTCAAATTGTAAATCGAGCGTAATTTTGCTGGCATCGTCGCGCAACGGTAAAAAATTCCATTCGCCAGTTAAATGTAAAAACGGGCCATCGAGTAATTCCACCGTCATTTTTTGACCAAATTCGAGCGTGTTGCGCGTGGAAAAATTTTTGTGAAACCCGCCTTTTGCAATCGACAATTCCGCTTCAATTACATTTTCGTCACGTTTAATAATGCGGCTTCCGCTGCACCACGGTAAAAATTTCGGATAACTTTCGATGTCGTTGACCAAGTCAAACATTTGTTGTGCGGAGAATTTCACCAACGCACTTTTTTCGATGCGCGTCATTTATAACACTCCGACGACGTGCAAAAATACGAAGAAAATCGACGCGGGTGCAACGTAACGAATCAAGACGCGCCACAGGTTGTAGCTGGGTTTGCACGGCATTTGTAATTCGCTTTCGGTGTGTTCACGTTTCATAATCCAACCGGCGAAAACGGCAATGCAAAATCCGCCAATCGGCAACATTAAATTCGCGGTGACATAATCGAGTAATTGAAAAATCGTGCGTTCAAAGAAATGCACGTCTTTCCAAATGTTGAACGAAAACACCGTTCCCAATCCTAAAAACCACGTTCCTAAACCTGTCCAAATGCAGGCTTTTTCACGGCTGAAATTTTTGTTTTCAATTAGCCACGCCACCGCCGGTTCAATTAACGAAATCGACGACGACAACGCCGCGAAAACTAATAAGACGAAAAACAAAATACCCATCAACCAGCCGCCCGTCATATTGCCAAAAGCAATTGGCAACGTTTGAAAAATCAATCCGGGCCCCGACGCGGGATGCAAACCGTGTTCAAAAACAAGGGGGAAAATTGCAATGCCCGCCAATAATGCGACTACGGTATCTGCCGCAGCAACCAAATACGCGGTTTTCGCAATCGACACATTTTTCGGCAAATACGCGCCATAAACCATAATCGCGCCCATGCCCAAACTCAGCGTGAAAAAAGCGTGACCCATCGCCGTCAAAACCGAATTGCGCGTCAATGTACTAAAATCAACGTTAAACATAAAATCCAAACCACGTTGATAACTGTTCGTCGTCATCGCGTAACCGACCAACAAAATCAGCAACACAAACAAACTTGGCATTAAAAAACGGGTCGCTTTTTCTAACCCGTTATTCACGCCACGCGCCACAATCCACATGGTCGCGCCCATAAATAAACTGTGCCAAAAAATCAATTGCGTCGGGCTGGCGATAAAATGATCGAATAACGTTTGAATTTCCGCCGCATCTGCATCGAAAAAACTGCCAGTAAATGCTTTGAACACATACGCCGAAGCCCAACCGGCAATCACGCTGTAATACGACAAAATCAACACGCCTGCAATAACACCCATCCAACCGAGATAATGCCAATTTTTATCAGCGTTTGCTTCCGTCGTGAGCATTTCCATCGTTTCAATCGGATTGCGTTGGCTTCGTCGTCCGAGCATGGTTTCGGCAATCATAATCGGAATGCCGATTAGCAACACGCACGCTAAATACACCATCACAAACGCGCCGCCGCCATTTTCGCCGGTGATGTACGGGAATTTCCAAATGTTGCCCAAGCCAACGGCTGAACCGGTTGCCGCTAAAATAAATGCAAACCGCGATGACCAATGGGCGTGCGTTGCTGTTGTGTTTGTTTTCATCAAAATTTCTCTTGTTATGTGTGCAAGGAATGTAGCCGCGCATTTTAAAACGAATCGCCGCAACTTGTACGCACTAAAATAAATCAGCGGCTTTGAATGGAGCTTTTTTTTGAGAAATTGCCGGGGAAATGCCACTTTGCGCGACATTAACATAGAGGCGTGGAAATTATGTTGAGGTGTTGATTAAATGAAGTTTTAAAAACGCCAAATGCAAAAAAGGCTTGTGAACGTTTACATTCACAAGCCCGTTTTTGAATCAGTTAAAAATTAACCGATGGTGCTGCTGTAACCGAAATCAAACGTTGGAATATGGCTGTCTAACCAACCTTTCACTAATTGACCGACTTCTTCCGTCACATCGGCTTCGCCAGCGTGGAATTTCTTTTGTAAATCGGCACAGATACCAATTAATGCAGTGTGTTCAGCTTTGTGAGCATCGAAAGCGGCATAATTTTTCGCTAACATTTCACGTTCTTCATGAGCAAAATGCTCCACAACGTATGCGATTAAATCGTCCAACTGTGCGCCAATCGCTGCGCGTTCTGCACCGCTTGTAGCCAAGTCATACAACTTATTTAACTTATCAAACAAAATTTTGTGTTCGTCATCAGCAAAACCAACATTCGTACCGTACTGTTCTGCTGTCCAAGTGATTAACGCCATAATTTAACTCCTCAAAAATAATTATTATTAAATACCGCAAAAAAATTATGGATTAAATATCGATGTAAGTCAATTTGTAAAAGATAGATTTTTTCTTCTGCTCGAGAACGCTATGTTAAAACTAAAAATACTTGTCGGTTGTGCTAGCGACAAAGGCATCAAACCGCGTAACGAAGATTTCGTCGGCGTACATTTTCCCAACGGTTCGGAATTAACGTTAAAAGGCGCAGTCGCGGCGATTGCGGACGGAATGAGTAGCAGCGAAGCCCGTCAACAAGCCAGTCAATGTTGTGTGGTCAGTTTTTTAGCAGATTATTACAGCACGCCCGATTCGTGGTCAGTGAAACACGCCACGCAGAAAATTTTATCCGCCACTAATTCGTGGCGTTACAGTCAAGGTCAGGCACGGTATCAATCCACAAAAGGCATGGTCAGCACCTTGAGTTTGATTGTTTTTAAAGCGACCACCGCGCATTTATTTCACATTGGCGATTCTCGAATTTACCGTTTACGCGCGGGGAATTGAGAACAATTAACCCGCGATCATCGAATTTGGGTGTCGAGCGATAAAAGTTATTTGAATCGCGCAATGGGCATCGACCGGCGTTTGGAAGTCGATTATCAAGCGATTTCGTTGGAATTAGGTGACGTATTTTTGATGACCACGGACGGCGTGCATGATTTTCTCGATGAAAAATCCATTAAAAAATTGCTGCAAAGCGAATGGAAATGTTACACCAAGATTTAAAACCCGAAAATGTGTTAATTGACACAAATGGCGTGGTGAAATTATCGATTTTGGGTCGGTGAAAATTGCGGGGATTGCCGAAATCAGTCCGTTGCATTCCGACGAAGAAGAAAATGTGTTGGGAACGTTGAATTACACCGCGCCAGAATATCACGCGGTACAACGCGGTACGGTGAAATCGGATCTATTTTCGTTGGGCGTGATTGCGTACGAATTGTTAAATGGCGCGTTGCCGTTTGGTGATACGTTGCCCGATAAACCGACGGCAGCACATTTTGCGAAATTGATTTATGTGTCGAGTTCGCAGCATAACGAAATGATTCCAAACTGGATGGATGGCGCGTTGCGTAAAGCGACGGCGATCAATCCCGCGCAACGTTATGACACATTATCTGAATTTTTGTACGATTTAACTCACCCGAATTTGGCGTTTTTGAAAGCCGAAAAGTTTGTGCCGTTAATCGAACGCAACGCGACGTTGTTTTGGAAAACGCTGTCGCTTGCGTTGCTGATTAGTAATTTGGCGTTGTGGTATCTGTTGGTTTAGATAAGTCGCTCTGTTATGCTTTTTCTAGTTTCCAAACAACCCCACCGCAATCATGCTTTTATTCAACAAAAAAACCATCGAACAAGCCGTAACTCGAAAATTAGCAAGCGAAGATTCAGTGTGGATAATTTAACCGCTCCATATCGCCAGAAATGGCAAAACGATTTTCCTAAAGTCATATTAAATGCGGCATTAGGTGATGCCTCTAAACATTCATATTATGTGGCAGCAAAAAGTGGTGATTTAGATGCGGCGTTAATTTTGGCAATTGATTTAATCAATCAAGAAGCCATTGAAAAGTTGGCGATAATTATTCAAAATAAAAAACCGTTACTTGTTCCCGTTCACGCTGAGGAAGCCATAAGTATCAATCGAATTCCGTTAGCTTATGCAATTATTTTAGCTAGAAAATTAGAGTTGCCTGTTGAGTTAAACATTGTGCAATCTGCGAAAGTTAGCCGCACGGGTTCCGACGGTTTTTCGAGATTGGCTTTTCCCCCGCCATTTTCAGGTGAACCGAGTGCAAAAGCAGATTACGCGATTATTTTGGATGACACTTTAACGCAGGCGCGGAACATTGGCTAATTTGCGTGGTTATCTTGGGCAATTTGAAATTCAAACACTTGCTGCCACAACATTAACGGGCAAAAATTACTCGTCTACGCTTGCAATCACAGACATGACTTTAAAAGTTTTACAGGAAAATTATCATGAACTCGAACATTGGTGGACTAGTTATTTCGGATACGGATTTGAGTGCCTCACAGAATCCGAAGCAAGATATATCATCAACTCAAAGAAGGATGTTGACGCAATCCGAAATCGAATCATTGCAGAAAGACAAACGGGATTCGTTTGAAAAAATGACGGCGATATTTAATGAAAAATTCGCCTATAATCAACGCACATCTTAAAACACGAGACCCTCTCCAATTCTACGAGTGGCAGAAGTGTGAAAACTTATGGTGGAGCTGGAGTGGAAGTCCCAGCCGTGTTTTAAGGTGTTTTCAAAAATTTCCCCGTCCAACGGAAACCTGCCGTTAACCTTCCAAGCAATTGGTTGATGAGTTTTAGTGAAGTTGGTTACTTCATGACGGGGATTCTAAAAAAATCTGGTCAAAAATCCCATGTCTCTATTCAATAAAAAAACCATCGAACAAACCGTAATCATTCAAGAAATTCCCGCCGCGCATTTGGCGATTTTAGAAAGTTGGCAAGAAATGATTGCCAATAAAAATTTAGCAAAACACAAAGAAACGGCGGTTGATAGCACGTTTATTCACAAAATTTTAGTCGCCATTTTAGGATTCGCGCCACTCGGACACGAAAAAAATTATTCCATTGCCACGCAATATCCCATTGAAACTGGGCGCGTCGATTTGGCATTGGGCGAATTTAACGCTGATAAAAAAGACGATAATTTACACGCCGTTTTTGAACTCAAAGGCGCGAAAACAAAACTCGATGATTTGATGTCGGGACGCGCCAAAACGCCTGTTCAACAAGCGTGGGAATATGCGCGAGATTCCAAAAGTTGTCAGTGGATTTTGGTTTCAAATTATTTAGAAATTCGGCTTTATGCGAAATGCGAAACGCCCAGCGTTTATGAACAATTCGATTTGGCGACCCTGACCGACCCGACCGAATACGCGCGTTTTATCTTGTGTTTGCACGCCGATAATTTACTTACCGGCAAAACAAAACAGCTTCTTTTGCAAAGTCAGCAAGCCGATAAAGAGATTACCGAGCGTTTTTACGGTGATTATAAAAATCTGCGGGAACAATTGATTACCCATTTAATTGACGATAATGCCGACGTTGCGCCGCTCGATTTAATTTCACCCGCGCAAAAATTACTCGACCGCATTTTGTTCGTCGCGTTTTGTGAAGACCGTTTTTTGTTGCCGCACAAAAGCATCGAGCAAGCCTATCAACACGTCGAAATTTACAATCCACAACCCATTTTTCAAAACTTCAAAGGCTTATTTCACGCCATTAACAAAGGCAACGTTTTACTCAAAGTTCCCGCTTACAACGGTGGATTATTCGCGGCAGATAAATTACTCGACAAACTTATTGTTGCCGACGATTGCTGCAAAGGCTTTTTAGAATTAGCGAAATACGACTTTAATTCTGAAATTTCCGTCACCGTTTTAGGTCATATTTTTGAACAATCGATTGCCGATTTAGAAGAAATCGCCGTCCAAATTCAAAGCGGCGCACGTTTTCAAAAATCCGTTAAAACCACCTCCGTTTCGGGCAAACGCAAACAACACGGCGTGGTTTATACGCCCGACCACATCACCGCTTTCATCGTTGAACACACGCTCGGCGACCATTTGCGCCAACGTTTCACGGCGTGTTTAGACGACTTCGGCAGCGTCGATGCCGACGGACATTTTGAATGGCTCGACGAAAAACGCACGCCTAAAAAAGGAAAGAAAAAACTGACCGATTCCGACATTGAATTGCAGTTTTGGGATGCGTGGCAAAGCGTTTTAAAAACCATCAAAATCGTTGATCCCGCGTGCGGTTCTGGCGCGTTTTTAGTCGCTTCATTTGATTTTTTGCACCACGAATACCAACGCATCAATAACAAAATCGCGGAATTGACCGAAAATCCCAGCGTGTTCGATTTGAACAAAGAAATTTTAAACAACAATTTGAGCGGCGTGGATTTGAACGCCGAAGCGATTGAAATTACCAAATTATCGTTGTGGCTGAAAACCGCTGAACGTGGCAAAAAACTCGCGACGATTGACCAACATTTACAAATCGGTAACAGTTTAGGTTTTGACTCGCCCACGATTGAAGGCGGTTTTTGTTGGCAAAATAACTTCTCGAAAATCATGCAAAATGGCGGTTTCGATGTGGTTTTGGGCAATCCGCCGTATGTTAGACAAGAATTATTGAGCGACGTTAAACCGTTTTTACAGAAAAATTACGCGGTTTATCACGGTGTCGCCGATTTGTATGCGTACTTTTTCGAGTTGGGTTTGAAACTCTTGAAACCTAACGGGTTACTCGGTTTTATCAGTTCCGCGACGTTTTTTAAAACAGGTTCGGGCGAACCGTTGCGCCGTTATTTGAAAGACAATGCAACCTTGAAAAAAGTGGTCGATTTTGGTGATTTACAGGTTTTTGAAGGCGTGACGACGTATCCCGCGATTTTGATTTTTCAAAACGCAAAACTCGTTGACGATTCACAAATTCAAATGCTGGCTTTAACAACCGAATTGCCCGAAAAACTAAGTGAATACTTCGCGCTAAATCACGGCATCATGGCGCATTCGCAATTGAAAAATGACAGTTGGCAATTTGAAGATGCGCGGCTTTCACAGTTGCGCGACAAATTAACCCAAGGTTTTCCCACGTTGAAAACCGTTTATGGTTCGCCTTATCGCGGCGTTTTGACGGGTTTGAATGAAGCGTTTGTGATTGATGGCGAAACGAAAAAACGGTTGATTTCGCAAGACCCGAATTCTGCCGAATTGCTCAAACCGTTTTTGGAAGGCAAAGATTTGAAAAAATGGCATTCTCAACCGCGTGATTTGTGGCTGATTTTGATGCCGAAAGGTTGGACGCAAAAAAAAATGAGCGGTTTATTTGATGAATCGAAAAGTTGGGAATGGTTGAAATCAAATTATTCTGCCATTGCAAAACAGCTTGAACCGTTTGAAATAGCGGCGCAAAAACGTGGCGACAAAGGTGATTTTTGGTGGGAATTGCGAGCTTGTGCGTATTACGGCGAATTTGAAAAAGCGAAAATTGTTTGGGCTGATATTTCCTCTGAAAATAAATTTTTTCTAACTCCAGATAATTATTATTTAGCGAATACCGCTTATATGTTGCCATGCAATGATTATTTTTTACTGGGTTGGTTGAATTCAAAAGCGTGTAATTTAATTTTTTCTGGATTAAGTACAATGATTCGTGGCGGATTTTTTCGTTATATTCGTCAATACATCGATGAATTACCAATTCCAATCAAAGATAATCAGCACCCAATTACATTTGAAACTTATCAAGCAAAAACGAAAATCGGTGAGTTGGCGCAACGTTGTCAAACGTTGACCGA
>SESF01000708.1_pt1 | contig 10561 bp, 3 predicted proteins | sample 3171521 | NCBI WGS metagenome assembly SESF01 (sample SAMN10866945, study PRJNA518727) | freshwater metagenome | biome: subpolar coniferous forest; feature: holomictic lake; material: water; isolation source: holomictic Lake 227, 6 m and 8 m depth | place: Canada: near Kenora, Ontario | collected...
GGCTGGAGCTCAGCACGCGAAAGCGCGGCGCAGACATGGCCAATAGCCTGACCTCAGAACTGCAAAAGTTCGGTCGCGCGGTGGATCAAAGTCCGGTGGCCACCGTGATAGCCAATGTCCATGGCGAGATTGAATACGTGAGCGCAGGTTATGCCCAGATTTCGGGCTTCAGTGCGCAGGACTTGATCGGTACGCCGATTGCAGTGCTTCAATCCCAATTCTCAACCGAAGCGGAGCGCGAGCAGTTCTGGGCCAACATCCACGCCCGCAAGGTATGGAAAGGTACGCTGCAAAGTCGCCGCAAGAATGGCAGCTTGTATTGGGAGAGCCAGACCATCTCGGCCATGACGGATGCACAAGGCACGTTGACGCACCTGCTGCTCACCAAAGAAAATGTCACCGAACGCAAGAAGTCTGAAGAACTCATGCGCAGGAGCGAGGCCTTCAGCGTCGCCATCATGGAGTCCATTGGCGATGCCATCGTTGTGCTCGATCGCAGTGGCATGGTGCTCAAGGTCAACGAGGCCTGGCGCCGCTTCACCGATGAATCCGGGCCCTGCCCCCATGCGGCAGCGGTGCACACCAGTGTGGACTCCAATTTTCTGGCATTGTGCGATGACGATTGTTATTTCTCTTCCCCAGCGGATGCCCAAGCCGTGCGAGGCGGCATCGAAGCGGTGCTGGCGGGGCTCATCTCCAACTTTCAACTGGACTACGCCTGCAATACCAAAACGGGACAACGTTGGTTCAGCCTGGTGGCCAAGCCCATGGCAGCAGCGCAGGGTGGTGCCGTCTTATCCAACAGCGATGTGACCGAACGCAAGGAGGTGGAAGTCGAAAGCCTGGAGTACCAATACCACCTGGAAAAAATGGTGGGCAACAGCACGGTGCAACTGGGCACATTGGCCGACCAATTGATGACCACGGAAACCCGCGAACGTCGTTCACTGGCCGAAGACCTGCACGATGACCTGGGCCAGAGCCTCACGGTGCTTAAGCTCAAGTTGCAATCTCTGAAATTTCCGGAGCAGTTTGAAGGGCGTGAGCATGTGCTGCTTCAACTGGGTGACATCGAGTCCGTGGTCGATCGCTCAAGCCTGTCGGTGCGCTCCATCACCAACCATCTGAGTCCGCTGGTGTTGCAGCAGGATGGCTTGCATGCAGCATTGCAATGGTTGGCCGAAGATATGCAAAGCACCTATGGCCTGGTGGTGCACATCGAATGGGACGTTGAGGTGCACATGGATGAATCCCTCGGTGGGGCCATCTATCGCACGGTGCGTGAACTGCTGATCAACGTCTGGAAACATGCGGACACCGACTCGGCCGACGTCTCCGTCCGCACGGAAGGCTACAGCGGCATGATCGTGGTCGCCGTGGCCGATGCCGGCAAAGGCTTTGATATGAGCGAGTTGCAAAAACCCAGTTCGAAGCTGAGCTACGGCCTCTACAGTGTGCGTGAACGAATGAAACTTATTGGCGCAACACTCAAGATTGACAGCGCGCCCAATGTGGGTACCAGTGTGCTGCTTATGATTCCGGCGCGCGCCTTGCGCCACCAATTGAAAGAGAAAGACGGTGATACGACTTTTGCTGGCAGATGACCACGCCATCGTGCGGGAATCCCTGCGCGAAATTTTGGCGCGCGAGCCCGATCTGGACATCGTGGGTGAGGCAGGCGACGGACTCTCCGCGTTAGCGATGGCGCAAGACCTTGCGCCTGACATCCTGATGACAGATATTTCCATGCCGGGACTGGACGGCGTGGCGCTGACGCAGCGCATGCGCCAGGAGTGCCCCGGCGTCAAAGTGCTGGCATTGTCCAGCCACCTCGATCGACGCATCCTCACCAACATGCTGGACGCGGGCGCGCTGGGATATGTCAACAAAGCCGCAGGGCGCATCGAACTGTTGTCGGGCATTCGAGCGGTGGCTTCGGGCAACCGCTTTATGTGCCAGCAGTGTGCTGCCATGCTGATGGCGAAGCCGGCTCAGAGCAGTGCTGAAGCGGTGTTGGGTCGGCGCGAAATTGAAGTGCTCAAACTCATCGCCGTTGGGATGACATCGGCCGCCATTTCTGCAAAATTGTTTATCGCACAAGGCACGGTCGAGGTTCACAGGCGCAACATTTTGCGCAAGCTTGATCAGCACAATATCGCAGGGTTAACGCAGTACGCGATACGCGAAGGACTGATCTCGGTGTAGCGTGGCCACGCACTACCGTATACACGGTAGTGAAAAATATGGTCAAAGTGATATTTCTATAAATCCCGGAAAAACAGACAGTACAGCTACGGATTCCACATGGCGTGGGTCCGAAAAAGTTTCTGTTTAACAAATTGGGATTTATATGAAACATACTCACCAACGGAATCGGCTGAAGTCCGAACTCCGTCCTGTGTCCCGCGCCTGCATCAGTCTGGGACTGATGCTTGCCGGCGTGGCTTTTGCACCAATAGCTTTCGCTGGCGCCGGATGGGCCGACAACGTCGACAAGGCCGGCAACCCCTTCAAGCAAGGCACTTTCTTTGCCAACAGCCCGCAAGGCATACAGACCGACTACAGCCCCGGTGCTGCTGCTGGCGCGACACGCGACACCGGCACGGCGTTGCGCAAGTTCGTCGACAACCTCCCGATGGTCGACGGTTACACCACCAACCCTGCTCTGCTGGCCGCTAACCCGAGTCTGCTGGGCAAGCACATCCCCACAGCCATCAAGGAAACTGTCGGCCCCAACGGTCACTCTGTATCTTTCCCCGATGCCGACTACTACGAAATTGCAGTGGTTGAATACCGCGAGCAGTTGCACCCCGATCTGCCTGCCGTTGTAAGAACCGGCAATGCAGTGACCGGTGGTACCACTCTGCGCGGCTACATCCAGATCGCATCGGCCAACCTGCCCGCTGGCACGCCGACCTATCAGTTGTTCTACCTGGACGGCACGCCCATCCTGGACAACAAGGGTCTAGTGGTTTATGGCGTGGGCGACAAGCCGCATTACCTCGGTCCAGTTATTGACAGCCAGTCCGGTGTGCCCGTGCGCCTGAAGTTCGATAACTACCTGCCCACCGGTCGCTTTGACCCACTGACCAACACCCGTGGCGGCGACCTTTTCATCCCCACCGATTTGACGGTGCCCGGCTCCGGACTCGGCCCACTGGGGGCTGCTAACCCTGCCGCACCGCTGCCTGTCGAGATGTACTCGCAAAACCGCACCATGATTCATTTGCATGGTGGTGATACGCCATGGATCTCGGACGGCCAGCCTCACTCCTGGATCACGCCCGCTGGCGAAACCGGAACCCCATATCTGCGCGGTGAGACCACGCAAAACGTGCCTGACATGCCAGACTTTGGCGCCGGTACACAAACCTATTACTACCCGAACAACCAGAGTTCGCGCATGGAGTGGTACCACGACCATAGCTATGCCGCGACCCGCATGAACGTCTACGCTGGCGTGGTGTCGGCGTTCCTGATTCACGATGCAACCGAAGCCACCATGAAGGCCGCCGGTGGCGCTCTGGCAGGCATGGACGAAATCCCCCTGATTTACGAAACCAAGACTTTCGTGCCCAAGGACATCAACATTGAAGATGCCAAGTGGAACAGAGATGCCAATGGCAATGACAAGCAGCGTTGGGGCAGCTATGGTGACCTGTGGTTCCCGCATGTGTACGAAGCCAACCAGAACCCCAACTCCATCGACGGCACCAACCCCGCGGGTCGCTTTGACTACGGCCCTTGGTTCTGGCCTGTGTTCCCAGCGCCGCTGGCGTTGCCGGCTGGTGACGTGGACAACCCCAGCGCCATGCAGGAAGCCTTTGCCGACACTCCGTTAATCAACGGCGTGGCCTACCCCAAGCTGAATGTTGAGCCCAAGGCCTATCGCTTCCGTCTGCTCAATGCCGACGGCCAGCGCTATGTCAACCTGGGTCTGTATGTGGCCGAGCCACTAAGCCTGGGCTTGATCAATGGCGGCAGCGGCTACACCGTTGCCCCTGCGGTAACCATCACAGCACCCGCTGGCGGCACCGGTGCTGCTACAGCGACCGCCGTGATCGACTCCACCGGCTCGGTGGTGGCCTTCAGCAACGTTGTTGTGATCACACCGTTCAGTGATGCACCCAGCGTGACCATCGCGGCGCCAGCTGCTGGCGTGGCTGCCTCCGCCATCGCTTCTGTCAACACCGAAGTTCCCATGGTGCCCGCCGTGGCTCCAGCCGGCGTGACGCCATACGGAGTCAATACGTACGACGGTCGCCCTGGTGGCATTCCTGATCCACAAGCCGTTGGTCCCAACATCATCCAGATCGGTACCGAAGGGGGCTTCCTGGCCCAGCCCAACGTGATCCCATCAACCCCCGTGTCTTATCAGCAATTGCGCCGCATTGTGACGGTGTTGAACGTGCTGGACCACGGTCTGTATGTCGGCCCGGCCGAGCGCGCCGATCTGGTCATCGACTTCTCGCAATACGCGGGAAAGACCCTGATTCTGTATAACGATTGCCCGGCACCCAACCCCGGTTTTGACGCCCGCGTCGACTACTACACGGGTGACGTGGACCAGACCGGCACAGGGGGTGCGCCCACGACTTTGCCTGGCCAGGGACCTAACACGCGCACGATGATGCGCATCAACGTTGCAGCTACCCGAGCGGGTGGCCTCCCACCCGCTGCAGCGCTGGACCCGGCAGGTAATGGCGGACCCTTCGCCACAGCCCTGCCCGCAGCCTTTGCCGCTTCACAGGACGCACCTATCGTGACGGAATCCTGGCAAAACGCGGCCTACGGTAAAACGTTCCAGGACAACCTGGGGCGCATCTATACCGGTACCACGCAGCAGCCCAATTTCACCTTCTCGCCTCTTGGTGCGCAGACCATTACCAGCTTCACTGTGGACAGCCAGGGAACGGGCTACATAACGGCGCCCACGGTCACCCTGGTGGGTGGTCTGGATCCGGCAGTCCCCACGGCAGTGGCTGGCACCGCGCATGCCGTGCTCGACGTAGCTGGCCAGCGCCTGCAAAGCGTCGTGTTGGACAGCGCAGGTGGTCCGTACATCAGTGCGCCCTCGGTGGTGCTGAACAATGGTGTCTCAGGCACTAACACCGGTGGTATCGGTGCTTCCGCAACGGTAGTTACCACTGCCACCCAATCGTGGAAGGTGCAGAACAAGGGCATTCAGGAACTGTTTGACCAGAACTATGGCCGCATGAACGCGACCTTCTCGGTGGAACTGCCTTTCACTTCGGTGCTGACGCAAACCACGATTCCCGTCGGCTATGTCGATCCTCCGACAGAGCAGATCGCCGATGGCGAAACCCAGATCTGGAAGGTCACGCACAACGGTGTGGACACCCACGTCGTGCACTTCCACCTGTTCAACGTCCAGGTCATCAACCGCGTGGGCTGGGATGGCACCGTGGTGGCGCTTGACCCTGCCGAATTCGGCTGGAAAGAAACCGTCAAGATGAACCCGCTGGAAGACATCTATGTGGCGGTCAAACCAAAGACGCCCAAGGTGCCGTTTGGCGTGCCGCAATCGGTGCGTCCCCTGGATCCGACCCAAGCCCTTGGCGTGTCCACCGGCTTCAGCCAGCTTGACCCCACCACCGGTCTGGCCACTACGGTTGTGAACGAGATGCACAACTTCGACTGGGAATACATCTGGCATTGCCACATCCTCGGCCACGAAGAAAATGACTTCATGCGGGTGATCTCGTTCAACTTTGGCGCAGTGGTTCCTGACCTGGTGACAGGTGTCGCATTTAACCCCACCACGCAAGCGGTGAACTGGACTGATCCGACGCCAGCCGGCGGTGTGGATGCCTTCAATGTCGCCACGCCTGGCAACAAGAAAAACGAATTGGGTTTCCTGGTTCAGCGCTCCAATGACGGCGGCAGGAACTGGAATTCCAACATCGTCAACGGTGCCTGGACTTCTACGGCCCTGCCTGCGACCATTCCGCAAACTGCGGTGCAGGCTACGCAGAACCCCGGCAACGTTTTGCCTAACGTCACGCCAGCCAATGCCACATCGTGGATTGACCCCATTCCACCGGGTCAAACGACTTCTTATCGCGTTGTGGCCTTCAACTCGGCTGGTTACTCGGTAGCCTCTGCTACGGCAGGTGCACCTGGTGCGGTCAATTCCCTTGCCGCCACGGTTGGCGCTTGGAACCCAACAGTGAATGAAGTTGTTGCAACTGGCCAAACTGCCATCATCGGTGGTTTTCCGGTCACGCTGACTTGGACTTCTGCTACCCAACCGGCTAGCGGTTATGTCATCACCCGTACCGGCGGCTTCACCGCCAACGGAACGGCGACATTGCCGGTTAGCTTCACTGTGGCTGGCAATGCGACCACCTTTACCGACCCAGGCGTGCAGGAAATTTCCAGCTACACCTACTCCATTGTCGGTATGAATGGCACGCAGCAAGGCGCATCCACCCAGGTCGTGATTAACACCAATTGGGCACCGGCACCGGCTATGACGGCTAACCCGACTGCCAGCACCACAAACGGTTCGGCTGTCCAGTTGAACTGGGTCGCACCGGGCGTGACCTTCATCACCGCCTACCAGATCGTGCGTACCGACATGTCGGTTGCTCCTCTGGTACCCGCGGCGGCTGCCACGTTCGTGGTCACGCAGGTGATCAACCCGCTGTCCGGCACCATCACGGCGCCAGTCACCAGCTACCTGGATAGCACCACGGTTGCAGGTCACACCTACAGCTACGCGGTGCAGGCAGTGAACGGTACCCAACTTGGAACCGCCAGACCGGTCACCATCCTGGCTGCCTATGCTCTGCCGCCGGCCGTGGGTGCGGTAACTTTGGCTGCAACCAGTGCCACCTCGGTGACGGTGTCCTGGCCAACGCAGCCGGTTGGCAGTTCGACAAACGGTTATGTTTTGACGCGCACCAGCGGCACCACCACGGTGACACTGCACGCCGGCTCGGTTGCTGGTATTGCCAATAGCTTTACCGACACCACGGTCACGCAGAACACCCCTTACACGTACAGCGTGCAGTGGGTCAACGGACCCAACACCAGCGCGGCGTCCACCGCAACGGTGACTACGCCTTACGCAGCAGCGGTTCCAGTAACCGGGCTGTCAGGGGCGCAAGGCAGCGCAGGCGTTGTACTGAGTTGGGCAGATGCAGGTCCAGTCACGGGTTATGCCGTGTACCGTTGCGCGCAGTCTGCGTTGAACGCAAACTGCACCAACGCTAGCACCGTGTTCACCGCGCTGTCGACCACAGTGGCAGGCACCGCCATCGGCTACACCGATGCCGGTCCGTTTGTCGGAAACACCACCTACACCTACAAGGTAATTGCGCAAAACGGTCCGGTTAACGTCTCGTTGCCGACGAGCACGTCAGTTCTGATCGCGCCTTTACCTGCGACACCTACGCTGACTGCCACACCGGTAGTGACCTTGGGTTCCGTGCAGGTGACTTGGGTTGCAAATTCCGCAGCCACTTCGGCCTCCATCGGTGCGACCACAGGCTACACGTTGCAGCGCTCTGCTGACAATGGCGTGACCTGGATTGCCGTGGGCACTACCACCAGCCGTACTGCGGTTACTCTTGCGGATACGTCGATGGTTTTGGGCACAACCTACCAGTACCGCGTTGTAGCCAACGAGACTGTGGGCAGTGTCACCTACCCAAGCACGCCTTCGGCGGTCAAGACTGTGGCTTATGCATTGCCCAACGCGCCGACTTTTGGTGCGAGCACCTTCGGCGGCACCGCTATTGCTCCGACTGTGATCCTGCATTGGACGGCCGGAACCGCGATCCCCTCGCCAACTGCTGTGACAGGTTTTCAGGTCTATCGTGATGGCGTGTTGTTGACGACTACGGCTGCCAACGCGACCACCGCTACCGACACCGCACCTGGCGTGGGCACCACGCACACTTACCAAGTGTTGGCTGCGAACCTGTTGGGTACCTCGAATGCGGTTAGCACCACAGCAGCAACGGTGGTGCAAGCCACTCCTGCGTTGGCAAGCGCAACGGCTACCACGGTGACTTGGACTGAGACTCCGACTGCCGGTGCACCTCCGGTGTCGTCCTACCAGATCTGGGCTTCGGTCAATGGATCGACCACTCTGACCAGGGTGACCACGACTCCAACGGCCATCGCAGGAACTGCAACCACAGCCAATGTGACCACCGCACTGGGTAACAGCTACGTGTTCTACGTACGGGCTGTCAACCTTATGGGTAATAGCGCCGACAGCAATGCCAGCGTGAAAGTCAGCACGGCGCCGGTTGCGAATGTGGCTCCGTCCCTGACCTCTGCGGTCCGCAATGCAGCGGTGGCCCCGGCCACGGCCAGTTCGACGGACACGGTAGTGATCGGATGGACTCCAGCAGCCCAAGCTGCAGGTGCATCGCCTGTGATCCGTTATGAGGTGCAGTACGCGACCAACACCGGTTTCACCGCCGGCCTGGTCAGTCAGACTGTGACGGTTTCGGCAGGGACCACCCTGACTGCGCCGCAGACTGCAACCTTCGCTGCGGTTGCCCGGGGTACCACAGCTGCGACACCGACCTCATCGGCGTACTTCCGCGTCAATGCGGTGAACGCGGTCGGCACCACTAACGGTGCAACGCTGACCGTGCCACGGGCTTCACTGCGGTAAGCGCCTGAGTAGGCAATGAACGGCGCCGCCTGCAAGGGTGGCGCCGTTTCTTCACAATCAAAGCTAACGAAAAGAAATGGATGGGAATGATGAAAACGTTTGGCATGGCAACCCTGGTAGCAATGGCGGTGATGGCAATGTCCGCACACGCCCAAGAGCGCCATGAACTGCGCGAGCAGGACAAGCTGAGCTACAGCATCGGGATGGAAGTTGCGCGCAATTTCAAGAAGGGCGATGTGCCGCTGGACCCTGACATGGTGATGCGGGGCATGAAGGATGGGCTGGCGGGTGATCGCCCGCAGTTGTCTGAAAAAGAATTTCGCAAGGTCATCGGAGAGTTTCAGCTCCAGATGCGCCAGCGCGTAGCTGCCAACACACGCGTGTTGATTGCTGATAACCGCAAGAAGGCGGAAGAGTTTTTGCTGGCTAACAAGAGCCGCGACGGTGTGCAAAGCCTCCCCGGCGGTCTGCAATACAAGGTGCTGCTGGCGGGTCAAGGCGCCATGCCGTTGGACTCCGATGCGGTGCAGATCAACTACCGCGGTGCGCTGCTCGACGGCACCCAGTTTGATGGCACCGAACCCGGCAAGCCCGGCACGACCAAACTCTACGACCTGTTTAACGGTCTGCGCGCTGGCATCAAGCACATGAACGTGGGCTCGCATTGGACGCTATGGATTCCACCGCAAATGGCCTACGGCGAGCGTGGTGTGGGCAGCGACATCGGGCCCAATGAGTTGCTGGTGTATGACATTGAGCTGGCGGGTATTGCCCCGGCGCAACACTGATGGCCTCCGCCCTGCGTTTTTGTCTGCTGCTGAGCGCGCTTTTTGTGGCGGGCGGGGCATTCGCTGCGCCCGCCGATCTGGTGGAGCAGGGCAGGCGCATCTATACCGAGGGTATCCGTGTGTCGGGTGAACCGCTGCAGGCCAGTCGTGCAAGCGGCACTCTCATGAGTGGCAAGCAGGCGGCCTGCATTGGCTGCCACCGTGCCAGTGGCATGGGCAGTGTGGAGGGTTCGCAGCCCGTATCTCCCATCGGTCAGCGCTATCTGTTTGCGGCCGAAGGGGACCTGGTCATGGCCAATATGGATGGTCGCCGTGGCAAGACGCTGAACCAGACGCATGCCCCCTATACCGATGAAGCCCTGGCCATGGCGCTGCGCCAGGGCGTTGGCGTCAGCGGACGCGGCCTCAGCACCGTGATGCCGCACTTCGTTTTGGACGAGCAGGATTTGGCTGCCATCAAGGCCTATTTGCAACAGCTTTCGGCGGGTTACTCGCCCGGGGTCAGCAAAGAATTGATCCGCTTCGCCACGGTGATTACGCCCGATGTGTCCGAGGCGCGCCGTGCTGTCTTCAAGACCATGCTGCAGTCGGCCCTCACGGCCAAGAACAGCAGCACCTCGCCACGCAAGCGCTACATGAGTTCGGCCGCCAGCTTTGCCACGCAGACCGAGCGCCGCTGGGACGTGCAGGTGTGGGAGCTGACCGGTGCCCCGCAAACCTGGGGCGCGCAACTGGAGGCGCATTACCGCGAGTGGCCGGTGTTCGCGCTGCTGTCAGGCATCAGCGACACCACCTGGGCGCCGGTCGACGCGTTTTGTGCGGCCCAAAAAGTGCCTTGCTGGTTCCCCAGTGTGGCGGTGCCGAGCACGGGCGATGCGGCGTATGGCCTGTATTTTTCACGCGGTGTAGCCCTTGATGCCAGGGTGCTGGCAAGCTACTTGCAAGACGCAAATGGTGAGGCTGCGCCCAAGCGCCTGTTGCAGGTGCAAGGTGGTGGCAGTGCCGAGCTTGCCGCCCGGAGCTTTGGCCAGAGTCTGATGGTCAAGGGTCGCACGGTGCAAACCATTACGGTGGATAGCGATGCTGCCAAGGGCCGCAACGAACTGCGCGCCGCTTT
>SESF01007062.1_pt1 | contig 10557 bp, 10 predicted proteins | sample 3171521 | NCBI WGS metagenome assembly SESF01 (sample SAMN10866945, study PRJNA518727) | freshwater metagenome | biome: subpolar coniferous forest; feature: holomictic lake; material: water; isolation source: holomictic Lake 227, 6 m and 8 m depth | place: Canada: near Kenora, Ontario | collected...
GCTTTTCGATGGAGATGCAGCCTCCCTCACGCATTGAGATGCCACTACCCTCACGCATTGGGCATTCCCGGGAATACCGCACTGAATGAGCGGATGGCGAGGGTGGCGGAGAGCTTGAACCCTTCGCCGTAAAGGGAGCCGATCTGTTCGCCGAAATAGCGGGCTCGTGCGTCAAGACCGGTGAGAAACTCACGGCGTTTGATCATGGTCTTTGCCTCTTCCGTTGCTCCTTCCTGATAAAATTGTGACGCGAAGGCGAGCACTCCTTTTCGTGATGCTTCAAAGGTTTCAGAGATATCGACGATGATGTCTGGTTCAAGGTGTTTGAACTGGATATAGTAAAGCAGGTGGGCGGGGCGGTGGGGCTTTTGCGCAGCGCCGTTCAGGGTGGTGGTGAGTTGTTGCAGTCCGGCATAGTAGCATGCTTCGGTTACGAGTTTTGATGCCTTGATGTGATCCGGATGGCGTTCGTCAGGGGAGTTGGCAAAAACAACCTCCGGCCTGAACTCCCTTATGACCGTGATGATTTCAGCGAGGTTCTCTTCGGTAGGGAAAAGTTTGGAGTCTCCAAGGTCAAGTGATCTCCGACAGTGGTATCCCATGAGTGCCGTGGCTTTTGCCGCTTCTGTTTTTCGTGTTTCAGGGGTTCCCACCGTTCCCATCTCTCCCCGTGTCAGGTCGCAGACGGCGACGGAGCGCCCTTCGGCGATGATTTTCAGCAGTGTCGCTCCACAGGCGAGTTCCACATCATCGGGATGGGCACCGAAGGCCAGTGCATAAATTTTTTCGGGTGACTGCATCAATTGCCTTGTGGTTAATCTGTTATATTGGCCATCGAGTAAAATTCCTCTCAACATAGCAATTCCTCTCCAATGCTTAATGTAAAGATTGTTCGCCTCAACCAGCAAGCCTCACTTCCCGCTTATGCAACCGCTCATGCTGCTGGAATGGATATTTCCGCCTGTATTGAAGCGCCTGTCACCATTGAACCTTTTACAACAGCGCTGATTCCTTCAGGCTTTGCCCTTGAGTTGCCTGAAGGGTATGAAGCCCAGCTTCGTCCGCGAAGCGGTCTTGCGTTGCGCTCCATGATCTCATTGCCCAATACGCCAGCCACGATTGATGCTGATTACCGGGGAGAGGTGAAGGTGATTCTCATCAATTATGGCAAGGAGCCCTTTATTGTTCGCCACGGTGACCGCATTGCGCAGATGGTTGTTGCGAGGGTAGAGCAGGTTTGTTTTGAAGAGGTAGAAGAGCTTGGCGCAACCGTGCGGGGTGAAGGTGGATTTGGTCATACCGGTACAGGCCGAGAGTGAAACAAGGGCAGGCACCATCAAAATATAAACTTTCTTCCGAGAGGAATATGTTGCTGATGCCAGCCATTAAACGGTATGCGTATCAGAGTTTTCCTGTCTGAGCGGGAGGAGGAGCTGGAGCTTTTACCGACATGACGATCTCCTTGGGAGTATAGCGGATCTCCGTCACATCTTTTTTCGGCCGGTTTTCTCTGCCTGACGGCATGCCTGGTGCAGAAAAAACATTGTTCATCAATTGACCAAGTCCGGAGCTGACATTGTCAAAAAGGTTCTGTACCTGGTTTGAACTGACGGTGTTATTGAGGGTTTCGATCAGGCCGTTCCATAACTTGCCAAGTCCCTGAAAGGAGTTCTGAATCTGGTCTGAATTAATCGTTGAGGTAACTCCATCAATCAGTTGCCCGGTTGCGTTGCTGACGGAGTTGATCATTCCCTGTACCGATTCGGAGTTGATGGTCGAAGAAACTCCATCAATCAGTTGCCCGGTTGCGTTGCTGACCGAGCTGATCATTCCCTGTACTGATTCAGAGTTGATGGTCGAAGAAACTCCATCAATCAGTTGTCCGGTTGCGTTGCTGACCGAGCTGATCATTCCCTGTACTGATTCAATGGTTGAGTCAATCAAGGAGCCTACAGTCCCAATGAGGTGGGCGATATCGCCATTGCCTACAGTGACTTCCTTATCTTGCTGGGCGGTCGGGATGAGCGAACCTGCTGTTTTTTTGATCTCTTCTGTTGCCATAATATTGGGTGGATTAAGGGTAAGGAGTAATAAATAATTTCCGTAACATAACCAGTTTTGAAGAAACTTTTCGTAAAAAAAGCTCTTCAAAGTGTTGTGTGCTAATGAATTATGACGATCCTTCTGAAGGAAACAAGCTATCTGGACTGCACAGGAATTTCGCCCGGGAATTCCGCTTTCAAAAGGTTACAAATAAAAAAAAAACAGCATCCCTGCACTATAATTTCAAAGGCCAATATAAGTAAAGAATGCGGGAAAGTAGTTTTTTTGATGCGTGAAATGTTTTTGTTCTCCTCAAATTTTGAATTTGCCTGCACGGTCTGAAATAATTCATGGCCGAAAGCCTCTGCGGAGAAGGCAGGTCAAACAATTTCTTTGTATATATTATTCGTGGTGATGTTCCGCATGGAAAGAATCTAAATATGTTCCAAAGGGAACCACAAACAGCGTTTGAGAGTTAAATTATATTGTTTGTGTTTTTTAAACAACAGGAGTTATACCGATGCTCAAGAGATATCCGATTACTGGCAAGGAGAGCATCAGCTCCCCTGAACTCGGCAATGATGCAGCAGGGGGCTTGCAGCTCCTTGATATGTGGGGAGGTTATTCTTTTGCTTCAATGGGCGAGGGGATGATCTCTTCGCCGGGCAAAGGCAATCCACAGCAGGCATTCGGTGATTTTGAATCGTTTTTCCGGAATGCGGGGTCAGGATTGTTCGACGACATCGCGGCACCTGCTTCTTTCTCGCCAGGATTTGCAGGCAGTAATGCGGATTGGCATGCCTTTGATTACAGCGAAGTCGACTTGCTTGCTGCTGCAGCTCGGGTAGTCAAGGATAAGACAGCTCCAAAGGTCACAAGCTTCAGCCCTGCTGACGGCAGTACCAACGCTTCCCTGAACACCAATATTACCCTGACCTTCAGTGAATCGGTCAAGGCTGGCAGCGGGTTCATCGAAATTCACAGTGGTTCAGCGACCGGAGCGATAGTCGAAAGCTTTGATGCGTCGTCCAGCTCACGGCTCCTCTTTTCAGAAAGTACGCTGACGATTGACCCCGTCAACAGTCTGGGAGGAAATACGCGTTACTACGTAACTCTTGCGAAGGGAACAGTTATGGATCTTGCCGGAAACAGCTATTCAGGCACATCAACCTATGACTTTAAAACTGTTGTCCTTGATACGGTGGCCCCAACAGTAAAAAGCTTCACTCCTGCTGATGGCAGCCTCAATGCATCCCTGAACACCAATATCACGCTGACCTTCAGTGAATCGGTCAAGGCTGGCAGCGGGTTAATCGAAATTCACAGTGGTTCGGCTACGGGAGATCTTATTGAAAGCTTCGATGCGGCATCAAGCGCACGGCTCCTATTCTCGGGAAGCACGCTGACGATCGATCCGGTCAATACCCTTTCTGCCAACACACACTATTTTGTGACCTTTGCCAACGGGTCAGTCAAGGACCTTGCCGGAAACCTTTTTGCCGGGTCGTCCACCTACGACTTCACGACGCTTTCGGCCTCCACCGCATGGAACGTAACGTCGGGGTATGGCTTGCTCAATGTGGATACCATGCTTGAAAAGGCGACAGGCCACCTCGTTAGCGATGCACCGCTCTATGGTGATGGTTGGGGAACAAAAGATTGGGGATTGAACGATATTCAGGCTCCGGATGCCTGGTTGGCTGGTTACACCGGAAAGGGGATTGTTGTGGCTGTCGTTGATACAGGTGTCGATTACCTGCACACCGATCTCAGTCAGAACATCTGGACCAATAAACTCGAGATTGCCGGCAATGGCATTGATGACGACAAAAATGGCTATGTGGACGACATTTACGGTTATGATTTTGTCAATAAAGATGGTTATGCGTTAGACGATAACGGCCACGGTACGCATGTCTCCGGCATCATTGCCGGTCTGAACAATGGCTACGGCGTGACCGGGGTTGCCTATGATGCCACGATTATGCCTGTCAAGGTATTGAACTCTTTGGGAAGTGGTTCGTTTACGAGTGTCGCGCAGGGTGTTACCTATGCGGTGAACAACGGTGCTGATGTCATAAACCTCTCCCTTGGAGCCTATGGAGCCTCATCAACAGAACTTGCCACGGCTATAAAGTATGCTATCAGTCATGGTGTGATTGTCTGCATGGCATCAGGAAATGACAGCCAAATCTCTCCGACCTATCCCGCCATATTTGCAAAAACGGCAGGAGGTATAGCGGTAGGAGCAGTCGATAGCACCAATGTTGTTGCAGCCTTCAGCAACGATGCAGGGACAACTGTTCCCTACGATTTTGTCGTTGCTCCAGGGGTAAGCATTTACAGCAGTTACACGGGAGGTCAGTATGCACTGATGAGCGGAACATCAATGGCAACGCCATTTGTAGCTGGCGCTGCGGCCCTGCTCTTGTCGGCCCAAACAGATTTCTCGTCGTCGTGGTCGCTTGAACAACTTGAAAACCTCCTGACGACGACAGCCCAGCCCGTCGGATCAGCAGGCCTCTTGGCAGTAACCGGGAGTGCACCAGCCGCTCCGTTGGCGGCTTCGCTCTCGCTTTTCGACATGGAACAACATGATGTAGCGCTTTTGGGTTCACTTGATGTTGCAGATCCGATCGCACTGACAGGTGTGGTGACCGTTGACTCCATGGAGCTTGCGGTACAAATCGTATAAGGTGCCTGGGGTTTGTAACACGCAAAGAAAATTTCATCATTGGTCTGGGGGGAGGGTTCTCCTTCCCTCAGACAATATTTTTTTTGTAGTATCCTGCAAGAGCCTCCTGATCAAATCCAAGGGCATACATGAGATGTATTGTTCCAAAACTGATCTGGAGGGGTATGATGCCGTTACGGTGATACTTCCTGGCCGATGTGGTGACCTCTGTTTCGAGGATATGAAACGGTTCGCACTGCTCAATACGGGTGATGATATCGTAATCTTCCATGATGATCAGGGCTTCGTCGAACCCTCCGATTCCGAAAAAAAGCGTTTTGTCGATAAAAAGTGACTGATCTCCTCCCCGGCAGATCAGCAAGGGAAACCGGGTGAACCAGCCAAACAGGCTCATGAGCGGGTGGTTGTCATCAAAACTCATTCTGAAACAGCCAGCTTTTTTTCCGTCGGCAGCAGCCGAACGGATATCTTCGATAAAAGTTTCAGGCGGCCGGGTATCGGCATGGAGAAAATAGAGCATATCACCATGAGCAAGACGGGCTGCGCTGTTCATTTGTGTGGCCCGTCCCATTGCACTATGGCAGATTATTACAGGAAAACCGGAAAGGATATCGGGTGTGCGGTCTGTACTCGCATCACTGACAATGATTTCGATTCCCTCCGACTTATTCGTAATGGCAAGCAGACACTCAAGGGAGCGGGCGATGATAGCCTCCTCGTTACAGGTCGGCAAGATGATACTTATGGTTGGTACGGCCATAATTTGCTCTTTTTCAGGTCGTCAAAGGTGTCAATATCCGAAAGTTCTGAAAGCAGTTTGCAGGGAATGGCCAACTGCTGGAGTATTGTGGTGGTTTCCCTTAAAACATCAGGGGTGCTCCATTGCCGGTCAAGAAAGAGCTCAGGGAGAGGCCTGTTCAGACCGATAAGGTAAAATCCTCCGTCGGTGGCTGGTCCGACTACCGCATCACATTGCTCAAGGGTGCTGAATGCCTGATTGAGGATTTCCTGGCTCAGCTCATAACAGTCTGTTCCGATGAGCACGATGTGGTGAAATCCGCTTTCAAACCCTGAATTTATGGCATGAAACATGCGTTCTCCAAGGTCATCTCCCTGCTGAAGCTTAGGAGTGCACGTATCGGTGAGGAAGAGGTCTGAATCGGGAATGAAGCGGGAGTAATATACCATTCGTTTTGCATCAACTCCTTTCGTAACCGTGGCCGTATGCTCTCTGAGGGTTTCGTAAATCTCAAGGGCTTTCTCATCTCCAACAGATCGTGCAAGTCGTGTTTTTACCCGACCAGCCTCCGGGTTTTTTGTAAAAATAACGAGGAGCCGATTCATGTTTACAGCAGAGAGCCCTGACAGCTTGAACCAGCTCCTGCTGTACATCCATAGCAGTGCTGGCCCAAAGTGATGCGTCGATTACGGAGTGTCTCTCCGTTAAATGCACTGATATGCTGTGGTGCAGGCCTGGTTAACGGTAAATGGAGCATCTGGTTGAAATCACAATCGTAGAGAGTGCCGTCCCAACTGACGGAAAGGGTTGTTCTGCACATCATGTTTTCGACGGCGAGGGCATTGAAGTTTTCGGCAAGAAGTGTCATATACTCGCTGTAGTGGTCGTTTTCAAGCAGGTCGTTGAGAAAACGGCTTACAGGCATATTGGTGATGGTGTAGAGATGGCTGAAGAGAATGCCGTACTTGGCGAAAAGTTGTTTTCGGTACTCCTGCTCCAGTTTCTGCTGCTCTCCTGGCAGGGAGGGGCCTTCAGGGTTGAAGACAAGGTTGAGCTCAAGATTACTGTTCTCTTTACCGTAGCCGAGGGTGTTGAGCAGTTGCAGTGCCTTGATGGATCGGTCGAAAACACCCGCACCCCGCATGTGGTCAACATCTGCCTTGATGTAGCAGGGAAGTGAGGCAATGAGAGTGACCCGCTGCTTTTTGAAAAATTCCGGTAAATCGCGGTATTTCTCGTTGTCTGTCAACAGGGTGAGATTTGTGCGTACAATGACTTCTATGTCAGGCGCTTTGGTTCTTATGCTTTCAATGAACCAGCGGAGCTCCGGGTGCATTTCCGGCGCTCCACCGGTAATATCGACGGTTTTAATGGTGCTATTGGGAAGTGTTTTGATGCACTCCAGCATCGTCTGGCGTGTCATCATCTCTTTGCGTTCCGGCCCTGCATTGACATGACAGTGACGACAGAGCAGATTGCAGGTATAGCCGATATTGATTTGCAGAACGGTAATTCCATTTGCCAGAAGAGCTCCGTGTCCACCTTCCTCAACTTTCCTGCTGAAGGGTATAATGCCACATTTTCTCTCTTCAAGCAGTTTTACCTGGGCCTTTGCGCAGGCAGGCACTGCAACCGGTTGTTCCAACGATGTTTTTTTTTGCATAACACTATTTTGGCAAATGGAGCGTTAGATGTTCCAACGTTGTTTCTGGTAATTCGTTCAGTTGCCAAACCGGCTGAGGAGCTTTTCTGCAACCAGTTTGCCGCTTAGTGCCGCTCCTTCCATTGAAGCCAGATAGTGCTGGTCGGTGTAATCACCGGCAAGAAAAAAGTTTTTGACAGGGCTTATCTGGTCAGGGCGGAATTTATCGACATCCGGTACCGCCTTGTAGACCGACTGGGGAATTTTGACAATGGTCGATTTCAGTAGTGTAGCCTTGCGTGATTTCGGGAACCGGTTATGTATGTCTTTCATGACAAGCTCGATAATCACTTCATTGGGCATATCCATCAGTTGGTGAGCCGGAGCAAGCACCAGACTCATGACACTGCCGCCGTTTGCTGTGCCGGTACCACTTTGGAAGTCTTCCGGGCAGGTGATTGAGACATCGGCAAATGTTGCAAAAACAGTGCCTTGTGAAAACATGAGATTGTCGGTGTCAGTAATTTTTTGGTCAAACCAGAGCTGACAGTTTGCAACCGGACTGCCGACAAATTCATGCAGGTTAAGGAAATACTTATGGGCGAGCCATTTTTGCGGTATGATGGTTTTCAGATTGTGGACGGGCAGGGCAGAGATATAGGCATCAGCTACAATTTTATGGCCATCCTGGAGCACAGCTTCCTTAATGGTGTCGTCACCGTTCAGTTCAAACCCTTTAAGTTTGGCATCGACAAAAATTCGTCCTCCCTTGCTCTGGATATACTGACGCATCGGTTCGATCATTGAGTCACCAGGGTTTTTGCGAAAAAAGGCAAACTTCGTTGCGGTGTAATTGGTGCCAAAATAGTTGAAAATAGTGATCATTGGTCGAGCGCTGATGACGTTTGGCTCAATGAAGTTCATTGCAAGCGCAATGGCCCGCCATAGTTTTTGCAATGAATGCTCCGAAGCTCCCCGTAGTCGGTGCCACTCCGAATAGGTTTTATGGTCCTGGCTGCGAAAATACTCTTCATTGCCGATCAGGGCAGGGTAGAGCCCCTTGATAAGCGAAATTTTGTCCCATAGGGTAAGAAAATTGGTCTGCAGGCCGCCAACAACCTCTGCCCAAGGGCTGGGAAGTTTTGCTTTTTTGAACATCGACTGTTTGCCGTTCTCTTCAGCATAGATCAACGCGTGTTCTTTCCATTGATAATTATCTGCGGCACCGACCTTATTGAGGTATTTTTGAAGCTGCAAGTAACCACCAAAAACAATATGAAGTCCTGATTCTATGGAGTCGCCATCACTGTCTTTCCAAACGGAAACCTTACCGCCCAGTATTTTGCGCTTTTCGTAAATCTCCACCGTATGGCCTCGATCTACCAGCTCTACTGCTGCGCAAAGACCCGCAACTCCTGCGCCAAAAATTGCTATTTTCATTTTTTATAAAAGTCTCAGTCGCTTTAAGTAATGTTGCGTTAATCCTTCCGAAAAAATCTTGCACTGTTTGTGTCGAATCGTTGCAAGGCAATCCAGGAGCATTATTTTTCGCATGCTGCAACTCCCTGTTTCAGGACAGGCTCAAGATATTGAAATATTTCCTTATTTATAACGCCATTACAATTCTCTGACCAGAACCCTCTTTAACGACCCGAAATGAAGCTGCGCTACTCAAAAAACCCGGAAAATTGCCAATAACAGGTATAAACAGTATTGGTTCAGGAGAGCTGTCGGTAATTATTTCGCATCAGTATAAACGCAGTAAAGCGATCATGCGCCCTAAATTTGTTAAGAAATTTGTTGAAAAAGTTGTGAATAGTAAAGAGATGGGTTGTTTTTTTCTTATTATTATGTAATTTCCGTTAATGTAATTAAACAAGAGTGAAGTTATGTCTGGCCATCTTGATCTGATCGACCTCAAGCTTATTGAGTCTCTTGGCGAAAACGGCAGAGTTCGATTGAGTGAACTTGCTGAAATCGTTGGGCTGTCGATTCCGTCAGTCAGTGAGCGGCTTGACAAGCTGCAGAAGAGTGGTATCATCAAGGGTTTTACCATGGAAGTTGATGAGCGGCAGCTTGGTTTTGATATTCACGCATTTGTAAGGGTCAGAATCGACTCCTCCAAACATTACAAATCTTTTATGGATAATGTGATGAAAGAGGATGAAATCATGGAGTGTTTTTCTGTTACCGGCGAGGGCTCGCACATCTTAAAGGTGATGACCCACAACACCGCGTCGCTTGAACAGTTTCTTTCACGAATACAAAGCTGGCCAGGTGTTCTTGGTACCAATACCAGTTTTGTGCTATCACAATTGAAGAAAAATAAAAAAATCAGTGCTGAAATCGTTCGTAACAACCTTCAGGATCGGCAGGTGCTGATAACATTTGATGAAAAGCGGTCAAGGAAATAAAGAGGGAGAGCGTTTTTTTGTTTTTTTTAAAGGGCAAGAGAAGTTATATCACGCAAATCAACAAGGAGGTTCGTTTGAACAGCGATAGTAAAATTCCGGTTTCCACCTATTTTGGTTCGATGACATTTGACCAGAAAGCCATGCGGGCAAAACTTCCAAAAGAGGAGTTCACCGCATTGCAGGATACCATCAGGGCAGGCAAAAAAATTACTGCTGAAATTGCTGGCGTTGTGGCGCATGGCATGAAAGAATGGGCAATGGAGAATGGTGCGACCCATTATACCCATTGGTTCCAGCCGATGACCGGTTCCACGGCTGAAAAACATGATGCTTTTTTATCTATAGATCGCGATGGCACTCCTATTGAGCGCTTCTCCGGCGAACAACTGATTCAGGGTGAGCCTGACGCATCAAGTTTTCCTTCGGGCGGCATGCGTACCACCTTCGAAGCTCGCGGCTACACTGCCTGGGATCCCTCCAGCCCGGCCTTCCTCATGAAGGGCGGCAGAGATCTGACACTCTGTATTCCGACCGTATTCATCTCCTACCACGGTGAAGCGCTTGATTCCAAAACGCCGCTGTTGCGTTCCATGGAAGCGGTAAGCAAGTCAGCTATCAGACTGCTTGAGATACTTGGTGTTACCGGTGTTTCACGCGTAAAGACTTTTGCTGGCTGCGAACAGGAGTATTTCCTTGTCGACAAAAAATTCTACTCCGAGCGTCCTGATCTTGTCATGTGTGGGCGTACCCTGCTTGGTGCCCTTCCACCAAAAGGCCAGCAGCTTGAGGACCACTATTTCGGTTCGATTCCTGACCGTGTGCTCGAATACATGCAGGATGTTGAGCATGAGCTCTATCTGCTCGGCATTCCAGCCAAGACCCGACACAATGAGGTTGCCCCTCACCAGTTTGAAATAGCCCCGATTTTTGAAGAGGCCAACATCGCTGTCGATCACAACCTGCTGGTCATGGAGGTGATGAGAAAGGTTGCCGACAAGAAAGTACTCCCAAACACGACAAATCC
>SESF01023227.1_pt1 | contig 10551 bp, 6 predicted proteins | sample 3171521 | NCBI WGS metagenome assembly SESF01 (sample SAMN10866945, study PRJNA518727) | freshwater metagenome | biome: subpolar coniferous forest; feature: holomictic lake; material: water; isolation source: holomictic Lake 227, 6 m and 8 m depth | place: Canada: near Kenora, Ontario | collected...
ACATAACGGTATTCGGATGCTCCATGCCCAACTTTTTTTCCCTGATTGTCAGTGCCTGCCGATACAACGGTTCAGCCTTGTCATTGCCCTGCGCTTGCAGCAATTCTGCCAGATTGTTCAGGATGATTGCCACCAGAAGATGCTCCATACCCAAACTCTTTTCCAATATTGCCAGTGCGCGCCGATAGAGCGGCTCAGCCTCATCATATTTGCCCTGCGTTTTCAGCAATACCCCCAGATTGTTCAGGCTCGTAGCCACGTCCGGATGCTCCATGCCCAGCGTTTTTTCCTTGATCGCCAGCGTCCTCCTGAACAACGGCTCTGCCTCAGCGTACCGGGCCTGCGTTTTCAACAATCCTGCCAGATTGTTCAGGCTTTGCAGAACATCAGCATGTTCCGGATCCAACCTCTTTTCCCTGATTGCCAGTGCACGCCGAAATAACGGCTCCGCCTCATCATGCTTGCTCTCTGCTCTCAGTAATTCCGCAAGATTGTTCAGGTCATGTGCTACATCAAGATGCTCTATACCCAGCATCTCTTCCCTGATCGTCAGTATCCGCCGCAATAATGGCTCCGCCTCAGCATATTTGCCCTGCGTTTTCAGCAATTGGGCCAGATTGTTCAGCTCATAAGCTACATCAGGATGCTCCATACCCACTCTTTTTTCCCTGATCTCCAGCGCCCGCCAAAGCAATGGCTCAGCCTCACCATATCGTCCTGAGCCAAAGAGTCTTTGCCCATGAACATTGAGATACAAAGCATTTTCATCTGCAATGGCTGCCGCTTTCCTGTAATACCGGTCAGCATCGACATCATTGAACTGCAGCTCATAATTCTGCCCCTGCAGAAAATCCACTCCCGCCAAATCCTGCTGCAACACCTTGTGTTTCTTCCGAAACTGCTCCAGCAACCGGTTAACGGCATCATAATCAAACCTCTCACGAGCATACTCGATTTCCGGTAACAACGTCTTCAGTTCCTCTCCAACAGCTCCTTGCCTGACAATTTTAAAATTTTTCTCCGCTGCTTCAGCCCGTTCCAGAGCTTTCAAAACATCATCCCATAACGTAACGCTCTCCCCATCAGTCAATGCATCAAAAGATTTTTTGTAGATGTTTTGGAAGATCCTTAAAAACGAAGGCTTGTTTTTCGCTTCCCGAATATTTTTATCAACAACCAGTGTTTTAAGTTCAGCAAGCACCTTTTCAAGGGAACTCATCTGCTCCGTTCTCGCTCCATCGTTCCCCTGAACAGTATTGGTATCTCCATCCGAACGACTCCCAACAACCATCCTGTCACCATTGGCAAGGCTCATCCGAGAACCCCGAGAGTTCTTTTTTTTCGTACCAAAGAACCATTCAAACGCTCCCGCCAGGATGGCCGAAACAAGAGCTGTACCAGCAATGATGTATGCCGTGAAAATTTCTTTTTCCATATAAGCAGGGGAGTGAGAGGTTCAACTGTAATAAAACTTTGTTGCACAAGGTAATGCGCCTGCAAGGCAGACATACTATTGCTGTCCTATCATTACAACATCATTCATCTCCTGATCATTCGCCCGAGAAGCCTTCCGCCAGCCCCATTACCCAGGATATTTGCATTATACAATCTTGATGCAATCATTTCTTGCTATTCGCCGATTCTGTCCTGCGGGTTTTTAAACCTTGAAACATGCCATCCCAACGGATCACCGAGAACGGGAGCGTGGCCGGAATCGCAATACCTCCAGGCTTTTACAGCGACAGCTCCCGCATGATGGTCTCCATATCCTTGTCTCCTCGTCCCGAGAGATTGACGATGATGATGTCCTCTTTCGGCATGAGGGGTGCCCTTGTGATGGCGTAGTGCATGGCATGGGCCGATTCAAGCGCACAGATGATGCCTTCGGTTTTTGCCAGTGTTTCGAGCGCAGCAAGTGCTTCATTGTCGGTAACGGAGGTGTAGCTCACCAGGCCGAGTTCCTGGAAATAGCAATGCTCAGGGCCGACACCGGGATAGTCGAGACCTGCGGAGATGGAGTGTGCCTCCTGAACCTGCCCGTCCTCATTCTGCAGCAGTTTTGTCATGGCACCATGCAGTACGCCGGGTGTTCCAAGGGTCAGCGATGCCGCATGTCGCTTGTCGAGGCCCTCTCCGGCAGCTTCCACTCCAACCAGTTCAATCTTTTCCGCATCTTCCAGAAATTCATAAAACATACCGACCGCATTGCTGCCGCCGCCAACACAGGCGGTGATGAGGTCAGGAAGCCTTCCTGCCTGTGCAAGAATTTGTGAGCGAGTCTCTTTTCCGATGATGGCCTGGAAATCACGGACGATCATCGGGTAGGGATGCATGCCGACAACCGAGCCTATGATGTAGAAGGTCTCTTCCGGATTGTTCATCCAGTCGCGGATCGCTTCGCTTGTTGCATCTTTCAGGGTTTTTGAGCCGCTTCCGACCGGTCGAACCTCTGCGCCCAAAAGCTTCATTCTTGCAACGTTTGGAGCCTGCCTTCGGATATCCTCCTCACCCATATAAACGATGCACTCAAGATCGAAAAGGGCGCAGACCGTGGCCGTGGCTACACCGTGCTGTCCGGCACCGGTTTCGGCAATAACCCTCTTTTTGCCCATGCGGCGGGCGAGCAGCACCTGGCCAAGGGCGTTGTTGATTTTATGGGCTCCTGTATGGCAGAGATCTTCGCGTTTGAGGTAAATACGGGCACCCTGCAGTGTTCTGCTGAGTCGTTCGGCATGATAGAGCGGCGTTGGGCGGCCTACGTAATCATGGAGGAGGTGGTCAAGCGTGGCCTGAAAGGCCGGGTCGTTTTTTGCCTTGAGGTATTCCACTTCAAGATCAACGGCATTTTTAACAAGGGTTTCAGGGATAAACTTGCCACCGAAACAGCCGAAATGTCCGGCAGAATCGGGCGCGGAATAATCAGAAGGCACCATGGAGTGAAAAAAAGTTAAAGAATTCCCGACAAGGCCTTTACCTTGCCTTACGCAAAGAGCGTTACAGAAAAAACCGGCAACACGATAAATAAAATTAATATATTTAAACTTTTATAAGAGAATATCATAATACTGTAGCGGAGCATTACTGCATTGGTGTTTATCAAGAGAAAAAAGTCGTTTCTGGCCATTTCCAGTCTCTTTCTGTTGGGGTTGCTTTTTCTTTACCGGCAACCTCTTTATGCGGAAGAGATAACGGAAAGGCGGAGCCGTGAGCTACCCTTGCAACGGAGGGCTGATGCTGATTCGCTTTCTGGAACGGGAGGGCTTAAAAGTACTATTTTCTTTACGGCGAAGGATTCGGTTATCTACCATCTTGACAGGCGGAACATGGAGTTATGGGGAAAAGCGACTCTCGACCATGAGGCGACCTCTGTCCATGCTCCGAAAATTATTGTTGATTTCGACACCTCGAAGCTTCATGCATTCAGTCTTGCAGATTCTTCCGGTAAAATGACAGAGCCTGCCCACTTTACTGATCGGGACGGGAGTTTCAATGCCGAGTCGATGATCTATGACTTCAAGAGTGGAAAGGGAGAGACTTCTCATGTCTCCTCATCCGGTCAGGCGATGATTTTTAGTGGAGAGAATGTAACAAGGCTTGAAACGGGTGAGTTGATCATCAAGGATGGTCTGTTGACGACCTGTGATGATCCTGAGCCGCACTCCTGGTTCACCTGCTCCAGAATGACCGTTCTTCCCGACAGAAAAGTGTCGGCGACATCATTGGTCATGTATGTCCGTCCGGAGCTATTTTCGAGACGTCTGCCTGCTATACCGATTCTTGTACTGCCCTATATGGTTTTTCCGTTACAAGATGCTCGATCGTCCGGTTTTCTCATGCCGCGGTTGGGCTATGACAGTGAGCGGAGTTACGCTTTGTCGAATCTCGGATATTTCTGGGCCGTCAACGATTACATGGATCTCCGCTTTAAGGGTGATCTCTCCCTTAATGGAAGCTGGAGCCTCGGTGAGCGGTTCCGTTATGTGGTACCAACTCTTTTGAGCGGTGTGATTTCCGGCGAATACCAGCGCTATCCCCAATACACTGAATGGAATGCCAACATTGTTCATAATCAGGTTATTGATCCTTTAACGCGTCTTGATGTTACTGTTCAGTTGCAGGGTGCACCGCAAGGGTACAATCTGAATTTCATCAACTCAGAAACCATGGTGACCCAGCAATCCAATGCCCGTGCCTCTCTGGCCAGGAGGTTTAATGATGAGAACAGTATTGTGGCTCTTTTTTACCATCGCTCCGAAGAGTTGACCACGCATTATGATTCGCAGAGTCTTGGCGCATCGCTCTATCAGCATCGTATCTATCCTTTTCGTTCCGGCCTTTCCGGAAATGACTGGAGAGATGGTTTTTCTCTGACCGCAGGCGGCTCCTTTGTCTCTGATTTTACCTCCTATAATCAGCTCTCCTCTTCCGGATATGCCGCGACTCTCAATGGAGAGGTGGGCTATTTTCATGAATTTGGTTCCGGATCCAAGGCACTCTTTACCCAGGGGCTCAGCTTGCAGGGGAGAAAGCCCAATCAGGGAAGTTATGACGATATCTGGAGCGGCACGACCCTTGTGTTTCCCTTGCGTATGCAATCGACATTGTTCCATCATTTCAACGTCAATCCTTCTCTGACCGTTGTTCATGCACTGCATCCGGATGGCGGTAATGAGACTTTTTCAACGGCCATTTTTTCAGTTGATGCAACGACAAGGGTTTATGGGGTTCTTGAGACCGGGTTTCTGGAACATGCTGTTGGCATGAAGGCTTTGCGTCATACGTTTATTCCCACCATCACCTATGCATGGAATTCGGCGTTTTCCGGCAGCGGGTATGATTATGCGCATCATTTCTATGACTGGCCAGACCAGAAAACCCTTAACCCAGGGATTCCTGAAGGTCAGAACACCGTTGGTATTTCGCTGAAAAATCTTTTTCATGGTAAATTCAGAGGCTCATCCTCCCTGCACGAAGAGGGCTCTCTGGATAGAGAGTACGCAAGGCAGTTGCTCTCCCTGACCGTTTCGACGGCATACAATGCTGCGGCAGAATCCTTTCATTTTTCACCGTTGATTATTACGGCTTCAAGTAATGCCCTGTCGGAGAATCTGCTTTTCAGCGCTGGTTCGATGTATGATTTTTATGGCTATGATCCCTTGACCGGTGCGAGGCTTAAGCGTACCAACAGTGATGAGGGTAATGGAGTGCTCCGTTTTGTCAAGGGATTTTTCGATATGAGTTTCAGCGTTCAGGGTGGCAGAGAGAGCGGCACGACAACATCACCAGTCAGGTCGCCACTTATGATGAATACCCTGCAGACGTTTTTTAACATGGGTGAATTCAGCAACGTCGATTACAGCCTGCCGTGGGAACTTCGTTTTTCCCTCTTTCTGCAATCGGACAGAAGCAATCCTCTTGCTCCGGAGACCATGACACTGATCAATGCAACGGCGAAAGCAGCTCTCTCTTCAAACTGGCAGATGGCCGCCAATACCGGGTATGATTTTCAAAACAGGAAGCTGGTTTTGCCCATGCTTCAACTTACCCGGAATCTTCACTGCTGGCAGGTTAGCGCTCAGTGGATTCCTTTCGGCCAATTCCGGAGCTATGCTCTCGAAATAGGCCTGAAAGCGCCTGAGTTGAAGGATCTCCATTTCAGGCAGGGACGGATGTGGTAAGTCAGTATGAAGCGGTGGGTTCAACAAGATCGAGAATCCTGGCCAGCCGTTTATTGAACTCTTCATGGGCATCGTGGTGGCTGCAGTGCGATGCTTTGGGGAGAATATATGCCCCGGCCTGCGGCAGAAGTTGCTGAAATTCAGGTATGATTTTGTGTGGCGGGAGTGCGCTGTCTTCGGCTCCCCAGACAAGATAGGCTGGCCCGTTGTAATTACAGGGTTTTGTGATGTGGTCGAGTCTGAAATCAAGCGGTCTTTTGGAGGGTGAGAGGTATGAGAATTGAGCCCCCTGATCCTGGAGTGGCTGGGTGAACTGGTTGATCAGTTTGTCGTCAACCTTGCCCTGATTAAAGTAGGTTGGCATGAGGCTCTGGCCAACAGCAACGGGATTGGCGAAGGCTGCCAGAAGCATTTCACCGATGAGAGGTGATGCGACGAGACCAAAAAAAAGCGTACTCATGCCGTCCATTGTGTCTCCAAAAAGACCAGAGGGGTTGACAAGAATGAGCGCCTTTACCTTCTCCGGTTGATAGTGCGCAAAGTAGATTGCACTTGCGGCACCCATTGAGTGGCCGACAATAATGACCGAGTCAAGTTTTTTCAGGTAGAGAAATGTTTCGATCTGTGAGGCGAAGAGTTCAAGACTATAGCCTACATTTGGTTTTTGTGATTTTCCGAATCCGATCAAATCCATGGCATAGATTTTATGATCACGGGCAAATTCAGGGATATTCAGATCCCAGTGCTCAATCATCCCGCCGTAGCCGTGAAGAAAAAGCATCGGAGTTTTTTCTGCGTGCTCCTCTCCGAACTCCTGCCACCGGATTTTTGCTTCGTGTTGAGGGGAGAACTGCCACAGAAAATATTGATCTTGTACAATGTTGTTCATGATGAAAATCATTGATTTCGGATGATAAAACCTGGCTGAAAAGGCAATATAGGTTTTTAGACAGGAGAAAAGATATTAGGATTTTATGTTTAATAGGGTTAAAATAGTCCTATTTAACAAAATTTGACGCTATGCTTCAGGTTTCCAGAAAATTTGAATATGGGCTGCATGCGGTTACCTATTTGGCAACCAAGGGTCTTGGCCGGGTGGTTACGGTCAAGGAGATGGCCGATGAGATTGGCTTTTCTCAGGAGTTTCTTTCCAAGGCGATGCAGAGTCTTAAACGGGCAGGTATTGCCGCCTCTGTTCAGGGGGTAAAAGGGGGCTACAGGCTTGGCAAAGCAATTGAAGAGGTTACCGTTGCTGATATTGCGCTTGCCATTGAAGGAAAGCCGCACCTGGTGCGCTGCGGTGTGAAGGCTGACCGTTGTGAAATTTTTTCATCTTGCCATCACAGGGGTTACATTAATACCCTGCAGCATAAAATCCAGGCGCTTCTGACGGCGACCACCATCCAGTCTCTCCTGAAAGAGATTGAGGGGTGAGCAACCGGCGTATCAAAAAGTTTTTTCCCTGAGCTTCACGGGCTTCGTTTCTTATCTTCGTACTTTGCCCGGCTCTTTTTGCATGAAACCAGATGACACTTTAAACATGACCACTCATAGGCTCAACAATTCAGCCGTTGCTGAAGCGAGTCTGCCTGATATCGTCCTCAAAGGCATTAACACCCACAATCTCCAAAATATTTCGGTCTGTATTCCCCGCAACAAGTTTGTGGTGCTGACCGGAGTCAGTGGATCGGGCAAGTCAAGCCTTGCTTTCGATACTCTCTATGCAGAAGGGCATCGACGCTATGTTGAATCCCTCTCAGCCTATGTACGCCAGTTCCTTGAGCGCATGCCAAGGCCGGATATTGAAAGTGTTGAAGGAATTGCTCCTGCCATAGCCATTGAGCAAAAGCCGATTCCCAAAAATCCGCGTTCAACGGTTGGAACGGTATCTGAAATTTATGACTATCTCCGTCTGCTCTATGCCCGTATCGGTAAAATCTATTCCCGCGATACCAATGAGCTTGTTTTGCGCCATACGCCTGATGATGTGAGCCTGCAGGCAGGTTTTTTTGAGGAGGGCACAAAATTTTATGCAGGTTTTTTTTTCCCTGTTCATGAGGATGCAGGCCACCACACCTGTCCGGTGCAGGATGAAATAGCTAATCTTCTCAAAAAGGGCTTTTTCAGGGTGGTTGCAGGGGAGGAGATTGTGGATCTCAACCAGGAGTCGGCCTGCAAGCGGGTGCTTGAGATGCCGAGTGCCGAGCGATCAACGCTTCTTGTGCTGGTCGACCGTTTTGTGGCGCGCGATGATGAAAAGGTATTCAGCCGTGTATCACAGGCTGCCGAGAGCTGTTTCAATGAATCCGGTGGGTATGCTGTTTTGAAGGTTGTCGGAGGGAAAACCTACCTCTTCAGTGACCGGCTTGAACTGAATGGTATTGAGTATCCGGAGCCCTCTCCCCAGCTTTTTGCCTTCAACTCTCCGATTGGTGCCTGCACGACCTGCCAGGGGTTTGGACGTATTGCCGGTATTGATGAGGATGCCGTGGTGCCCGACAAATCGCTTTCGCTCGAAGAGGGGGCCATTGCCTGCTGGAACTCGGAAAAGTACCGATGGAATCTTCAAGCGCTGCTTGAACATGCCTATGCTCTTGGTATCCCGACTGACAGGCCTTATGAAAAGCTCTCATTCGAGCAGAAGGAGATTATCTGGAAAGGTACCGCCGATAAACGTTATGAGGGGATCTGGCCTTTTTTTGCTGAAATAGAGAAGGATGCCGGTTACAAGATGCACTATCGGGTCTTTTTGAGCCGATATCGCGGCTATGCAACCTGTCCCGATTGCGAAGGGAGCCGCCTTAATCCTGATGCGCGCCTTGTCAGGGTTTCTGGTCGTCATATCAGCGAGGTTGCACGCATGAACATTGCCGATGCCTCCGACTTTTTTTGCAACCTCAACATTTCACCCTTTGATCGCAAGGTGGCCGAAGTGGTGCTGCAGGAGATTGTCAAGAGGCTTGGCTATCTGCTCGATGTAGGATTGAACTACCTTACCCTTGATCGTCTGACCCATACCCTGAGCGGCGGTGAGTTTCAGCGCATTAATCTTTCGACCTCCCTTGGTTCTCCGCTTGTCGGGGCCATCTATATTCTTGACGAGCCGAGCATAGGACTGCATCAGAGCGACTCAGCCCGACTTATTACGCTGCTCAGAAAGCTGCGTGACCTGGGCAATACCGTCGTGGTTGTTGAGCATGACCGCGAAATTATTGAGGCGGCTGATGAAGTGATCGATCTTGGCCCCTTTGCCGGTCGTCTTGGAGGTGAGGTGGTTTTTCATGGTTCTGTGGCCGCAATGAAAGAATCAGGCACCTCCCTGACCGCCCTGTACCTCAACGGCATGAAACGGATAGCAGTACCCGCCGTCCGCAGAACGGTGGATTTCAGCTCCTGTATTGAGATCACTGGTGCCATGCAGAACAATCTGAAAAATATTGATGTCCGCTTTCCCCTTGGCGTCATGACCTGCGTGACGGGGGTGAGTGGATCGGGCAAGTCTACCCTGGTCAATGATATCCTCAACAAGGGTATCATGAAGGATAAGGTTGGCCTGAAGGAGAAGGTCGGCACACACCGCTCAATTTCGGGCGGATGGCTGGTTGACCGCGTTGAGCATGTCGATCAGTCGCCCATCGGAAAATCAAGCCGCAGTAACCCCGTTACCTATTTGAAGATATTCGACGATATCCGCACTCTTTTTGCCTCAACAAAGGATGCCCGGCAAAGGGGGCTCAAGGCTGGTTATTTCTCCTTCAACATTCCAGGTGGTCGTTGTGAAACCTGTGCCGGAGAGGGGAGTGTCCATATTGAGATGCAGTTTCTTGCCGATATCGAGGCTGTTTGTGAGGATTGCAACGGACTCCGCTACAAGGCAGAGACCCTCGAAGTAAAGTACAACGGGCTTTCTATCGCCGAGGTGCTGGCCCTGACGGTAGAGGAGGCCATCACCTTTTTCAGCAAAGAGAGGGCTATTGCAAAAAAACTTCTGGTTCTTGATGAGGTCGGGCTTGGTTATATCAAGCTTGGTCAGTCCTCAAGCACCCTTTCCGGCGGTGAGGCGCAACGGCTCAAGCTTGCAAGCTTTATTGCCCATGCTGATGTGGCTCACACCCTCTTTATTTTTGATGAGCCGACAACCGGTCTTCATTTTGAAGATATCAACAAGCTGATCTGCTGTTTTGAAAAACTTCTTGAGCAGAAGAACACACTCGTTATTATTGAGCACAACCCTGATATTATCGTACAGGCCGACTGGGTTATTGACCTCGGGCCGGGGGCGGGTGATAAAGGGGGCTCTCTTGTTGCCGAAGGAACTCCGGAGGAGATTGCACGCAGAGCAGACTCTCTGACTGGTCGCTATATCAACTCTTCGCTCGAACGATGACGGGGTTTACCTGCCGATCAACTTCTTGTGTGATCCTCTTCAAGCGCGCCGCCATGCAGCCTGATATGCGGAAAGTGTGATGCTGCGGTGCGCTCTACCCAAACCGGTTCCCCCTTGCTGAACTCACTCTCGTTTGAGGCTACCGAGAGCCGGTTGTTGGCAAGGGCAACAATTTCCTGCAGAAAAAGGGAGAATTGTCGCTCTTCTGCGGTTGCCGTATCGTCACGCATTTTTGACGTTATGCCCCGAAGCTTTTCTATGGTGACTTTACCGATGGTGCTGTAAGAGATTGGCTGGTTCATGATTGCTCCACATGGTAAAAAAGATACTCCCTGTAACAAAGAAACTGTTTGGAGGGAAGTGTATTTTTGTTATTATTGATTGTTCTGTTAGCACTCGACCTCTTAGAGTGCTAACAGTATAAAATCAATACTTAAGCCAATAGTATCTTACTATTAAATCTAAAATCCAAACAAGAGAAGACAA
>SESF01024081.1_pt1 | contig 10549 bp, 8 predicted proteins | sample 3171521 | NCBI WGS metagenome assembly SESF01 (sample SAMN10866945, study PRJNA518727) | freshwater metagenome | biome: subpolar coniferous forest; feature: holomictic lake; material: water; isolation source: holomictic Lake 227, 6 m and 8 m depth | place: Canada: near Kenora, Ontario | collected...
ATTAGAATTGAAACAATTTCATCCTAATCAAGCACAGGACTACTTATTAAAAAGTGTTAAATACAATCAGAATAACCCCACTCAAAGACAAGAGAGTTTCTTGTTATTGGCCGACCTGAATTATGACAGAAAATCGTATATAGATGCCTTTCGTTTTTATGATAGTTTAGAATTGAATTATTTAAAACCTTCCGCTCAAGAAAGGGTTTTTGCACGGAAGCCGGCATTAAAAATAATCAATGATAACCTTGCAATAATTAGCAGAGAAGATAGCCTTCAAAAAATTGCATTAATGCCCGTTGAAGATAGAACTGTGTATTTAAATAATAAACTTAAAAAATTGCGTAAAGAGGCTGGACTAAAAGATGCGGAGAACAATGAAACTTCTTTTGGGGGGGCTACTAATCCAACTTTAAATTCACAACCAGATAACAACCCATTTGCTTCTAATAGCAATGAATTCTATTTTCAAAATATCGCTTTAAAAACCAGAGGATTTACCGAGTTCAAAGCCAAATGGGGCAATCGCCCGAATGTTGATAATTGGAGGCGACAATCGGCTGTAGAAAAATCATTCAATAAATCTAGTGCCCCAACAAAAACCATCACCCCCAACGCTGGTGATGCCGACAATACCAATAAGAAACCTAAAGAGTTAAGTATTGAATCTTTAACTGAAGACTTGCCGCTGACCAATGAGAAAATGTTAGCTTCTTATTTTAAAATATTAACTGCTTTAAAAAGTAATGGTTCTGTTTTTCAAAACAATTTGTACGACTATCCTAGTGCCATTGAAGATTATACTATCATTATTAGAAGATTTACAGATAATAACGAAACCGAAAAGTCATATTTTAATCTGGCAAATTGCTATGATCGAAATAATCAACCGGTACAAGCAGATTCGATCAGAACTCTTTTGAAACTTAATTTTCCAACTGGCAATTATAGCAAGCTATTAGAACAGAAGAATAAAACAGTAAAAATTGACCCAGCAACAGAAACCTATAAAAACATTTACGACCTTTTTGTATCGGGGAATTTCAAGCAAGCCATTGAGGCGAAACAAAAAGCCGATAAAATTTATGGTACTTCTTATTGGACACCACAACAATTGTATATCGAAGCAATTTATTATGTGAAGAATAGACAGGATAGTACTGCCAATAAAAGACTAGAAGTTATTTTGGCTCGTTTTCCAAAATCTCCTATGTCAGACAAAGCCGCCATTATGGTAGAGGTATTGCACAGAAGAAAAGAAATCGAGGCCTATTTAACTAATCTAAAAATAGAAAAACCAGAGGAAGAAGCGGTACGGCAAATTGATATCGATACCATTGCAACGGTTAAAACTGCGGTTCCGTTTGTATCTGGTTCAACCGTAAAACAAACGCCAAAAGAATTGAAATTACCAGGTATTGCCGCTCCAAAATTAAAGCCATTAAACATTACTAATAACGGCTATTCTTTTAATCCTGCCGACACGCAATATGTTGCTGTTGTTCTAACTAAGGTCGATGCTATTTTTGCAAGTGAAGGAAAAAATGCATTCAATAGATTTAATAGAGAGAGTTACGGCAATCAAAAACTAACGGCAAATTCTTCTGTAATAACTGGTCAGGAACAACTGATCTTAATTGGTCCCTTTACAAATGCTGCTGATGCTGTGGGATATTTAAATAAAACCAAGCCTTTAGCTGCATCGCGTATTATCCCTTGGTTAGCACCTGAAAAATATAGTTTTACAATTATAAGTAGTCCGAATCTATCCATTTTAATGGCTAATAAAGACATTGCCGCCTATAAATCTTTCATGCATGGCATTTTCCCTGATATTTTTTAATAATGCTAACGAAAGATTCAAGTACAGTTATTTAGATTTACAATAAGTTTACACCGTTATATTATACTATATGTCTAGATCGGTTAAGATATTTTGGCGCATATTTTTTGGGGGAGTGGGTTTCGTAATTCTCTTTCTTTTGATGCTTAACTGGGGTTGGATTGGCGACATGCCCGATATCGAAGATATTGAGAATCCTACGGCACTTCAAGCCAGTCAGGTTTATGCACAGGATGGCTATTTGATGGGAAAATATTATATCGAAGACAGGATCAATGTATTTTATAAAGATATTAGTAAACATGCCATTAATGCCCTTGTTGCTACTGAGGATAAACGTTTCTATGAACATAGTGGTGTTGACGCACAAGGATTGGCAAGGGCTTTCATTTACCTAGGTAGTCAGGGCGGAGCCAGTACCATTACTATGCAAACTGCCAAAAATTTATTTACTGAAAACTGGAGTACTAAAAATTTCTTACTCCGAAGTATTCAAAAATTGAAGGAATGTATCATCGCTATCAAGCTTGAAAGGAATTTTACAAAAGAAGAAATACTTACCCTTTATTTAAATACCGTTGCATTTGGAGACAATGTTTTTGGAATTAGAAATGGTGCCAAAACCTTTTTCCAAAAAGAACCCGATCGTTTAAATGTGGAAGAATCAGCTGTATTGATTGGAATGATCAATGGTCCGGGTTTATACAACCCAAGACGCAATCCACGTCAGGCTCTTGAGAGAAGGAATCTAGTATTGAATAGAATGGTTCAACAGAATTATTTGAATAGTGCCGAAGCAGAAAGTTTGAAAAGGAAGCCAATTGAATTAAACTTTAAGAAACTCGATGAGAGTGCTGGACTTGGACCCTATATGAGAATGGTAATTGGGGAGGACATGAAGAAATGGTGTAAAACCCATAAGAAAAGTAATGGCGATAATTACGACTTATTTCGTGATGGATTACGCATCTATACTACTATCAATCCTAGAATGCAGATGTATGCAGAGGAGGCCGTTGCAAAGCAAATGAGTTTCATGCAGAAGATCCTGAACACCCAGGATAATATCAAATCAGGAGCTGTGTGGAAAGACCATGAAAACATTTTGGAGTCCGCCATGAAACAAAGCGACCGCTGGCATTTTATGAAGAAGGAAGGGATTAGTGAAGAAGAAATAAGAGCCAGTTTCCAGCAGAAAATTCAAATGCATGTATTTGCTTGGAACAGTACTAGGGGAAAAGATACGGTCATGACACCTTACGATTCCATCAAATATACACGTCAAATGATGCAAGCCGGCTTTATGGTGATGGATCCCTTAACCGGTGAGGTTAAAGCATGGGTTGGTGGGATTGATTTTAAAACTTTCAAATACGATCACGCCAATATCAACACGAAACGTCAAGTAGGATCTACTATTAAACCATTATTGTATAGTTTGGCTATTGAAGAAGCTGGTTTTACCCCCAATACCACCGTAGAAGATCAGCAACAAAGTTTTGGGCAATATGGCTTAGTCCCAGCAACAAGCAAAACTTGTACTGGCGCCAGCATCACAATGGCTGAAGCCCTAGCAAAGTCTAGAAACTGTGCATCGGCCTATATCATGAAGCAACTTGACCCTGTTGAAAATAATGGGGCGAAGCGTTTTGTTGAATATTTAAAAAAATGCAACTTACAGACCAAAATCGAGCCCTATCCTTCTATTGCATTAGGTTCTTGTGAAATTTCATTATTCGAGATGATGCAAGCTTATAGTATGTTTCCTGGAAGGGGCATGAATGCTAAACCAATGTATATTACCAGAATCGAAGACAGAAATGGCAATGTGTTGGAAAGCTTTACTCCGAAGCGCAAAGAAGTAATCAGTGAAGTAACTGCTTATTCGATCGCAAAAATGATGCAGGGAGTTGTTCAATACGGAACTGGTGCAAGTATTTGGCAATATGATCTTCCAAGTAATTTAGAATTGGCTGGTAAAACAGGTACTACCAATGATAATAGTGATGCATGGTTCATGGGCTATACTCCCCAGTTATTAGCTGGAACATGGGTGGGTGCTGATGATCGTTTCATTCACTTGAATGGTGCAAGTTATTATGGACAAGGAGCACACGCTGCCATGCCTATCTGGGCTTATTTTTATGCGAAGGCTGCTGCAGATCCGAATTGTGGATTAGATCCAAGTCAGACTTTTGTAAAACCAGAAGTCATGACCAATGATATCATATTGGATTATATCAATGGCACTAGTTCGCCAATGGGTGGTGAAGCAGAAGATCAGGGTAATGGAAATGTGACCGATTATGAAGTGCCAAAAGATATGAAGCTTGAAGAAATCAAACCAGAATCTGATATTAATTTAGAAGCCACAAAGAGCTCTCAATTAAAGCAATAAGATCTGAAACCTCAACCGATACCAAAAGCACCAGAAGGAAAGTTACCAGCACCTGCAAATAAACCAGCAGAGAAAAAAGCCGTGATGCCTGCAGCACCTAAAAAGCCAGGAATAGGAAGATAAAAATTAACCGATCATTACCGCTTTTACAAAATCACTTACTAAGAAGCTGATGAGTTTTCCTGTACTTGGATTTGTTCTGCCATCAGATAAAAAAGTGGCGCCTTCACAAATATGTAAATAAGCCACTTTAGATTGGGCTGTTGCATATTGAATGAATTGACGAGCCTGATTGGCAGTGATTCCAACAGGACTGGTTGCACTACTAAGAACCCCTTCTACAATATCTAGATCCAGCTCAATGCCACATCTGGTATCGTCTGTAAAGGAAGTAGCGTGTCCGATCGCTTGCAGAAAGCTTCTTTTTTCATGCACAAAAATATCTTCATAAGTAATACAGTCCACGAAAGGATTGTTTACAATATCCACCCAAACATTTTGAGGGAGGTAGTTTTCCTGAATGCCAATCACGCAATATTTTTCTAGATAGCCATCTTCTTCTGCATAAGTAAATCCATTACCACTATGTCGGCCTTCCATCGGTCGCAGATCGGCATGTGCATCTAAATTAATTGCATTGATCTGTGCAATGGGTAATAAACCTGCTTTATAATAACCTTTAGCAGCCCCTTTGATGCAGGGATATGAATTATTGTGTCCCCCTCCAATTACTATCGGAATCTTTTTGTTCTGAGTAATCAAATGAACCATCTGCTCCACTTCGGCATCAATGGTATTCACTGCATGCCTGAATGCTTCTGATCTTTCATCAAGACTTAAAGCATTTTGTTCGATCAGATGTTCCATATCAGAAAAATCGAAATGGCCCATCAATAATATTTCACCTCCTTCTAAAAAATCATTGCTTTGAATATTCAGAAAAGATTGCAAAAAAGGCATCCAAACAGAATCAGCACCACCAATTCCCATATTAGCCTTTACCCCAATATCTTCCGGAACGCCAATTAAAACAAACCCTGCAGTAGCGGCTTGTAGTGATTCTTCTATGTTATTGCTATCTGCAAGCACTTGTATTCTTTCACCAAGTTTTGTTTCAAAACGACGAATCTTGGTGATCGATAGAATGTCTTCTTTATTATAATATTTGAAATGTTTCATAATCTAATGAGAAATCTCCCATGTATGAAAATTAACCAATTAGCTTGATAGATAAAAATATCTATTATTGAAAAATGCCGTTAATCATCACAGATTTGATTAAATTAGAACCAAAGGCATATGGCAGATAACTAATAGAAGGGATAGGTTTTGTAAAGATCAGATTCGCTAACTTTCCTTTGGTAATTGACCCCATCATTTCTTCCAATCCCATTGCAAAAGCTCCGTTTATTGTTGCCGCATTAATTGCTTCCTCGGGTAGCATTTTCATTTGAATGCAGCTCATTGAAACAACGGTATTCATATTGCCACTGGGACTAGAACCGGGATTAAAATCAGATGCTAGTGCAATTGCACATCCAGCATCAATCAACTGTCTTGCAGGTTGAAATGGCATCCGCAAAAAATAAGCGGCGGTTGGTAATAGTGTACCAATTGTTTCTGAAGCTGCAAGTGTGCTAATGGCTTTTTCATCCATGCTTTCTAAATGATCTACCGAAAGGGCATCTAAGGCAACCCCGACTTCTACCCCACCTGAAACTGTTAATTGATTGGCATGTATCTTGGGAACCAATCCAACTGACTTACCAGCAATGCAGATCTCATTTGTTTCTGCTACACTAAAGAATCCATCTTCACAAAACACATCGATATAATCAGCTAGATTTTCATTAGCAATGATGGGAAGCAATTCATTAATAATAAGATCCAAGTAACCTCGGTGATTATTTTTGAATTCCAAAGGATAAGTGTGTGCACCTAAAAAAGTTGACTTAATTGGAATGGGTGATAACTGTTTTAATTTTTTAATTACACGCAACATTTTCAATTCCCCTTCTACTGAAAGACCATATCCCGATTTAATTTCAATAGCACCTGTTCCCAATGCAATTAATTCCTCTAACCTTAACCATGCTGAAGCAAAGAGCTCATCCTCAGATGAATTATTTAATTTGGCTGCAGAATTCAATATACCACCACCCTTTGCTGCGATCTCTGCATAACTGAGCCCTTTTATTTTATCGATAAATTCTGATTCCCTGCTTGCAGCAAAAACAAGATGGGTATGACTATCGCACCAGCATGGCAAAACTGATGCGCCTTTAGCATCATAAATTTTAAAATCAATATTATTATTTAATTGCTGTAACTCGGTCATAGATCCATAATCAAGAATGATTTCATCTTCAATATCTAAATAGGCATTTTCAATGAAAGGAAGATTAGCAAGTGCCAATCCTCTCAACAAAACATTTTCTGTTCTTGTGTTGATAAGTAAATGGATGTTGATAATGCGCAATTTCATTTCAGCAAATTAATCAGAAAGAATGGATTGTACGCTAAAAAGCATGTATTTTCAGGCATGATTTCTACACTTACCATTGTTAGATATCCCAAATGGTTGGCTTGGGTTGGATTCTTATCGATGGCGATTTTCAGATTGGCTCTTTTATTTCGTACCAATATTTCATTCTGGAAATTAATGGGCACGGGTAAAAATGGAAGTTTTGATAAAATACCCGATTTAAGGCAATGGGCGATACTCTGCACATTTAAAAAAATGGATGCTGCACAATTCAGCAATCTCCATACAGAAATCCTACATCATCAATTATTGATACAATTATATGGAGGATTCATTAGTGGGTGGTATAAATTTTGGCATTGTGAAGTATGGACAGTCGTACTCGAGCCCATTGAAGGGCATGGCAAATGGGATGGTAAAGAACCCTTTGGGAATCTTCCAAAAAACACCGATCATGAAGGACGAATAGCCATACTCACCCGTGCAACTATTAGAATTAAAAAACTAAAAAGCTTTTGGAATAATGTACCAGCTGTTGCTAATCGTTTAAATGATTCCAAAGGATTTTTAGGATCCTTTGGAATTGGAGAAATACCCTGGATCAAACAGGCAACATTTAGTATCTGGGAATCAAAAACAGCCATGCGGGATTTCGCTTATAAAATGCAAGAACATGCTACTGTTATTCAAAAAACCAAAAAAGAAGATTGGTATAGTGAAGAAATGTTTGTTCGCTTCAAGCCAATTAGCAGTTTTGGGAGTTTAAAGGGGATCGACCCATTAAAAATGTCCTAATTTTAACTTACCTAATCAAAGAATTGATATGAATCAGCAATTATCTGTTACCTCAGAAGTTGGCACGTTAAAACGATTATTAGTGCATAGTCCAGACAGTGGACTAGGTAAAGTAGTTCCTTCAAAAGCGCAGGACTGGCTTTTTGAAGACATTGTGCATTTAGATACTATTAGAAAAAATGAATACGACTATTATACCAAGATCCTACTCTATTTTTTAGATCCCGAAAAAATCAAGGGTAAGCTTACTACAATTGATGCAGCTGAGACAAATAGAAATTTTTACAAACCTGATCATAAAGACTTTTTTGCTTCTGATAAAGTCATTGAACTCCAATGGCTGCTTGCTCAGGTTTTAGAAAACAATGATATCAAAATTAAATTAGTAGCATCTGTTTGCGCTATTGAAGGATGCACTTATGATACACAAAAAAATTTATTAAACTATAGTAGTACTGAATTGGCCAAAACATTTGTTTCAGGCACATCTGTAGATAAGCAATTATTATTTGCTCCAATTCCAAATTTTATTTTTACAAGAGATATTGGAATCACTATCAATGATTATGTTTTATTAAATAAACCAGCGAAAAAAGCAAGGACCAGAGAAGCACTTTTAGCAAAATATATCTTTTTTAATCATCCACTTTTTTCGAATTATAAAGATCATATTATTGAACTATCCGAATCACATCATAGTTTTTTAATGCCTAAAGAAGAGGATGAACGAAAAATCACTTTAGAAGGTGGAGATATTATGGTAGTGAGTAGTAACCATTTATTGGTGGGGGTAAGTGAAAGAACCACTTCTGAAGCAGCAGTTCAGATAACTAATATTTTATTTGAAAAAAATATAGTAGAGAAAGTTACCGTAGTTAAGATTCCCAAAAAAAGAGATTACATGCATATCGATACTGTTTTTACGCAGGTAAAAAGAGATGTTTGGGTAATGCTTGGGAACTTTTCTAGAAAAGCAGTAAAGCACGAAGATGAAAATGCAATTGAAAGAATCCTTGAAATAAAAAAAGAGGAGAAGATCAAGATCCTTCAGTTTCATAAGAAGCAACCAGAAAATCCCATTTACTTTGAAAGCCTGGAAGACTTGCTTGTAGATATCAGTAAGAACGACCTTCATTGTGAAGCTGAAGTGAGGTTTATTTTTTCGGGGAATAATGAGTTCCCTTTTAGTGCAAGGGAACAATGGACCGACTCCTGCAATTTATTGGCGCTGAAAGAAGGAGTGGTATTGGGTTATGACAGAAACGACAAAACAACAGAAGCATTTAAGCAGGCAGGTTTTAGTGTAATCCATGCTAAAGACCTAATAGAACAATTGGAAGCGGGTACAATGCATGTTGAGGAGATGAAAGACTGTCTAATTTTGATGCCTTCTGCTGAACTTTCTAGAGCAAGAGGCGGATTTCATTGTATGAGTATGCCACTATTGAGAGCAGCTTTAAAATAATACTATGCAAACCACTTCACATATTTTGATGATTAGGCCAAATCATTTTGATTTTAATTTGGAGACTGCTGTGAATAATAGTTTTCAAATAAATACGGGCGACCATTCAGTACCTGCAAAAGCATTGCAAGAATTTGATCGCTTTGTGCAAGTGTTAGAAAATCAGGGCATTGATGTAACAGTTGTTCAGGATACAGCAGAACCTTATACCCCCGATTCTATTTTTCCGAATAACTGGATCTCATTTCATTCAGATGGTACTATTTGTTTGTATCCCATGTTTGCAGAAAATAGAAGAAGAGAACGAAAACCTTCTGTGCTGAATGCAATTGCATCAAAATTCGAATTAGCTAATACAGTCGATTATACAGAACAGGAAGAAAGAGAATTGTATCTTGAAGGAACTGGAAGTATGGTTTTAGACAGAGAAAACAAGATTGCTTACGCCTGTTTATCTGTTAGAACAAATGAGAATGTATTACAACAGTTTTGTGATGAGATGGGCTACACTCCCATTGTATTTGAAGCATTAGATGCAGAAGGATTTCCGATCTATCATACCAATGTGATGATGTGTGTGGCAGACCGGTTTGTAGTAGTATGTCTTGATTGTATCTCCAATGAATCTGAAAAGGAAAATTTAGAGGCGGCTATTCTTGCAACATGCAAAGTGATTATTCCTATTTCTATTGACCAAATGAATCATTTTGCAGGAAATATGTTGCAGGTAAAAAATAAATCGGGTACAAAATATCTTGTCATGTCAACCCAGGCTTTTCATAGTTTAACAGATGATCAGATTGAACATATCAATTCATTTAATGAAATTTTACATTCCGATATTAGCACCATAGAAACCAGTGGCGGAGGTAGTGCAAGATGCATGATGGCGGAGGTTTTTCTTCCTATTAAAGAGGGATAGGTCTGACACTTTAAGCTAGTGTCAGTTTTTTACTTAACAAATCTGCAATTTGTTTTTCTCTATAGCGTATGGCATGACTGAGTTTCTCATTAGCAATAGAGAAAGATTTTTGAAGCTCCATATCTTTTGACAAGAATATTTTTTTTTGTAGCAGCGATTCTTTTATAACCTCAGCATCATGCCAATATCCAATGGCCTCTTGTAATTTTTGATAATAGGAAATATCTATTTCACTGCCATCATTAATCCAGTTAATAGCATACATCCATTGTTTTATTATTTTACGTAATTAATGCCATTCACCCATCCCACAATTCGCACGAATTTTTTTATCCATCTGAACATACAGATCCAGCACATAGTGCTCAGCCAGAATTTCATCCGTCAGTTGCATCATTTTTATTCCACACAATTGTAGTCCTTTGCGTTCGAAACGATGAATAACTTCACCTATCAACCCACGTTGTATAGCCCCGGGTTTGATAATTACAAGTGTTTTTTCCATAATACTAACTGTTACATTTTAAAATCTTCAAATTTTCAAATTTGATATTGCTCTCCAAAATTAAAGAAATGCGCTAAGCGGTCAAAACAAATTCAAGTTTCTTAACTTATTGAACCCCAATTTAAGGTATTTGTCT
>SESF01028080.1_pt1 | contig 10546 bp, 3 predicted proteins | sample 3171521 | NCBI WGS metagenome assembly SESF01 (sample SAMN10866945, study PRJNA518727) | freshwater metagenome | biome: subpolar coniferous forest; feature: holomictic lake; material: water; isolation source: holomictic Lake 227, 6 m and 8 m depth | place: Canada: near Kenora, Ontario | collected...
GCAGAAATCGTCCAACATCCGTGTCTCCTCGGGCAATACCGACTTCGACAAGATGTGCGGCGGCGGCGTGTTCCGGGATTCGATCATTCTGGTCAGCGGTGCCACCGGCACCGGCAAGACCCTGATGGTCAGCCATTTCATGAAGGCCGGCATCGAGGCCGGTCACCGGGTGATCCTGTTCGCCTTTGAGGAAAACCGCGAGCAGCTGGTGCGCAACGCCACCTCGTGGGGCGTCGATTTCGAGAGCGCCGAGGACCGGGGGTTGCTCCGCATCATCTGTCGTTATCCCGAGACCATGGGCCTTGAAGACCATTTGATACAGATCCAGCGCGAGATCGACCGCTTCAAGCCGGTCGCGATCGCGATCGACAGCCTGTCGGCGCTGGAACGGGTGTCGACCATCAAGTCGTTCCGCGAATTCGTGATCGCGCTGACCAGCTTCATCAAGCACCGCGAAATCGCCGGCATGTTCACCAACACCACGACCATGCTGATGGGCGGCGAGTCGATTACCGAGACCCACATCTCGACCATCACCGATTCGATCGTGCTTCTGCGCTATGTCGAGCTTCAGGGCAACATGCACCGGGCGATCACCGTGCTGAAGATGCGCGGCTCGTGGCACGACAAGCAGATCCGCGAATATATCGTCACCGATCACGGCATGGAAATCGGGGGGACGTTCCGCGGCGTCGGCGGCATCCTCACCGGCAGTATCACCTATACTCTGGGGGAGGAACGAGAGTACCTTGAGCGGATGTTCTCGGGAGGTGCATGATGATTTTCAGCCAAACCGCTCCCGCGACCCCGTCTCAGCGGCTGATCCGTCTGCTGCTGGTCGAGGACGATCCCGCCGATGCCAGCTTCGTCGAAAAGGTGCTGAGCGAGGGCAAGACGGTCGACTTCGCCGTTCACCGGGTCGCTGATCTCTCGACGGCCAAGCAGGTCGCGCGGACCGATCCTTTTGACATGGTGATTCTGGATCTCGATCTGCCCGACAGCCAGGGCGTCGAAACCCTGGCCCAGGTCCGGGCCGTGGTTGGCGAGGCGGTGCCGATCGTCGTTCTCGGCGAAACTGACGAGGACGGGGTCGGCGAAACCCTGCTTTATGGCTGCGAGGCCGAGTTTTTGGCCAAGCTGCATCTCGATCACCGGATCGTGCCGCGCCTGCTCCACCATCTCCTGCAGCGGCAGCGGACAGAGACCAGCCTGCGCCAACTGATCGCGACCTTCCCCGACAGCATGGTGGTGGTCAACATCGACGGCATCGTGCTGTTCGCCAACCCGGCGGCCTCCGATCTCTTCGGCCGGCCGATCGGCGACCTGATCAACCAGCAGTTCGGCTTTCCGGTGGTCGGTGACGGCGCCGTCGAAATCGAGATCGGCGGCCGGCGGATCGCCGAGATGCGGGTGGTCAAGATCAACTGGCTGGAGCAGGCGGCCTATCTGACCTCCTTGCGGGAGATCACCCAGCGCAAGCAGATGGAGGACGATCTCCGGGAGGCCAAGATCGAGGCCGAGCTGAGCAATCTGGCCAAGACCCATTTCCTGGCCTGCATGAGCCACGAGCTGCGCACGCCGCTGAATTCGATCATCGGCTTTTCCGAGATGATTCATCACGACATTCTGCCGGAGCGTCACGACACCTGCCGCGAATACGCTGAAATCATCAACACTTCGGGCAAGCATCTCCTCTCGATCGTCAACGATGTTCTCGACGTCGCCGCGGTCGAGGCCGGCAAGGTGGTGCTGGACTGTCAGATTCTCGACGTCCATCTGGCCCTGACCTCGTCGTTGCAGATGGTCAGCAATCTCGCCCGGGAAAAGGAGATCGAGCTGAATTATCAGCCGGTACCCTACATGATCCCGCTCTACGCCGATTTTCGCCGGCTGCGGCAGATTCTGATCAACCTGCTTTCGAATGCCGTCAAATACACCCTGCGCGGCGGCAGCGTCACCGCCAGTTGCCGGTGCGACGAGGGCGGGGCGCTGGTGATCAAGGTCGAGGACACCGGCATCGGCATCGCCAGCGAGAATCTGGCCAATCTGATGAAGCCGTTCAGCCGGGTCGGCGATCCCTACACCAGTCGCAAACAGGGGACCGGGCTCGGACTCTACATCTCCCGGGTGATGGTCGAACTCCACGGCGGCTCGCTGGCCATCGACAGCGAGCTGGATCATGGCACCACGGTGATTGTCCGCTTCCCGCCCGAACGGGTGGTGCCTTACCGCTCCTGACCGGGCGCCATCGGCGCCCCCTCCCCCCCCGGGGGGAGGGCTGAGGTCAGGACTGCCGGACCTTGGCGATGAACCGCTCGACTTCCTCGGCCAGCGTGCCCGACTGGGCGCCGAGGTTGGTTGCCGCCGCCAGGGTTTCGCTGGCCGAGCGGCCGGTCTCATCGGCGGCCCGGGAAACGCCGGTGATGTTCGATGACACGTCCCGGGTTCCGGTCGAGGCTTCGCTGACATTGCGGGCGATCTCGCGGGTCGCCGCGCCCTGTTGCTCGACCGCGGCCGCGATGGTGGTCGAAATCTCGCTCATCCGGCGGATGGTGCCGGTGATGCTCTTGATTGCCTCGACGGTGGTTCCGGTCACGGTCTGCATCTGGTCGACCTGGGCCTGAATGTCCTCGGTGGCCCTGGCGGTCTGGTTGGCCAGATTCTTGACCTCGGAGGCAACCACGGCGAAGCCCTTGCCGGCCTCGCCGGCCCGCGCCGCCTCGATGGTGGCGTTGAGGGCCAGCAGGTTGGTCTGGCCGGCGATATCGTTGATCAGTTGCACGACCTCGCCGATCTTCTGGGCGGCGTCGGCCAGACCGTTGACCGTGCTGTTGGCGCGGTTGGCCTCGTCCACCGCGAGGCTGCCGATCCGGGTCGACTCCGAAACCTGGCGGGAGATTTCGCCGATCGAACTGGTCAGCTGTTCGGTGGCCGCGGCCACGGTCTCGACATTGCCCGAGGCCTGCTCCGCCGCCGCCGCCGCCGCCGTGCACTGGCGGGTGGTCTGGTCGGCATTGGTCGACATCGACTGGGCGTTGCGCTGCAGCTGATGGGAAGCCGAGGACACCGAAGAGACGATCGAGCGGACACTGGCGTCGAAGGCATCGGCCAGCTGGTTCATGGTGCGGCGCTTGTCGGCCTCGGCCTGCTGGCGCTGCTGCTCCTGACGGATGCGCATGCGCTCAACCTCGATGGCGTTTTCCTTGAAGATTTCGACCGCTTTGGCCATTTCGCCGATCTCGTTGCCGAGCCCGGCGCCGGGAATCGCGGACTCGGTGTCGCCCTGGGAGAGGGCGGACATCCGCTTCGACATGGCGGCGACCGAACGTCCGAGACGGCGGACGATGACGAGGCAGACGCCGAGCAGCAGCGTCATGGCCGCCGCCGCCGAGCCCAGAATCGTGACGCGCGCGCGCGCGGCCTCGGTGCCGATGCGGTCGCGGTACTTTTCGGCGGCGTCCCTGGTCACGGCACGCCATTCGGTCAGCCCTTTGTGCAACTGGCCGAACTTCTCCTCGACGTGGCTGACCATCGAAACCCCGATCATGCGGTCGAGCGAAGCCATCTGATTGAGGTCGTCAAGGGCGGTGCGATAGGCCTTGATCAGCTCCAGCACTGCGGGGCCATGATTGGCCGCGGCCAGCCAGTCGACGCGGGCGGCGTCGGCCGCCAGGGCGGTGACCTTGGCCACAGCCTCGGCCAGACCGGTTTCCGCCCGGGTCTTGACCACCTCCAGCTTGGCATCCTCGATGCCCGAGCCGACCAGGGCCAGATACTGTGTCGCTTCGCCGCGGGCCCGTTCGGCGATGGTTTCGATCATGATCAGGGTTTCCTGGACCCTGGCCTGCTCCTGTTCGGCCGCGAGCATGCCCGCGCCGCTCCGGCTGAGCGTGCCGTCGAACAGTGCCATGGCGATACCGGCGCCCAGCATCAGCGCGATCGGAATAACGATGATTTCGGCGGCAATGCTGTTGAACAGTTTCATGGCAGCGGGCCGATGCCCGCTTCGCTGGGAAGCGGGCATCCCTTTCATTCGTTACTTGTAGACGCCGACGTAAACGATGACGTTGCGTTCCGGCACGATCTTGACGTAGGTCGCCTTCGGCTCGATCTTGTTGCTGACCGGATTGAGCCAGCGGTATTCGACCCAGCCTTCGCCCTTTTCCTGGGCGGTCTTAATGATTTCCTGGACAATAAAGCGGCCGTCGGGATCCTTGACGTTGATCACCGACTTGCCTTCGCCTTCGGGCTTGACCGGATAGATCAGCCAGACGCCGCTGTAATCGATGACGCTGACGTAGATGTCCGCGTATCGCCACTCGGGTTGGGCGTGGAACGCCGGCCGGACGGCGTCGACACCCTGCTCCTTGACCAGCGCGGCGGCCTTGAGGGTGATCGCCTTGGCGACCTCGGGGTCGATCTTGGCCTGGGCCATGGCGGGCCCGGTCAGCGCAGCGATCAGCAGGATGGCGGCCGCGGCAGCGAGCTTGCGAAAAATGGACATAATGCTCCTTTCATAACAAAGCAGGCACGTGCCGAGGGTATGTCTATCGTGATGTTTTTTCAATATGGCTGGTTGACGATCCGCACGGTCGACATAAAGCGCCGGCTGGCGATCCGGCCCGCCGGTCCGGAACCCGGGCGTGCCGCCGGGCGGCCTCGCACCCGCTCTCGAGCGGCAATGTCGCGAAAATACACGCCTTCAGGGCAAAAAAATAAGTCAGCCGACGGGTTATTGCCACAAAGAGCCATTTCCCGATGCCTCTCATTCAGTTAAACTCCGTGAGGCCGGATCGCCGGGGGCGTGGTGGACTGGAAAATGCGACGTCTGAACCGACGGCGGCAACAAGGTCGACGGTCATGAGTGTCTGCGATGGCAATTAATAGCGACACCAGCGCTGCGGCCATTGCGGCGCTGACGGCGGAGCTGATCAGGTCACTGACCACCAGCGAGGTCGCGAGCCTCGTGTCGTCGCAGATTCGCGTGCTGACGGCAACCCAGCTCGGTGCCCTCAGCTCGACTCAGGTCCGCGCCCTGACCACCGACGCGATCAGGGCCCTCGGTGACGACCTGATCGTCGGCCTGACCGCGACCGCGGGGCTGATCTCCGATCAGGCGGTCGTCCTCAGCGGCGCCCAGTTGAATGCCCTGACCGTGACCCAGCTCCAGGGCCTGACCGTCAGCACGATCGGCAACCTGACCATCCGGCAGATTCAGCAGCTTCAGCCGCGGCAGCTCGGCCTGCTGTCCAGACAGCAGGTCGTCGGCCTGACCGGAGAGCAGCTCGCCGGCATCCGGGACGGTGCCCTGTTTGCCGGCTTTGGAACCGATCAGGTGGCGGCGCTGACCGCGAGCCAGATCGGCGCCCTGACCCGGTCCGAGATCGGCTGGCTGTCGTCGCTCCAGCTTTCGGCCCTGAGCCCGACGCAGCTGGCCGCCCTCTCGCTTGACCAGTTGCCCGGGCTGAGCCCGGAGCAGCTCATGCTGCTGACCTCGACCCAGATTCGGGGGCTGGCCCTCGACACGGTCTCGGCGCTGACCGCGCGCCAGATTTCCGGGCTGATCTCGACCCAGCTCGGGGCGCTGACCGTGCCGCAACTGGGCGCGCTGACCTCAACCCAGCTCAAGGCCCTGTCGTCGGATCAGCTGCCCGGTCTCACCTCGACCCAGGTGCGGGCGCTGACGACCGATCAGGCTCCGGGCCTGACCGCGGCGCAGCTGGGCGCCCTGACGATTACGCAGCTGGCCGGCCTGAGCACCGCCGTCATCGCGGCCCTGACCACCGTTCAGGTCACCCGCCTGACCTCGACCGAGATGGCGGCGCTCACCACCACCCAGATCGCCGGCCTGACCTCGGACCATCTCAAGAGCTTCGGCTCCGAGCAGCTCGGCGGCCTGAGCGCGGCCCAGATCGCCGGCCTGACCACGGATCAGATCCAGGGCGGGACCTCGGCGACGTTTGCGGCGCTTTCCACCACCCAGATCAGGGGCCTGAGTTCGCGGGCGGTGGCGGCGCTGACCGCGCTTCAAGTGCGGGGGCTGTCGGCCGACCTCGTTCGGGCGCTGACGACGACCCAGGTCCAGGGCTTGAGCACGGACGCGATCGCCGCCCTGAGGGTGGCCCAGATGGATGGTCTGACCTCGACCCAGGTCAAGGTGCTCAGCACCGATCAGATCGGGGCGCTGAGCCAGACCGATATCAGGGAGCTGACGGTCACCCAGATTTTCGGCCTGACCCCGGCCCAGTTTGCGGTTATGACCTCGTCCCAGCTGCGGGGGCTGACCTCGGCCCAGATCGCGTCCCTGACCACCACTCAGGTCGCCGGTCTGTCCTCGGACGGCCCGGCGGCGCTGAGCACGACCCAGATCAAGGGCCTCAGCGCGACCCAGCTGGCCCGGCTGACCACGGATCAGGTCAGCAGTCTGACCTCGACCCAGATCCGGGCGCTCACCGTCGCCCAGCTCGGCGGCCTGACCCCCCAGGACATCGGCGCGCTGACCACCGATCAGGTGTTCGGGCTGACCACGACCCAGCTCCGCGGCCTGACCACAACCCAGATCCTGGCGCTCAGCACTGACAATCTCGGTTCGCTGTCGACGCGGCAGCTCACCAGCCTGACCACCGTGCAGATCGGCGCCCTTGGCTCGGATCAACTGGCCTCGCTGACCTCGACCCAGCTCACGGTTCTGACCACCACCCAAATTCGCGGCCTGACCGCGACGGAAATCCAGGCGCTGACCGGAGATCAGGTTCCCGGCCTGACCTCGGCCCAGATCGGCGCCCTTACCCTCTCCCAGCTCCCCGGCCTGACCTCGGACACGCTGGTCGGGCTGACCGCTACCCAGGCCAAGGGTCTGGCGGCATCGCAGATCGCCGCGCTGGTCCGGACGCAGATCGGCAGCTTCATCGCGACCCGGGCGGCGATCCTGACCGTCACTCAGATCAAGGGCCTGACGCCGACCCAGATCTCCGGTTTGACCAACGACCAGATCAGTGGCTTCACCGCGGCCCAGGTCCGCTCCTTCAGCACGACCCAGATCACCGGCCTGACCACCACCAATATCGGCAACCTGACGACGACCCAGGTCGGCGGCCTGAGTTCGGTCCAGCTGAGAATCCTGACCACTACCCAGGTTGCGGCCCTGACCTCCGATCAGGTCTTCGTACTGGCCACCTCCCAGATTGCGGCCCTGACCTCCACCGACATCGGCATTCTCAGTACCGATCAGCTGCTTGGCCTGACCTCGGCTCAGCTCGGCGCCTTTTCGAGCGCCCAGGTCCGGAGTCTGACCCCGACCTGCATCCAGGCCCTCCAGACCGACCAGATCGCCGGTTTCAGCAAGGTCCAGGTCGGCCTCTTGACGACGACCCAGGCGGCCGGCCTGACCACCGACGCGATGCGCCAGCTGACGACCAGCCAGGTCCAGAGCCTGACCCCGCTCCAGATCGCCGGGCTGTCCACAACCCAGTTGACCGCCCTGACCTCGACCCAGCTCTACCGGCTGACCGTGACCCAGCTGGGTGGCCTGACCGTGACCGGGCTCGCGGCGCTGACCACCGACCAGAGTCCGGGCTTGAGCCCGACCGGCATCGGGGCGCTGACGACCCGGCAAATCGGCGCCCTCTCCAGCGAGACTCTGGCGGTACTGAGCACGACCCAGCTCGGCGGCTTCGGCTCGCTCGACATCGCGGCGCTGAGCACGACCCAGCTTGCCGGCCTGAGTTCGACCGCGATCAGGGCGCTGTCGATTCCCCAGCTCGGCGGGCTGACCTCGGTCCTGATCGGGGCGCTCAACACCGATCAGCTGCCCGGCCTGAGTTCGACCGCCATGCGGGCGCTGACCACGGTCCAGACCAGGGGCCTCGGCTCCGAGGCCCTGCCGGCCCTGAGCACGGAGCAGATCCGGGGCCTGACGACGGCGCAGCTGAAGGCGCTGACGACGACGCAGTTGCGGATGCTCACCACCGACGAGGTCGGGGTCCTGACCGTGACCCAGCTCTCCGCGCTCGGCACATCGGCGTTTGGTTCTCTGGCCATTACCCAGATCAGCAACCTGACCACCACTCAGGTCCGGACCCTCGGCATCGCCCAGCTCAAGAGTCTGAACACGACCCAGATCGGCGCCCTGACCACCGACCATATCCTCAGTCTGACTGCGCTCCAGGTTGCCGGGTTGACCCCGGCCCAGGTCGCGGCCTTCAGCACCGACGATCTGGCGATTCTGACCACCACCCAGGCGGTCGGCCTCAGCGCGACCGAACTCGGGATGCTCACCACCGATCAGGTTTCGGTGCTGTCCTCGACGCTGATCAACCGGCTGAGCACGGTTCAGATCCGGGGCCTGACCTCGACCGAGGTCTGGGTCCTCAACTCCGATCAGGTGGCCGGCCTGACCGCCAACCATATCAGCGCGCTGACCCTGGCCCAGTTCCGTGGCCTGACCTCCGAGGCTCTGGGCTGGCTGACCAGCACCCAGGTCGGCGGTTTCTTCTCGGATCACGTCGCCGCCTTGACCACGACCCAGGTCGGCGGCCTGACCTCCGCCGAAATCGGGGTCCTGACCACCGCGCAGATCCGGGGCTTGAGTTCGGTCAGTCTGCGGACCCTGGACACCACCGCGCTGGCCGGTCTGACCTCGACTCTGCTCGGCAGCTTGAGCGATACCCAGCTCCGGGGGCTGACCTCGGTCCATGTGGAAGCGCTGACGACGACCCAGTTCACCGGTCTCAACGCCCGGCTGATCGGCCTGCTCACCACCACCCAGCTCAGCGGCCTGGGTTCCGATACGCTGGGCCTGCTGTCCACGGCCCAGATCAGGGGGCTCGGCGCCACGGATCTGCGGGCGCTGACCTCCGATCAGGCCGCCGGCCTGACCTCGACCCAGATCGGCAGCCTGACCCTGACCCAGATCGGTGGCCTGACCAGCGACCAGATTGCGGCGCTGTCGGCAACCCAGACGCCCGGTCTGACCTCGATCCAGCTCGGCGCCTTCTCGGTCAGCCAGATGCCTGGCCTGACCTCGACCGAGATCGCGAGCCTGACCACCACCCAGTTGCGGGGACTGGCCACCAACCAGATTTTCGCCCTGACGACGACCCAGATCGACGGCCTGACCACGACCTCGGTGGACGCGCTCAGTCTTGGCCAGGTCCGCAGCCTGACCTCGACCGGACTCGGGTCGATGACCACCACCCAGGTGGCCGCCCTGACCTCGAGCCAGTTCGGCGCCCTCAGCACCACCCAGGTCGCGGGGCTGGAATCGCAGTCGCTGGCGGCGCTGACCACCACGGCGGTCGGCGGCCTGATCTGGCCGCAGATGAGCGCCCTCACCGTCACCCAGTTCGGCGGTCTGACCTCGACCCAGCTCGGTCTTCTGACCACCAATCAGGTCAAGGGGCTGACCACCGACCAGATCAAGGCGCTGACCACCACCCAGATTGCCGGTCTGACCTCGACTCTGGTCGGCGCGCTGAGCACCTCCCAGGTCAGGGGCCTGACCTCGACCGGGCTCGGCGACTTAACCACGACGCAGCTGAGCGGCCTGACCTCGCTGCTGATCAGCGAACTGACGACCACGGCGGTCCACGGCCTGACCTCGACCGAACTCAGCGCGCTGACGACCTCGCAGATCAGGGGCGTGACCTCGACCGAACTCGGGGTGCTGACGACGACCCAGCTGAAGGGGCTGACCTCAACCCAGCTCGGAACGCTGGTGTCGGCCCAGCTGAGCGGCCTGACCCCCGGCGACTTTACTGCCTTCACCACGACGCAGGTCAACGGCCTGACCTCGACCCAGCTGCGGACCTTGTCGCCAACCCAGGTCGGCGGCTTCAGCTCGACCGAGGTCGCGGCGCTGTCGGCCAGCCAGATCAAGGGCCTGACCAACGACCAGATCGGCATCCTGACGACGACGCAGATCAGCGGCTTGACCTCGACTGCGGTCGGCGGTTTGACCACGGTCCAAGTCGGACGGCTGAGTTCAACGCAGATTCATGCCCTGACCGTGACCGCGGTCGGCGGCCTGACCGCCACCGAGTTGCGGGCCTTGACCGTTGACCAGGCCGTCGGTCTGACCTCGAGCCAGCTCGGTGCGCTCGCGGTGACCGAGATCGTCGGGCTGGACCCGGAGGTCATCGGCGTGCTCTCGGTGGTAACCCAGCTGCCGGGCTTGAGTTCGACCGAAATCCTGGCCCTGACCACCACCCAGACCGGCGGCCTCACACCGACCGAGATCAGCGCGCTGGCGCTGGTGACCCAGCTGCCCGGCCTCGGTTCGACCGCGCTCGACGCCCTGACCACCACCCAGATCGGCGGTCTGACCTCGACCGAGATCGGCGCGCTCTCGGTGGCGACCCAGCTGCCGGGCTTGAGTTCGACCGCGCTCGACGTTCTGACCACCACCCAGGTCCGTGGTCTGACCTCGACCGCGCTCGGTGCGCTGTCACTGCTGACCCAGTTGCCCGGCCTGACCTCGACCGCGCTGGGCGCGCTCTCGGTGGCGACCCAGCTGCACGGCCTGAGTTCGACCGAAATCGTGGCCCTG
>SESF01023855.1_pt1 | contig 10544 bp, 10 predicted proteins | sample 3171521 | NCBI WGS metagenome assembly SESF01 (sample SAMN10866945, study PRJNA518727) | freshwater metagenome | biome: subpolar coniferous forest; feature: holomictic lake; material: water; isolation source: holomictic Lake 227, 6 m and 8 m depth | place: Canada: near Kenora, Ontario | collected...
CAGCGCCCATGCTGGGCGCACCAAGCGAAAGGCCGACCGGGGTTGCCGGTCGGCCTTTTTCCGCCCCCGTCTTCCGGGGGACTTGGTGAGCGCAGAAGGAATCGAACCTTCAACCTATGGATTAAGAGTCCATTGCTCTGCCAGTTGAGCTATGCGCCCGGAAACATCGGGGAACTTCGACTTCGGATGGCCTCTGGCGAGGGCGGCCGATCTACCAGCCACCCCCGAGGTTGTCAATGGCGCGCCCGGAGGGAATCGAACCCCCGACCTGCGGCTTCGAAGGCCGACGCTCTATCCAACTGAGCTACGGGCGCGAGCGGCGGACGAGTCCGCCACCCGTGAAGAAGATGGGGTGAGTGATGGGGTTCGAACCCACGACCCCCGGATCCACAGTCCAGTGCTCTACCGATTGAGCTACACTCACCGTAAAAATTCGTTGCGCGCCCGGAGGGAGTCGAACCCCCGACCCGCGGCTTAGAAGGCCGCTGCTCTATCCAACTGAGCTACGGGCGCAAGCCGGCCCCGTCCTCCGTCCGCCGGGACGTTCCTTCCCCGGCCATCCGATTCTGCTGTCAAAGAGTCGGGGCGGCGGGATTCGGACCCGCGACCTCCTGCGCCCAAGGCAGGCGCGCTACCAGGCTGCGCTACGCCCCGGCACCTTACAATCTCGTCCGCCCCGGCCCGAGAGCGCCGTGTCTAGCGTTCCCCCGGGCTTTTGTCAAAGGCTCGCTCCCGGGTTCGCTTCCAGGCGGCGCAGGTCGGGCAGGAGCCGGCGCAGCGCCTCCCCCCGATGGGAGAGGGCGTCCTTCTCGGCCGGCGTGAGCTCGGCCATGGTCTTGCCCGGCGCCCCCTCCGGCAGGAAGTAGGGATCGTAGCCGAAGCCCCCCTCCCCGCGCGGCGCGTCGCCGAGGGTCCCGCGGCAGGCTCCCTCGGCCGATGCGAGGAGGGTCCCGTCGGGCGCGGCGAGAGCCACCACGGCGCGGTACTCGGCCCCCCGGTGCTCCGGCCAGACCCCGTTCATGACCAGGACCAGCTTCTCGTTGTTGGCCTGGTCCCGGTCCCTTCCGATGAGACCCGGGCGCTCGTCCTCCGACCAGCGGGCCGAGCGGATGCCGGGCTTGCCCCAGAGGGCGTCGATGCAGAGCCCCGAGTCGTCGGCCAGCGCGTGCATCCCGGCGGCTCGGGCGTACTCGCAGGCCTTCTTGGCGGCGTTCTCGGCGAAGGTGGAGCGGTCCTCCTCCACCTCGGGGATGTCGCGCCCCAGGTCGTCGAGGGAGACGACCCGGACGTCGAGGCCGGTGACGAGGCGGCGGAGTTCGCGGAGCTTCCCGGGATTCCGGGTGGCGAAGAGCAGGTCCACGGCGGGTGTCAGGGAGCCTTCGCGGGAACCCCGAGCGCCTTCTCCTGGAGGAGCTTCAGCTCGGCGATGCCGGCCAGCGCCGCGTCGAGCATCTCGTCGAGGTGGGTGCGGCCGAACGGCTTCCCCTCGGCGGTGCCCTGGACCTCGACGAGGTCGAGGTCGCCGGTGGCGACGACGTTCATGTCCACCTCGGCGGTGGAGTCCTCCTCGTACTCCAGGTCGAGTCGGACCTCGCCATCGACGACGCCGACGCTCACCGCCGCCACGTGGCGCTTCACGGGGGCGCCCTTCACGACGCCGGCCTTGCGGAGCTTCTCCACAGCGAGCGAGAGCGCCACGAAGCCGCCGGTGATGGCCGCGGTGCGGGTGCCGCCGTCGGCCTGGATGACGTCGCAGTCGATGGTGAGGGTGCGCTGCCCGAGCGCCGAGAGGTCGATGGAGGCGCGCAGCGCCCGGCCGATGAGCCGCTGGATCTCGAGGGTTCGGCCGCCCTGCTTGCCCCGGGCCGCCTCGCGGGCCATGCGCTCGTTGGTGGAGCGGGGGAGCATGCCGTACTCGGCGGTGACCCAGCCCGCGCCGGTGCCGAGCACGTGGGGCGGGACCCGGTTCTCGAGGCTGGCGGTGCAGAGCACGTGGGTGTCGCCGAAGCGGGCGAGGCAGGAGCCCTCGGCGTGCTTCGAGACGTTCACTTCGAGAGAAACGGGCCGGAGCTGGCCGGCCTTCCTGCCGTGGGCGCGCATGGGGCGGGCATCATAACCGCGCGGCGGCGCGGGTGCAGGGTCAGGCGACCTCGATGGCCGGCCCCTCCGGCGCGGCGCGGACCTCGCCCACGTGGACGGCCGTGACGCCGCGGTCGGCGAGGAGCTTCTGGACGGCGAGGAACCGCTCCGGACGCACCGCCGCGAGGAGCCCGCCGTTCGTCTGCGCGTCGGCCAGGACCACCCGGAACGGGTGCGGCACGGCGTCGGCGAAGCGGACGTGGGGGGCGACCCACTTGAGATTCGCCTTGCTCCCGCCGGGAACGACGTCCTTCTCCGCGAGCGCCAGGACGTCGGGCTGCAGCGGGACGGCGGCCGCGTCGAGGTGGAGGAGCACCTTCGAGCCCTCGGCCATCCCCCAGGCGTGCCCCAGCAGTCCGAAGCCGGTGACGTCGGTGAGGGCGGAGACGGCGCCGCTCGCCGCCAGAACCTCGCCGGCGGCCCGGTTGAGCTCCGCCATGACCGCCGTGACCCCCGCTATCTGCCCGGGCGTCGCGATCCCTCGCTTGATGGCCGTGGTGATGATTCCCGAGCCGAGCGGCTTCGTGAGCAGGAGCTGGTCCCCGGGCCGTGCGCCGACGTTGCGCAGGATGCGGTCGGGGTGGACGAGGCCGGTGACGGCCATCCCGTACTTCGGCTCCGGGTCGTCGATGCTGTGGCCGCCCAGGATGGGGGCGCCGGCGGCGGCGGCGGTCTCGGCGCCGCCCCGGAGGATTTCCCCCAGGATCTCCATCGGGAGCGTGTGGACCGGGAAGCCCACCAGGTTGAGCGCGAAGATGGGGCGGCCGCCCATGGCCCAGACGTCGGAGAAGGCGTTGGCTGCGGCGATGCGGCCGAACCAGTACGGGTCGTCCACCACCGGCGTGAAGAAGTCCACGGTCTCGACGATGGCCTCGGTGGGCGACAGCAGATACACGGCCGCGTCGTCGCGCGTCTCGTGACCGACGAGGGCGCGCGCATCATTCACCCTGGGTAGATGGCGCAGGACCTGCGCCAGTTCCGCCGGGCGGATCTTGCAGGCTCAACCGGCGCCGTGCGACAGCGCGGTGAGCCTCGGGGGGCTCTCGCTCATCGTTCTCCTCTGTTCATGTTGCGTCCATCAGCGAGTCCATCCGCGCGTCCGGCGGTGCGGGGGGCGCGAGGGGCGCGAGGGGCGACGCGCCCGGCGGCGCGATGCCGGCGAACTCGAGATAGAGCTCGGCGCTGTGGTTGCCCGGCGCGATGCGCAGCACCTCGGCCCACTGCTCCACCGCATCGGCCTTCCGCCCGGCCGCGTAGAGGGAGAGCCCCAGGTGGAGACGCCCGGGGAGGAAGGCGGGATTCTGCCGCACCACCTCCTCGTACTCCACGATGGCCTCGTCGCGCCGCCCGGAGTCCCGCAGCGCCGCGGCCAGCCGGGCGCGGATGTCGACGAAGGCGGGGCCGAGGGCGAGGGCGCGCCTCAGCTCGGCGATGGCCTCGGGAAGGAGCCCCGCGGACCGGTAGACCTCGCCGATGTCGGCGTACATGTTGGCGAGCTTGCCGCGGGCGAAGCTGTCGAGCTGCCCCGGGGCGGCGCCGGAGGTGCGGACCGCCTGCTGGTAGGTCTCCTTCGCCTCCTCGTACCGGCCGGTGTCGTTGTAGGTGATGACCAGGTTGAGGGCGGCGTCGGTGTAGGCGGGGTTGAGCCGGAGCGCGGCCTCGTAGGCGCGCTGCGCCTTCTCGTGGTCGCCCTGTTCGTGGAAGCAGACGCCCAGCATGTTGTGAACGTCGGCGAAGGTCGGATTGGCCTCGACGACCCGGGACAGGCACTCCGCGGCGCGGGCGAACTCGCGCCGTTCGTAGTGGTACCGGCCGAGCTGCAGCTTTTCCCGGGTGACATCGTCCACGGGGGGAAGTCTACCACCTCGGACCTCGGGGACCTCGGTGCCGGACGACCTCGGTGCCGGACGATCGTCCATCGACGCAATGGAGCGGATGAACCGTGGACCCTCGGTCCGCGCTACAGCCCCGACGCGAAAAGCCAGCGTTCGCCGCGCCGTTCCAGGCGGTACCGGGCGCGGAAAGCCCCCCGGCCTCCCCCCTGGTGCCGGACGTCGGGGTCTTCGTAGTCCTCCCCCACCTCGGCGGAGTCCCGGTCGACCCGGATCTGCCATCCGAGGACGCGCACGCCTGGCCGGGGCGCCGCGAGCTCGCGCTTCAGGCGGGCCTGGAGCGCCTCTCGGTCAGTCTGCCCGTCCCGGTAGTCGGGTGCCGCGAGCGACGCGACTGCAGCGGCATCGCCACCGTGGACCGCGTCGAGTCTCCTGAAGAGGGTCCGCAGGACGGACCTCAGGCGCGCGAACTGGTCCCCCTCGGCGCACCAGAGCGCGATCTTGCAGGGCTTCATGTGAAACCGCTCCCGGCCGACGTAGGAAACCATCGCCGCCTGGTCGCGCCAGACCGCCTTCCCCTCGGCGTCGAGCAGGGCAACGACGGTGGCACGCCCCCCCTCCACGTCCGGCACCACGTCCGGCACCACGTCCGAATAGCGAACGGGAACGAGTTCCAAGGTTCCCCCCGCCTTCCACCCGTAGACATCCTCCAGGTGCGCGCGCCCCTGGGCGGCGAGCGCCTTCCGCACCTGGGTCTCCGGGCTCTGAAGGGTCGCGGATGACCCCGCCGAAAGGATCTCCGCTCGCCAGAACCAGGCTCCGGCCGCGGCCACGGCGGCCGCCAGGAACGGCACGAGGTAGGGCGCCCCGGTCCGGAACCGGACCCGGCGGCGGCGCCCGATCACGCTACCAGGGGGTCTTCCAGAGCTCGGGGTGCTCGGGCTGGGTCCGGAGGTCGGCAAGGAGCTTCTCGGCGTTCTTGCCCTGGGAGCTCGCAGGGTACTTCACGATGAGGGTCTGGAGCGCTTTCTGGGCCTTGAACCGCTCGGAGAGCTTCACGTACATGTCGGCCAGTTGCCAGAGGGCCTCCGGTTCGCGCGGGCTGCTCGGGAACTCCTTCATGATCCGCTCGAGCCGGTACGCCGCCCCCTGCCACTTCTCCCGCTTCTTGTAGAACTCGAAGGCGTACCAGTCGCGCTCCGCCATCACTCCCCTGGCCTTATCGAGTTTCTCCCGAGCATCCGGCGCATACCGGGAATTCGGGAACTTTTCCAGGAACGTGACGAGCCCCTCGGTCGCCTTGATGAACTGGGTGAGGTCGCGCTCGTACATCGGCGGGAAGAGGAAGAACTCGCTCGGCGCGTCGGCCCATCGCGACATCGCTGCCCGGTAGGCCGCGTAGTCCACCTGGGGGCTCGAGGGATGGATCTTCACGAACCCCGTGTAGGCATCGGCCGCTTCGATGAACTTCCCCTGCTCGTACTTGAGATCGGCGAGGCGCAACTCGGCCAGGGCGCCGTACTTCGAGTACGGGTACTTGGTGCGCACCCGCTCCAGGATCCTCTGGGCGTCGGTGAAGTCCCGGTCTTCGAGAGCCCCAACTCCGGCCGTGTACTCCTGCTCGGCCTGCGAGTCGTACTTCACGGCCGGCGCCTTCTTGGCGCACGCCCCGAGGAGGAGGGCGGCAGCCGCGGCAAGAGCCCAGCTTCGGTTCCGGGAGCGCATCGGGCGGGGGAACATATCAGCGGTCCTCGGCGTCGTCCACGTACACCCTGAGCACCGCCGAGACGGTTTGGCCCGAGAACCCCCGCCCGAGGAGAAACCGGGAAAGCCTGGCCATTTCGCGGGGATCGAGCTTCCCGAGTTCGCCGCGGGCGCGCCGCTGGGCGATCGTCCGGCACCGGGCGATCTCGTCCCCCCCGATCGCCTCCCTCACCGCGCGCCGGGCGTCCTCCGGGGCGATCCCTGCGGCGACGAGCCGCCGCTCCGCGAGCCTCGGTCCGAGCCTTCCGACAGCCGTCAAACTGGCCGCCCGGTCCCGGGCGAAAGCTGCGTCGTCCAGGTAGCGAAGCTCCCGGAGCCACGCCACCACCCCGTCCGCCTCATCCGCGAAGCCGGCCCGGACGAGCCTCTCCCGCATCTGGGCCTCGGTGCGGGGACGAGCGGCGAGGATGCGCAGCGCGCGGGCCCGGGCGCGGGACTGCGGTGACTCGTTCACGCCTCGACCTCGACGGCCCGGGAGCTAGAAGCGCTCGATCTGGAAGTCGTCGTCCGCAGCGGGGGGCTCCGGCTCGGCCGGTCGGGCCGCGACGCGGCCGATGGGGACAGCCGGACCGGGAGGAGGACCGCCGGGGGGGCGGGGCGCCGGCTGGGCTGCCGGGCGAGCCGCTGCCGGGCGCGGCGCAGCCGCTCGCCCCTGACCGGGCTGACCCGCCGCTCCCGAAGCCCCGACGTCCGGCACCGCCTCGAAATTGTCCCACTTGGAATCGCTCGTGCCGGAGATGCCCGAAACCCTCAGCGCGAAGTCGTCCGGGTTCGTCGCCTGGCGCAGGGCCTCCTCGTAGCTCACCAGCCCGGAGCGGTAGAGCCCCATGAGCGACTGGTCGAAGGTCTGCATGCCGTAGGTCACGTGCCCCTGGGCGATGGCGTCGTGGATCTCCTTCGTCCGGTCCTTGTCCTCGATGAGCTCGCGAACCCGGGTGGTCGCGAGCAGCACCTCGGCGGCCGGAACGCGTCCGTGCCCGTCCGCGCGCGGGACCAGCCGCTGGCTGATGACCGCCTTCAACACCGCGCCCAGCTGCAGCCGGACCTGCTTCTGCTGGTAGGGCGGGAAGGCCGAGATGATCCGGTTGATGGTCTCGGTGGCGTCGAGGGTGTGCAGGGTCGAAAGAACGAGGTGGCCAGTCTCCGCCGCCGTGAGCGCGGTCTCGATGGTCTCGAGGTCCCGCATCTCTCCCACCAGGATGACGTCGGGGTCCTGGCGCAGCGCGCTCTTCAGCGCCTGCCCGAAGCTCATCGTGTCGACGCCCACCTCGCGCTGGTTGACGATCGACCGCTTGTCCCGGACCAGGAACTCGATCGGGTCCTCGATCGTCATGATGTGGCAGGTCTCGGTGGCGTTGATGAAGTCGACCATCGCGGCGAGCGTCGTCGACTTGCCGGAGCCGGTGGTGCCGGTGACCAGGATGAGGCCGCGCGACTCGGCGGCGATCTTCTCCAGCACCTTCGGCATCATGAGCTGCTCGATGGTCTGGATGCGGAACGGGATGACGCGAAGGACCGCGCCGATCGATCCGCGCTGCTGGAACACGTTGACGCGGAACCGGCCGAGGCCAGGGACCCCGTAGGCCAGGTCGACCTCGTTCGTCTGCTTGAACTTCTCCCGCTGGAACTCGTTCATGATGCCGAGCGCCATCCGCGCGATCTCCTCGGGCGGCAGCCGGCGGGCGTCCTTCAGCGGGATGAGGGCGCCGTCGATGCGGAACATGGGCGGCAATCCAGCCTTGAGGTGGATGTCGCTCGCCCCGGATCGGAGCGCGACCTGCAGGATCTCGTTCAACTCCATGACGTCCGAAGATCGTACCACCCCGCCGGGAAAACGCGAACGCCGCCCGGGCCCGGAGGCGCGGACGGCGTGGGCGACGTCGGGATGCGACCTAGCGCTTCGAGAACTGGAAGCGCTTGCGGGCGCCCGGCTGACCGTACTTCTTGCGCTCGACGGCGCGCGCGTCGCGGGTGAGGAATCCCGCCTTCTTGAGGGCGGAACGCCACTCCGGATTCAACGCGACGAGGGCGCGGGAGATGCCGTGGCGGATGGCGCCGGCCTGGCCGGAGAGCCCTCCCCCGTTCGCGTTCACGTGGATGTCGAGCTTCCCCATCTGATCGACGAGCTTGAGCGGCTCGACCAGGATCATCTTGGAGGTCTCGCGGCCGAAGTACTCGTCGAGCGGGCGGTTGTTGACGGTGATGTTCCCGGTGCCGGGCGCGATGCGGACGCGCGCGACGGACTCCTTGCGGCGGCCGGTGGTGATGTTCTGCGTGGTGGCCATCGATGTTCCTCTAGGCGGAGAGCTTCAGGACTTCGGGCTTCTGCGCGGTGTGCGGATGCTCCGCCCCGGCATAGACCTTGAGCTTCGTCATCATCGCCCGACCCAGCGCGTTGCGCGGAAGCATCCGCTTCACGGCGTTGCCGAGGATGTCCTCGGGGTGGCGGGCGCGCACCTTGGCCGCCGGCGTCAACTTGGCGCCGCCGGGGTGCATGGTGTGAGAGAAGTAGAGCTTCTCCTGCTCCTTCTTGCCGGTGAAGCGGACCTTCTCCGCATTCACGACGACGACGAAGTCCCCGGTATCGAGGGAGGGCGTGTACGACGCCTTGTGCTTTCCCTTGAGGAGGGTGGCAATGCGGGTGGCGGCCCGGCCGACCGTGAGGTCGGTGGCATCGATGACCCACCACTTCCGCGCCCGAAGCGCTTCCGCTTGGGTGGTGCTGTGTGTTGCCTTGTTCATGGAAAACCTGAGGTTGCGAGCTATTTGGAGGGGGCGTTCCTATCGGAACCCCCCGGGGTTGTCAAGGAAGGACGGGATCGGGCCTGGATCGAGGTGGTGCCCCGCGCTGGTGCGCGCTGGTGGTGCCGCGCTGGTGCGCGCTGGTGCCGGACGATCTGCACCCTACCGGGGGTCATGCCCGTCCGGCAAGCTTCGCACGAAGGGCTTTCAGGACCTCGCTCGGCCGGCCAGAGTCCGCAGCGGACGCGACCGGGTCGTGCCGGACGTGGGCCCCATCCGGAAGATCCGCCAGGAAACGGCTCGGCGCTCGTTGCTCGATGCGTCCCCGCCGCGTCCGGGACGACGCTCCCGTGACCCAGAGAACCTCTCGAGCTCGCGTGATTCCGACGTAGGCGAGCCTGCGTTCCTCCTCGAGGTCCCGCAGTTCACCCTGGATCCCGGAAACCGGCAGGAGGTCCTCCTCCACTCCGATCAGGAACACGACCGGGAACTCGAGCCCCTTCGCGGAATGCAGGGTCATCAGCGTGACACCCTCTGCGTCGTCCGGCTCCTCGTCACGGGAATCGAGCGCGAGCCGCTGGAGGAAGGTCCGGAGCGTCGCCTTCGGGTCCCTTTGCTCGTGCCACTCGAGCGACTGGAGTACCGAGTCCACCGCCTCGACCTTCCGGGTAGCGGCCGCAGTGGAGACGACGCTCTGGCGAAGCCATCCTTTCAGGTCGAGATCCTCGATCATCGCCCGGGCGGGCGCCGCCAAGAGGCCTGGGCCGAAGCGACTCCGGAACATGTCGAGCTGTGTGGCGAACTGCGCCATCTTCTCGGGCGCGCCCCTCGGAACGTCCGGCACCGACCCCGCGGAGCCCAGGGCGGCCGACATCGACATCCCGTTTTCGGACGCCCACACCCCGAGCCGCTCCATCGCCACGTCCCCGATGCCCCTCGGTGGAACGCTCGCGACCCTCGCCAGCGAGACGTCGTCCTCCGGGAACGCGCAGATCTTGAGCCACGCAATGACATCCCGGACCTCGCTGCGATCGAAGAATGCCGGGCCGCCCCTGACCCGGTGCGGGATTCCGACCTCCCGCAGCGCCTCTTCGATGGGCTGACTCTGGGCGTTCAGCCGGTAGAGAACCGCAAAATCCGAAGGCTTTCGCCCATCGGCGAGCCCACGCGACAGTTCCCCCGAGACAAACCGCGCTTCCTCCTGCTCGTCGGGGAGCGAGACCACCCGGACCGGGTCGCCCGCTCCTGCATCCGTCCAAAGCCGCTTCGGCCGCCGATCGGCCGACTTTGCTATGACCCCGTTCGCGCAGTCGAGGATCCGCCCGGTCGATCGGTAGTTCTGCTCGAGCCGGACGATCGTCGCCCCGGGGAAGTTCCGCTCGAACTTCCGGATGTTTCGAACGTCCGCTCCCCTCCACCCATAGATGGCCTGGTCGTCGTCGCCGACAGCGCAGAGGCTCCGCCCCTTCCATCCCGGCGCGCGCCTTTCCGGAGCGCAGAGGAGCTCGAGCAGGGCGAGCTGCACCCGGTTCGTGTCCTGGTACTCGTCCACGAGCACGTGCTGAAACCTGTCGCGGTAGGACTTCCGGAGCGCCCGGTCCGCGGACAGCAGGGCCACCGGGCGGACGAGAAGGTCGTCGAAATCCACCGAGCGCTGAGCTCTCAACGCCTGCTCGTACCGAGGGAGGACCTCCGACGCCATGATCTCGTAGTCGTCGTCGGAGTCGTCGTCCGGCACCGGCCGCGAGTCGTCGTCCGGCACCGGCCGTGCCGCGTTCCCCGCCCGTTCATTCTTCCTCCTCGAGATGACGGAAAGGAGTCGACGGACATCGAACCGCCGGGAATCCATCTGGATGCCCTGGAGGCAGCGCTTGAGCAGGCTCGTCTGGTCACCGGCGTCGCAGATCGAGAACCACTTCGGCAACCCGGCCGCCACATGCTCGCGCCGGAGGAACCAGAGCCCGAACCCGTGGAACGTCGCGATCAGGCTCTCCTTTCCGGCCGACCGGGACAGTACCCCCACCCTCTCTCGCATCTCCTCGGCGGCCTTGTTGGTGAAGGTGACGG
>SESF01005904.1_pt1 | contig 10543 bp, 10 predicted proteins | sample 3171521 | NCBI WGS metagenome assembly SESF01 (sample SAMN10866945, study PRJNA518727) | freshwater metagenome | biome: subpolar coniferous forest; feature: holomictic lake; material: water; isolation source: holomictic Lake 227, 6 m and 8 m depth | place: Canada: near Kenora, Ontario | collected...
CCGCAAATCCGGTGCCTTAGTGATTCCACCAGGGTTCGTCCAGTGGCGCGAGGGCAAGCCCGGCGTCTTCGTCAACGAGCACGGCCAGGCCAAGTGGCACGCGGTCACGCTCGGTTTGCGCGGTCGGGAAGCAGTCGAAATTGCGCAAGGCGTGTCAATGGGCGAGCCAATCGTGCGGCCAGGCGCGCCAAAGCAGGAACTGAGCGACGGACAGCGCGTCCGCGCGTCGGAAGTCGGCGGGGGCAAGGCCGGAGGGGCGAAGTAAATTCCGCATTTCAGGGATGAACCTCGCCACCAAAGACATTCGCCACAATTTCGGACGGTTTGCGCTCACGACCGTCGGCATTGGCCTGCTGTTGATGATCGTCATGGGCATGGGCGGCATCTACCGCGGGCTGATTCGGGAGGCCACGCTGCTGGTGGATAAAATCGGAGCGGACCTCTGGCTGGTGCAGGGCAGCACGCGCGGACCGTTCGCGGAAATCTCCCGGGTGCCGGCGAATCTGGAAGACCGCGCCCGCGCGGTCCCCGGCGTGGCCAATGCGCGACGGTTCGTTTCGCACACCATTCAACGGGAACATCGCGGGCGGCCCTTGCGGATGGTGGTGCAGGGGTTGTCGTGGCCCGAGGACCGGGGCGCGTGGATTCCACTGGTGGCGGGACGCCCGCTGCGGCAGGCGCACTTCGAGATGATTGCGGACCGTTCGCTCGGCTTGCCGCTCGGCGAAAAACTCAAGCTGGGCAAGGACGTTTATGAAGTGGTGGGCCTGACCCAGGGCATGGTGGGGACGGGCGGCGACGGCCTGTGCCTTTTCACGGTGAGCGACGCTGCGAGCATCCAGTTCGATATGCCGGGGGAAGGGGTGCGTTTGGAGCGGCAAGCGCGGCGCGCGCGGGCCGAAGGGCAGGACATTGGCCAGATGCAACCGCTGCTGCTGGAGCGGGCGGCCGGCCCCGCGCGCGGCATTCCCGCCCTGACCCCGGCCCAAGTCAGCGCGGTCATGGTCACGCTCCAACCCGGGGCGGACGCGGTGCAGGTGGCGGCGACGCTGGCCACCTGGCCCGACATCACAGTCTATTCCACGAAGCAACAAATCGACCTGCTGCTCGCCGGCATGGTGGACAAGGCGAAGCGGCAACTCGGTCTCTTCCGCGTGCTGCTCATTATCATTTCCACCATCATCATGGCGCTCATCATCTACACGCTGACGCTGGATAAAATCCACGACATTGCCATGCTCAAGCTCATGGGCGCGCGCAACGGCGTCATGGTGGGCCTGATTCTTCAGCAGGCGCTGCTCATCGGCGCGCTGGGCTACGGCCTGGCGTATTGGCTGGGCACGTTCGCCTTTCCGAAGTTCCCCCGCCTGGTGGTGATTGAGACGCCCGACCTGCTGTCGCTTGCGGCCATCGTGTTGGGCATCTCGGTGCTGTCGAGTCTCCTCGGCATCTGGAAGGCCATGCGCGTGGAGCCGAACAAGGTGCTGTCATGACGAACGCCGCCGCCGAGACCACGCCTGCCATCGAAGCCTTTAACCTCACCAAGGTGTATGGTTCCGGCAACACGGAGGTCGTGGCGATGAAGGATGTGTCGCTGACGGTGGCGCGGGGGGAAGTGGTGGCGCTGCTCGGCCCCAGCGGCGCGGGCAAATCCACTCTCTTGACGGCCATCGGCCTCATCAACCCGCCCACAGCCGGCCGCATCGTGATCGGTGGGCAACCGGTGATGGAGGCCGACCGTGCCCTAGTGGATCTGCGCGCGTTCCGCCGCCAGCATCTGGGTTTCATCTTCCAAAAATCAAACCTCATTCCGTTCCTTAGCGCCGTGGAAAACGTGCAGGTAGCACTGGAAATCAACGACGTGCCACCTCGTCGCGCCCGCGAGCGCGCCATGGAGCTGCTCGACTACCTGGGCGTCGCGGATCGCGCCCACAATCTCCCCGACGCCCTTTCGGGAGGCCAGCAACAACGCGTGGCCGTGGCCCGCGCCCTCGCCAACGAGCCCAGCCTCATTCTGGCCGATGAGCCGACGGCGGCGCTGGACAGCCACCGGGGCCGTCAGGTCATGGAGTTGTTCCGCCGGGTCGCCCATGAACGTGGTGCCGCGGTGATGGTGGTGACACACGACCACCGCGCGCTGGACGTGTTCGATCGGCACTTTGAGATGGAGGACGGACGTTTGAAATCGGAGCACAACTAACAATTCACAAATAAACCAAAAGGAATACAAATGAAACAGAACATCACACTTAGAAACTTCCTCGCCACTGCGGGAACTGCCGCGTTGGCCACGGGTCTGGCGCAGGGTGCGGAGGAAGCGCCCAAAGGCCGGACCGTCAAAATCATTGGAGTCGCGTGCAGTCCGCGCAAGGGCATGACCACAGCCAAAGCGGTGCAAGCCGCACTGGACGCGGCCAAGAGCGTGGACCCGCGCATTGAAGTCGAATTGATTGACCTGGGTGGACTGAGCATCGCCGGTTACTCGCCGAAGCCGCCACAGGACGATTTCACCGGCATTCTACCTAAGCTCCAAGACCCGGCGCTCGGGGGGCTGATCATCGGCTCGCCGTCCTACTACCGGGGGTTGAGTTCACTGTGCAAGGCGTTCATCGAACGCTGCGCGCCGTTGCGTGATCCGAAGATGGTGCTCGCGGACAAGCCCGTGGGCGTGGTCGCGGTCGGCGCGTTCCGCAATGGGGGACAAGAGTTGGCCATCGAGCAAATCCAGGCGGCGATGCTCTGCTTCGGCATGATTCCCGTGGGCGGCTACGCCCCCGCCTTTCAGGGCGCGACGCTGCTTTCGGCCAACGACAGTATTATGCAAGACGAGCTCGGCTTAAAGACCGCGACTCAACTCGGCAAGCATGTCGGCGAGACCGCGATCAAGCTGTCGAAAAGTTCTTAGAGCCGATGGAGTGCCGGCCTTAGCCGGCACGCGTTGTCCCTTGGCGGCGGCTCGAAATACTTGGAGATTCAGGGCGAAACCCCGTCTCACCGGCTAAAGCCGGGACTCCATACCCTCAGACTATTCTCGATCATCCGGGATGCGGCGTGTCAAAAAGCTAACGGCATTGGACATTCTTGTCCGCGCTCCGAGAAATCCAAGGTGCGCGCGTATTTACTTCTATTGCTTTTCTGTTTTGGCCTGTTACACCCGTAGGTGTTTTTGAGTATCAAAGCCTATGCTCGATCCTATTCTTAAGTCTGCTTGCTTCACGCGGGTCTTCGTTTTCTTCACCCTGACAACTGTTTCCGGCGCTTTCGCCCAGGCGCTACCCCCGAAAGATCCGGCCAAGGCGGTTGATGCCGTCGCCCGCATCCGCGACGAGGGGCTGAACCATTCGCAGGCCATGCAAATCCTGAGTCATCTGACGGAGGTCATCGGCCCGCGGCTGACGGGTTCACCCAATCTCAAGCGCGCCAACGAGTGGACGCGCGACACACTCGCGTCGTGGGGTCTGACTAACGCGCACCTGGAGGCCTGGGGACCTTTTGGGCGCGGTTGGTCGCTTAAGCGGTTTTCGGCGCAGATTGTCGAGCCGCAGACCATCCCGCTCATCGGCTGCCCGAACGCGTGGTCGCCCGGCTTTGACCGGCCCTTCGTGGGGGGACGTCGTCTTCTTTGATGTGCGTACCAATGCCGATTTTGAGCAATACAAAGGCAAACTGTCGGGCGCCATCGTGCTGGCCAGCCCGCTGCGGGAAATCCAACCTCGCTTTGAACCGCTGGCGACTCGCTTGCAGGAGACCAATCTCCTGGGGTTGGCCAATGCCGCGCCGCCCCCCGCGCCGGTGGCCCGAGCGAACTCCACAGGAGGCGGCCCGCGCCGATCCGGGCCAGGCGCAATGGCCCGCACCAGGCCAAACGACGGTCCCGGGAACAACGCGGATACGGCAACCAATGCGCCCCCTTTGGCGACTGCCCCGGCCGGCCGCCGCGCTGCGGCAGGAGCACGGGGACGTCCGCCCCAGGCTCGCTATCTTTCGTTTCTGGCCAAAGAGGGGGCTGCCCTGGTCGTGAACGCCAGCTCGCTTGGCGATGGTGGCACTTATTTCGTTGCCGCCGCATCGGCCCCGGCGCCTGACGTTGGAGCCGCCTTTAGCCTGACCAACACCCCGCGTGTCTGGGCGACCAACGCCCCGGCCATCCCACCCCAAATCACTCTGGCCACGGAAGATTACAACCGCATGGTCCGGATGACTCAGCAGGGTCTGAAGTTGAAGATGGCGGTGGACCTCCAAGTTCAATTCCACCCGGACGACGTTATGTCCTATAACACCGTGGCCGATATCCCCGGCGATGGATTAAAGGACGAGATCGTCATGCTCGGCGCGCACCTGGATTCCTGGCATGCCGGCACCGGGGCCACTGACAATGCGGTGGGCGTTGCCGCCGTCATGGAAGCCGTGCGCATTCTCAAAGCTCTGAATCTGCAGTCGCGCCGCACGATTCGCATCGGCCTGTGGAGCGGTGAGGAACAGGGTTTGCTGGGGTCAAAGGCTTACGTGGCCGAGCACTTTGGCTATTACACCAACACCCCCCCGACTCGCCCCCTGCGCTCGCCCAAAGAACAAGCCGACGACCCGTCCGTCACGGAGCGTTCCGCCACCAACTCGGCGCCCGTCCGGCGCCTCATCCGGCAGCAAGACTATGACAAGCTCTCCGCTTACTTCAATCTCGACAACGGCGCCGGCAGAATCCGCGGCATCTATATGCAAGGAAACGAAGCCCTGCGCCCGCTGTTCCGGAGCTGGCTCGAACCCTTCCGAGACCTCGCCGCCGAGACCATCACCGTCTCCAATACTGCGGGCACCGACCATCAATCGTTTGACGCTGTTGGTCTGCCAAGCTTCCAGTTCATTCAAGACCCCCTCGATTACGGCAGCCGCGCCCATCATTCCAATGAGGATGTCCTCGACCGCATCTTGCCGGAAGATCTTAAGCAGATTGCTGTCATTCTGGCCGCCTTTGCTTACGACGCCGCGAACCTGGATCAGAAACTGGCCCGCAAACCAGTCGATTGAACCCAGCCGATTGACCGAGCAACCAGAAATGTCTGGTCGGCTTATATTACGAGGTCCGGCGGAGGCTGGAGGCGCTCCCGGGAGTCTCCCAAGAGTGCCCCTCCAAAACCCTGTAACCCTGCCTACCCTTCCGCCGTCGATGCCTTAGACTGGGGCTTGGCCTTGGGGTCGCCTGAAGGTGGCTTGAGGGTAGCCTCGGGTCGCGACATGAAGTTGCAAAGTTCACTGCTGAATATGAGAAGGGCAGTGGTTGGCAAGGGCGAGGGGCATCAGAGGAAATGCAGAATGAAGAATGTAGAATGCAGAGTGGAGAGCGTGGGGCGCATTGTGGTTTTGTCAGGTTGCGATGCCGGCTGGGTCGCAGACTTTGACTTCGAGACTGCCCGCTTGCTTGAGATAGGGAGGCAGGTTTGACGGGCAGACGAGGTAGTTGTTGCCTTTGGGATAATAGCCCCGGAAGACCCGCAAGGCGGTGCTGTCGAAGGAGCGTGGGTCCCACTTGCACTCGATGGTGTCCACTTCGTCGCGCCGGCGGGCGAGCACGAAGTCCACTTCGCGGCCCGTCTTGTCCCGCCAGTAGCGGATGGTGGTGTCCGGGAAATGGGCTTGCAGGTGTTCCAGAACGAGGTGTTCCCAGAGCGCGCCGAGGTCTTCCTGGCGGAGCGGGTCCCAGCCACGCGCATGGCTGACAAAGCCGGTGTCGAAGCCGTAAATCTTGGGCTGTTTGACGATCTCGTTCTGGCCGCTGCCGTGGAAGGGCCGCACGATCGTAACGGCATGGGTGGTTTCGAGGGCGCGGAGGTGGCTCTCGACGGTGGGCCGCGTGATGCCCACAGCGGCGGCGGTCTTAGTAACTTCGAACTGGCCGCCGCTTTGACGCAGGAGGTATTCAAACACAGCGTTGAAGCGGTTCATGTCCCGGAATTCAAACAGCCGGTGGATGTCGCGGGCGAAGAAAGAGTCCATCCATTCGCGGTAGAAGGCGGGGGGCTTGGTGTCGGCCAGCAGCGCCGGGGGCAGGCCGCCGTGGAAGAGGCGCTTCGTGAGCGGGACGTTGCCGAACACGGGCAATTCACCCCACGTTACCGGGACGAGATGGACGACGCGTTTGCGGCCGGTGAGGGTGTCGCGGAACTTTTTGCTGGCCGCGAGGGTGGACGAACCAGTGGCCAGGATCTTGAGCTTGGGAAAAACGTCGGCACCGATCTTGAGCAGGCGACTGGGGTCGCTGAGTTGGTGGATCTCGTCGAAGACCACCACCGGCTTGGTGCAGGACTGGTAGAAGGCCTGCGGGTCGCGGACCATTTCTTCAAACTTGGGCAGGTCGCAGTTCACGTAAAGGACACGATCCGCGCCAAGACTTTCGGCCAGGGTGGTCTTGCCACAGCGGCGGACACCGCACAGCCAGACTATGGAAACCTGCCGCCAAGCTTCTTCTATCCTGTTAATCCAAAATGGCCTTTCAAACATGCTAGCGCAGTATGCGTAAAGGCTTACCAAATGTAAAGTATGCTAGCAAAAGTAGGTGCGGCCCGGCCCGGGGTGCGAGGAAGCTGTTTCCTCGCGATGTGAGCGCCCGGCGAGTCCCCTCGGAAGGGGGTTCTTCACTTCGGTGCTTTGCCCGTTGGTGGGGGCGTGGCCGCGTGCTTGGGATTGCGCTTATCCCGCTTTTGTTTTAGGAGCAGCAATTGCTGATCCTGGAAATCCTGTGCCAGCGTCATCAGCACGCCGGTGGACCAGGCGAACGTCAGCAGGCCGACCATGGCGATCATGCCTTCGAGCAGCCGCCAGCGCTGGTGCAGGTTGTAGTTGCAGCCCAGGCAGGTGTAATCCATCAAGGCAAAGTAGTAGCAGAGGCTGGCATTGGCACTGGCGCCGGTCGTGGTGTTCACGGCGTTACTCCAGAGGAAGAACCCGGCCCAGGCGAACACCTCGATGAGATGGACGGCGAGGATCATCCAACTGGTGAAAACCAGCACGCTCAGGCCAGCGATGAAGGACGGGGTTCGCTCAAAACGCTGCTTCAAGGCGCCGTTCGCGCTGAGGACCGAAAGCATGCCGAATCCATGCATGGCCATGGTCACCGCCACCAGGATGCCTCCCCAGAAGATCTCTTCCAGGGAAATGGCGTAGTTCGGAAGCACGGGCGTGTTCATAGCTTTGGTTCAATCTTTGCGCCCGCCGGCACGATTCCATCGCTCATCGTATCAAACAACCTCTTCCCATCGGCGATGGCAGGGTTCACGATTCGAGCGGGCACCGGCAGCGGTTCGTTGGGTGTTGTCACCAGGTTAAGTTGAGTTGGAGTTGGAAGATTATGTTGTGGTCGGCGTCCCCGTTGTCGGCCGGGTTCCAAATGACCTGCAAGTCCGGCTGGATGGAGGCCAAGGGAGTAAGCTGAAGCACATAGGTGGTTTCCAAGCCGTATTCGTTAGCGTGCGCAGCCGGCTGCATGACTGCGGATGGCTGGCTCCAGATGAAGGCGGCCCCCAGGTAATCGTTGCTCATTTTGGGAAACAGACCGGCATATTTCAGCGGGGCCTGCATGGCGAAGCCGGTTGCGATTTGCGCCGCGGCGCCATCCAGGGTCACCTGCGAACCCCCGATGCCAAAGCGCCCGAACCACGCAAAGGGCGATTCCTTGCCAAGTTGCTGCCCCGCATTCAACGCCACCCCTTCCTGGGTGACGCCCCCGACGGTCGCCACGAACGGTTGCAGGCGATAGTTGCCCGGCCCCAGGCCCAGCACGTTCTTCGGGGTCAGGCCGAACTCGAACAAATAGGACCAGTTATCGAAGCTGAGATTGGCCAAAGGTGAATTGCCGGGAAGCTGGTTGTTGGCCCCGGTGCCGAGCATGGCATACCAAGACTCGGTGGGCTGCCACTGCAGATTGAGCCCGAGGTTGTTGCAAGGAAATGGCAGCACCATGCTGTTGACCAGCGCGCTGTTGAGAAACTGGCCCTGGCTGTTGTTCGCGTAATTGTTCGCATCGAGGTAATTGCTCTGGTCCACCAGGCCGGCCAGCACCACGACCTTGCCGTCCGCCAGAGATTGCTGCCACGCCAACTCCGAGATCCAGCCGCCGTCGGGGCCAAAGACGGTGGCATTGGGATTGGCGATGGTCGCAAGGTTATGTACGGGGATTTGGTTGCGGCTGGCCGGCGAGAGGCCGAGTTGGAGGTTTGCCTCAACGCTCAGCCAGCCGGCGCGGCCGGCGTTGGTCACTTCGGTCACCGCCCATTTCCCGGCAAAGGTGGCGGTGTAGTACTGGAGAGCGCTGGAGCCGGAGGCCACGTCGGTCATGCTCACCATGGTAAAGCTCTGCCACAAGCTATAGCGCAGGCCGAGTTTGGATAGGGCATACTTGGCGTTCTGGGCGAGCATGCTGTGCGGCTCGAGGGGAATTAAAGCGCCGTCCTGCACCGCCGTGTTCCCAAAGTCGTCCAGCCCGCCCAGGTAGGGCATCAGCACCGGCGGCGTGGCTGGGAACCATTCCCGCCCGGTCTTGCTCTCAACGATGCGCCGGCGGACTGGCTCGGACATCGGCGTTCCCCTTGGGCTGGTGGGGATTTGCTGGCCCAGTCCGACGGATGCCGGCGGCTGCAGCGCAGCCGGCAGGTCATTGGTGGACACGTGGGTCGGTTTGCCGAACCGATCCAGCAAGAGAATGTGATTGGGGCCGCTATTCGTCTGAGCCTCCGCCGAGGCAACTCCAAGAATGGTGGTGGCAGCCAGGACAAAAACAAAGGGGGTTAACGAGATTGTCATATTCTGAGTCACCCCGGCTCATAACATGATAAATCGTCCCAGGATATTGAATAACTTCCTAGCCATGGGTTCAAGGTAATGTCCCCACTCCCAGCGGGTCAAGAAAACCTGGCAATCTAAAACCAGCAGGGGTAACCACGGATAACACGGATAAAGAAGGGATTGCGGTGGAAGGGTGTTCACCCGGCGTTCCCATATGGCCCATAATGAGACTTCCCCGAAACCTTTTTGCGCGCATTGCGCCCCTGAACCTCAAAATGCGTAAGTGCTTGGTAATCAATAACTGTATTTTGAGGTTCATGGGCAGAATTGCTCAAGCGAAGAAGCATATTCTTGCAATCGGATTACGAATAGCGTAATGTAATCGCACAAGTGCAGAGGCTTACAGAGCGTGTTTTTGAGTTGGCACCGCCGGGCGGACAGTTCGACGAAACGGTCATCAGCAACCTGTTTTCCGACAGCAGTGCGGGCGCGAGGGCTCTGTTGGTTTACCGGGCCAGCCAGGCAGGCGAAATCCTGCGCCTGAGACCCGGGCTGTTTGTGCTGGCACCGCCTTATCGGAAGACGGAACCGCATCCGTTTGTGGTGGCCGCCAGCCTGCACGCGCCTTCCCACGTCAGCTTGGAATCCGCACTGGCGCATCACGGTCTGATCCCCGAGGCGGTCTATCAGGTCAGCAGCGTCACGGTCGCGCGCAGCCGGGAGTTTCACACCCCGGTGGGCGTGTTCAGCTTCCGCCGCGTCCCGGCGCTGGCTCCGCGTGCAGGCGTCGAAGCCGTAGCGGTTGCCCGAAACATCTGGGCGTTCATCGCGTCGCCCCTCCGCGCCATCGCCGATGCGGTCTATCTCAATCAGGAGATCACATGGAGGCGTGACGGGCTGTCCTATCTGACCGAATCGCTCCGCATCGAAGAGGACGACCTGCGGACACTCTCGTTTGAGGCGCTGGACGAAATACTGGCGAGTCTCCGCAGCCGGAGGGTGCGAGTTTACCTGCAAGCCCTGCAAGGAGCGGTCAGCCATGTTGGAGCTTGAGATTGACACCAATCCTCCCACTGGATCGGCCTTCACCACCAGTTACATCACGTTCCCCGTGACGGCACCGCTGACGACTCAGACGCTTGCATCAAGCTTCGCGTTGAAGCTGCATGCGCTGCTCTGTCGCTCCTATGTCAAGGGGCGCGACTGGTATGATTTTGTGTGGTACGTCGCACGCAGGGTAAGCCCCACTCTCGAGTTACTACGCAACGCCCTGCACCAGCAGGGACCCTGGGCCGGACAATCGTTCGCAGTGACGACTGACTGGGTGCAGAAGAACATGGAGGCGGCCATCCGGCGCATTGACTGGGATGTGGCCCGGAACGATGTCCAGCGCTTTCTGCCCCTGCGAGAACAGGATGGGTTGCGCCTGTGGGGTCCGGATTTCTTCCTCCACCACGCTGCCCGTATGCGTGAACCTGAAAACAACCGTTGAAACCACGAAATACACGAAATACACGAAATGGCAGGCTAATAACAACGCTGGGGCGTTTACCCGCAGGGTGAACACTTATGGCATTGTAAGTTGGTTCGTTTTTCGTCTGCTTCGTGTGTTTCGTGGTTTGAAACGCCGTTTTTAGGCTCAACCTCACTGTGCCGCGGCCACATCAACCGCAGTCAGTTCACGGAGTCTCTGACTCCGTGGCCCTGTTGACGCTCGGAACTGAACAGTTACTGCCGGCTTTAGGGTAAAGGTCAGAGCCAACCGGAG
>SESF01022180.1_pt1 | contig 10532 bp, 11 predicted proteins | sample 3171521 | NCBI WGS metagenome assembly SESF01 (sample SAMN10866945, study PRJNA518727) | freshwater metagenome | biome: subpolar coniferous forest; feature: holomictic lake; material: water; isolation source: holomictic Lake 227, 6 m and 8 m depth | place: Canada: near Kenora, Ontario | collected...
ACGATTAGTACGTTGACGTCCTGCGTCTTGGCCAGGGAGCGGTGAAGGCGGAGGCGCATTTCCTCGAAGGAAGTCTCGACGCGCTGGAACTCGTCGATATTCTGCAAGCCCTTGCCGCAGGCGCTCCGGGCCGTCTGGGATGCTGATCCTGGCGGTGGAGAAAGATCGCCGTCCTTGATCCGCCTTGCCGCGGCTTCAAGCCGTCCTAGTGGCCGGAGGATGCTCCGAGAAACCGTCCAGGAGAGGATGGCATTGGCTCCCAGGAGAAAAACCGAGATACAGACCAGGAACAACAGGGCTGCCGCCGGGGGAGGACCATGCCGCGGCATGGCGTTGGCAAGACCCTGGATCTGCTCCATGCCCCGAAACGCAGCCCGGGAGGGAAACGTACTGCCAAAATAGTACAATCTGAAAAACATGCCCGTCAGCATCATCATGAACACTGGAACGGCCATCATGAAGGCGAAGGACAGGCCTATCCTTTTCTTGATCGTCATAGCTGTCCCCTGCCCTCGCCTGCCGCTTTAGAAGCCGATGCCGAAACCCATGCCCATGCCGGAGTGTGAAGACATCAGGCGGGGTTCGAACTTCACAGCCCCGGACTTGAGGTCTTCGCGCGCTCCCGCTGCGGCCATGTTCGAGGAGATCAAGGCGTCGACCAGCGAAAGCGTCATGCCGCCCGCCATGACTCCCATCACAGGAAGAGCCTTGGTCATGTTTCCCGAGAGCATATAGGTCCTCATGGTGCTGCGGCTGCCGATTGACAAACGGAGGTCTGCGGGCATCAGGTACCAGGCGCCTGCCATCGTGGCACCCATGATGCCAGCCTCTGTGACCATGAAGAGGCTGCCTTCCAGGGGCTTGCCGGTCATGAACTGTCCGAGGCCGGGGATGGCGAAGGAGGCCATGCCGGCCCTCATCACGTACATTCCCTCCTGCCGCTTGATGGAGAGGGCATCGGAGAGCTGGGCGCGCTCAGCGAGGGTCAGCTCGGCGAAAGTCTTGTTCTCGATGCCGGGAACGAGGGCCAGAATCTCCGCAGCAGAGGTGGCAGGGACGAGGTCCTTCATCGGCTGGGCCTGGAGGCCGGAAAACATGACCAAGAACGCAAGGGCGGAAACAAAATACTTCTTCATACACACTCCTGAAATTGAACGTGGACTGAATGTAGCTCCAGCCTCTTATGAGTCCATTGCCTAATGCTTAGGAAATTCTTAACTTCTTGCAACGCCCATCCTCCGGGCGCCCACCCTTCAGCCGGCAACCCTACGGTCGGGTCCCGCAGATTTTTCCCTTATCGCTTGCCGAGGGCCTCCGATATCAGCTCCGCATGCCGCTTTACCTTCGCGATCTTGTCGTTGAAGCCCGGACCCTCGAAGCGCACCGAGGGGCCCGACATGGCCAGAGCGGCCACCACCTCCCGGCGGGCATCCAGCACGGGGGCGGCCATCGAAGTCACGCCCTCCTCACGCTCACCGAGGCTCACCGTAAAGCCCGAGCGCCTGAGCTCCTCGAGGGCTTCCTCGGTAGTAAAGGGATCCCGCCTGATAAGCTCCTCGCGGCGGTCCTCCGGGAGCCAGGCGAGGAGGACGCGGCCGGCCGCCCCCCGGGTGAGGAGGTGCCGGTCTCCGACGCGGATTACGCGACGGAGGGGCCTGGAGCTCTCGACGCACTCGATGCAGACGCGTTCCTCGCCCTGTACAGCGTAGAGGCTCACCCCCTCGTCGTAGATCCTGTTGAGGGCGCGCATGAGGGGGAGGGCAATCTTTCCGATGTCGAGGCCCGAGAAGCCGAGGCTGCCGATGCGGGCTGAGGCGGGTCCGAGGGAGTAGCGGAGGCTGTCAGGATCGCGGACAAGCCAGAGCCGTCCTTCCAGGGTCGCGATGATGCGTGAGGTTGTCGAGGCTGCCAGGTTGATTCGCGTGGCTATTTCGCTCTGGGATAGCGCGAGTTGTCCGGGCGCAAAGCAGTCCAGGATATCCAGGGCCCGCTCGATCGAACGTACTGATCCTTCTTTTTCCGCCATGATTCCTCCCTGCTCTGCCAAGCGTCGCGCCCTTGCAATTCCACTTGGCGGTTGTCGCTTCCATCTTGTGGAATACCTGCGTAAAATCAGGAGGCAGGTGCCGGCCTCCGTCCTTCAGCCGCAACCTCCGGAGACTATTATTGTCTTCATCAAATACAAAGCCTGTTCACAGCTGCAGGATAGCGTGCTATCCTTTCCCCGCTTCTTCCGCGCCTTCGGGACCCGCGGAAGACGTTTCCGCCAGGTGGAAGTATATATCAGCGATTCCATCTAGTGGCAAGAAGCGATATGCCTGGCTCCCATTTTCCGTAGGAGGAATCCGAGGGTATGAGCGAAAAAAGACACTTCAGCCACATCATCCGTGAGAACTGGTGCAAGGGCTGCAACATCTGCGTTTCCTATTGCCCGAAGAAGGTCCTTGAGCTCAGGGGCGGCAAGGTCTTCGCGGCACGATGGCAGGACTGCATCGGATGCAGGATGTGCGAGCTTCGCTGCCCGGATTTTGCCATCGAGATCCACGAGCGGGCTGACCAGAATGAAGTCACGCGGGACTCCGCCTCGGTGGACTACGCCCTGCCCCCGGAGGCCAACAATGCCTGAGATCAAGAACGTTTCACGGAAGATCGTGAAGCTGATGCAGGGCAACGAGGCCTGCACGATCGGCGCCCTCGCCGCCGGCCTCGACTTCTACGCCGGATATCCGATCACGCCTTCGACCGAGATCGCGGAAATGTGCGCCGAGGAGCTCCCCAAGGTCGGTGGCCGCTTCATCCAGATGGAGGACGAGATAGGGTCAATTGCCGCGATCATCGGAGCCTCCCTGACGGGTCGCAAGGCGATGACAGCCACCTCCGGCCCCGGCTTTTCGCTCATGCAGGAGCTCATCGGCTACGCGGCGCTCTGCGAGATCCCGATCGTCATAGTCAACGTGATGCGCGTCGGCCCCTCCACGGGCATGCCGACCTCCACGGCGCAGGGCGATGTCATGCAGGCACGCTGGGGCACCCACGGCGACCACCCCATCATCGCGCTGGCTCCGGGCAATGTCCGCGAGTGCTTTGACCTCACCCTTCGCGCCTTCGACCTCGCCGAGAAATATCGCGTTCCCGTCATCGTCCTCACCGACGAGGTCATCGGCCACATGCGCGAGAAGGTGGAGCTTCCCGAACCCCGCAGCATCCATCCGCTGAAGCGCAAGGCACCCTCCTCCCGCGCGGGATACAAACCCTATGCGGCCGATCCCGAGGGTGGGGTGCCTCTGATGGCGCCCTTCGGCGAAGGCTACCGCTGGCATGTCACCGGCCTTTACCACGACGAATCGGGCTTTCCGACCCAGAAGCCGGCAGTGGCCGACACCCTCATCCGCCGCTTGCAGAAAAAGGTCGACCTCAATGTCGACGACATCTGCGAGTATGCCTCGGAAAGCCTCGATGACTGCGAGGTGGCCGTCGTTTCCTTCGGTTCCTCCGCCATGTCGGCGCTCTCCGCCGTCCGGCGCGCGCGCAAGGAGGGCATCAAGGCGGGTTTCCTCCGCCTGAAGACCCTCTGGCCCTTCCCCGAGAAGGTCATCGCCTCGCTCGGGAGCCATGCCAAGCGGGTCATCGTCGCCGAAATGAACCTGGGCCAGGTGGCCCTCGAGGTCGAACGGGTAATTGGTACAACATCCGGGGGCAGGTCGAAGGTCGAGCGTCTCGGCAAGGTCAACGGGGAGCTCTTCCACCCGGAAGAAGTCTTCAACGCAATCAGGGGGATCAAGTAATGCCCACCCTCGACTACTTCCGCAAGGAACGCCTGCCCCACATCTGGTGCCCGGGCTGCGGCCATGGAGCCATCACCGGCGCCCTCGTACGCGCCATCGAGAAGCTCCGCATCGACAAGAACAAGGTCGTCATCGTCAGCGGCATCGGCTGCTCCTCGCGGGCCGTCGGCTACCTCGACTTCGACACCCTGCACACGGCCCACGGACGCGCCCTGGCCTACGCGACGGGCATAAAGCTCTCGCGGCCGGAACTCCATGTCATCGTGATGACCGGCGACGGTGACTGCACCGCCATCGGCGGCAACCACTTCATCCACGCCGCCCGCAGGAACATCGGCATTACGACGATCATCATGAACAACGAGATCTACGGCATGACCAGCGGGCAGTACTCGCCGATGACGCCCAAGGGCATGCTCGGCACGACGGCACCCTACGGCAACCTCGAGCGCCCCTTCGACCTCTGCAAGCTGGCCATCGCCTCCGGCGCCACCTATGTGGCGCGGGGCACTGCATACCACGTCCCGCTTACCATCGACATCATCGAGAAGGCCCTCCTCAACCCCGGCTTTTCCGTGGTCGAGGCCATCTCGGGCTGCCCCACCTACTTCGGCCGCAAGAACAAGATCGGCGGACCGGTGGAGATGCTCGACTGGATCAAGGACCAGACCCTCAACGTCAAGGCAGCCGCCGTCCTGCCGCCCGAGAAGGTCGCCGGCAAGGTCCTCATCGGGGAACTCTACAGCGCTCCCGAGGCCGAGTACGCCGCGGGCTACATGGAACTGATCGGCCGTGTCCAGCGCCGCTACGACGACTACATCGGGGAGGTTCGCGAATGCGCGTCGAATTCAGACTGAGCGGCTCCGGCGGCCAGGGCCTCCTCCTGGCGGGCATCGTCCTGGCCGAGGCTGCCATCCGTGAGGGCAAGAACGCGGTCCAGACCCAGAGCTACGGGCCCGAGGCCCGGGGCGGATCGAGCAAGGCAGAGGTCGTCATCTCCGAAAGCGACATCGACTATCCCAAGGCCACCGACCCGGACTTCCTCCTGGCGCTGACCCAGGAAGCCTACAAGACCTACGGCCCCCTCATGGGGAAGGGACTCATCATAATTGACTCTTCCGTGGAAACCGACCCGGAGATCGGAGCGCGCACCGTCTGTCTGCCCATCCTCGAGACTGCGGCCACGAAGGTCGGCAAGAAGGTCGTCGCCAACATCGTGGCCCTCGGCGTCCTCGGCGGGCTCTCGGGCGTTGCCAGTGCGGCTACCCTCGCGGAGGCTGTGCGCGAGCGTGTGCCCAAGGGAACCGAGGAGCTCAACGTGAAAGCCCTTGAGGCAGGGCTTGCGCTTGCCGCCTCGTCCAAGTAGTATCAATAAAATATGGACGACACAGAAGGCCTGAAGAAAGCAAGCGAAACATGGGAAGCCGGCCTGGCTAAAAGCCTCGCAAAATTCCCCGAACGCTCGTCGAATTTTGTTACTGGCTCCAAGGTTCCGGTGAAGCGGCTCTACACTCCCCTCGATACGAAGCGGGATTACGTCGGCACCCTCGGCTTTCCCGGCGAGTTTCCCTACACGCGCGGCGTGCAGAATACGATGTACCGCAGCCGCTTCTGGACCATGCGCCAGTACGCGGGTTTCGGTACCGCGGAAGAGTCGAACGCGCGCTACAAGTTCCTTTTGGCGCAGGGCCAGACGGGGCTTTCCATCGCCTTCGACCTGCCGACACAGATCGGCTACGACTCCGACCATGCGCTGGCAGCGGGTGAGGTCGGCAAGGTCGGCGTCGCCGTCGACTCCCTCGCCGACATGGAAATCCTCTTCGACGGAATTCCCCTCGACAAGGTCTCGACCTCGATGACCATCAACGCACCGGCGGCGGTCCTGCTGGCTATGTACGTCGCGGTGGCGGAAAAACAGGGCGTGGCCGCCTCGGCCCTGAACGGCACCATCCAGAACGACATCCTGAAAGAATACGTCGCACGCGGCACCTATATCTATCCGCCTGTTCCATCGATGCGCCTGATTACCGACATCTTCGCCTGGTGCGCAACGGAAGTTCCTAATTGGAACACGATTTCCATCTCTGGCTACCACATCCGCGAGGCGGGATCAACGGCTGTGCAGGAGGTGGCCTTCACGCTCGCCGACGGCATCGCCTATGTGGAAGCCGCGATGAAGGCCGGCCTCGACATCGATGATTTCGGGCCGCGCCTGTCCTTCTTTTTCAACGCCCACAACGAGCTCTTCGAGGAAGTGGCCAAGTACCGGGCGGCGCGGCGCGTCTGGGCCAGGGTCATGAAAGAGCGCTTCGGCGCGAAGAATCCCAAATCGCTGATGCTGCGCTTCCACACCCAGACCGGTGGTTCCACGCTCACGGCCCAGCAGCCCGAGAACAATGTCGTCCGCGTGACCCTGCAGGCCCTCGCCGCGGTGCTCGGAGGTACGCAGTCCCTCCACACCAATTCGCGGGACGAGGCCCTCGCCCTGCCCACCGAGGACTCGGTCCGCATCGCCCTCCGCACCCAGCAGATCATCGCCCACGAATCGGGCGTCGCCGAGACCATCGATCCCCTGGCGGGCTCCTATTACGTGGAAAGCCTCACCGACACGATCGAGAAGGAAGTCTTCGCCTACCTCGGCCGCATCGACGCGCTGGGCGGGGCGGTCAAGGCCATCGAACAGGGTTACATCCAGAAGGAGATCCAGGACGCGGCCTATTCGTACCAACTGGACATAGAAAAGGACGAGCGTGTCATCGTCGGCCTCAATAAATTCCAGGTGAAGGAGGGGCCGCCCAAGGGACTCCTCCGCGTCGATCCCGAGGTAGGCCGCCGCCAGGTGGCCAAGATCGCGGCGGTCAAGGAAGGGCGGGACGGCATTCGCGTGAAGAAGGCCCTCGGGGCCCTCGAAACCGCCGCGAAGGGAACAGACAACCTCATGCCCCTCATTCTCGAAGCGGTACGCTCCTATGCGACCTTAGGTGAGATCAGCGATGTGCTGCGCGGGGTGTTCGGCGAATACCGACAGTCGGCGATGTTCTGATGGGAGTTATCATGGATCGGAAGATACGCGTCCTTGTCGCCAAGCCCGGCCTCGACGGCCACGACCGCGGGGCGAAGGTCATCGCACGTGCCCTGCGGGATGATGGCATGGAAGTCATCTACACCGGGCTCCGCCAGACCCCCGAGCAGATTGTTTCCGCCGCCATCCAGGAGGATGCCGACGTGGTCGCCCTCTCCATCCTTTCAGGTGCGCACAATCACCTCTTTCCGAGGGTGACGGAGTTGCTCGCCGCCAAGGGCGCCGGCGATGTCCTGGTCATCGGTGGCGGTGTAATTCCCGAGGAGGACATTGCCTTTCTCAAGTCGAAGGGCGTCGCCGCCATTTTTGGGCCGGGGACCACGACGAGGACGACCATAGATTTCATCCGATCCAACCTGAAGCGCTGAAGGGGCGTGTCGCTGTGAAGCCTCCAGGCGAGCGAGCGGAAAGCGCCCCGCCAATTCCAGTCGCGACCTCGTCGCAGCCTGAGGCCGCACGCGTAGCCGGGGGTGACGCACGAAGCATCGCCCGCCTCATAACCCGGCTCGAAAACAGGGACCCCACCGCCATCGAAGTGATGCGCGCCCTCGTGGGCCGCAGGGGCCGCGCCCGGACGGTCGGCATCACCGGCCCGCCCGGATCGGGCAAGAGCACCCTCGCCGACCAGTTGATCGGCATACTCCGGAAGCGCGGTTACAGGGTTGGCGTCATCGCCGTCGATCCCTCGAGTCCCTTCTCGGGAGGAGCCATCCTCGGCGACAGGCTCAGGATGCAGAAGCACTCGACCGACGAGGGGGTTTTCATGCGGAGCCTTGCCTCGCGGGGGCAGCTCGGGGGGCTGTCGCGGGCTACCAGGGCCGCCACCCGCGTGCTCGAGGCCGCAGGCTACGACTTCATCATAATTGAGACTGTCGGCGTCGGGCAATCGGAAGTCGATATCGTGGGGGCCGCTGACACCGTCGTCCTCGTGGCCGTACCCGGCCTCGGTGACGACATCCAGATGATCAAGGCCGGCATCATGGAGATCGGCGACATCTTCGTGGTCAACAAGGCCGACCGCGATGGAGCCGACCGGGTGGTCCGCGAGATCCGCTCCATGCTGGAGACCGCTGCGGCCATCGCCTCCGGCGCAGGGGCACGGGTTCCCGACACGCTGGCGTCCCACCATGTCGCCGATGCCCTGGGTGCCTTCACTGCGTCGGCAGGTTTCGCCGGCGCTCCGGGCTTCGCCCTCGACGGGACCGGGCATCCGGTCCTGCCTCCCGTGCTCAAGACGGTGGCCGAGACGGGGGAGGGCTGCGAAGCCCTTGTCGACGCGATGATCGCGCAGCACGAGGGCCTCAAGGACAGCGGCCGCATCGAAGAGCGCAGGCTTGCAGCGGCCAGGGCCGAGTTGCGCGACCTCGTGCATCTCCGCATCGCGGACAGCCTCGCTGGCGGTTCCGGGGCCGCCCTCGAGGGCCAATTGGCCGCGGAGGTCGCCGCCCGGTCCCGGGACGCAGGGGAAGCGGCCGATGTCCTCTTCGAAGCGCTGTCCAAGGGAGGGTTTTCGTGAGGATACTGAAGATCGACCACGTCGGGATCGCAGCCGAAAGCATGGAGGGTAGCCTCGCTGTCTTCGAGGGCCTCCTGGGCCTGGATTGTGCGGGCACCGAGACGGTCGTTGAGCAGAGGGTGAAGACCGCCTTCCTTCCTGTCGGCGACTCCGAGCTGGAAATCCTGGAGACCACCGATCCGGAAGGACCAATTGGTAAATTCATGGCCGCGAAGGGCCAGGGTTTCCAGCACATAGCGTTCCGGGTCGAGGACCTCGACGGAGCCCTCGCGGAGCTCAAGGCCAAGGGTGTGCGACTTATCGACGAGGTACCAAGGATGGGCGCGGGCGGCGCGCGGATAGCCTTCATCCATCCGAAGGCGACGGCCGGTGTGCTTGTCGAACTGTGCGAGAGGCCGTGAAAGCCTTGAATCGGGTCGAGGGGATAGGGCATGATGACATTTGACGCATTTGTGTCAAAAAGGCAGGGGGAGCCATGGACGAGAAACTGAAGAAGCTGGCGGCGCGCCGCGCCACGGTGCTTGCGGGAGGCGGAGCGAAGCGTGTCGCGGCCCAGCACGAGCGGGGCAAGGGCACGGCACGTGAACGCATCGATGCGCTCCTCGATCCCCTTTCCTTCCAGGAGACCGATGTCTTTGTCGAGCATCGCTCGGTCGAACTCGGCATGGACGAGGTCGAGGCTCCGGGCGAGGGTGTCGTCACGGGCTTCGGCACCGTGGACGGGCGCACAGTCTGCGTCTTCGCGCAGGACTTCACCGTGATCGGCGGCTCCCTCGGGGAGATGCACGCGGCCAAGATCACCAAGGCCATGGACAGCGCCATCCGGATGGGCGTACCCCTGATCGGCATCAACGACTCGGGCGGCGCGCGCATCCAGGAGGGCATCGATGCCCTGCGCGGCTACGGAGACATTTTCTTCCGCAACGTGAAGGCTTCGGGCGTGATACCCCAGATCTCGGTCATCATGGGGCCCTGTGCAGGAGGGGCAGTCTACTCCCCGGCCCTCACCGACTTCACCTTCATGACCGACAGGATCGCCAACATGTTCATCACCGGTCCCCAGGTCATCAAGGCTGTCACCGGCGAGGATGTCACCGGAGAGGCCCTCGGCGGCGCCACCGTCCATTCGGCGACGAGCGGCGTCTCCTCCTTCATGTATCCCGACGAGGCTTCGACGCTGGCTGGCATCCGGAGGCTCCTGTCCTTCCTGCCCCAGAACAACATCGAGGATGCACCCCTCCACGATGTCGGGGACAGCCCCTCACGCAGCGACCAGGGCCTCGTGACCCTGATGCCGGACAAGCCCAACAAACCCTACGACGTGCGGGATGTCATCACCAGGATCTTCGACGGCTCCCCCGGAGAAGCCGGCGATTTCATGGAAGTGCAGTCGATGTACGCAATGAATATTGTCGTGGGCTTTGCGCGCCTCGAGGGCAGGTCGGTCGGCATCATCGCCAACCAGCCCAAGGTCATGGCCGGCGTCCTGGACATCAACGCCTCGGACAAGGCTGCCCACTTCATCCGCTTCTGTGACTCCTTCAACATTCCGATCGTGACCCTCACCGATACCTCGGGCTACCTGCCGGGCGTCGGCCAGGAGCACGGCGGCGTCATACGCCACGGGGCGAAGCTCCTCTACGCCTACTCCGAGGCAACGGTCCCCAAGCTGACCGTAATAACCAGAAAGGCCTATGGCGGCGCCTACATCGCCATGTGTTCGCGCCACCTCGGCGCCGACATGGTCTACGCCTGGCCCACGGCCGAGATCGCCGTGATGGGGCCGGAGGGCGCTGCCAACATCATCTTCAAGAAGGAGATCGAGGAGGCTGCCGACCCCGCTGCTGCCCGCGCTGCCAAGATCGAGGAGTACAAGGAAGCCTTTGCGAACCCCTACAAGGCCGCGCGCCGGGGCTATGTCGACGACGTGATCGACCCTGCCCAGACGAGGCCGCGCCTTGCCGCTGCCCTCCGCATGCTGGCAGGCAAGCGTGAGGCCCAGAGCCCGCGCAAGCACGGCAACATGCCCGTATGACAGCCCTTTCAGCAAGGAGAGCATGATGGAAAGCTGGCCTTGGTACTATTGGCTCATAGCTGTCGCCATGCTCGGTGCCGCCTGGCAGCTCCGGAAGAAGGCCGATCGCGCGAA
>SESF01004811.1_pt1 | contig 10531 bp, 15 predicted proteins | sample 3171521 | NCBI WGS metagenome assembly SESF01 (sample SAMN10866945, study PRJNA518727) | freshwater metagenome | biome: subpolar coniferous forest; feature: holomictic lake; material: water; isolation source: holomictic Lake 227, 6 m and 8 m depth | place: Canada: near Kenora, Ontario | collected...
GCGGATCGCATAACAACTGGAACTTTAGTATTGCAGGCTTGATTGGACCAACAGGACCGACAGGTCCAACTGGCGCAACTGGCAGCACGGGACCTACAGGAAGTACTGGCGCTACAGGTCCTACAGGGCCTACAGGTGCAGCAAGTACAGTGCCTGGACCTACAGGACCATCTGGTGCAACGGGCGCCACAGGCGCCACTGGTGCCACTGGAAGCCAAGGTCCAACAGGACCTACTGGTGCAACTGGCAGCGCAGGCGCTACTGGTGCTACTGGTGCGACAGGTTCTCAAGGGCCGACAGGACCAACGGGTGCTACAGGATCTACAGGATTAACCGGAGCAACTGGGCCTACTGGCGCAACGGGGGCATCTGGTGCAACTGGCCCTACTGGTCCGACTGGTGCAACAGGCTCAAACGCTACGGCGTTGCCTGATATCTTAATGCTAGGCGGGATGTAAACTCATACCTTATGAAGGTGAATGAGTACTTTGACCGAGTTGTGGTGATAAACCTAGATCGGCGTACAGATCGTATGGACAAACTCGGCCCACAGTTAGATGAACTTGGGATCAAGTATGAGCGCTTTAGCGCAGTAGACGGCAAAGAATTAGGCATAGACCCAATTACAGCTGGTACTCAAAGCCACGTTGCAGTTTGGAAAAAGTATTTAAGTCAAAAGATTTTAGTACTAGAAGATGATGCTAATTTTTGTGAAAGATTTAATGAAAAATTTGATGAAGCGATTCAGACGCTACCTAATAATTGGGATATCTTTTATCTTGGAGCGTTGGTAGATAAAATGACTGGCAAGGTTATTCCAGTAAATGAACACTGGAGTAAACAGTTAGTAAGTACGGGTTCTCAAGCTTACTGTATAAACCCAAGTCAGATGAATTATTTTATTAACAAATTAGACGGATACAAATGGTATATAGATATTGGTTTGCGCTTAGAAGCAGTAGACCATAACGCCTTTATAGCACAGCCTAACTTAGTAACACAGTTCCCCTCATACTCAGACTTGAGACTAACAGAGGTGAATGACTTCAAATGAAAATAGCCGTATACACAATATGTAAGAACGAGGAAAAGTATGTTGAAAGTTGGTATGAGTCTTCACGAGAAGCCGATTACCACATCCTTGCAGATACAGGATCAACAGATAAAACAGTCGGAATTGCTACCGGTCTTGGTATCAAAATTGTGCGTATTGGTATTTCGCCATTTAGATTCGACGATGCTCGGAACGCCTCGCTCGCGCTAGTGCCAGAAGATGTTGATTACTGCATAGCGCTAGATGTAGACGAAGTGCTAGCACCAGGTTGGCGTGAGGCTTTAGAGAAGGCAAACGCAGCAGGGATAGATCGTCCAACCTATCGTCGTATTGAATCTTTTAATTCAGACGGTTCTGTATGTACAGAGTTTGATGGCTTTAAGGTACACCGCCGTCAAGGTATTAGATGGCACTACCCAATACACGAAGTACCGCATTGGTATGCAGATCGTGACGAAGTCAAAGAGCGTATTGATGGCTTTGAGATCCACCACCATCAGAACAAGGGAACATCTAGGGCGCAGTACTTACCGCTGCTAGAGATGGCAGTTAAAGAAAACCCTGATGCTAGAAACTTGTACTACCTTGGTAGAGAACTTTCTTATTACAAGCAATGGGATAGATGCGCTGAGATACTTAAAAAGTATTTAGAGTTATCAATCTTTCCACAAGAGCGTAGCGCTGCTTGCCGGATCTTGGGACAAGCAGAACCAAAGAATGCTGAAGAATGGTTTACCAAATCTACCGAAGAGGCAGCTAGCCGCGAGTCTTACTTAGCACTTGCTAACCATTACTACTTAGAAAAAGACTGGGATGCTTGCAACCTTGTTGCAAAGCAAGCGCTGATCTTTGATATAAAGCCAATGGAGTTCTTGTCCGAAGCCTGGGCTTGGGGACATATGGCAGATGACTTGATTGCAGTTAGTGCGTGGCAATTAGGTGATTTCAAGGCAGCACTAAAGCACGGTGAAAAGGCGTTAGCAATATCGCCTAACGATGAAAGATTACAAACCAATGTCAAGTTCTATAGGAGCAAAATAGATGGCAACATTCAGTCAACTGGTAAACGAGGTTCAGACTAACCTTCAGGGTTACACCTTACGCCAGGACCGTATCACTAACCTTGCCACCGCTGGCGGTATCACAGCCACTGCCCTATCGTTTAAGATTGGTAGCGCAGATAACCTTGCTAAAGGTATCGTCCAGATTGATGAAGAACTTATCTGGGTTAACTCCTTTGATCGTCAGACTTTAACACTTAACGTAATCCCCGGCTTTGGTCGTGGCTATATGGGTACAACACCAAGCCCACATTCAGAGAATGCTCGCGTTATTCTTACTCCAACATTCCCAGTCAATATGATCCAGCAAGCGATCAATGACACTATTAACTCTTTGTATCCAAAGCTGTTCCAAGTTGCCTCAACTACATTCCCATTCAATGCAGCGCAGATTGCTTATCCGCTGCCTGATGATGCAAGAGATCTGCTCTACATATCTTGGCAGACACCTGGACCATCTAAAGAATGGCTACCAGTTAACCACTGGCGTATTGACCGTATGGCAAATGTTAGTGCTTTCAATACCAATAAGACTGTTAACTTGTACGAGAAGATTGTTCCGGGTCGTACAGTCCAAGTTTATTACTCAACCATTCCAAGCAACCTAAGCAATGGCAGCGATGACTTCGCTGGTGTTACTGGTTTGCCTGAGTCATCACGAGATGTAGTAACTCTTGGTGCTGCATACAGACTTCTATCTTATGTTGATACAGGCCGTATCAACCTTTCATCTGCTGAAGCAGATCTAGCAGATACCAAGTTGCCATCTACTGCTGGTGCTTCTGCATCTAAGTATGTCTTTGCTCTTTATCAGCAACGTCTGAATGAAGAAGCAATCAAGTTGCAAGACCGCTTTCCCGTGAGGTTACACTATACCAAATGATAAAAAAATGTAGCACTTGCCAAATTGAAAAACCATTTGAAGAGTTTAATAAAAACAAATCAACTAAACTTGGAATACATAATCAATGCAAATCTTGTACAAAATTATGGAAACCCAATCCTGAACAACGTGCAAGATACAACGAACGAACCCGTAAATGGAATCGTATGAAAGCCTCTGGCTTTAGTCACGAAGAATATGAATTAAAACTTGCAGCGCAAGATAATAAATGTGCTATATGTGGTACGGATAATCCAGGTGCTACAAATTGGCACGCAGATCATAACCACGAAACAGGGCAACGTCGTGGCATTCTGTGCCAAAAATGCAATACGGGAATTGGACTTCTAAGAGATAACCCAGAAGTTTTGCAAGCAGCAATAGATTACTTAAACAAGTACACACCAAGTAAGGAAAATAAATGACCCGTCTGTATTCCTCGATCTCAGTTGAGACGATCCTCTCAGCTGCTATTACTAGTTCGCAAACATCTTTGGCTGTGGCTACAGGTACCGGTTCTGCCCTTCTTGGTGGTGTAACACTTGCCGCTGGAAACGTAGACCAGTTCACAATAGCCGTTGATCCAGATACTGCTAACGAAGAGATTATGTTTATTACTGGTAACTCTGGTGATACCTTTACCGTAGTAAGAGGCAGAGCAGGTTCTACTGCTATTACTCACGCATCAGGTGCGACGGTGCGCCACGTACTAACTTCAGATGATTTAACTTACTTTAACCAAGCAATCCAGCCATCAACGTTAACTACTAAAGGCGATACCTTTGTAGCAACAGCATCAGCAACTGTTACAAGGTTAGCCGCTGGTACTGACGGACAAGTCCTTACAGCAGATAGCACACAAGCCAAAGGGTTAAAGTGGGCCACACCTACTACTGGCTCAGTAACATCTGTTACTGCTGGTACTGGTCTATCAGGTGGCACCATTACCACTACTGGAACTATTGCTATTGATGCAACAGTTGCTACCTTAACTGGTACTCAGACGTTGACTAATAAGACTTTAACTAGTCCCACAATTAATACACCTAAGACAACAATAGGTTTTAACGCCCAGACTGGAACAACTTATTCTTTGGTTCTTACAGACCAAGATAAATTAGTAACACTTAGCAACGCTAGCGCTATTACGCTGACCGTACCTAACGGTATCTTCAGTGCAGGACAGCAAATCAATGTGCAGGCACTTGGCGCAGGGCAAGTAAGTATTGTCTCTGACGGAACTACAGTGCTTACCTCAACTGGTGCTACAGCAACTGCTCCTAAACTACGGGCGCAATACTCAGCTGCCACAATTATCTGTACATCAAGTAATAACTTCACAGTGATCGGGGACCTAGCCTAATGGCAACATATAAAGTCTTGGCGCAGAATGCGCCGGCTGCTACTACAGCAACTACGTTATATACAGCAACTAATGCTGTGATTGTATCTAGCCTTAACGTGGCTAATACAGGAGGCGCAGCCGATACCATTCGTATCGCAGTACGTCCTGCTGGTGCAACACTGGCTAACTTGCATTACTTAGTATACGCCGTGCAGGTTCCGTCTGGATCAATCTTTACTTATACAGGTGGGCTTACCTTAGCCAACACAGATGTTATTACTATCTACTCGACTACAGGAACTAGTTCCTTTAGCGCATTCGGAAGCGAGGCTAACTAATGGCGGTATCAATCGTAGGCGGTACCGTATCGGCATCTGCCTATCTGAACTTTAACGCACAGACTGGTACTACATACACCTTGGTAGCAGCCGATGCTGAGAACAAGTTGGTTACAACATCCAACGCTTCTGCAGTAACGGTAACTATCCCGCCTTCAGTATTTACTGCAGGCCAACAGATTAACGTGGCATCTATTGGTGTGGGTCTTACTACCTTTGCAGCAGGATCTGGTGTAACCATCACATCAACCGGTGCTACCTCTGCTGCTCCAAAGTTGAGAGCGCAGAACAGCGCTTGCACTGTGGTCTGCACAGCTAGCAATACGTTCCTAGTGATTGGGGACCTTGCATAATGGCTCCCATTTTAGGAATTCTTGCTTCATCTATGCAAGGGGCAGTAGGCAATTTTGAATCTATTCAAACTGTAACTGTTGGTTCTGGCGGTGCGGCAAGTGTATCTTTTAGTTCAATCCCTAGCACCTACAAACACTTACAACTTCGTTATATGTCTGCCGATAGTAGAACTGGCTCTGGTACGGGATCGTCTAACCTTTATTGGAAAATAAACGGCGATACTGGAACTAATTATTCATTCCACGAACTTTATGGCACTGGCGCATCTGCTGGCGCTGGAGCAGTAGCAAACTATGCTGGCTGGATTACTTACGGCGGTAACTCTACAACTTGGGGCGGTGGAGTTATAGACTTCTTAGATTACGCGGACACGAACAAATATAAAACTGTGCGCGCTTTAACAGGTGCAGACGATAACGGCGATGGTTTTATTGAATTAACTTCTGCAAATTGGAGAAATACAGCAGCAATAACATCTCTTAGTGTTACTCCTTTAACGCCCAACTTTTTGCAATACTCTTCCTTCGCTCTGTATGGGATTAAATAATTATGGCTAAAACTTACGAACCAATAGCGACTTACACAATTCCAAGTTCTACAAATTCTTATACTTTTACATCTATACCAACTACTTATACTGACTTAATATTAATTTGCTCATTAGGTCAAGTGACAACACCTAATCAGGGTGTTATGCAAGTTGGTAATGGTTCTGTAGATACAGGTTCTAATTATTCAGATACTGTTTTATATGGAAACGGTTCAGCAGCAGGATCAACAAGAACAACTTCAGCAACAAGTATGTTGGCTGGATATACTGCAGCACCTGAAACCGCTTCTAATACATACAATGTTGAAACTCATCATTTTATGAATTATTCAAATACAACTACAAACAAAACAGTTCTTCATCGCGCTAGCAAAGCAAGCAATGGTGTAGATGCTGTTGTTTCTTTATGGCGCTCAACTGCTGCTATAAATACAATAAAGTATTTTGTAACAGGTGGTGGCAATCTTGCAGCTGGTAGTACTTTAACTTTATACGGAATTAAGGCGGCGTAACTATGGCTAATACATTTATCCAAATTGGCAGCACCGTAACTGTTGGCGCTGGTGGGGCAGCAAATATCACTTTCAGCAGTATTCCAGCAACCTTTACAGACTTAAAGTTAGTCATAAGCGCTAGAAATGCTACCGCTTCTTTAACTGGAATGTATATTTCTTTTAACGGAAGTACTGCTTCATTTACTGATAAATATATTGAAGGAAATGGCGCTTCCGCCAGTTCAGGTTCAATATCTAGATACCTAGGTGTTGAAAATTCTGGCAGCGCAACTGCCAATACATTTTCTAATGGTGAAGTTTATATTCCAAATTATGCGGGTTCTGCAAATAAGTCATTCTCGGTAGATAACGTAAGCGAAAACAATGGCACTACTGCTTATGCAGATTTTAACGCGGGTCTTTGGTCTAATACTGCTGCAATAACATCAATAAGTTTAGAAATTTTTACTGCACAAAACTTTGCTCAGTATTCAACCGCAACCCTTTACGGCATCAAGAACTCATAAGGAGAAAACAATGACAACACCAACAGCAATCGAAATGAACTGCACAACTGGCGAAGTAACAGAACGCGAACTTACCGCAGCAGAAATAGCGCAGCGTGAAGCAGATGCAGCAGCATACGCAGTACGCAAGGCAGAGGAAGATGCAGCAGCAGAAGCCGCAGCAGCAGCCAAGGCATCAGGTCAGGCAAAGTTGGCAGCACTCGGCTTGACCGCTGACGAAATCGCAGCACTATCTAAGTAATGCTTGAAGACCTAGTTCCATTAAACCGGAGCTTGGATGATGCAGTTGATGAAGTAGAAACGCAAATATACTAAGGAGAAGCAATGGCCTATGGCGCAGATATCACCGATCCTATTCCGTACCCACTGTCGAATCCAGCAGGATCACAATCCTATGCAGCAACAGGTGTTGCCTACGACGTAGCCTTTGGTGGCCTACCGTTCTTCTTACAGACTAATGATGAGAACGCATACCGTCGCGTCACTGCTCAGTACCGTAAGCAACAACTTGACACCACCCGTGAACCAGGTGAACAAACGCTTACTGGTTGGTGGCTGCGTTCACAATCAACCTTCCACCTTGGTCAAGGCGTTAAGTTCTTTGAACCACAGCAGGATGAATCGCTACGCTTTCAGTATACCTATAGCAAAGGCTGTGACATCTGGACTAAAGGCCAGATCACACTACTTAAAGATACCGACACTGCTCACTTCACAACCGGTGACTTGCAACCTAACAAGCGTCCATTTCAAATCACTCGATCTATCAGACCAAGTTGGGCTGTAACTAACAAGGCACTTACCTCTAACGTAGCAACGCTTACTATTGGTACACACCTGTTAACTGTTGGTTCTACTGTCAACATTGATAACATTGACGCTACTTTTGATGGTACCTACGTACTTACAGCAGTAGCTGCTACAACTATTTCATATGCCTGTACTGCTGCCAACGTTGCATCTACCGCTGTTACAAGCGGCACAGTTACCCAGGATTCATTCCTGCTATGGGATAAGTACGACGTAGATAAGATTGATATCGGCGGCAAATTAACTCACTTCGTTGATTACACAGCGGGTACAGATGATCCTGTATATGCCATCTGCGATGATGGAACCTATGCCTATTGGGTAACTAACAAGACATCTGGTGGTGCTAACAAGATCCACGTTTACAAGAAGCCTTTAACTGGTGACTCAACTACCGCTGATACTTTGATGTTTAATGCCACAGGCATTACTGCAACTAATGCCGTCATTGAGTACACCAAAGAACGTCTAGTAATGGCTGTTAATAACTCTGTATATGAGTTCGCCACTACCGCATCTGCGCTACCTAGCGCAGTCTATAGCCACCCAAATACAGCCTTTACATACACAAGCATTACTTCTAGCGGTGCTGCTATCTACCTTGCTGGTTACAACGGTATCCAATCAGCCATCCAAAAGTTTACGCTTAATACTTCTGGCGCTATGCCAACGTTGACATCTGCTATTACTGCAGCTGAACTACCAGTAGGTGAGATCTGCTACAAGATCTATTATTACCTTGGCTATATGGCTATTGGTACAAGCCTTGGTCTGCGTGTAGCAGACGTATCGGTATCCGATGGATCTCTTGCCTACGGCCCACTAATCTTTGAGTCAGAGCAACCTGTCTATGACGTTGCCGGCTACGACAAGTATCTATGGTGTGCAACTAACGTTGATGGCAATCCCGGAGTTACACGCATTGACTTAGGACAGCAGGTAGGAACTACCCTTGTCTTTGCCTACGCTTGGGATCTATACGATCCAAGTCTGACTGGCTTTATTACAACTGCTTGTTCATTTATTGGTAACACCAACCGCTTAGTATTTTGCACAGCAAATAACGGCGTAACTAACGGATCTATCTACTTAGAATCTGCTACTCGATTGATTGAACAAGGCACACTACGTACTGGTTATGTGCGCTATAACACACTTGAGAATAAGATCTTTAAGTTCTTACAGCCACGCTATGAATCAGTCAATGGCGCCTTGGCTATCTATTCGGTAGACCAGTACAACACTGAGTATGCAATTGGTAGCTTTGCACAAGGTTCTGACATTACTCAGATCGGTATTCCATACCCTGCTACACCTCAACAGTACCTTGGCTTTAAGTTTGTAATGGATCGCTCTACAACGGACAGCACCAAAGGGCCACTATTTACTGGCTACCAGATCCGAGTACTGCCTTCTATCCCACGTCAGCGTCTTATCCAATACCCAGTAGAACTCTACGATAGCGAGATGGATAAGTTTAACAACCCTGCAGGTTATGAAGGTTCAGCCTATGACCGCTTAATGAATATGCAAGGTCTAGAAAACTTAGGTGACTTGATCCGTGTAGAAGACTTTCGTACTGGTGAGTCATACCTTGGACTCATCGAAGAGATGGACTTTGTTAACAGAACACCAACCGATAAGCGGTTCTCTGGTTATGGTGGCTTGCTACTTGTAACAATTCGGACAGCATAATGGCGGCGGCAGACTGGTCAGGCATTGTCTATGCCTATTTCTTTGTAGGAACAGCAGCTATCTATGGCGTATTAAGAGCATTCCATCACGCCATTAAAACAATAGTTGAGATGGCGTTAAAGCCAGTCTGTGATGATCTGCAAAAGATTAAGTACCAGTTGTATAACAACGGTGGCGAATCAATGAAAGATGCCATAGACCGTATAGAGGCTGATGCCATTGAACTTCGTATCAACCAAGCAATAATTAAAACCAAACTGGAGAACCAATGATTGCATTAGCAAAGAAGGCAAGCCCTGCTGCTATCGCAGTGCTACGCCAAGCTACAGCGCTTAAGCCTAAGCGCAAGAAGGCTAGCGATGGACTACTTCCATCTGCTGCTCACGTCAAGCAGAACCCAAACTCTGACCATAACTCAGGTTTTGCAGTAGATGTAACTCACGATCCTGTATTTGGTATTGATTGCTCCTTTGCTTATATCAAGCTGCAATCAGATCCACGTGTTAAGTACTTGATATTCAACGGCAAGATCTGGTCAGCAGAAAAGGGCAACCACGATTACACCGGTCCTAACAAGCACCCACATCATCTTCACATCTCGATCAAAGAGACGTGCGGGAATGACACCTCACCTTGGTTTCCTTGGCTTGGTGACATTAAAGCAGTAGCAAAAATGAAGGCAGCAGTTAAGCCTTTACCTAAGAAGAAGGAAGCTAAATGAAGATCAACGTAAAAGTATTTGAAGTATGGGGTAAGTACCTAACCTATAGCGCAATAATGGCTATCGGTATTATCGGTAAGTCACCTCTAGATTTCACAGGCCACGACTGGAAGCAGACTGTTAACGCAGTATGGATTTCCTTAGTACCAGTAATCATCAAGTGGGCAAACCCTAAAGATGAAATGACTTTACTTAAGAAATAAAGTTTGACTGCGAGGCCCAAAGCCCTCGGTTCCCTAACGGGAATCGGGGGCTGTTTTTTTATGCCCAAAAACAAAACCCACCATATCTGTCTTACCTGAACCCAATCAGATAAAACCGTCAAGGCGGGTATTGTCTAGCACTCCACACTGGCGGGTACTTATATTTCTCCGCAGTGGTTAAAAGGTATCAGATTCAGAATGGCTGTCAAGGTCCTTATCAATCGGACAAGGCACAACTACCAAGTTGCCACAGCTAACACAGGTACCATCAAGGAAGTACCAAGATAGCTCGTAGTCCTCAAAGGCCGCCATAACGTTAAAGACTTGCGACCCACACGGACACACGTGCAAGGGGCCAAAGGCCCTCAGATCGCTTCCAAAGGCTTCTGGGAGGGTATCTGTGCGCCTGAATAGGCGCAGGGTTGGTAGACGGAACCGCATAGTCCGGCCCGGCTCCTTCCTGTGGTCAGTCGCCTCTCGGCTACGCCTCGGCCCT
>SESF01024391.1_pt1 | contig 10526 bp, 5 predicted proteins | sample 3171521 | NCBI WGS metagenome assembly SESF01 (sample SAMN10866945, study PRJNA518727) | freshwater metagenome | biome: subpolar coniferous forest; feature: holomictic lake; material: water; isolation source: holomictic Lake 227, 6 m and 8 m depth | place: Canada: near Kenora, Ontario | collected...
GTCGCTTACCCATTGTAATTGGGGGCTTTGAAGCGCAGGCCATTGCTGTTGCATTAGAGCATATGCAACCCAGTAGGCCATTAACGCATGACCTTATGAAAAACTTCATGAACAGTTTTGGCGTTGAATTGCAGGAAGTAATTATTAGCGATTTACAGGAAGGTATATTTTATTCCAAACTTGTATGTTATACCGAAAACGATACCATCGAAATTGATAGCAGAACAAGCGATGCACTTGCATTAGCTGTAAGGTTTGGCTGCCCGATTTATACCTACGAACATATTTTGGAAAACGCCGGAATTTTAATGGATGATACTACCAGTAAAAAAGAGAAAAAAGAATCTATTGGTCATGAAGAAGCAAGTAGTGATAGAGAAGATCTTAGCTCATTGGGTATTGAAGAGTTACATAAGCTTTTAAATGAAGTACTAGAACAAGAAGACTATATTCGAGCAATCTCTATTCGAGACGAGATCAATAAAAGAAAATAACAGGCAACCCTACATGGTAAATTTTCCAAATTGTAAGATTAATCTCGGGCTAAATATCATCAATAAAAGACCCGATGGCTATCACGATTTAGAAACTGTTTTTTACCCCATCGCGATAAAAGATATTCTTGAGATAATTACCGATCAACATCAAAACGAATCAGGCAATATAATTTATACAGCTTCGGGCATCAAGGTAGATGGCGAATTAAGCAATAACCTTTGTTGCCAAGCCTATCTGCTTTTGAAAAAAGATTTTCCGCAATTACCCTCCATTAAAATGCATTTGCATAAAAGAATTCCGATGGGTGCGGGACTGGGAGGTGGTAGTGCAGATGCTGCATTTACTTTAACCCTACTCAACCAGAAATACCAATTGGGATTAAACCAAGAACAGTTAATTGACTATGCTTTGCAATTGGGGAGCGACTGCCCGTTTTTTATCATTAACAAACCTTGCTTAGGCAAAGGAAGAGGCGAACAATTATCCGAAATAGATATTGACCTAAGCAATTATCAATTTTTAATTGTTAATCCAGGGATTCATATCTCCACAGCCTGGGCTTTTTCAAAAATAAAACCCTCTAGAGCGCTCTACCCTATTGAAGAAACCATCTTTTTACCAATTGGACAGTGGAAGAGCATGCTAATGAATGATTTTGAGGAGCCTGTTATTTGTGAATACCCTGAAATTCGTGAAATTATCCACCAATTATATCAGTCCGGCGCTGTATATGCTTCCTTGTCGGGATCAGGCAGTACCGTATTCGGCATCTACCCAAAAGGCCCCATTATTCAACCGAAATTCCCAAAACAGTACTTCACTGCACTAGTTGATTAGAAATCATCTAACGATTTCTACTTTTCATTAGACAATTTCAACTATTAACCGTTAGTATACAAGTTTCTACTGTAAAATTGCGAATTGTGTTGTAAATTGCCACTATCGATTGCCCACCATAATATTTCCTGAATATTAATAATTCGGTTGCGTATGCTTGAGACATCAACCAATCAAGGATTATATGATCCTTCGTTTGAACATGACGCCTGCGGTATTGGCTTTGTAGCAAATATCAAGGGTAATAAGAGTCACCAACATATTTCTGATGCCTTAACGGTATTGGAAAATATGGAACATCGTGGCGCCTGTGGTTGCGAAAACAATACAGGTGATGGAGCTGGTATTATGCTTCAAATGCCACATGAGTTTTTCTTTGATGAATGTATTAATCTGGGCATTCATCTTCCTTCTTATGGAAAATATGGAGTAGGATTTTTGTTCTTCTCAAAAGAAATTAGAGTGAGAGAAGAATGCCGCGACATATTTAACCGTGCTGCAGAAAAACTAGGATTAGAAATCTTAGGCTATCGAAAAGTTCCGGTAAACAGAACTGATATTGGGCCCACCGCACTTTCTGTAGAACCCTGTATGGAACAGGTTTTCATCGCTTGTCCTGATCATATTACTGATCCAGAAGCATTCGAAAGAAAACTATTTGTGCTGCGTAATTATGCTACACATACTATTCAAAATACAGTTACTAAAGATGAAGTTGGATTTTATCTTTCTTCCCTTTCATACAAAACAATCGTTTATAAAGGCCAGCTTACTAGCTTACAAGTTCGTGGCTATTTTCCTGACCTAAGCGATAAGCGCGTTGTATCAGCATTTGGCTTGGTACACTCTCGTTTTGCTACAAACACTTTCCCTTCTTGGAAATTGGCTCAACCATTCCGCTATATCGCACATAATGGTGAGATTAATACTTTACAAGGAAATCTGAACTGGTTGCGCACCAGTGAAAAAGGTTTTACCTCTCCCTACTTCAGCAAAGAAGAAATGGATATGTTATTACCGATCGTAACGGGGGGACAGAGCGATTCTGCCTGCCTTGATAATATGATCGAATTGCTTACCCTAACAGGTCGTTCTTTACCACATGTAATGATGATGCTTATCCCGGAAGCTTGGGATGGCAATGAAGACATGGATGCGATTAAAAAAGCATTCTATGAATTCCATGCATGTATGATGGAACCATGGGACGGACCAGCTTCTATTTCATTTACTGATGGAAAAATAATTGGTGCGACGCTTGACAGAAATGGCTTAAGACCCTCTCGATATTGTGTTACCAATGATGACCGTGTGATCATGGCATCAGAAACTGGCGTATTGCCAATTGATCCTGCAACGATTATTGAGAAAGGAAGATTACAACCGGGCAAGATGTTTGTGGTTGATATGGAACAGGGACGCATTATTAGTGATGATGAACTAAAGGCCGATATATGTTCTAAAAAACCTTATGCAGAGTGGCTAAATAAATATAAAATTCGTTTAGAAGAATTGCCTGAACCAAGAGTCATGTTTACACACTTGGAGTCAGATCAAATCTTCAAATATCAGAAGGGTTTTGGTTATTCTTCTGAAGACCTTGACAATATTATTTCTCCCATGTCAACCGATGGAAAAGAGCCCATTGGTTCGATGGGTACAGATACCCCATTGGCTATTTTGAGCGATCAACCACAACATTTGAGTAGCTATTTCAAACAATTGTTTGCGCAGGTTACCAACCCTCCGATCGATCCGATCAGAGAAAGAATGGTGATGTCACTTGCCACATTTGCAGGTAGTACGGGTAATTTATTAGTGGAAGATCCATTAGCTTGTCACGTAGTTGCGCTCCAACAACCTGTGTTAAGTAGCTATGAATTAGAAAAGATCAGAAGTATTGATACCGGTGTGTTTCAGGCGAAAACATTACAAACATATTTTAGAGCAGATGGCAAACAGGGGTCTTTGAAAAAGGGATTGGACCGTTTATGTCGCTATGCAGTTGATGCAGTGGAAGATGGATTTGAAGTAATTATTTTAACTGATAGAGCCATTGATTCTGATCATGCTCCTATCCCATCTTTACTTGCTTGCGCTGCTGTACACCACCACCTAATTAGAAAAGGTTATCGTGGTCAGGTTGGTATTATTGTAGAAGCGGGCGACGTTTGGGAAGTGCATCATTTTGCATGTCTGATCGGATTTGGTGCAACAGCCATCAATCCTTACTTAGCTATTTCTTCGATACGTGATATGAAATTAAGTGGCAGATTGGTTAGCAATCTGGATTCAGAATATTTGAAGAAGAATTATGTAAAAGCGGTGAATGATGGACTCTTAAAGGTCTTCTCAAAAATGGGAATCTCAACTTTACAATCTTATCAGGGGGCACAGATTTTTGAAATCATTGGTTTGAATAAAGAGGTGGTTGACGCCTATTTTACAGGTGCTACATCTCGTATTGCAGGAATGGGACTTGACGAAATTGCCAAAGAAACCCTTACCAAACATTTCTTTGCATTTAGCAGAAAAGAAATGCCGAACGACCGCTTACCTGTTGGCGGAATTTATCAGTGGAAAAGAAAAGGTGAGTTTCATCTATTTAATCCACAGACCATTCATTTATTACAGGAATCAACTAAAACAAATAGCTTCGAAACGTTCAAGAAATATACTAAGTTGGTGAACGACCAATCTGTGAAAGCTTGTACTATTCGTAGTCAGTTTCAATTCAAGCCTACCCGTCCTTCTATCTCTATCGACGAAGTAGAACCAGCAGCATCTATCTATAAAAGATTTGCATCTGGAGCGATGAGCTTCGGATCTATTTCCTGGGAAGCCCATACTACTATGGCTATTGCAATGAACCGCCTTGGTGGCAAAAGCAATACCGGCGAAGGTGGTGAAGATCCGATCCGCTTTAACCTGATGGAGAACGGCGATTCGATGCGCTCTGCTATTAAACAGGTTGCATCTGCAAGATTTGGCGTAACAAGTCATTATTTGACCGAAGCGGACGAACTACAAATTAAAATGGCACAAGGTGCAAAACCTGGCGAGGGCGGACAATTGCCGGGACATAAAGTGGACGATTGGATCGGAAGAACCAGACATAGCACTCCAGGTGTTGGTTTAATATCTCCTCCTCCACACCACGATATTTATTCTATCGAAGATTTAGCTCAATTAATATTTGATTTAAAGAATGCCAATCGCGCAGCAAGGATCAATGTAAAATTGGTGTCAAAAGCTGGCGTTGGAACCATTGCTGCAGGAGTTACCAAAGCAAAGGCCGATGTGGTATTGATTGCAGGATTCGATGGTGGTACCGGAGCTTCTCCAATCAGCTCTATCAAACATGCTGGATTACCTTGGGAATTAGGTTTAGCAGAAGCTCATCAAACATTGGTAAAGAATAAGTTACGTAGTCGCGTTGTGGTTCAGGCAGATGGTCAAATGAAGACCGGAAGAGATATTGCCATAGCTGCATTATTGGGTGCTGAAGAATGGGGTGTTGCTACAGCTGCACTGATTGTGGAAGGTTGTATCATGATGCGCAAATGTCATTTAAATACCTGTCCAGTGGGCGTTGCTACACAGGATCCGGAATTGCGTAAACGCTTTAAGGGCGACCCAGATCATATCGTAAATTTCTTCAAATTTATGACCCAAGAACTGCGCGAAATCATGGCTGAACTGGGTTATAAGACAGTGAATGAAATGATTGGTCAGGTACAGAATCTTGAAATGAGAGAAGGTATTACACATTGGAAATATAGCAAGCTCGATTTATCTCCTATTTTATATAAGCAACCCGCTGATGAGTCAACCGGACTATATAAAACCGAAGAACAGGATCACGGCTTAAGCGGAGTATTGGATTGGCAGCTTTTAAAAATTGCACAGAAGGCCATTGATACACAAGAACCTGTTCAAGGAGATTTCTTGATCAAGAATACGGATCGTACTGTAGGAACGATCGTATCAAATGAGATCACTAAGAAATATAAAGCGGAAGGATTACCTGATGATACCATTCATTTTAATTATAGAGGCACTGCGGGACAGAGTTTTGGTGCATTTAATGCAAAGGGACTTACCCATGAATTAGAAGGCGATGCGAATGATTATTTCGGAAAGGGATTAAGTGGTGCTAAACTAATTGTGTATCCTGACAGAACTGCAACATTTGTTCCGGAAGACAATATCCTAATTGGCAATGTGGCTTTTTATGGAGCTACTGCCGGTGAAGCCTATATCAGAGGAAAAGCAGGTGAACGTTTTGGGGTAAGAAACTCTGGCGCAAAAGTGGTGGTAGAAGGTGTGGGCGACCATGGATGCGAGTATATGACAGGTGGTACAGTAGTGATACTTGGAAACACCGGACGCAATTTTGCAGCTGGCATGAGTGGTGGTATTGCATTTGTGTATGATGTTGATGGATCTTTTGCAAGTCGTTGCAATATGGAAATGATCGATCTTGATCCGATCGATCAGGATGATGCCATTGTATTGAACGACCTGATCTCTAAACACTATGCCTACACAGCAAGTTCGGTTGCAAAATTTGTATTGGGTGATTTTGAATCTCAACTGAAAAACTTCCTCAAAGTATTTCCGAAGGATTACAAGAAAGTATTGTCTGACAAAAAAGAAAAAATAGCCGGCTAGTCCGCCTAATTAGAAAAACCAATCTACTAAACCAACCAATATGGGTAAACCAACAGGTTTTATAGAATTCACAAGAGAATTACCTGGAAAAAGACCAGTAGCTGAGCGTATAAAGGATTATAAAGAATTTGTGGAACGTCTTCCTGATGAAAAATTAAACCAACAATCAGGCCGTTGCATGAATTGTGGGGTACCTTTTTGTCACAGTGGATGCCCCTTAGGCAATGTGATTCCAGAATTTAATGATGCCATTTTTAATAAGAGTTGGGAAGAGGCATATAGTATTCTAAGCTCCACCAATAACTTCCCTGAGTTTACAGGAAGAATTTGTCCAGCCCCTTGCGAAAGCGCATGTGTATTAGGCATTAACCAACCTGCTGTAACGATTGAGGAGATTGAAAAACATATTATTGAGATCGCATTTGATAAAGGTTTTGTAAAACCTCGCAAACCTAATGTGAGAACCGGCAAGAAGATTGCAGTGGTTGGGTCTGGTCCGTCTGGACTAGCAGCCGCAGCACAATTAAACTTCGCCGGCCATCAGGTTACTGTTTATGAAAGAGATGATGCGCCCGGTGGTTTATTAAGATATGGTATCCCTGATTTCAAATTAGAGAAATGGGTGATCGATCGCAGGGTTGCTGTAATGGAACTAGAAGGGGTTGTTTTTAAATGTAACAACAACGTAGGGGTTAATATTAGTATCAATGATTTGTTACGTGAAAATCATGCGATAGTTTTAGCTGGAGGTTCAACTATTCCACGTAACCTACCCATTCCAGGAAGAGAATTAAAGGGTGTTTATTTTGCGATGGAATTCTTAAAGCAACAAAACAAAAGAGTTGCTAATCGCCAGGTAGATGGAGAAGATCTATTGGCTACAAACAAGAATGTGGTTGTCATTGGTGGTGGAGATACAGGAAGCGACTGCGTAGGAACCTCTAATAGACATGGGGCCAAAACTGTTACTCAATTCGAATTGTTACCCAAGCCACCCATCGGAAGAACAGATAATATGCCTTGGCCAACTTATCCTATGACATTAAAAATCACCTCTTCACACGAAGAAGGCGCTGATCGTTATTGGGCCATTGCAACCAAGAACTTTATTGGAGATGAAAATGGTAATCTAAAAGCATTGAATATTGTGGATTTGGAATGGACCATCTCTGCAGATGGGCGACCAGCAAAATTTGTTGAAAAAGAAGGCTCCGAAAGGGAGATCCCTTGCGAGTTGGCTTTATTAGCTATGGGATTTATGCATCCACAACATGATGGATTAATTAATCAATTGGGGGTAGAATTAGACGAAAGAGGTAATGTAAAAGCTACCGAACAAGCTTATCAAACCAATATCCAAAAAATATTCACTGCCGGAGATATGCGCAGAGGCCAATCATTAGTGGTTTGGGCCATTAGTGAAGGAAGAGAATGTGCCAGAAAAGTGGACGAATATTTAATGAATGGACACTCTTTATTAGAAACAAAAGATAGTAGTTATGTGATTAATAGCTAACTACATCAGCAATTCCTTGAAAGAAACCCGTTTGAAATTTTCAAACGGGTTTCTTTTTTTAATCCATCCTATCTAATATATGGACCTATTTTTTAGAAATCTAGCTATGAGAATTGTCTTTTATACACATTATTATTAATTAAATATTATAAATAATTGTCCAAACTTCATTTTTTTTCCTATTTTAGCAATAGATAATTAATATTAATTATAATTTTTATATCAAATATTTGCAATTGATGAAAAAGGTAACCCTTCAGCGCATATTACCCTTTACGATTTTACTGATCATTGCAGTTGCAGCGATCTTTGTACCTTCTTTGCCCTCTTTTTCAGATACTAGTAAATATAATTCCGCAGATATTACCTGGATGTTGGTTGCTACTGCCTTGGTTTTTTTGATGACTCCTGCCCTAGCCTTCTTTTATGGTGGCATGGTGCATCGCAAAAATATTTTATCCACCATGATGAAAAGCATTGTTGCAACAGGGGTTGTTACAGTTGTTTGGGTAGTGGTTGGCTATAGTCTTTGTTTTGGCGATAGTATTGGGGGCTTTATTGGCAATCCTGCAACACATTTCATGTTTAAAGGAGTAGTCTCCGGAGCACCTTGGAGTTTAGCACCGTCTATTCCACTTGTTTTATTTTCACTTTTTCAATTAATGTTTGCCATTATCACCCCGGGTCTCGTAGTTGGTGCGGTTGCTGAGCGAATTCGTTTTACTTCTTATACCGTATTCATTTTGTTATTTAGCTTATTAGTATATGCACCTATTGCGCATTGGACTTGGCACCCTGATGGATTTCTCTTTAAAATGGGCGTATTAGATTTTGCTGGCGGTACCGTGGTACATATTTCTGCGGGCTGTGCTGCATTGGCCGGAGCGTTAGTGTTGAAGCGTCGCCAATCGCATATTGAGCAAAAAGAAATTCCTCCTGCAAATATTCCTTATGTATTGATCGGAACAGGTTTACTGTGGTTTGGATGGTTTGGTTTTAATGCAGGATCTGCAGGTGCGGCTAATGCCCTTGCAGTATCAGCTTTCGCTACAACCAACACAGCTGCGGCTGCTGCAGGTTTATCCTGGATGTTCTTTGATATTTTACGTGGCAAAAAACCTTCAGTACTCGGTTTCTGTATTGGCGCAGTTGTTGGTTTAGTTGCTATTACTCCGGCATCTGGATTCGTAGCTATTCCGCAAAGCATTTTTATAGGCTTTACCGCGGCAATCATTTCAAATTTAGCGGTTCATTATAAAAGTAAATCTAGTCTTGATGACACTTTAGATGTTTTTCCTTGCCATGGATTAGGTGGTATGGTGGGTATGTTGATGACAGGAATCTTTGCTACAAAAACTGTTAATGGGGGTGGCGCAGACGGGTTACTTTACGGAAATCCAAGTTTCTTTTTAATACAGGTAAAAGCACTTGGAATTGTTGTTTCCTATAGTTTTGTGATGTCTTTGCTAATTTTTAAATTCATTAATTGGGTTACTCCGATTCGTGTAAGTTTAGAAGACGAAGTAAGAGGTTTAGATGCCTCACAACACAATGAGAAATACGGAAGAAGACCAGAATTAGCTTAAAATAAATTGGATAGTCATGGTATTAAAAAATGACAGTTCCATACCATATAAATTTTCTTCGATTAATTACACTTAGTAAACTTCTGATCAGGTTTATTGAGAGTGGACCCTACCGATTGCGTCTCTTAAAAAAATTAAGGTACAGCCATATAATAAACTTCTGACCAAGTTTAAAGGCTGTACCTATTATTAATCATAAAACCAATCGCAATGTTAAAGAAAATTTTCGCAGTAACCATCGCTATCACAGGCTTTATTTCAACAAAAGCGCAAACGGATTCTACAAAAAAAAACCTAGTTGCGACTAACACATTTACTGCATCTGTAGATGCTTATTACAGAACTAACTTCAATGCCCCAATTGGCAAAACAAACAATCTGACAAGTTTTACCAACTCCCAGAATGCATTCGAATTAGGTATGGCATCGGTTAGATGGGATCATACTATTGGCAAAATTTCTGCTACGGCCGACTTGGGATTTGGAAGAAGAGCCAATGAATATTCATATAATGATGCTGGAGCAATGACTGCAATTAAGCAGTTATACATTAGCTATCAGATTTCAGATAAAATCAAATTGACAATGGGTAAATGGGCTACCCATGTTGGCTTTGAATTAGTAGACGCTTATGCTAACAGAAACTATAGCATGTCTTATGGTTTCTCTTACGGTCCATTCTTCCACACTGGTTTAAAAGCGGATATTTCTCTAGGCGGAAAATCTGCTTTTATGATTGGTGTTGCAAATCCTACAGATTTTACAACTACCACCTCTGGCAATAAAGTGGCCATTGCTCAATTTAGCACGGGAACTAAAGATGATAAGCTGAAAGCATTCTTGAACTATCAAGGTGGAAGTACCGGCGATAAAAGCGGATTTAGTCAATTTGATCTTGTATTAAACGGTGTTCTTAGCAGCCAGTTTGGTATCAATTATGATGGAACAATATCTTCCGTTAAAACAAGCGGTGCCAGTAGTAGTTGGACTAGCAATGCGTTATACTTAAATTTTGATCCTTCCAGTAAATTCGGATTAACATTACGTGGCGAATATTTTGACGACAAAAAATCTGTAACCTCTGCTGGTATAGCATCGAGTGTTTTTGCTACAACACTTTCTGCAAATATCAAGATCGCTAATTTAACCATCATTCCAGAAATCCGCGTAGATAACGGCAACAACGCAATTTTTTATAAAAGCGGTGGAGCTGCAACTCAAACCACCAGTGGATTCATACTTGCAGCCATTTATAAATTCTAATCGACTTTTCTAATACACACAATTTTAAACCAAAACCCAAGCTATGTTTTCATCAACTTTAAAAAACCTGAGACAAATGGGCCGCAGGAATTCAGCTCCTGCAGTTGTTATCCAACTTACAAAAGCTGAGAAATGGAAGATGGGAATCACCA
>SESF01031550.1_pt1 | contig 10521 bp, 8 predicted proteins | sample 3171521 | NCBI WGS metagenome assembly SESF01 (sample SAMN10866945, study PRJNA518727) | freshwater metagenome | biome: subpolar coniferous forest; feature: holomictic lake; material: water; isolation source: holomictic Lake 227, 6 m and 8 m depth | place: Canada: near Kenora, Ontario | collected...
CTCCGAGGTTCTGAAATTCGGTGCCTGGCATGAGGACTTCTACCGCAAGGCGGGCAGGGTGTCAGCAAGGAACTGGAACACAAGGAACTGGAACCCACCCGCCTTCAGAATTCACGTTTCACGTTTCACGTTTGACGTTTCACGTTCAAGGTTTCGGCGCCGCAGGGCTCGCGCCGAACGCCGGCGTCGCTGTGACGACCAGGACGTCCCCGTACGAATCGGTGCTGCCATTGGTTCGGATGCGCGCGCGCAGAGTATAGGTTGCGCCCGCCTTCATGGCGGCGACCCGCAGCCGGTAGGTGTTCTTTTCGTGGAGCGCGCCGGTAAGCCCGAGGTGCTCGTCACGGCCAATCTCCCGCCCGTCCTCGAGCAGCGTCACCGACTGGATCTGGAGGGCATGCTGGCCGTGCTGGTACACCAGCGCCACGTCGAGCGGCCCCGGCTGCTTAACCTCGGCCGTGATATTCCACTCCAAATCCTTCCACGTCGCCGACATCGCCTCCGGGGCCCAGGTGCCCAGCCGTACGGCGGGTTTGAAATAGGGGATACCCAGCGCGTCGAGCCGCGGAAGGAACGCCTGCAAGCGGCGGGCGAACTCCGCGCTGTCACGCTTGTCCTGGGGCGTCCAACCCACTTCGGCCAGCGCCAGGATGCGGGGGAAGGTCTTCACGAGCACGCGATCGTCTGTGACCATCTCCGTCCATAGCTGGGCCTGGGGGCCGAGAACAAGTTTGCCCTGTTCCGGGGTCAGGCCCCGGACCGGGTCGAGCGCATAAACCCGGGCCAGGGTGAGTGAACCGCCGCCGAAAGACGAGTCTCCGGGGCCCTGGCCGTAGTCGAAGTAAGTGTAGTCGTGCTGAGATTGAATAGCCCGGAAGCCCTTGGCCACTGCCTCTTCCAGCTCACCGGCGTGCCAGCCGTGCACAATCTGCGCTTCCGGAATCCCGAGCGACAGCCGGTCGGCCCAGGCCACGCTCGTGTGGCCGTGATCACGCACGAACCGGTTCATTTTGTGCATAAACCACTTCTGCATCAGGCGCGGGTCGGTGATGCCCAGTTGCGCCATCCGGGCCTGGCAGCGTGAGCAGACCTTCCAGCGCGTGTCCTCCGCCTCATCGCCTCCAAGGTGGATATACGGGCTGTTGGGGAACAGTGCCATGGTCTCGACCAAAACCTCCTGCAACGCCGCGATCGCCTTGTCCGAGCCCAGGCAGATCTCCCGAGTCGCTCCGGGCGGCAAAGGTTTGCCGTCGGCTCCGAGGCAACTGGCCTCGGGCAGCACCGACGCCGCTTGCGTCGCGTGGCTCGGCATTTCTATCTCCGGCACAATCGTGATATGGAGGCGCTTGGCCCGCTCCACGATCTCGCGCACGTCGCTCGCGGAGTAATAGCCCATCGCCTGCGTCGAGCCGCCGCCCTTGAGGCCCAACGGCTCAACCAGGCGCGGATATTTCGAGATGGCGAGGCGCCAGGCCTGGTCGTCCACCAAGTGCCATTGGAAGACGTTGATCTTGACCATTGCCAGGGCGTCGAGCAGGTCCAACACGGTGCTTTTGGCAATGAAGTGGCGGGAGCTGTCCAAGAGGTATCCGCGCCAGCCGAAGCGCGGTGTGTCCTCGACGCTCACGCACGCCAACGGATACTCCGTCTGGCCCTGAACCGGACCAAGCGGCAGCAGTTGGCGAAACGTCTGCATCCCGTAGAACAGCCCGGCGCTCTTCGCGGCGGTGATGCGTACACCTTTCGGGGTGACCTCCAACGTGTAGCCTTCGTCGCCGAGGCTGACGCGAGCGCTATCCAGGCAGAGGGTAATAGCGCCGTTGCGCATGGCCGGCTTCGATTCCGCGCGAACGCGGGCCTTGAGCCCCGTCGAACGCGCTATGCCAGCGGCAAGCATCTCGGCGGTATTCACCTCCGGCTTCGTGACCCGGATCACTGTCTTCGGCCCCAGGACCAAGCTGCCTTCGAGCGTCGTGAACCTGGCGGGAAGCGGGATCAGGACAGGCGGCGTGGGTGGTGGTGCCGGCCAGGCGAAGCTGGTCATCAGCAGGCTTCCCAGCGCGGCAATGAGGTAAGGGTGTCGTGCACGTAGCAGCAATTTCATAATGTAGATTAGTGGTATCGTCATTGGCGGCTCGGCTGCCCAAGTTCAACTGTTCCGGATATCGCGCTCGCATTGTGTGCCCAATGCACGCACCGTAACGAAATCCTCCAACCGGTCAATACCATTAACCCTTCACCTGACAGTTGGTTGCCGGAGACCCGGAGAAGATCGTTTTGCGGGCGGCGGGATGGGCATGCGGGGTGGGGCAGTTTGCCACATCAGAGCAATCTCCGCCGGGGTTACGCTGGCTTACGGCTTGTACAGGCGGTAGAACTTCTTGCCCGCCGGCGACGGCTCGGTGAACTGGAGGTTGGCGCCGTTGGTCTGATACGGCGGCGCAATCTGCGGCCAGGGAGCCGGGACCTTCGGCAGGGAATTGGTCCATTCCAACACCCATCCATCTGCCGGCAGCGACCAGGAGACCACTACTGTGCTATTGCTCCGGATCACGCTCAGATAGGGCGCCCCGGGCGTCTGCACTGCGGCAATTACGCCCCAGAAGCCGCCTTGCAGCGTATAGGGGCTCCCGCTCAGTGTGCCGGCGTCCGGTTGACCGATCGTGCCGGTGACTGAATACACGCCCCCCGTGCTCGTGCCACCGCCGGCGTCGATGGTGGACCAGTCAATCGAGTATGGCTGTGCGTGGACGGTTGAGAGCTGAAGGTTGAGAGTTGAGAGCAAAGCCAGGGTGGCAAAAGCTATTAATTTGGATCTCATAGATGCTTGTGTCCTGTAATTGAGTGGTCCAGTAATCACAGATCGGTTATCGGTCATTACCCGCCTCCGTTCACTTTGGCGTCCAGCTTCCTGACCCGCGCCTTCAGTTCCGTGATTTCCTTTTTTAGCGCGTCGTTCGTGTCTTCCATCTTCTGGTTCAATTCCTTGATATCAGCGTTCTTTTGCTGCTGCAGTGTCCGCAAGGCTTCGACTACCAGTGCCTCCAGCCCGCGCACGGTCACTCGCTTGAAGCCGTCCGGGCCGGTTTCCACCCAATCCGGGAACACCTTCTCCACCTCCTGTGCCACCAGGCCCATGCGTTCGCCTGACAACTCATGAATTTTCCCCGGTTCAAGGTATTCAAAGTTCACGCCGCGCAAGGCGAGCAGCTTGTCCAGCGCCCCCGCCAGCGGATGAATGTTCTTCTTCAGCCGCGCATCCGAGGCCACGCTCCACGAGCCCCCGCCGGGTTTGCCTGCCGTGCCGTTGACCTCCAGCGTAAACCCGGGGTTCGCCGTGCCGAGGCCCACGTTCCCAGCCAGCCGATAGACATTCTGGCCGGCGCGCGTCCAGACGCCGATGGTAGGGTCTAGTTGGTCGGCGGTAACACCGCCGAAACGCACCGCCTCCGCCACCAGACCGGGAGTGAACGTGCCGAAGCTGGAGGTGCCGAAGCTGAATAGATGCGCCGCTCCGGCATGCACCGCGCCTGTGTTCTCGCCCGCCGCGCCGATGACCACACCGTCGCTCCCCAGCGCCGCCACCGAGTAGCCGAAGAAGCTGTCCGTGGCTGTGATGGGATTGGTCAACGTCATCAGCAGCGCACCGTTGGTGTTGAATAAATAAGCCACCCCTGAATAACCGGCATACGCGTTCGCGCCAACTAGCACGCGATCGGTTCCCACCCCCGCCACCGCGCAGCCAAACCTGTCGCCCGCCACCGGGGCTGGGTTGGTGCAGGTAGCCAGCAACGTTCCGTTCGTACTGAACAGATACGCCGCCCCAAGACCTTCGGCCCAGTCTACCCCCCCGGCTCCAATGACCAAGCGGTCGGCCCCCACCGCCGCCACCGCGCAGCCGAAGTATTCCACCTCATCCGAGTTGGGGGGCATGAAGGTGGCCAGCACGGTGCCATTAGTGCTGAATAGATAGGCCAACCCGTGACCCCATGTATTGTAAGCCCCAATGAGCACGCAGTCGCTGCTCACCGCCGCCACTGCGGCGCCAAACTTGCCGCCCGCCTCCGGGTGAGGATTACTGAAGGTGGTCAGCAAAGTGCCGTCCGAGCGGAACAGATATGCCGCGCCAGGACTTATCAAGCCCTCCTCGTCCCCGTCCGTGCCAATGAGCACGCGGTCGTTCCCCAACCCCACCACCGCGGAGCCGAAAAGCTGAGCCACCGCCGGGCTCGGGTTCGTGAACGTGGTCAGCAACCTGCCATCGGTGCTGAACAGATACGCCGCCCCGGTGCCACTGTCGGCCCACTGCGCGCCAATAAGCACACGGTCGCTGCCCACTGCCGCCACCGACCAGCCGAAATAGTCGTAGGCCGCCAGGGTGGGTTTGGTGAAGGTGGTCAGCAAGGTGCCATCTGTGCTGAACAGGTAGGCCGCCCCGGCGTTCGTCCCGCCCGTCGTGTCAAACGGTGCGCCAATGAGCACGCGAGCCCTCCCCACCGCCGCGACCGACCTGCCGAAGTTGTCATAGGCCGCCGGGGTGGGATTCGGAATGGTCGGCACGAGCGAATCGCCAGCGCTGGCCATTTTCACCGCTGTCACTGCGCCGCTCTGCAACGCGGCGGTGGTCACGGCCCCGGCCGACAGTTGATTCGACCCAACCGCGCCCGCCGCCAGCATGACCGTAGTGATGCTACCCGCCGCGATGCTGGCCGGGGTAATCGTGCCCATGATACCGGTCGCGTCCACGCCACCCGCGTGGAGGGCGTAGGGTGCCGGGGTGAGCGCCTGCCGTGGACTGAGCGTGGTAAAGTCCGCCCCCACTCCGTTGCTGCGGACGCCGATCTCCAGCCAGCGGGCCTCGCCGGCAAAGACGTGCTGCCCGAAGTCGAGCGTGACCGTGAACAGGCCGTTGCTGACCGCGAAGGAGGAGTTGGTTAGCGGCCCGGCCATTAAGCCCGGCCCGGACGAGTCATCGTAAACCGTAAATCGTAAATCGTATATCCCATTGGCGGTATTTGCCCCGTCGCTCAGTCGGCCTTGATAGGTGAAAGCAGTGCCCAGGGGAGAGGCGAGAAGCAAGGCTGAAGGCTGAAGGCTGAAGGCTAAAACCAAAAGGGGCATCAGCGTTAGCGCGCGAAGGGTTCGAATGCACGGAACATAGTCGGATGAATGATTCTTCATAGGTTGCCTCCAAAGGGATGTAAGACGCCCCTGGTCGCCTGGCAGACGTGCCGCTTTCCCCGCTTTCGCAGGAAAGTTGCCTGCCGGAGCAGCCAGAACTTGTCCTGACTTGTCCTGTCTTGCGGAAAAGCTTCATGGGCGTTCGATTGATTTGCCGCTCCTCCCCGTTCCGCTCAGCGGGCGCTCAGAACCGCACGACCGGCAGAACTGGAAAGATTCAGCAGCTTTTATCAGTATCGCTTGACAGTCGCAAGCGCAAAGTAAACATAGTCAGGACGTTGAGGGCCGACGAATTTCTTTCTTCGCTCCGCACAATTATTCTTCGCGGCCCAGACGTTTTCGGGCAGACTCCGATCATGATCAATCAGGACTCATCAAACTGCACCCGGCGACTCTCCCGGCTCATGCTAGGCTGCGTTTTGCACGGGGCGCTGCTCGGGATGTTCGTCCGGGAAGCGCAGAGCAGTCCGTCACCCGATGAATTCAATGTCCGGAGCCATGGCGCGACCGGCGACGGGAAAACCCTCGACTCTCCGGCAGTCAACCAAGCCATCGAGGCGTGCGCCAAAGCGGGCGGCGGCACGGTTCGGTTCCCGGCCGGCACGTATCTCTGCGGCAGCATTCATCTCAAGAGCCATATCAACCTTCAGCTCGATAGTGGCGCCACCATTCTGGGCGCACCGCAGGAAATGCTGGCTTATGACCCGGCCGAGCCTTTTGAGGGCCCAGCTTATCAGGACGGCGGGCATACCTATTTTCACAACAGCCTCATCTGGGGTGAGGATCTCATCGAGGTTTCGATCACCGGGCACGGCATGATCAATGGCGGCGGGCTGCTGCGAGGCGCAAAGCAGCTTGACCAGCTCAGCGGGTATTCCAAGTGGAGTCCGACTAACCGGGGGCCCCACGCCGGCATCGAGCGTCCCAGGGAGGACACGCTCCGCCTCGGCAACAAAGCCATCGCCCTGAAGCGCTGCCGTAACGTCTTGCTGCGCGATATCACGATCTTTCACGGCGGCCATTTCGCGCTCCTCGCCACCGGCTGCGACGGGATGACCGTGGACAACGTGACCGTGGACACCAACCGGGACGGCTTCGACTTTGATTGTTGCCGCAACCTCACTGTCTCCAATTGCCGTGTGAACTCACCGCACGACGACGCCATTTGCCCCAAAAGCTCGCTCGCCCTCGGCCGGCCGGTCATCACCGAGAATCTGACAATCGTGAACTGCCAGGTTTCCGGCTATGAAGAAGGCACCCTCCTCGACGGCACCCTGAAGCCGAGCAAGGATAGCGTCGGCCGCATCAAGTTCGGCACCGAAGGCAGCGGCGGTTTCCGGAATTGCACCATTGCCAACTGCACCTTCCGCCAATCCCACGGGCTGGCGCTCGAACAAGTGGACGGCGGCATCCTGGAAAACATCACGATCAACAACCTCGCGATGATGGACGTCGCCATCTACCCGATTTACATCACGCTCGGCTCGCGCCTGCGCGGTCCCGGGGTGACGCAGCCGGGCAAACTGCGAAACATTCTCATCTCGAATGTCATTGCGACCGGCATTGATCCGTTGAGCGGCATCCAGATCACCGGCGTGCCGGAGCAACCGATCGAGGGCATACGGTTGGAAAACATCCGGCTGTTCTTCAAAGGCGGCGGTGCCAGCACGAATGCTGCGGTTATGCCTCCGGAACCCGGCACTGGTTATCCTGAACCCAGCCGCATCGGCGTCATGCCCGCCTACGGCCTGTTTGCCCGCCATGTTCGCGATCTCGAACTCGCCAACATCCGGTTCGAGTTTGAGCAGACCGACCTCCGCCCGCCGATCATGTGCGTGGACGTGGACGATCTCAGAATCGAAAATCTGCGCGCACGCGTGGCCGACGGCGTGCCTCCCTTCCGTTGGGAGGAGGTCAAGCGGCTCGTGATTCGCGACTCGCCGCAGCTTGAGGCGGCAGGGACGAAGTAGTCACTGGACAGACGAGCAAGACCTCCTAAGCTTGCGAAGGCGTTTGGGGAGGCTCGTTCTGGTCCCCGCAGTTCATGATGTGGCACAATGCCTCAGGAGGCTCGATGCGCAGTTTGCTCGTCATGGGGATTCCTCATCAGCACGCTCCGGAAGTGCCAACGCTCAAAATCACCGAGGAGCAGCATCCAGAGCCACCCGAATCACGAACAGATGTGCGTGCCGCTCATTCGGTGGGTTGGCTCGTTAGCCTCCTTTGAAGTGCGAGATTCATGGCGTGGATGCCCGATAAAATCTGACTGGGTTTCCACTCGTGTTCGTGTCCGTGAATTGGGAAAGGCCGTTCGTGGCAACGTTCGTCGCCAGCACCTGCCATTGCGCCAGCGGCAGACTCAAATTCGTCGTGGCCCAAAGCCGGTTCGTGCTGCCCGGCGTGCTGGCCAGGCCTAGTATCGCCGCGCCGCCGGCACCCAAACTGATGCTGACACGGGGTGGGTTGTTCGCGGGTGTCAGTCCCACATCCAGCCGATAAAACACACCGGCGGCATTGGGGTCGTCACTCCCGCCCAGGTAAGTCGTGCCGTATAAAGCGGCGTCTGGCCCCAGGGTCACACTCGCTTCCGGCCTAGAACCGTTAGAGGTAGTGAAGTTTGCCAGGGTGGTCAGCACCCCGTTCGTCGTCAGTCGGAACACGGTTCCCTGCGCACCCGCTTCCAGGCTGCTGCTGGCCGTGGTGGTGCCGTAGAGATTCCCATCCGGCCCGAATATCACTCCAGCATCCGGAGCGGCCCCGGTGTCGTAATTGAAGCTCAGCAGCGTGGTCAGCACCCCGTTGGTCGTCACCTTGAATACAGTGCCCAAATCACCGTGGATGCCGCCGTTCAGCGTGGTTCCATACAAACTGTTATCTGGCCCGACGACCAGCGTGCCCTTTGGTCCGGTACCGTTAGTGCCGGCAAAGCTCGCCAGCGGCGTAAAGGTGCCATTGGTTGTTATGCGGAAGACAGTCCCGCATCCGCGGCTGCCTCCCAGATAAGCCGTGCCATAAAAATTCCCGTCCGGCCCCAGGGTTAGGCGCGCATAGGGACTCGCTCCGGTTGTGTTGGTCGAAAGGCTCCCGCTCAAGCCCTCGAAGGAAAAGAGCGGCGTCAGCACGCCATCGGTTGTTATCTTGAACAAGGTTCCACTGGAGTTACGGCCTGCCTGAGAAGTCGTGCCGTAGAAGCAGCCGTCCGGCCCCAGTGCCAGGCCCGCATACGGATTCGCACCATCAAGGTTGGTGAAAGAGCCGCCGGTCCAGCCCGGTCTGCTGAAGGCGTAAATTCTCGTCGGAACTGCGTTGGTGGCCACTCGGAAGACTGCCCCCGCCCCGCCTGGACCAGAGAAATACGTCGTGCCATAGAAGCTTCCGTCCGGCCCCAGGGTCAACCCGCCGTACGGATCGCCCCCGGTCGTGGATGTGGCGAAGTTGGCAATCACCGTCAGCACTCCATTGGTGGTAATCTTGAATGCTGCCCCAAAGCCGCCGCTCCCCCCATATTGAGTCGTCCCATAGAAATTGCCATCGCTCCCAAGAATCAGGTCGGCACGAGGATTGCGCAGGCTGCTGAATCCTGAATTGGTAAACGAGTAAATCGGCTGGATGGTCTGGGCGGCTGCCGAGGTCGTGAGCAAGGCTAAGCCTATGCAGGCCATCACTAGCGGGGCGAATTTGGTTTTCATGGCTAACGATGCGGGTCAGTGGCGGCAGGCCGAGGGCGTCCGAATGGCGGGCAGAAGCGGAATCCCGCCGTCCACTGCACCCGCCGGGTTGGGCGCCTATTGCGGTGGCAATTGGAACCGGCCCGCTACGATCCCAGGAACCGTAAGGTCCTCGTCCAACTCCTCCCAGCGCAAGGCGTAGCCACTGACTTCAACCTGCACCCGTGCCAGTTGTTGTTCCGTGGCCGCCGCCAGAATACGGAACCGGTCGGCAGGAAAGCCCACCGTCCGTCCGTCATGAAGCTCAACGTAAATCGTTCGCCCTTCCGCCCATGCCCGCACGGCGGCGGATTCCACGGCGAGCTGTGGCTCATCGGTTATGGTACTCATCGAATGCCCTTCTCAAAACGTCATGATGTTCAAAAACCAGTTGCTCAATCCGTCGCAGGTCGTGAGGTCGCACTCCCCGGTTGCCGGCCAAGCCAATGGCCGGCACCAGCCAAAACTTGCACTCACCATCGGAAGTCCGGACGTGAATGTGCGCTGGTTCCTATCGCTCATCCGAGTAAAAGTGAAACCTGAATGATCCGGTTCGCAGGATCGTCGGCCTCAGCAGAAACTACCATCCCAAAGCGGGCCATAGCAACTAAATCCCGCACCGCGACACTAAATCCCGCCCCGACAGCCCGATCAATTGCAGCCCGTTCAATTGCAATGCTCAATATAACATTCTCATTAACGGACCCCTGCGGCCCCTCCGTTTGATCGTTCCGGCTCAGGGTTGACCTTGGGCCAGCACCACCCGGAAGCCGATGACGGAGTCGCAGCAGCCTGGGTAGTCGTAGTAGTTGCGATCCGCTGAGCGGCAGCCTCTAGCACTGTCGTTCCAACTGCCGCCGTGGATCACGCGGGTCGGTCCCGAAGCGGGCCCCTGCGGGTCAACGGCCATCCCGCCGGGATAGTCGCCATACCAGTCTTGACACCACTCCCAGACATTTCCATGCATGTCATACAACCCCCACGGGTTGGCCAACTTCTGCCCCACCGGGTGCGTCGATCTTACAGCCCAACGTTAGGCCGCCAGTTCTCTGGGCTTGGGTGGTTAGGCGGCGGATGGTGCTGAGTCATCGTGCTTCTGTCACTTCGTTTGCGCGTGCCACTTCAACACCGCGTCACGAACAGTTTCGTCATTCTCAGTTGAGATCGTTGCCCGCCGGGTCACCCGTCCACTCACGTCGAGCGCCACGCAAAAGGCCCACTGCTTCTGCTTCGGACCAATCTCGCCCCCTTCTCGGCCAAACCAAAACCAGGAGGCCGTTAGCTTTCCCGTTGTTTCCCAATAGTAGGCGATCAGGCGGCCACCTTCCAAATCGAGCAACGGGGAACCCAGGTTTTCCAGCACCTCCTGTTTGGTGGTAATCCCAGGAGTAATGAACGAAATCGTATCCGGCCTACATAGGCGCAGGTTGGCCGAGAGAACAAGAGGAAGAGCAAGAGAATCTGATCTGGGCACGCTCCCCAGCTTACAGCTCACGTTTCACGTCCGCCGCCTCACTTTCGGATTTCGGATTTCGGATTTCCTTCGGATTTCGGGTTTCGGTTTTCGGATTTCCGCCTCGGCCTTCCTTCGGCTCTCCGCCCCGGCCTTCCTGCTACTTCACTGGGCGGCTTG
>SESF01002883.1_pt1 | contig 10519 bp, 8 predicted proteins | sample 3171521 | NCBI WGS metagenome assembly SESF01 (sample SAMN10866945, study PRJNA518727) | freshwater metagenome | biome: subpolar coniferous forest; feature: holomictic lake; material: water; isolation source: holomictic Lake 227, 6 m and 8 m depth | place: Canada: near Kenora, Ontario | collected...
ATTCGTCACCATATTTCTCAAGGATTTCCGGATTAATAAATGCCTTCACAATTCCGGCAGGTTCGCCTTCTTCATCGGTTGTGGTATCCAAAATGAAAACACGAATTGGCTGTCCAACCTGAGGTGCAGCCAAACCAACTCCATCAGAACTGTACATGGTTTCAAACATGTTTCGGATAAATCCCTTTAAATCCTGATAATCTTTTGTAACTGGTACTGCTTTTTTTCTTAAAACAGGATCGCCAAATACGGTAACCGGGTAAATCATCAATTGTATTTTTTTTGTTCTAAATAGCTTTGTAAAATAATGGTGGCACTTAAGCCATCGATTGTTTCCTTGTTTTGTCGGTCTTTCTTCTTTAATCCAGCATCAATCATGGTTTGAAACGCCATCTTTGAAGTAAAACGCTCATCAACCTGTTCCAAAGGCATATCCGGATAATCTTTCTGAAACTTCTTCAAAAACGGATTGATGTAAATAACGGCTTCAGAGGGTTGATTGTTCATTTGCATCGGGTATCCAACTATAACTTTTTCAACATTTTCTTTTGCGAAGTAATCTTTCAGGAAAATCCATATCTCATGCGTTGGTACTGTGGTTAATCGGGTCGCAATCATCTGAAGCGGATCAGTAACCGCTATTCCAACCCGTTTTTTTCCGTAATCGATGGCTAAAATTCTTCCCACAGAGCGTAATTTTTGGTAAAAATAGTAATATTTTGATAATCTACCTTCAGTATGCTTTTCAGTAATTAGTATTTTGAACGTTTGCTTTTGGTAAACATCAGAAAGTCAATGCAGTAATATTTTATGGTTAAAATCCATGCATTCTGGCACAACCTTTGTTCAACCAAAACAATTACCGGTAAAGTTCAAAAATGATTCATTCACTTTAAAACTGAAAGCCATGAAAACCATTAATTATTTAAGGCAGTACACTCCGATTGTTATCATCTCCACCTTACTAATAGCTTCAACTTTTGGAGCAAGTGCCGAAAATCACGAAAAGGAAGGTAAAGGGAATAACAGAGGTCACGAGCGGAAAGAGTCCAGGCTGTCGGACCGGAATAACGAAAGAACAGCTACCAACGATTGGCAAAACCGAAGAAATGGAGATGGGGATGACCGAAATTATGAAGCCAGCAACCATCGTAACGAATATCATCCGGAATACACCAGAAGAAACGATCACGAACATCTAAATTATTATAATCATCCTTCGTACGGACGTGTTTATAATCGTTTTGAGAATAATCCTATCGTTTTTAGAAATCAATACGGAGATTACTTCTATTCCGGAAATAATTTCTACAGGTATCGCTATGGAATCGGATACTGTATTTCAGAGCCACCACGAAACCAGTATTACAGGAATTTACCTGTGGAATGTAACAGGGTATATGTGAACGGTCGTGCGTTTTTCAGGAGTGGAGATTTATTCTTTAAGCTGTCTCCCAGAGGATATGAATTGGTCTCTTCACCTTTTGAAATCCGGTTCACAGCGAGGTTTTAATAATCATTAAATCAATCAGTTCGTTTATATAAAAAGAAGGCTGCCTCGGTTATACCGGGCAGCCTTCAATTTTCAGATTTCGTTCAGAAAAGTTTGAATGTTATTTTCGATTCGCTCCTGAATGTTGGATAAATCGGATTTGACAAACTGATCTCCGGTAATTTTTTCATAGAGTTCAATGTATCTTTCAGAGACAGAAAGAACAAAAGCTTCATCCATTTCAGGAACTACTTGCCCTTCGTGCCCCTGAAATCCGTTGGCGATAAGCCATTGACGTACAAATTCCTTTGAAAGTTGTTTCTGATCTTCGCCTTTTGCCAGTCGTTCCTCATATCCTTCAGCATAAAAGTAGCGCGACGAATCGGGCGTGTGAATCTCGTCAATCAAGTAGATTTTCCCATCTTTTTTGCCAAATTCATATTTGGTATCTACCAGGATCAATCCCATTTCTGCAGCAATTACAGTACCGCGACGAAAAATTTCACGGGTATATTTTTCAAGCAATTCATAGTCGTCCTTATTCACAATGTCCTGTGAAATAATATCTTCCATCGAAATGTCTTCGTCATGACCTTCCGAAGCTTTCGTGGTTGGTGTAATAATAGGTTCCGGAAATTTCTGGCTTTCAACCATTCCGTCAGGCATCGGAACACCGCACAAGGTCCGTTTTCCACTTCGGTATTCACGCCAGGCATGTCCGGTCAGGTAACCACGGATAACCATTTCGACTTTGAATGGTTCGCAATGAATTCCAACAGTCACATTCGGATCGGGAGTGGCGACTTTCCAGTTGGGAACAATATCGCTGGTAGCATCCAGAAACTTGGCCGCTATCTGATTTAATACCTGTCCTTTGTAAGGAATTCCTTTCGGCAATACCACATCAAAGGCTGAAATCCGGTCGCTTACAACCATAACCAAATACTCATTCTTGATGTTATAAACGTCTCTTACTTTACCATGATAAACACTTTTCTGTCCCGGAAATTTAAAATCGGTGCGCGTTAGGGATTTGCTCATTTTTCTTCAGTTTTATCGGTTTGAATTTTTACTTTTTCTTTTTCACGTCTCAGCATCTCATGTGCATGGTGTTTTTCGTAAGCCATTACAATATCGCGAACCAAGCGGTGCCTCACAATATCATTTACGTCAAACTGTACAAAGGAAATGTCTTTAATGTTTTTCAGGATTTTTTTCGCAAGTATCAAGCCTGAGGGGCTCTGGTAAGGCAGATCAATCTGCGTTTCGTCGCCGGTAACCACAAACTTAGTATTGAGTCCCATGCGTGTCAGAAACATTTTCATCTGATTGATCGTCGTATTCTGCGCTTCATCGAGAATTACAAATGCATTACTAAGCGTTCGTCCGCGCATAAATGCCAATGGAGCGATCTGGATGGTGCCGTCTTTCATAAATTCATCCAGTTTTTTCGCCGGAATCATATCCAGCAGTGCATCATACAAAGGTTGGAGATACGGATCAATTTTTTCCTTTAAGTCGCCCGGCAGAAATCCAAGTCGTTCACCAGCTTCCACTGCAGGACGGCTGAGGATAATCCGTTTAATCTCGCGGTTTTTCAGAGCTCTGACTGCCAAAGCAATGGCTGTATAGGTTTTGCCTGTCCCTGCCGGTCCAATGGCAAAAATGAGATCCGAAGTTTTACAAACATCTACCAGTACGCGCTGATTTGGTGTTCTGGCGCGGATTGCTTTGCCGTTAATTCCAAACAACAAAACATCTTTCTCTTCGTCCAGTGATTCTGCAACTCCTTCAGATTCATTCAAAAAGACCTGGTTAATCACGTCATCAGGTAAAACATTGAATTGGTTGTAATGATCCGTTATCAAATGAAACTTCGATTCGAAACGGATTATTTCTTCATCGTCTCCTTTGATGATCACATCGTTACCACGATATACAATGATTAATTTTGGAAAGAATGATTTTATGAGGTTCATTTTGGCATTGTTTACACCGAAAAATTCCAGCGGATCAATGCCTTCGAGATGAATTAACTTTTCAAACATAGACGAATACAGCTTTTTATACCTTGCAAAAATAAGCACTTTTCCGAACTTTTACATACATTTGTCATCGAATGGGTTCCGAATATTTTGGATTAAAAGGGAAACAGGTGAACCGGGCGATCCGGCGATTCCTGTACAGTTCCCGCTGCTGTAATTCCTCTACAACTCTGACGCAATGAACCACTGTTTTTCCGGGTATCCGGGAGGCGGGAAGGAGCTTCAGAGGGGATAAGTCAGAAGACCTGCCTGATCACATCTGGATTTTGACGCTTTCGGAGAAAAGGCAGAAAACCATTTACACTTTTCATTTTCGTTCCTGAAAAGCTGCAAAATCCATCCGTTATTTAAGATTTTACAGCTAATGAACCAAACATTCTACATGTTCAGATTACTTATTGTCAGTATTATACTGGTAATATTCAAAACTGCAGATGCTCAATTTGTGTCCAAAATAATTGATTTTTTACCTGCCCCCGGACAATATACCAATGCCGAATTTATTGGAACTCCAGAAGCTGCAAATTCAATCGTCGGAACGAACAAAGGAATGGTCAGTCTGGGTGCATATGGCGGTTCAATTACAGTTTACTTTGAAAACGGAATTCAAAATGATCCCGCAAATCCATACGGTGTTGACTTTACTATCTACGGAAATTCGACTCCGACCTGGTCTGAACCCGGGATTATTCAGGTAATGAAAGATGAAAATCACAATGGTTTGCCCGACGACACCTGGTACGAAATTGCCGGAAGCGATCATCACTGGAATTCGACTATCCCGAACTACGAAGTTACCTATCAGAATAGTGGATTAAACACAGCAACCGATATCCACTGGACGGATAATATCGGAAATTCAGGCATTATTCCTGAAAATAGTTTTCATCAGCAGACCTACTATCCGAAAGCTCAGCTTTTCCGAGGTGTTTCAGCCGATCAATATACTTTGAAGGGCACCAAAATTAGCGGTCAAATCGATTTGTCGAATCCGGGAGTGGTGAATTCTTACCGAAGGACTTTTGGCTATGCAGATAATACTCCGGTAATTTCCTTCACCGAAAAAATGCCGGATAATCCGTACACTCCTGAAATTGAAGGAAGTGGCGGCGATGCCATCGATATCGGGTGGGCTGTTGATTCGAACAGGAATCCAGTATCTCTTGACGAGATTCATTTTATCCGGATTTATACCGGAATGAATACATTGGCCGGCTGGTTAGGCGAAATATCAACTGAAATTACAGGAATCCGTGATGTCGAACCTTCATCAATTTCAGGAGCCCATTCCATAGTTGTTATTCAGGATTTGCCAAGTAAAATTATTGTAGGGGAAACCGTCAATCTAAATGCCTTTGCATTTGAAAGTGGCATAAAACAAAATACCGGCATCAACTGGAGCATCAGTAATTCGGATTTAGCTGGTATTGAAAATAGTCAGATAATTGCTAAAAAGTCTGGTGTTTTTCAGCTTCGGGCTTCTTCAACTTTTAATCCGTCTATTTTCGCTGAAAAGCAAATCGAAATATTTTCGGTTGGAAAAGCTGTAATTACGCTTCCCCTAAAAAGTTTGAAGGTGAACGACAAGCTGGAATTGACCGGAAAGCTGACCGATCAGAACAATACTACTTTGAGTGGAATTTCCACATCATGGAGGATTGAAAATAAATCAATCGCAGAAATTACGTCAGTTGACGGAAAATATTTTCTGAAAGGCAAACAGCCTGGAAAATGCTGGTTGTATCTGGAATCAATTGATTTCAAATCAATTCGCGATTCTGTTCAGATTGAAGTATTTCCTGAATCCGTGAAGAAGAAGGTTTTTATCACCGTTAAAACGAGCGAAAAAACTATTTTTCCAAGGCAATCGGTTTGGGTCGATCAGGTCGATCTGACCTCGAAAGTTGACCGGCATCAAAAATTGTACGGTTTAGCGGAGATTGGTTTTGTCTCTCTGGCACACGCCATCGCAGCGATATTCAAAAATAATGGGTTGGAAAATGATTGGGCTTTCAGGGATGATGCTGAAGGCGGATCGTCACTTTATCTGTGGAAGATCCCGCAAATCGATGAGGGTTCAACAAGTTACGATTTCGGCTATGGTGGATCGCGAACTTCAGAAGCCTTCCGGAAGACCTGGATTGTGGTTCTGAATCAACAACCATATATTTCAGGATTTGATCGGATTAAAGTGAATAATGAAGATGAAATTCTTGTATTTCAAATCGTTGATAATGCTTTACCGTGGACGGTTACCCAGCTAACTTCCGGGGCTGATACGGTTAAAACAAATCAAAATATTGATGTTCAGCTGAAAAAATATTCGTGTGAAATGGATATTAACCGGAATGTGACCATTAATTCGATGGAAGTTGTTGCTGGTCAGACCATTCAAATTGGGCAAAATAATCAGTTCACTTCTCATTTAATCACCGATGAATTTGGAAAAGCTACTTTTAAGCCTGAAAAATCAGGGGAATATTTGATTTCTTCCGGAATTGATGCCACAAAATTGGTTGCCGAACCGATTACGGGTTTCCAGTTATTTCAGACTAATTCAATCAATTTCAGTGTTTTGCCAAATCCCTTTAATGAAACAATCCGAATTGATTGCACTTTTCCAATCGAATCAATCCAGATTTACAATGTCCTTGGAAAGTTAGTTTTCTGTCGAAACAATCCATCACCGGAAGTAAATCTGAGTTCGATTCCTTCGGGTATTTATTTGTTGCGTTTGAATTCCGGATCTCAGCTGTTTCAGCAAAAAATAATAAAAAATTAGCCTCTTGAAACCAGAAATAAGAATCCTTTCAGAAATGAAATTCAAAGTAATTCTTTGTCTTCTGGTTCTTGTGTTTTTAACTGAGAAAATTGAAGCACAGAAGTTTACAGATACTATTCCTATTCAGGAGGTTAAAGTTTTTGGGAAACGAACCATTGAAGAAGCCGGCATGTTGGTAACACATATCGATACGTTGGAATTTCAGATGATGAAAGCTCAAACCGTTTCGGAATTATTGTCATCTTTTTCACCTGTTTTTATGAAATCGTATGGAAGGGGCTCCACGGCAACAGCCTCGTTTCGGGGGACTGCACCTTCGCATACACAGGTTTACTGGAACGGAATCAAACTAAACTCTTCGATGCGTGGAGATGTCGATTTTTCACTTTTTCCGGTGTATTTTATCGATAATATCAGCCTTTTACACGGTGGAAGTTCCCTACAGTCAGGTTCTGGTGCATTGGGCGGCAGTGTTTTAATAAACAACAAACCTGACTGGACCAATAGGCTGAGTATTGGGTATGTTCAAACCGTCGAAAGTTTCTCAACATATAAAGAATATATCAATTTCGGATTTGGAAATGGAATGGTTCAGTTCAAAACACGGCTATTTTCCGATCGAAGTAAAAATGATTTTCCTTATTACAATTATGGGGTTCTGCCTATGCATGAAACAGAACAGAAAAATGCAGCTTACAAAAAATCAGGAATACTTCAGGAGGTTTATTTGCGGCTCAATAATCAAACTTTGTCGGCTAAAATCTGGGCATATCAAAGCGATCGCGATTTGCCGCAACTCATGTCTTTTGAAGGCGATGCCCGCAAGGAAACGCAAAATGATCAGAATTTTCGTGCCATTTTTTCATGGAAATATATCACTGAGAAAAGTAAACTGGAATGGATTGGTGGGGCAAGCCTCAATAAATTAGACTATTTCAGGTCAAGTACTGAATCAGGGTTTGTTAATTTCAACAGCCAAAGCAAGGAGAAAAGTTATACCAGCCAAGTCAACTTTGATTGGAATCCGAAAGAGACCTTGAGTTTTAACTGGTCGTTGAATACCACATTCGACCAGGTATCGGTTTTTGATCGTGTTCAAAAATCAGGCTACTACAAGAATCAGTTGGCCATGTCACTTCTGAATGCAGGCCATTTTCAGTTGTCACCTGAAGTATCACTTTCGTTATTGTTTCGCAGTGAAATCTATAACAGCAAGTTAATAATTTTAATTCCGACTTTAGGTTTAGAATATTACCTGAATGAAAAAAAGGAAAGTTCATTAAAAATGAACCTTTCACGCAATTATCACCAACCGGGATTAAATGATTTGTACTGGATTCCTGGAGGAAATCCTGATCTGAAGCCGGAGAATGGATATGAAGGTGATTTAAGTTATTCGCTTTCTGCAAAGCGCGAAAAAACAACTGTTTCGGCTCAGATTACTGGTTTTGCTTCATTAATTGATGATTGGATTGTATGGCAACCTGCTTCAAACGGAGCATACTATTGGGAAGCAAGTAATCTTCGGGAAGTGTTTGCCCGCGGTGCAGAGTTTCAGACATCATTTCAATCGGAGATAGCGAATGCCGTATTGATTAATCTGAAGGGCAATTATTCGTACACGGCCACTTCAAATGTTGATGCAGTTCCATCAGTCGACGGATCGAGAGGTAAGCAGTTGATTTACATACCAAAACACAAAGCGAATTTATTTGCAGAAGCTGATTTCAGGAATTATTACCTGAAGATCAACGCTCCGTTTATCGGGAAAAGATATACATCAAGTAATAATGTAGAATCCGACTACGAAAAGGTTCTGAATCCATATTGGTTAGTCAATTTGAGTTGTGGAAAACAGTTTAATTTAAATGTTTTTAAGGTAGATGCTTCATTCAATATTGAGAATCTGGCAAATACCGATTACATGGCTATTTTGTGGCGTCCGATGCCTGGGCGATACTATTCATTTACATTACATTTTAATTACCGGCAATGATGGAAAATCAGAAAAAAAGGAAAAAGGAAGAAGGAGATTCCGGCTTTTTTGGAAATCAAATAAATAGCATTCTTCAGGCTATTTTATGTTTGATTTTTCTTGGATTGTTGCTGTCGTCTTGTTCTAAAAGCCCTGTTGATACGGTCTTCTTTGATTTTTCCGGTAACCGGGGAGTATATATCGTCAATGAAGGCAATTTCATGTACGGTAATTCGTCGCTGTCATTTTATGATCCCGCAGCAAAACGGGTTTATAATCAAGTATTTCAGGCCCGGAATGGTGTACCTTTGGGCGATGTGGCTCAATCAATTTGCCTTTGGAATGGAATTGGTTTCCTTGTTGTAAATAACTCAGGTAAAATCTATGTAATGGACAGTCACACTGCTGAATTTAAAGGAAGTATTTCAGGATTGAGTTCACCAAGGTATGTTCATGTAATCAATTCGGAAAAGGCTTATGTTACTGATTTATATGCCCGAAAGATAACTGTTTTTAATCCTCAGACATTTCAGGTTAAAGGCAATATTCCGGTTGGTAATTCGCAATCGGACTTTAATCAACATTCGACCGAGCAGATGATACAATATAAAAGCAGGGTGTTTACCAACTGCTGGTCGAACGATAATAAAATTCTCGTAATTAACTCGGATACAGATCAATTAATAGATTCAATTGAAGTATTTAAGCAGCCAAATAGTCTGGTACTTGATAAGGATAATAAGGTTTGGGTATTGACTGACGGAGGTTTTGTGGGAAGTCCTTACGGTAATGAGCAACCTGGTTTGTTAAAAATTGATGCCGAAACCCATGAAATTGAACGGACGTTTCGGTTTCCAGCCGGCAATCATCCTTTTAGTTTATCTGTGAATCCAACGAAAGACACTATTTTCTTCCTGAACAAACATGTGTGGAAAATGGCGGTTACCGACAAACGACTACCGGAAAAGCCATTTATTACTTCGGAACATACCGATTACTATGGAGGATTTTATAGTCTTGGAATTGATCCGAAAAATTCCGAAGTCTATGTCGGTGATGCCATTGATCACAGGCAAAACGGAATTATTTACCGCTATTCTGCTTCCGGAAAGTTAATTGATCAATTTAATGTCGGGATTTCTCCCGGGGATTTTGGATTCAAATCTGAGTAAACTCAACCTTAAAAAATGGGAACTTCGCGCTTAAAGGTTTCGTCGAGCGAAATAAATGTTTCAGTACTTGCTATTCCGCTTATTTTCTGAATCTTATCGCTCAGAATGTCTTTTAAATGCTCGTTGTCTTTTGCATAAACCTTCACAAATATGGCATATTGCCCAGTTGTATAATGACATTCCACGATCTCAGGAATTTGTTTAAGATTCTCAGCAACAACAGAATATAGATTTCCTTTTTCAAGAAATACTCCGATATAAGTACAGGTTTTAAAGTCTATTTTCTTAGGGTCGATGTGATAACCTGAACCGACAATCACATTCATGTCAATCATGCGGTTAACCCGTTGATGTACTGCGGCTCGGGAAACACCAACCTCAGAAGCAACATCTTTAAATGGGATACGTGCATTTTTGGATATGATATCCAGAATTTTCATGTCAATATCGTCCAGCAGATTTCGTAAGGTCATGATCGTATTTTGAATGAATTAGATTACAATGATTCAAAATTAGCTAAAAAATGATGATTTTGATTATAAATAGAGCAAAATATTTCAATTTGTAAATAAAATTGAAAAGGGTGCCATTTTTGAATAGCACCCTTTCCTAAAAATATTTTAACCGGTTTATTTAATCGGAACCTGTCGTTTAAACTCCATTTCAAGTGAAATAAATGTTTCAGTACGGGCAATTCCTTCAATCTCCTGAAGATCTTCGTCAATAAGCTTTTTCAAATGCTTATTCGTCTTGGTTTGAACTTTAATGAAAATGGCATAAGAGCCTGTTGTATAATGACATTCAACAATTTCCGGAATATTGATTAAGGCCTCAACCACTTGCTGATGAAACTTTGCTTTTTCGAGGTGAATCCCCATATAGGCACAAGTGAAATAGCCCAATTTTTGAGGATTAACTATAAATTCACTTCCAGATACAACTCCCAGATTCAGTAAACGTTGAACCCGCTGATGAATAGCTGCTCCTGATACGCCACATTCGCGGGCAACTTCCAGAAATGGAATTCTCGCATTCTTAGTGATCAGTTTCAGG
>SESF01016468.1_pt1 | contig 10515 bp, 12 predicted proteins | sample 3171521 | NCBI WGS metagenome assembly SESF01 (sample SAMN10866945, study PRJNA518727) | freshwater metagenome | biome: subpolar coniferous forest; feature: holomictic lake; material: water; isolation source: holomictic Lake 227, 6 m and 8 m depth | place: Canada: near Kenora, Ontario | collected...
AAGTCCGACAGTAAAACTAGTAGGTGCCCTTTTTCATTTTTCCTGGGTTGTTTTCAGCCTCCGTAAGATCGTTAAACCATTCTTTGACACGCACCCACCCATGCCAGTCCGCATGGTTACAGGATAGGGTGTTCGTGGGTTCATAGGCTGCTTGGAATTTATTATTAGAAATCTGTCTCGCTTTGGGGCAAGGGCTTGCTCCAGAACCTTCCGCAGGGCCGGCCCTTTGATCAATCTCCAGAATCCTTCAAAGGCCTTATAAATCTCGCCCGTGTCATACCAAAGAGCTTTACCGCAGGGGGTAACGATCAATCGTATCATTCCCATACCTCCGGCTTGACATCCGGCTTGAAAACATTGACGATGCGGGAGGGAGGGGTTAAAATACGCTCACTTTTAAACCAGCACCCATTAAGGAGAATCTTGAAAATGGCTTACGTTATTACGGAGAAGTGTCACGGTGAACGCTATGGCCTCTGCGCTGGTGTTTGCCCCACTGAAGCGATCTTTCCAGGCACCTATCAAGGGAAAGATTTTATGGTGATTGATCCGGCAACCTGTATTTCTTGCGGAGCCTGTGCGGCCGAATGTCCGGTGGGTTCTATTGTAGAGTCCGAGGATATGGATCCTACCTGGGCCAAGATCAACACCGAGCTTGTCGAACAGTTCAAAGCCAATCCTAAGGTGACGCCCCGTTCGAAGGATGAAGCTCCCAAAAAAGCTGGGAATAAGCTGAAGTAATAATCAGACTTTTGGGTTTTTCGTGTTTGCCTCCCCTGAGACCTGGGGGAGGCAAATTTGTCTGTGAAGGTTCATGGTCGAAGATATCGATAAGGAACTCTTGATGTCATCCGCTTCCGGCTGCAAGGATCCCGCTCTTTTGGAACAGGCCCTGAAGCAATATGCCGCTGATCTTGCTGCCGCGAACTCCGCAGCGCAGGTTATGATGCGCGGTTTGTCCTTGGTCGGGATCGGCATCCGTCCCGTTCTGGACCACTTCATTTTTCGCACTGTCCATCTCAAGGAAAGAGCGCGGGAATTCGTGGGACTTGGCTACGAGAGAGATCTTACAGCTAAAGTTCTGGAGCATCGGGGTCACGGGGTGGAGGTTCTTCGCTGGGGATGCGCGCCGGCGATCTTAGTCGAGCATCCCCACGAAAAGGCAGGCTTAGAATGGGTGGACCATTTCGGCGACACGAAGCCTTATGTTATGGCGCTTCGGGTGGATGATCTTGAAGAAGCCGTTTTCCGTCTCGAAAAACAAGCCGTGCCTTTCCTAAGACCCCCCGCCGGAAAACACGGGGAAGCTCTTCGTGAGATCGCAGCGGCTCCCGATATGAAAGACGGTAAACCTGCCAATTATCTTGTCTTGATCGAACGGCACGCGGGCGACTCGCGCTTTTATTCTCCCGATTTCTGGCTTAAACTGTAACGTATTTGTCATTCCCCCCGAGGCTCTTAGCGGGGAAACCAGTGTTCTGGACCTGCCCACGGGCAGGTAGGATCATTCGGGGATGACATTCATATTTAGGGTCAAGCAACCATGATCATCGGACTGACGGGAAAGAACGGATCAGGAAAAGGGGAAGTCGCAAATTTTTTGAAGGATCGCGGCTTTCATTATTATTCCCTTTCTGATGCACTCAGGGACGAGGCCAAGAAACGGGGTCAGGAGATCACGCGCGATGTGTTGGTCGCTCTGGGCAATGAGCTGCGCGAAAAAGAAGGCCCGGGATGCCTTGCCGAGCGCATTTTCGCCAAGCTTGATCCTGAAAAACATTATGTGATCGATTCCATCCGCCATCCTTCGGAGATCCAGGCCTTCCGCCGGCGCAATGATTTTACATTGTTTCGTGTCCACGCTCCCGAGAGGCTTCGTTTTGAACGTCTCAAACAGCGCGGCCGTGAGAGCGATCCCCGGGTATGGGAAGATTTCCTGGCGCTCGAGGCCAAGGAAGCTAAAAGCGAAAGCAAAACCGACCAGCAACTTGATCAAGCGATCGCTTTGGCCGATCTTCAGATCGACAATAACGGCCCCTTGAAAGACATTCACGAAAAGGTGAAGCGGCACCTGTTGGAGCTTTCCCAGAAAGCACCGCGGCCGGGTTGGGATGAATATTTTATGAATATCGCGAAGGTCGTCGCGATGCGTTCCAATTGCATGAAGCGGCGTATCGCGGCGGTGATCGTGAAGGACAAGCGCATCATCTCCACCGGTTACAACGGGACGCCCCGCGGGATCAAGAATTGCAGTGACGGAGGTTGCCCGCGATGCAACGCGATCGAGGCTTCCGGTAAAGATCTCGGGGAATGCCTTTGTTCTCACGGAGAAGAGAACGCGATCGTCCAGGCTGCTTATCACGGCGTGAGCCTCAAGGGTGCGACGCTTTATACGACCTTCTCACCCTGCCTTATGTGCACCAAAATGATCATTAATGCCGGGATCGCCGAGGTTGTTTACCAGGGAAATTATCCATTCCTGGAGCTTTCACTTAAGCTTCTTGAACAGGCCGGCGTGACGGTTCGCAAGATCTCTTCCTCCTGACGGGAACTGCCATGACGTCTCCCGAGAAAAAGATCGTCCGCACAAGTTTCGGGCTCAAGGGCATTGTCCAGCATCAGCTCGATCAAAGCTATCACAGCCACCTCATCGAAAAGATCCGCGCTGAAGGTTTTTTTATGAAGTCGGGGCGCCTTGAGATCCATCTCGCGAAGGAGTTCGGTTTCTGCTACGGCGTGGAGCGCGCGGTGCAGTATGCCTATGAGACCCGCGCCCGGTTCCCCGACCGGCGTATTTTTCTTACCAATGAGATCATTCATAATCCGCGCGTGAATGCGGAATTGCAGGGGATGGGGGTCAAGATCCTCACGAGCGACGCTTCTCGTCCGGAGATCATGGAAAAAGATGTGGTTATCATGCCCGCCTTCGGCGTGACGGTCGAAGCGCTGAGAGAATTCCAGGAGAAAAATTGCGTGATCGTGGATACAACCTGCGGTTCGGTGATGAGCGTTTGGCGCCGCGTGGAGGCCTACAGCGGCGACGGGTTCACTTCCGTTATTCACGGGAAATATGATCACGAAGAGACGCGTGCGACCTGTTCGCGGGCGGCGAAGTATCTGGTAGTGAAGGACAAAACGCAAGCGGCGCGGGTGTGTGAACATATTTCGGGGACCGGGACCCGGGACTCGTTTCTTACCATGTTCAAGGACGCTTGCTCCGCGGGATTTGATCCGGATACGGATCTCGGGAAGATCGGTTTCGCGAATCAGACGACGATGCTTTCCCGCGAATCGACGGAGATCTCGGACCTTCTCCGGGCTGCGCTGCGGGGTCGCTACGGTGAGACGGAGCTTCAGAACCGTTTCCGTCATTTTGATACGATCTGCTCCGCAACGCAGGACCGTCAGGATGCGATCAGGGAACTTGGCGAGATACACATGGATGTCATTCTCGTGATCGGCGGCTACCGGTCGAGTAATACCGGGCATCTGGTCGAACTGGCTTCGGAATTTTGTCCCGCGTTCCATGTCGAGGACGCATCTTCCCTTATCTCGAGTGCGAAGATCCGCCACAAAAAAAACGGCGTTCAGGAGATCCTCGAGACTGCCGACTGGCTCTGGAAATCAGGAGCCGAGCCTATCCGGGTCGGGGTGACAGCCGGAGCTTCCACGCCCAATCGCTTGGTCGAGGAAGTGATTCAGCGGCTTATTGATCTTGCGGCGTGAGATGAAACCCAGGGCCTGATATGTCCTTAATGGAGCTTTTCAGGAAAAGGCGGAGCGTACGCAACTATTCGGACCGGCCGATCCCTCGCGAAGATATTCTTAAGTGTCTTGAAGCGGCGCGGTTGGCGCCCTCTGCCTGTAATTCCCAGCCCTGGCATTTCATTGTGATCGATGAGCCGGAACTCAGGAAGCGTGTGGCGGACCGGATCTTTTCAGGGCTTTACGCCATGAATCATTTCGCCAAAGAAGCGCCGGTGCTTGTGGCGGTCATTACGGAGAAAATGAAATTTCTCGCGGCGCTCGGAAGCCAGGTCCGGGATACGCGGTATTGTCTTGTGGATCTAGGGATCGCGACGGAGCATCTGGTCCTGCAGGCCGAAGCTCTCGGGATCGGGAGTTGTTGGATCGGATGGTTCGATGAGAAAGCGTTGAGGGGGATTTTGAAGGTTCCTCAGGACAAAAAGATCGATATTGTGATCTCTCTTGGTTATCCGGCGGAGGATAAGGCTATGTCGAAAGTCCGGAAATCTCTCAAAGAGATCACCTCGTTCAATAAGTATCCATAGTCAAACAACCTGATTTCTAAAAGGAGGAAACCATGAAAGCAAAAATGATCTACGGGGTTTTGTTCTTATTTCTTGCCGCTTTGGCGGGAGGGACGTTACTGCATGCCGAGGGCGATGATTCGTTGATCTCCGAAGAAGGATCGGGTCCTACGCTTAACGAAGGCACCGGTACCAGCGCGCCGGAGGTCGGATCTTCAGGCCCCGCTGGAGTTGTTGTCGAAGAGGATGATACCGGAGGATCCGACCCTTCAGCCTTTGAAGGCGATTCGGATTCTGCGTCGGGGGAAAGGGCGCCTGAGAACCTCCCCATGGACGACGCCCCGGGAGATGCCGGGATCGCCGTTCGGTAACTTTATGGGGACAGGCATTAAGTGACTGCCTGTCCTCTCCTGATTTTTTAAGCGCGGCCCGACACTTCTCCGGTTTCGGTGTTCACGCGCAGGATCGTTCCTATATCGGCGTAAAGAGGCGCCTGGACTTCCAGTCCGGTTTCGAGTTTTGCTTTCTTGGTGGAACGCCCCGAGATGGAAGCTCCTTTGAGGGAGGGGTCGGTTTCAGCGATGGCAAGTTCAACATAGACCGGGAATTCCAAAGAGACCACGGTTCCGTTAAGCTTGAGCGCCAGCATTTCCTGATTTTCCTTAAGGTAGAATTTCTGCGTGCCAAGTTTTTCCGCAGTGAAGACAAATTCCTCGTAAGACACGTTGTCCATAAAGTGATATTCGTTCCCGGAGAGATACTGGAAGACAGCCGGGACTTTTTCCACGTCGGGGATCTCGAATTTCTCACTCGTCTTGAAGGTTTTATCGAGCACCGCGGCGTTCAGGAGATTCCGCACCCGGGCCTTGACCATGGTGGAGGCTCCCCGGGCTGAGGGGGTCGCAAAGGTGACATCGAGGACGTAAAAGGGCTGGCCATCCACTTCGATATAAAGCTTTTTTTCAAGTTCGTTGGCAGAGATTTGCGACATATAGGTCCTTTCCGGATAGGAGAGCTCTAAGTTCGAATGAAGCGTGCGGCATTCTATACGATAAACCTCGCGGGAGAAAGTTCTTCTGCGCGGCCGTTGTTTTCCTGCTAAAATTCATGGAGAGGAGATTCCAAATCGCAATGATTCCGGTAAAGAAGTTCACGCAAATAATAGGGGCAATGCCATGCGCCGAATCGTGATCTCATTTTTAATTCTGACGCTTATGCTTGGCGGAATTCCGGTGGCGGGTTATGCGGCCGAGTGTATGAAGGACACATCGATCGATCGGACGGGAGACTGGCTTGCGACTCTCGGAAAGAAGGGGCTTGAGAAGGATCAGATCCTGTCTGCGCGCAAGGCGGAGCGGCTGGGAGCTTGTGTTCAAAAAACGGCGAAGGAGTTTGCCACGGCGGCGCGCCGAGCCGGTAATGACATGAAAAAGAAACTCGGTTTCTAAGTCTCAGATTTGTTTTGTACGGTCCCGATACCTAAATTAATCTCGGGATGTACCTCTCCCGCGTTCAGAAATCTTCCGGGCATTGCCCGGCGTTATTTATTCGGGCTTGGCATTGGGGTCAGAGCAGGGGCGGTAGATGCACTCGAGAGGTTTTGAATCGCGTGTTGAGGGATCGACCTTATGAATCGTGAGGCGGTCACTGGTGATCTCGTTTGGTGTCAGGAGCAGGGAACCCAGTTCAAATTCGGCGTAAGGATCCGAGATGGCGATGTAATTGAAGGTGTAGCGGATGTGCGCGGGGATCGGGATCTCGAAAATATGCCATTGCCTGTCTTGAGGTATATGGATAGCGATTTTTTCTCCCAGGAGCTGATCTGATTCATGTTTCAGCTCGACGTAAAAACAATTGCAGTTCTCGTCTGAGTCGTTGCGGACTTTGATGTAAACATAGCGGAATTTGGAAAGATTGGTGTAAGGAATATACCCGCCGCGCCATCCCAGGCCTCTTCCGAACCGGTAGGTCGCCCGTAACGGGTTTTGTTGGAACGACAGACTCCCGTGGCTTAAACGCCAATAGCGGATCAATTCCAATTCAGTGTTGTCCTGGAGCGCATTCCTGTAGGGCGGTTCGGGGACATCCGTGAACGGGAATTTCTTGTGCAGCGTGATGTCCTTAAGGCAGATCATCCCCCCGCGGCCATTCCGGCTCATCTCGCCGAGCAGGTAGCGCGGGTCATGGATCGCGACCGAGATATAGTTAAACGGTTTGATGTCTGACTCGGGGATCGGCGTGATCCTCTCTACAAGAGTTTTCCATTTTCCGTCCTCCGAGATCCGTCCCGGCTTGGCGGTATTGACGACTACGGTCGCCAGTGTAATGTCGTCGCTTTTGATCTCAAGTTCATAGGTTCCCGGGGGATCGAGAAGCGGGATGGTCAGGAGTACATAGCGCATGTCCGCGATGCGGACAGCCTTGTCTACGTAGGTGCCTCGGAAAGCCCACTGGTCAAAGTAGGCATAATAGGCCGGAATTTCAAATTCAAACTGGAAAGGGCGTCCAGGGGCCAGATCGTTCTCGAGTGTTTTTTGATCGACGGAGCGCACATTTTTTCCATGCAAATGACCCGGCTGAAGATGCCCGATCACATCATAGACCTCCCCGGCGTCAGGAGGTTTCTGGAAATGGACCTCCATCGGTTCTTCCGGAGGAGCAGGGAACGGCTTGGTGGGAAAAAAGATTGGCCGGTTATCGCGAGCCAGGAGCATTTGTTTATACTTTGCGTGCATGAGGTCGATCAGTTTGACGTTCATGGGGATCCCTGTTCCAGGGACGGTCCGTTCCGATAGATACTTATTGATCTCGTCCACAACGCCTCCGCTCGAAGCCAAGAGGGTCATACCCTTGGCATCGGCAGTAAAGATATCTGAAAAGCCGTCCCGCCCGACCGATTCATAGCCGCCGTACGGCGTAAGGAAATTTTTGAAGGCATAGAATTTGATCAGCCAGGATGCGCCCACGGAAGGGGAGATCAGCATCGCCATGGCTGTAGCGAAAAGAACGGCGACATCGGTCCGGTCCACTTTCTCATAAGCGATCGAAGCAATCCCCATTTGGCGGTAGATCCCTTTGGGGTCGTAAGCCGTACTGATGAATCCAGGCATGTGGTTCCTCCGGGCGTGGTCTGCCTGGGCGTAAAGATAATTCTGATAAAGAGGCGCCAGGGCCGATTGCATGAAGGGGAGAAAGGCCAGGGCCCAGTGCTCGTGGAACGAGGCCCGGAATCCTGCCAGCGTCGTGATCTTTTCATCTTGTTCGGTGATGTATTCGATCGTGGGGATCGCAAGATTGTCCCAGGTTTCTTCGGGGATCTGGCCGTGGAGCACGCCCCACAATACCGCGAGCGTTCCCTCAAACATGTCGTTCAGATAATAAGTTTTGTCTCCGGTCCATACGCGCGCTTCGGTGTCGTATTGAATGGTGCCGTGGAGCAGTTGAAGTTTTTCATCGTAAAATTTTTTGTAGCTTTGGCCGTGAAGGAATTTTTGCGCCATGCTCGCGATCTTGCGGAGCTCCGGATCGGAGGCATCCTCAAAGGCGGCAACGACGGCGGCCAGGGCCCAGGTCAGCTGACCGTTATCGAGGGAGGGCACTTTTGTGGAAGCCGGAGCGATGGTCCCATTAGGACGGATGTCGACCCAAGGCAGGAATCCGGAGTAATCCGGGTATTTTTCAGAATAGGCCAAGAGGGTTCTTATCGTTTGTCTCAGTTTGACGGTAGCTTCTGTGGAGGTCATCTTCACCTTGCGGAAATAGGGGTTTTTCTGGATGACTTTCATAAGGAACGGGATCATGAGGGATAGTTTAGACGCAGCCGTGTAATTCCCGACTTCGCTGAGCAGGTTTTCTTTCAGCCGTATTCTGATATGGTCATAGGGCATGCCCGTATTGGAGTCCATGCCGATCCCTGATTGAAAGTAGGCTGCTTCGGACGGAATCAACGTTCCTTCGAGAAAAAGACGCGCGGTATCTGAAAGCGGCTGGGTCAGACTGAGGGTGTAAAAATCCGGTTCCGACACAACGTAATAAGGCACCTTTTCAGCCAGGACCTCCCGGGGGCCGCGGATCATGTTGGGCGCCAACGGTTCCTGGGGAGTTAAGGAGCCTGGTTTGTAATAGAGGGGTTCCTGTTTTTTTTCAGCTTTTGTTTCGGGTGTTTCTTTTTTTGAGGGCTTTGGGATGGGGACTATCGGAGGAACGGCTGTTGTTTTGTCATCGGAGGGGGCGGACCACGCGGGGGGAGCATTCAGCAAGAGGCTCGCCGCGAGCCAGAGGCAAAACATTTTTCTCAGATACGTTAGGGCCATGTTGATCATTTTCCTCATCTCAAGAGGATCGAATTTTATCACGATGCAAAGCTCTATAGGAGAAAACAATTTTTCCAGGAAAGACCTTTTCATGGGGTAGAATCCACCCTTCGGGAACTTCTTTTGCGCGGAAGGTGTCTAAGCTTTTACGATCCGGAGAATATCTTATGCAGGAAATCGAACGGGGATTGATCGTCAGGGCGGGTGAAGGGGATGCGGTGGCATTCCGGGAGATCTACCGGCAGGCTGCCGGTTATGTCTATACCCTTGCTTACCGTGTCGTGAATACCAGGCATGACGCGGAGGAAGTGACGCAGGATGTGTTTTTGAAAGTTCACAGAAGTCTCAGCTCTTTTAAGTTCGAATCAGCTTTTAAAACATGGCTTTACCGGGTTGCGGTGAATACGGCGCTCAACCATGCAAAGAAAAGAAGCCGTGTGACGACGCGCGAAGTTGAGGAGGTATTTGAGGATCCGGCCACGGTGACGCAGCCCGATGCCGCGAAAGGCCTCATGGCCGAAGATACGGAAAAGAGGCTCATGGTTTTATTAGATCAGCTGAATCCGGATCAGAGAGCCTGCATCGTCTCAAGGGAGATCGAGGGCATGGATTATCAGGAGATCGCGAAAAGTTTAGGGATCAACATCAATACGGTCCGGTCGAGGCTCAAGAGAGCCAGGGAGACCTTGATGGCTCTTGGACAGGCCAAGTCGCCGTTGCTGAAAGCAGAACTTGGACAGAAGGAGGTGGCGGGTTATGAACTGTAAAAAAATGAAAGACTGGCTTTTGGTCGAATATCCGGACAGAGAACTTGGATCAGTCGAAAATGCCGTAGTTAGAGAACATTTGGCAGGATGCGCGGATTGCCGGGAATTTTACGGGGGTCTTCAGAGATCGGCGGTGGCTCCTTTCAAGGCGGCTGAAGAAATCCGACCTCCCGAAATCGTTTGGCGACGGATTCAGGAAAAAATCAAATCGGAACGGTTGCATTCCCGGGGCTGGTTCGCGGAACTTGTGGGAAGTTTTGCGTTGCGTCTTGAAAATCTCACAAGCTCCCTAAGGGATTTTCGGCTTCCCGTTCCAGTGCGTGCCGCTTTTGCGACGGCGCTTGTTTTAGGTGTCGTGGTGTTTGCCAGGTGGCCTTCCGGGGCGATAGATCCCGCATATGCTTACGTGGCAGAGCAGATGTCCTTTATGAAGGAACTGAGTTCCGGTAACACCGAGATCCTAAATGGAGATTTGAGGGAGTATGACGTCGCGCTTGAACAAATCAGCCGGTGATGAAACTTTTGAAGGGAACATGCGGTCTCATTAAACAAAAAAGGGAGGGAATCAAAATGGAACTCAAGCTCAAAAAGATCATAGCCGTATTGGCAGTGCTCGGATTCATGGCAACGGGGTCTGTGGTCTACGCCGAATCCGAGGGGGATTGTCCGGCGGGCGGGAAATGCCTGGGGCAAGGGGAAGATCAGGGGTTCTTTAAGGAGCTGAATCTGACAGCGGAGCAGAAAACAAAGCTCAAGGCTCAGCGCGAAAGCAAAGAAAGCAACAAGGCGCTCCGCGAGAAGCTCAAGACGAAAATGCAGACGCTTCATGAGACGATAGCAAAACCCGGGACGACCCGTGCGGATGTGAACGGACTTGTTGTCGAAGTGACAGCACTCAAAGGGCAGATGTTTGCCCAGAGGATCGATGGCATTTTCGCAATGAAAGAGGTTTTGACGCCCGCGCAGTTCGCGAAAATGCAGGACCATCGCAAAGAGAAAATGAAGGAAGGGAAAGGCCGCTGGAACCAACATCAACAGGGGGCTGACGGGGATCAGTCCGATTCAAAGAAAGTCTAAGCCGCTACTCTGTCTGACATCCGGTGTCCAAACCGACACCGGGTGTCCGACTTGAAATTCAGCATAAGGGTGCATGACCGTAGCTGC
>SESF01022769.1_pt1 | contig 10515 bp, 13 predicted proteins | sample 3171521 | NCBI WGS metagenome assembly SESF01 (sample SAMN10866945, study PRJNA518727) | freshwater metagenome | biome: subpolar coniferous forest; feature: holomictic lake; material: water; isolation source: holomictic Lake 227, 6 m and 8 m depth | place: Canada: near Kenora, Ontario | collected...
GCCCCGAGGCGGTCGCAACACACGGGATACGCTGCGCAACACCACCACGCAAAACAATGCGGCATCCCTGCCGCAATCCGGCGTGTGTACACACGTTCACCCCGCGGCCGAACTGCGGCCTACGTCGCTGCTATTCGCGGAATACCGCGGCATCGACTCCGGCCGCATCGGCCGCAATACGCCCAATCGCTTCGCGGGCACGATGTGTTACCGAGTACGCCAACACATCGCCCCCGCTGCGCTCACGCAAACCAAACGCCCAGTCGCTACGCGTCGCGGTCACGCCGCGGAGTACCGCGGCGTCACCGCGGCGCTACGCTACCGCCTCCACATCACGAGCAACTACCTCACGAGGAGACATCTCCACATGAGGAGCGCAATTTGTTTGAGGGACAAACAAAGACGCGTCGAAACGAACAAACCACGCCACCCGCGCACGCCTTATAACCCGCGATTCCAGCGAACCGCCCAAGCGCTTCGCGGGCACGATGTGTTACCGAGTACGCCAACACATCGCCCCCGCTGCGCTCACGCGAAACCCACGCCCAACCGCTACGCGTCGCGGTCACGCCGCCGAGTACCGCGGCGTCACCGCGGCGCTCCGCTCCCCACAACAACGCCCCAACAAACGACCGTCCTACACTAACGCCGACACTCCACCCGCGCCCCGGAAATCGGAATTGTCTCGCCATTTTGCCGACGGCCGCGAGCGACCGTCGGCAAAACGCCTCACCAATCCGCAGCTCCGTGGGCGATGTGGTGCATCCATGCACACGCCCACAGCTTGGGCGCGGCGTCCATGCCGCGCCAGCAGAAACAATCTGTCGGAATGTGTACATCCGTTCCCTATGGTCGGAAACGGCGTACGCCGGCCGTTGCGCGCGAGTACGCGGCCGGCCGCTCCCGCCATTTCCGACCCGCCCAACCACCCGTTTAATATGTGGCATCCCTGCCCCTCGCGCGTGGCGTCCTGCCACGGGATAAAACAACACGCGCCAACACCCACCACACCAGAATCGTCCACGTGGTGGCGTCATGTCCCGGCGGCGTACCGCCGGGACAATCCGCCACACCGCCGCCCGCCAGACACACCCCCCACCCCCCCACGCACCACCCACCACCCACACACCACACCCCACTTTTCCCAACCACCCACGACGCCCCAACCACCCACACCTAACACCGCCCACCGAAACCGACCCAACCACTAGACACTCCCCAACGCGTCGCCGTATCCGCCCACCCCGTCGCTCTCCCTTCTACCTCCCTACTACCTCCGTCCCGTAAGTCCCACTGCACTCACGCACCCACGACACCGTTGCACCCTCGCACCGTCGATGCCTTAAGATGCCTTACACCAAGACATCTTGCGCCCTGAATGCTACGCTGTGTAATGACTGGCATTGACAATGCCTGCCGCCCTAGGCTAACCTAGAGCCGCAAGGTTAGGGGCGACCTTCTCCAGCTTACTAGGTTGTAACTTGGAAGCATCCCCCCAACCCCCGTTGCACCATGGGAGGCACCCCTAATGCAAAACCCGGCCCCACCGCGCCGTATCTACGCCGTCTCTCGGCCAAACACCCGCGCCCCACCACCGCGCCCCACCAACCCGCGCCCAATCCTCGCGCCCCCACCCACAAACCCGAAAACCAAACCAATGACGACCCCCAATCAGCACCGCCTCGACCGCCTCGCCACCCAAATGACCGGCCGCAGCCGTTGGGCCCCCGCCGCCGAAACGACAAAACTCCTCTGGTCACCGAAACCGGGCGAGTACGCAGAAATACCCCACCAACCCGGCATCGGCAGCTTTTCCGCCGCTATCGCCGCAGAAGCCTACTTCCAAAGCGACGCACTCCTCGCAATCGCCCACGCCCTCGAACGGATCGCAACTACCCTCGAATGCCCCGCGCCAACACACACACCAACCAACCCACCCGGACAAACGACATGAGAAATATGAGTTTCTACCTCACAACCCGCGCCGTGCGCGCCCGTACCAAAACGCACACCGTCCGCAACGGCTGGACCCACGCGCAACCGGGCGACACCATCCGCGCCGTCGTAAAAGCGACGGGGCTACGCCGAATGCAAGCACTCGAAACCCTCGCCACCATCCGGATAACGAGCGTCGAACGCCGGCCCCTCCAGTCAATCACCACCGCCGAAGTCACCCGCGAAGGCTTCCCCAACTGGACAACCGAACAATTTATCGGCTGGCTTTCCCAACGCCTCAAATGCTCCCCCTCACTGGTCTTAACGTTCCTCGAATACGAATACATAGACTGACCCAACGAGACACAACACCATGGACCCAACACCAACCCCGATCACGATTCCTTCCGCCGCACGCCCCGCCGACGCCGATCTCCGAACGTCATACCGAATCGTCCGCACACCACAAATCGGAGAACTCACCGGAATGATAATCAGCCACGAGATTTACGGTTGTGAAACCCACTACCACCGCGGCCGCACACGCCCACACACCGAACCCATTTGCGAAGCGTGCGACGAAGGCCTCGGCAAACGCTGGCAAGGTTTCCTCGCGATACTGCTAACCAAGACGCGAGACCTCGCCCTATTCGAATTCACCGCCGCCGCAGCCGCCCCGTTGGTCGAATACTACGAACACAATCGCGGCCTCGAAGGCGCCGTCATCCGCGCCTACCGCACAACCGCCAAAGCAAACGCACGCGTCGTAATCCGCATCGAACGCGGAGACACCGACCTATTCCACTGCCCTCCACCCCCCGACGTCGCGACACTCCTCGCCAGAATATGGGGCGTCGACCGACTAATTCAGCACGAACAACACCGCGCCGAACTCGCCCGCCAAAACCGAGACGGCAACCCACAACCCGGAGGCCCCGACCGCCCATGACCGCCCAACAACCACGCAACCCGCCGACCCTATGGCTCGTAGCCACCATCACTTTCCGCCCCCTCCCGGGAATCCCAGACCCGCCACCGCCGGCCTACGCCGAGGAAACCCATAAACTCACCTGGAGACCAGAACAAGCGTGGCAATACGAACGCGCCGTCCCGTACTTCCACGTCTGGGCAGGCGTCAACACCATCGACGCGTACATCGGCGCCAACATCCACGCATGGGCCACCGACCCCCGCTACGACGGCATTTTCTACACCGTCTCCAACCCGTACCGCGTAACCAACTGGCAACCGTTCACCACCGAACCACACACCATCCTCGGAATGGCCGGCCAATCCGAACTGACCGCCCGTTTCTCCGAATTTGCCCCCCACCTCACCGCACCCGACGCCGTAACCAAATGCCGCGGCATTTTCGGCAACCTCGGCGCCCAAAATCTCGCCCGCACCGCCCACGGCCTCGACATACGCCGCCGCGTAATGCACCGCACCCGCCCAACCACCTACCAACACACGCTCAACTCACGCTACCAAAACGCGGTCCTCGCATGGACCACCTTCACCGCCCCGCAGCGCACCGCATGGGACACCGTTGCCGCCAACCTCCCCCGAAAAATCAGCGGCTTCAGCCTGTTCATTCACTACACCCAGGACCTACGCTACGAAGAAATTATTCAACTTGAACGAGTCTACGACGTCACACTCGCCATACCGCCCGACCCAACTTACGCCACCTAAACAACTTGACACCAATTAGCAAACTCCATACCATGAACAACCGTACAGGCACGCAACACCACCACAACCCTTTCTCAGGAGCCACCCAAAATGGCACGCGCTCTTTCCGGCCCGTACGGCACACCCGGCGTAATCGGGTCAATTGGACAAGTCACCCTCACGCAAGGGCGCAGGGGACAAACCATTCTCAAGTCGAAGCCCATGCCCACCAATCCCAACACCGACGCCCAGTACGGGAACCGCGGTATGTTCGGCTGGGTGGCAAAACAATGGCGCGACCTCGACGCCGAGGACCAACTCTCGTTCCACGCCGACGCCGTCCTCCAGCAAATCGCGGACTTTGCCCAGTACTCGAAGGCGAACGCCAACCGATGGCAAGCCGCGAAGTACCCCAGCAAGGACGCGACCGCCGCCGAAGCACACACCGCCACCGCAACTTGCGACATTACCGTCACCAAGGGCGTAGGCGGCCCCGATTCAATCGTCTTCGCGCTGAACGCCGCCGCAACCGATTGGGGCATGGCGATTTTCAGGAAGAACGGAAACAGCCCGTCCGGCCTGCGCTCCGAGCTCTGGGACATTCTCACCCTCACCACCGGCCAGCACAGCTACGTCATCGAGACCCTCGGCGAGGCCGGAGACCAGTGGGGGGCCATCGTTTTCTCCGACGACGGCAAGCACGCGAGCATCGTTATCGAGGCTCGCCCCGCCTGAGCCAACCACAAAACGAAATACCCTCGCGGCTGTGCCTGGCCGGAGCGGTAGATAGAAAGGGCAGAGCGGTGTTATGCCGCCCTGCCCTTTTCCATTTCTTGCGTCGCGCACGGCGGCTGAAATCCCCCGCCGCCACCCGCAACACCCAACACCCAACCACGTAGCGCACACCCCATTTCCCAGGAACCCAACACCATGCACGCCCCGCCCCGACTATGGCTCGACAAAATCACCTATGACGCAAACGGATTCAACCCCACCGTCATCACCACCACCCACGGCAGACACCTCGTCTACCGACGCACACACGGCACCTTTGCCCGCAAACTCGGCCCCAACGAAACCACGCTCCACGGCAAAGAATACGCCATAAACCCGCAACTCGAAGATTGCCGCACAATCCCCGGCGCACCGTTCCCGATGCTCTCAGGCACCCTCTACGCCGGACTTCCGCGCATGATTCTCCTCCTCCTCGCCGACCACGACGAAACAATCACGCCACTCTTTCACCCCCAGCCAATCGCACTCGCCCCCACGCGCCGCAAACCAAAGCCACGCCCCGAAAAGAACTGGCTGATATGGACACCCAACCCCCGCACCCTACGCGCGATCTACCAAGCCGCACCATTCACACTCGCCGAACCAGCCAACGCGCCACACACCTGGACAACCACCCACACCCAAAACTGGCAAACCCCCCCCTGGACACGCGACAAAGCAACACAACTCCGCGGATCAGCCGGCCCACTCACACTCCCAGACGGAAACCTCCTCATATTTTGGCACCTCAAGGACGCCAGCGCAGGCTATTGGACCGGCGCATCACTTCACACCGCCGACTGGCCCCACTGGCCATTCGCCGCAACCGACCGCCCACTCCTCACACCCGACGACGCGACCGCCATCTCCCCACACTGGCCGCCGAACCGTTGTATCTTCCCAATGTCCGCCGAACTCACCATCAACGACACAGTAAAACTATGGGCCGGAGACTCAGATCGCACGTGCATCTGCCTTTTCACCACACTCACCAACATCCTCAACCTAATGGCGCCAACCCAATGACGAACCGACAGCACCGCACGAAATTGCGGCCCGAACACACCGCCGAACTACAAATCGCCGCGCAGCTCCCCGGCCTCACGCGACAACTGCCCCTGCCGAACGGGACAATCGCCGACCTCGCCGGCCCCTACCTGATCGCGGAAATAGAACCCGACCGACGATGGCAGCACGGCCTCGCCCAACTCCTCGAATACTGGGACCAAGCATTCCGCTCCCCACGCCCCGTCCTCCTCCTGATCCGAGACGCAACATTCCGCCGCACATCCCAAATGCAACGCGTCGACCAAGTATGCCGCGCCCTCGCCGTCTCGCTGTGGACCTGGGACCCCGACACCGCCGCATTCCTCACCGGCGGACCAACCGCCCTACCCTCCACACCAGACTACGCCACGTTCTGCAACTGGAACGGCCGACCCTACACCGCCCCGGCCGACTCCCTACACGCCGCGCGATCGATGCGGGAACCCTACGTCACTTGGTACCGAATCTACCTCGAACGCATGCGCAACATGCAGCCCCTGCGAACCACTTGAAAGGACACAACCGATGCCCGACTATTACGCCCTCAGCAACCTCGGCCAAGCCGACATCATCGCCGCCCTATGCTACCGCGACTGCGGCAAAATCATGCGCAGCGCCCACTACACACACGAAATGTTCGGCACCATGTCACTCTGCAAACACGCCGCCTGCCGTTTCCAAGAAACCGTAACCGCACACGCCATCGACATCCGGCAACCCAACGGAGACCCGATATACTTACGCCAGCTCAAACCCCTACCACCCGACTACGACGAAAGGCCGCCCGATCATGGACACCTTCACACACAACCTCTCGGAACACGGCTTCCCCGCGGCCCTCGCCCTCTACCTGATCATTCAAGCAGCCGCAAGCCACCGAACATTACAGCGCCGAGTAACACGCCTCGAAAGCGAAAACGCCCGAATTCTCTACGACCTCGCGGCCGAAAACCAAGTCGCTCTTGAGCAAACAACCCAAATCCTGCACAGGGTCGCCAAGACCCTAGCCGCAGTCGCCGCAAACTGTCCGTGCCTAAAACGCTCCCCAATAGCTGACGACGGCACCCTAATCGAAACACCCGAAACCACGCCCGGAGGCATCGCCCAATGGCAAAACGCGCAATCATCATCACCGGCCCCCAGTCCCACGGAAACCGATTCCTAACCGACCTGATCGCAAGCACCGGAATACCCGGCAGCGGCACACACCAACAACCATGGGACCGCCCGGACGGCACCCTCGCCCTAACCGACGCCCCGCCCTTCATCTGCCTTTTCCGCTCCATGCCGCACGCCGGAGAATGGGAAGCCCTCGCCGCAGCCCTCCGGGCATGCAAGAACGCCGGATACGCGCCGACCGTCCTACGCGTCGTACGCCCACAAGACGCAGCCGAGCGCGCACAAGTCACGGCCGGACACGCAACGAGCCCGCTCGCCGCACGCCACGCCATCGCCCGCGCCTGGCTGTCCATCGACGCCGCAATCCACTACCACGACGCAGAACACTTGACCATCGACCCCGCCGAAACCAACAACCCCGCCTATCGCCAGTGGCTTGCACACGCCGCCCGCCTCCCCAACATCCCCGCCCCCGCCTACCGCGACGAAAACCGCAAGCACCGCGAAAACCTCGACACCCGCTACACCTTCTCCTTTGACTGGACAACTTCCCACGCCCCACACTGGCGACGATGGCTTTCCCCACTGATCACCACGCCCTTTCTCAATGTCCTCACGATCGGCGCCGCCGAGGGCCGGTCCGAACTCTGGCTGCTCGCCAACATCCTGCAAAACCCCGGCGCACGCCTCACCACAGTTGAGCCCGGCTACTGCCCCGAGTGGCATGCCCGCCTGACCGCCAACTGGGAAACACACCCCGACCGCACGAAATGGGACATCATCGAAACCCCATCCCACCTCGCCCTCGCCCGATTCCTGCGCAACGGCACCAAGTTCCACGCCGCACGAATTGACGCGGACCACGAAGAACACGCCGCATACGCGGACATCCTCAACACATGGCAAACCCTACACCCCGGCGGCCTCCTCATCGTCGACGACTACAACCACAGAAGCCACGAAGTGAACGGCGGAGTAGGCGAGGCCCTACGCTACGCCCTTCCCGCTCTCGGCCCGCTAGCCGCCTTCGAGGCGATCACAAACGGCGGAAAAGGTGAGGCCTTTCTCCAGAAACCCGCCGAACTTTCAATTTAGCAATCGACGCCGTTCAACACCCGACCCGGCGCCGGCCCACCACCAGCGCCACGCGCGCGACCCGACCACCAAACCCGCCGCCGCGCCACACACCCAACACCCAACACGTTAGCGCACCACCCAACCTTCCCCATAGAAACCCAAGGCCCATGTCATACCCCGGCGGGAAAGCTCAACCCGGCGTCTATCAACGACTGATTAACCAAATCCCACCCCATCACACGTTCATCTCCGCGTTCCTCGGGCACTGCGCCGTCACGCGATACAAACGCCCCGCAACCCGAACAATCGGCCTCGACCTCGCAACCGACGCCCTCGACCACTGGCGAGACAACCCGATACCCGGACTCGAACTACTCCACACGAACGCGCTCACCTACCTGCCAACACACTTTCAGCTCCACGACTACCCACCACGCACCAACTGGCCCCCCGACCTCCTAAACACCGTCGTCTATCTCGACCCGCCCTACCCCCCGGAAACACGATCAAACCGAAAAATCTACGCCAACGAAATGTCCCTTTCCAACCACGTCACACTTCTCCAAATTTGCTTACGCCTACCATGTCCAGTCATCATCACGAGCTATTGGACACCCACTTACGCTGAATTCCTGACCAAATGGCGATCATTCACTTACGCGGCCATGACGCGCGGCGGTTGCACCCGCACCGAAACCGTCTGGACAAATTACCCAGAACCGGCCGCCCTACACGATTACCGCCACATCGGCACCGACAAGCGCGATCGCGAGCGAATCCGCCGCCGCGCCGCCAACTGGGCGCGCATACTCGCCACCCTGCCACACCACGAACGCGCCCACGTGCTCGAAACCCTCACCCACGACCCCGAACAACGCACCCATTAACCCTTTTCCGCCACCACCCCAACCAACCGGGACAATCGCACCATGCTACACATCGTTTCATTCTCCACCGGCGCCGCATCAGCCGTTTGCCTGTTTCGCGTAATCGACCGATACGGCCTGCAAAACACCCGCGCAGTATTCGCCGACGTCCGGAACGAAGACCCCGACAACTACCGTTTCTTCGATGACTGCCAACGCGTTGCGGGCCTCACAATCGACCGCCTCACCGACGGACGAACAATCTGGGACGTATTTCTCCAGCACGCCACGCTGACAACACCCGGCCGCGGCTGCCGCGCGACCTGGGCATTAAAACAAGAACCACTCGAAAAATACCGCGCCGCCCTAAACGCACTCGGCCCAACAACCCTACACATCGGATTCACCCTCGACGAAGACGATAGAATCAGCCGACTCCGAGACAAACTGAAAAACCAACCGCTCGACTTTCCCTGCACTTGGCCACAACCACTCTGGCGTTGCGACCTCATGGACTTCCTGCACGAGCGCGGCATAACCCCACCCCGACTCTACGCCTCCGGTTACACCCACGCCAATTGCGGCGGCGCTTGCATCCTCGCCGGTATCCGCCAGTGGTCCGGCGTCCTCCAAGACAACCCGACACTCTACGCTACCAACGAGGAGCGAGAACAAGCATTCCTCGCGCTACTCGCCAGCCGAAAGCGCGAACCCCATACCATCCTGCGCACCAGGAACGGCAACGCGTCAATTAACTATTCGCTCAAACAACTCCGCGAAGACATCGAAAGCGGCCGCCGCCCGCCCGACGACTCATGGCGCGAAACCTCCTGCCGATGTACCCTCGGCTTCTGAACACCACCACCGCGCACAAACGCCCACCCCAATGACAAACCACCCACCCACCAAAACACCACCCGCAATCCTTAGCCTATTCCCAGGCGTCGACCTACTCGGCCTCGCCTTTGAGCGCCTCGGCTATTCCGTGCTGCGCGGCCCCGATCTCTTATGGGGCCGCACAATTGCCGACTTCACACCGCCACAATTCCCATGGTTCGGCGTCATCGCCGGCCCACCGTGCCAAGACTTCTCAGCGGCGCGACGACGCCCCGCGACACGTTACGGATATGAGATGCTCCAGCACACTCGCCGCTGCATCTTGGCCGCCCAACCGGAATGGTGGCTTATCGAGAACGTCCCCGCCGTCCCGGACTTCCATGTCGACGGCTACACATGGCAACGACTCCGACTAGACCAAGCATGCTTCTCCGATGTCGCCCGACGTCGACACTTCCAATACGGCGCGCGAGAACCGCATACACTCGTCGTCCCACACGGCCCACGCCACCCACACCCAAAACCCACCGTCCTCGGCCACGACTCCCGACCGTACGCCGAAATAGCCGCACTCCAAGGATTACCCCCCGCCTTCACCCTCCCGAGCTTCACGCGCCAAGGCGCCAAACAAGCCGTCGGAAACGGCGTACCCCTCGCACTCGGCAGCGCGATGGCACGCGCCATACTCACCGCCCACAACCAACCGACAGCGCCACACCACACCACCACCACACCCACCACAACCGCCAAAACAACCTGCAAAAACTGCCACGGCACACTTCGCGGCCAACAACTCTACTGTTCCAATTCGTGCCGCCAAAACGCCTTCCGAAAACGCCACCAACGCACCCTGCAACCCCTCGATGAGTAACACCCCACGCAGCCGGCTGATAACACGGCCGCCACCAGCTGAATAACACCCACCACACCAGGCGTATAACAAACACCACCGCTGCGAAGTAACACCCCCACAACCAACCACCCACCCACCACACCACCAACCACCCCACGCACCCCGCGGCCATCGAGATTACGCGAGCCGCTTTCGGGCGCCGCGATCTTTGCCACCTCCCGACGGAATCGCGGCGCCCGAAACCGTCTCGCGTAATCTCGACCCGCCATCCCGGCGGGACCAACCGACACCACCACCCCCAACGTATCCCGAGTGTTGCGACCGCCTCGGGGC
>SESF01026596.1_pt1 | contig 10514 bp, 7 predicted proteins | sample 3171521 | NCBI WGS metagenome assembly SESF01 (sample SAMN10866945, study PRJNA518727) | freshwater metagenome | biome: subpolar coniferous forest; feature: holomictic lake; material: water; isolation source: holomictic Lake 227, 6 m and 8 m depth | place: Canada: near Kenora, Ontario | collected...
ATCGAACTGCGATTTGCTGATGACATCAGCTTTCTGGTCGATATTGAAAAGAATACTTTTGGAAGGAATGGTGACCGCTCTCTTGAGATCGGCTCTAAAAATCTCGTCATCAATATTTTTAGAGAGAAAGAGATCGAGTGTTCGCACGCCATCTATCTCCCGATTTTCAAGAAGCATGGCAACTATCTTCAGCAAATGCGATTTGCCTGAGCCAAAGAAGCCGGAGATCCAAACTCCATTGGCCCCTTCATAATTGATGTAGGCATCAAGAAATAACTTCAGACGTTTTTCAACCTCGTTAGTCAGGACATACTCTTCGATTTCAAGCCGGAGGCTTGCTTCATCATCCGCTTTGATGACCCCTTCAATCGGGCGATCAACCGGCTTTTTGAAAATGCTCTTAAGAATCATCCTGTTATTTTCGTTTATGCTTCGCAATGAGAGAGGTCAAAAGCCCGGTAGTACTTATCGTCATGTAACTTTCCAAAAAGATCGAGGGAAGCGCCTGATTCCTGGCAATGTTCATAGGTGCCCGGAAAAAAAATGACGGTTGGCTTCTCTTTTGCCGTGCTCTGCAGATTATTCAAAACGTTGTGCGATCGGATATAGGGGAACACCGCTCCAACACCTGAAAGAAAGAGGACATCAAAATCACTCGCCGCAAGTTTTATGGCTATGGCAGGTACCAAGTGTGCTTCAGGATCCAACACCCCCTGAAGCAACTCTTTTAGCTCTTCCTTGGAGACGGATTGCTCCATATCGAGGAGTTGCTCCCAGATTCCCCGCTCTTTGAGCACCTCGATGGAGAGGTCATACAGGTTAATATCCAACACCTTGACACCTGCCTGTTCAAGCCGGTTGACAAGCTGCCGTTGAAGGCGCTCCATATCGACCGCCTCTTCAGGGGGGTATGCACAGAGATAAAAGGGGATCTCACCGTTCAGCGCTTTTTTTTCCAAAAAACGACGACTTGAAATGACATTAAATAAATGCTGTAATCGCTCATTCATTGGCTTTTTCCCATTATCAGTACTCATTGAGCACTCCACTTGAGATCGGATTCAAAGACCGGGAAGAGAAAAACATCCTTGCGCCGCTGGCGAGGTATAGCTGCCAGAAACTGTTGACTCAACATTGAAGCGTTGATGGTGTTCCTGACTGTCAGAAGTTCGGCTTCCCGCAATATTTTGAACAAGACCTGACGCAACTTGTTTCTGGTCGTTGACGTGATCTCTTCAAGTTCAGGATGCCACTCCGATTTTTTATTGAAAAAAAAATCAAACTCTTCGTAATGAAAATCATGCTTCAGGCCGATATATCGCTCACGAAGAACCTCTTCAGCAAATTCGGCAATAAACCGGTAATGACGACATACAGCAAGCCAAAGCAGGTATTTCTGTTCCTGGGTGCTTCCGGAAATCAGCAAATCAAGCTCCCCCCGCTCAAGAGTTTTCAACCTTGAGATAATTTCACGGCATTGACGCTTTGAGGTACTCACTGTTCTTGACTGCAAGAGGTTTTCAGAAAGAACTTTATCCCGAACTTTATTCCAGTCGTTCAGCTCAACAAACAACACAGCCAAGGCTACCGATTCACGATAAAAAAGAGCGCCTGTTGTGAAAGCCATACTGTACCTCTCTTTCTTCATCACTGACGTTGACTTATTTTATTCTGTTCGGCAGCACCACAGGCTTTTATCCATTTATCTACCCCGTCCTTGCTGATACCAAAGTAACTGCAAATTTCATTGACAGATAACTAACGTTCTTCGTTAACGATACAATGCAAATCAACTTAAATATACAAATCTCTTGCGTAGGTATAAGCTGTTTCGCCTGATATTAACCTCCATGACCTCATTGCTTGTCGCTCTGTTCGAAAGAGAAAAAGATACAACGGAGCTGGCGAGGCAAAGGTACCCTAAAGTGTTGGTGACGCAGTTTTCTATTTGCGCCATTGTTGAAAATGTTTTAACTTGCCCGAAAATCGGTTTCAGTTACCGATAACTGTTTTTTTCAGCATTCGTTCTCATAACCAATAAACCATACAACCATGTCAAACGGAACAGGCAATGACGTCACAGGCGCCGTCACCAACCTTTTGGAGACACTGGGAAAGGTTGCGCAGCAGCAGCTTGATGTATTGACTCTTGGAATCAAGAGCGCAGCGAGTCTTATTGAGCCTCTTGGAAAAACTGCGATAGACCTTGTTGGCAACTTAGTAAACGCACTGAACCAGGTGTTACAAAGCGTTTCTGCGGCTCTTGCACCCAAAAAGTAAGAACTTTTTTTACGCAAAAGGCACCTTGTACCTTCAGTATGAGGTGCCTTTTTTGTTTACCGCAATAAATAATCTCGAAGTTGCCCTATGGCCATCCAAAAAAATATCGCGGCTCTCTTCGACACCTGTTGCAGCAAGCCGCTTTCCATTACAAAAATTCAGGGAGATGCTTCAAGCCGTCAATATTTCAGGGTTACAGGAGCGAATGGCTCTGCCGTTGCCTGCTATGATCAGGCATTAAACACATCATCCTGCGAAACCTATCCCTTTCTTGTTGTGCACGCACTCTTGTCGCGGCACGCCCTTCCGGTTCCGGCAATTATGGCCATTGATGCCGAAAAAAACCTTCTGCTTCTTGAAGATTGCGGCGACATGCTTTTGCAGAACATGTTCAATTCATCAAGAGATCAAACTCTTCCTCAGCGATACCGGGAGATCATCGACATTCTTGTCCAACTGCAGGCAATAAGGGGGCACAATAACCAGATACCCTTCTGCATCAGTTTTGATAAGGAAAAACTGATGTTCGAATTTGATTTTTTTATCAAGTATGGCCTGCTCGACTACTTTGCACCAGCTTTCGACCAGGAGTTAATCGGGAAATTGCGATATGAGTTTGAATCCATTGCAGAGCTCCTTGTCAAACCAGAGCACTTTGTATTGAACCACCGCGATTTTCACAGCCGCAATATCCTTATTCACCAAAACAAACCGGTCATTATTGACTTTCAGGATGCCCGCATGGGTCTGCCTCAATATGACGCGGTCTCCCTGATAAAAGATTCCTATGTCCAGCTTGACCCGTCATTGGCTGATGAACTGAAAGCGTATCACTATCAGGCACTCGTGATGAACGAATTGACCACGATGAGCTTCGATGAATACCTCTTCTATTTTGATATCATGGCCTTTCAACGAAATATCAAGGCAACGGGTACCTTTTGCTACCAAACCAGAATTGCCAAAAACAGCAACTTCGAGCACTCGATTGCGCCGACATTGGCCTATCTACCCGATTATATTAAAGCAAGAGATGAGCTAAAAAAAGCGGGCAAGCTCCTGCAACCCCTTCTCGAAGGGGTCGGACGATGAAAGCGTTTGTTCTGGCCGCAGGTCTCGGTACCCGTCTGGCTCCCTTGACCGATCATACACCCAAACCGCTGATCCCTGTGCTCAATATTCCCAGCCTCTACTACACCTTTTTTCTCTTGAAACAGGCGGGAATAACAGAGATTATCTGCAACATCCATCATCACGGCGATGCTATCCGGCGAGCGATTGAATCAAGCGAACTTTCCGGACTGACCATCACTTTTTCAGAGGAGTCCGTTATTCTCGGCACAGGGGGTGGTTTGAAAAAATGTGAGCACCTCCTCGATGATGACAACTTTATTCTGGTCAACAGCGATATTATTACCGATATTGACTTCACGGAACTCATGCAGCAGCACAAAAGTTCCGGACGCGGGGGTACGCTGACCCTCTTTGAAACACCTGATGCGGTCTCGATTGGGTATGTTGGTGTTGAGGGTGGGTTGGTAAAAGATTTCAGAAACCTGCGCCATACAGGCCTTTACTCCTCATTCATCTATACCGGTGCTGCTGTTCTGAGTCCGGAAATCTTCCATTTTATGAAAGCTGAATTTTCGGGAATTGTTGACACGGGCTTTGCAGGACTCATTGATAACTGCGGTTTAAGCTATTACCACCATAGAGGGCTCTGGATGGATATTGGAACCATGCACAACTACTGGAAGGCAAATATTGAGCCAAACTCCGGTGTGCGAGATCTTTTTGAACCAATGCGTCGCGCAATCGGCCACTCTCCGCACTCGATCTCTCCAGATGCTCTCATCAGCCCCGATGCCACGATCTCAAATTCCGTCATCGGGGCGAGATGCACCATCGGGGCGGAAAGTACCATCACAAACTCCGTACTCCTTCCGGGAGTCGCAATCAAACCTGGAAGTACCATCGTCAATGCCATTATTGACCCCTACACTATCACCGTCATGGAAAAAACGAAACAAAACGGGAAAGAGAGATGATCGCAACAGGACTCGACATCCTGCTCAAAAAGAGTGAGCATTTTCAAAACAGGAAGATCGGACTGATTGTCAATCAAACCTCCGTAACCCCTGAGATGAAGTACTCATGGAACGCACTGCAAGAGAGGGGTATTCAGGTCAAAATGATTTTTTCTCCCGAACACGGCCTCTTTGCAACCGAGCAGGATCAGATTGCCGTGAACTACCAGCCGGAGTTGGGCTGTGAAATGGTCAGCCTCTACGGCGACTCAGCGGAGTCACTTCTTCCCGACAAGGCACTGCTCGACAATATAGACCTTATCGTCTTCGATATTCAGGATGTCGGCTCCCGCTATTACACCTATATTAATACGCTTGCGCTCTTCATGGAAGCCGTCAATGGCATGGATATCGAAATCCTGGTGCTCGACCGCCCGAATCCGCTGGGAGGCGCAATCGTTGAGGGGCCACTGCTCGACCTGGCATTCCGCTCATTTGTGGGCATTTTTCCAATACCAGTACGGCATGGCTTGACTGCCGGGGAGCTGGCCCTTTTCTACCGGGATATAAAAAAACTTGACATCAATCTCAGCGTCATCAAGATGGAGGGATGGAAACGCTCCATGCTTTTCCCTGAAACCGCCCTCCCCTGGATTCCTCCCTCCCCGAACATGCCCACCTTTGCGACGGCCGAGGTTTATCCTGGTATGTGCCTGTTTGAAGGAATCAACGCTTCTGAAGGAAGAGGGACAACAACCCCCTTCCAGCTCTCCGGCGCTCCCTTCATAAAGCCTGACGACCTTGCCCGCCGCTGCCGAACATACGGCCTCGAAGGGGTTCTCTTTCGCCCGGTATGGTTCAAGCCGACATTTCACAAATTCTGCGGCTCTGTTATTGGTGGTATCTGGCTTCAGGTAACCGACCACTCCCGCTTTCGCTCCTTCGCCACCGGAGTCGCCATGACGGCTGCGCTCCATGAACTCTACCCAGAAGAGCTGCAATTTTTAAACGGGGTGTACGAATTCAACGATCGCATACCGGCCTTCGATCTTCTTGCCGGCAATTCCACCATCCGCAACTCTATCCTGAAGGGGAGCGACACCTCCCTCCTCCTCAGTTCATGGAAAGAGGACGAAGCTGAATTTTTGAGAGTCAAGGCCGATTATCACCTCTACGAATAACCGTGTTCAGCGATCAGGCAAACACAACGAACCAAAGGATATTATACGCTCATGCAGACTATCGATCTTGCCATTATCATTCTCTTTCTTGCCGGCAATACCCTGTTCGGCCTCTGGCATGGCAAAAGCAATAAAAGTACCCGCGACTATTTTGTGGGTGGTCATACCCTGCCATGGATAGTCTCGATGCTCTCCATTGTCGCCTCAGAAACCTCGGTACTCACCTTCGTCAGCGTTCCCGGTCTTGCCTTCCGGGGCGACTGGAGCTTCCTGCAGCTTGCCATGGGCTATATCATTGGCAGAATCCTTGTCAGTTTTATTCTCCTGCCAATGTATTTCAAGCATGGCGTCAGCTCTATCTATGAAATCATCGGTATCCGTTTTGGCCCCGGCATGCAAAAACTTGCTGCAGTGATTTTCCTGGTTACCCGAACCCTTGGTGATGCCATCCGGTTTCTTGCTGCTGGCGTCGTCGTGCAGGTGGTCACAGGCTGGTCACTGCCCCAGTCAGTCTTGATCATCGGTGTTGTCACCCTGGTCTACACCCTTTCGGGTGGCATCAAAGCAGTTGTCTGGCTTGAAAGCTTCCAGTTCGCCCTCTACCTTATCGGGGGTATTCTCTCCATCCTCTTTTTGATTCAGAGTATCAACATCACTCTCCCCGAAATCTTAGCCTCGCTTGCCGACTCAAGCAAACTCAAGGTCATCAACTTTGATCCTCATATTTTAACCAACCCCTTCTCCTTTTTCAGCGCATTTATCGGAGGCATCCTGCTTTCGCTTTCATCGCACGGGGTCGACCACATGATGGTACAACGCGTTCTCGGCTGCAAAAATCTGAAATCAGCCAAAAAAGCGATGATAGGAAGCGGTATTTTTGTTTTTTTCCAGTTTTCGGTTTTTCTGCTCGTTGGTTCCCTGCTCTCCATATTCATGCAGGGCGCCCCTATGGAAAAAGATCGTGAATTTGCCTTTTTTATTGTTCACTACCTTCCAACCGGATTGAAAGGATTCTTGATAGCAGGTGTGCTTTCAGCCGCCATGTCCACACACAGCTCAGCAATCAACGCTCTGGCATCATCAACAGTGAACGATATCCTTGGCGGAAAAAGCTCTCTTGGCCGCTCACGGCTGGTCAGTCTTCTCTGGGCAATCCTGCTTATCATCATCGCACTCCTCTTTGATGCGGGAGACAAGGCCATTATCATGGTCGGACTTGAAATTGCATCCTTCACCTACGGTGGCCTGCTGGGACTCTTTCTCCTCTCAAAAAGCAAAAGGGCTTTTCATCCTGCAAGTCTCGGCGTCGGACTTGTTGCAAGCATGGCCATTGTTTTTTTGCTTAAATTTTGGGGACTCGCCTGGACATGGTATATCCTCGTATCTGTCATTGTCAACATCATCTTTGTTTTTATCTTTGAAACTCTCATAAGGGCTTTTGTTGTTGCAAATCAACAAGCCAGAGAGAACAAAGAAGTTTCGCCAATTTCAGGAACTTTTTTTACAAAATTTCTGCCCGGCGAATCATCTTTCGAAATAAAAGTTCCGGGAAGTCTGAACCGCTAACACCGTAACACCGCCATGCAAAGAGAAAACGCTGAATCAGAGATCCAACGGGAGCATCTGCGAGCAGAAAATGCCGCCCTCAAAAAAAAGCTCCATGCGCTTGAAGAGAGTGCCGCCGCTCTTGAAGCACAAAACCGGACGCTCGGCATGGTTGTGGAGGGCACAAAAGCTGGATACTGGGACTGGCATATCAAGAGTGGAGAGCTGACCATCAATGCTGAATGGGCCTCTTTGATCGGCTATAGCCTCGATGAGCTTCAACCGATCACAATCAACACCTGGATAAACCTCTGCCATCCGGATGATCTGCCACTTTCCGGGCAACTGCTTGAAGAGCATTTTTCCGGAAAAAGCCCTTTTTACGAAATGGAGCTCCGGATGCGCCACAAACTGGGCCACTGGATCTGGCTGCTCGATCGGGGAAAGGTCTTCGAGCGCGACACTGAGGGCAATGCGCTTCGGATGGTAGGCTCCCATCAGGATATCTCCATCAGAAAAAATGCAGAAGAGTCGCTCACCCAAAGCCGGAACTTCGAGCGTCTCGTCACAGCACTCTCAAATCAGTTCATCACCCTTCCCTTCGACCATATTGATGAAATGATCTCTGACACGCTTCAGCTTATCGGTGAATTTGTGACGGCTGACCGGAGCTACATCTTCCTGTTTCGTGACGATCTTCGCCTCATGGACAATACCCATGAATGGTGTGCCAAAGACATTGAACCGGCAATCAACGAACTGAAAAATATTGAAACGAGCAACTTTCCCTGGTGGATGGAGCAGATCCGAAACAACCAGATCATTCATCTGCCCCGAGTCGCCGATATGGAGAAAGAAGCTTCAGCCGAAAAAGAGATCCTTGAGTCGCAGGATATTAAATCACTCCTTGTTATTCCACTTGTTGCCGGATCACTCCCCTTCGGCTATATCGGTTTTGATGCCGTAACACAAGAAAAAGAGTGGAATACTGAAACCATTTCCATCCTGAAGCTTGCAGGAGGCATCATTGCCAATGCACTGCAACGCAAGACTGTTGAGCACTTTATACAGGCAGAACTTGATCTTGCCATCAAGCTCAACCTCTCATCCTCTGTTAATGAAACCCTGCAAACCTGCCTTCATGCCGCAATTCTTGCTTCCGGTCTGGATTGCGGCGGAATTTATCTGGTCAACCGCCACGATGAAACAATCACTCTTACCATTCATGAGGGTTTGCCACAATCATTCATCGATCATTCGGAATCATACGGCTTCGACTCCGAAAATGCCCGACTGATTTTGAAGGGAAAACCCATCTACCACAAGGCTGACAAGCTTGAGCTAAAAAACAGCCAAATACTCAAAACAGAACAACTGAGGGCGATTGCCATTCTCCCGATAACCTATCGCGGAGAGGTTATTGCCTGCCTCAATGTTGCTTCGCACACACTGAACCAGGTGCCGGAGTTTTCACGAAAAGGGCTCGAAACCATTACCTCGCATATCGGCTCGGCCATCATGCAGGCTCGTCAGGAAGAGGCAATTGCTGAAGCAAAAAGTAACCTTGAATCACTCTTCGACACCATTGACGATTTACTCTTCATTGTCAACATGGAAGGCAATGTCATTCACGCAAACGCCGCTGTCGGAAAAAAACTGGGCTACCCTGCAGAAACAATACTCAATAAACATGTCCTTGAGTTTCACCCCGAAGAGCAATGGGATGAGGCAAAAGCAAATATTGAAGCGATGCTTGCCGGAACCAAAAGTTCCTGTCTTGTCCCGTTAAAAAACAGTTCCGGAGAACTCATACCTGTCGAAACAAAAATTACAACGGGGATATGGAACAACAAGCCTGTGCTGTTCGGAATCAGCCGTGATTTTTCGGAGCGGATACTTTCGGAAAAAAACTTGCGGGAGAGTGAAAAACGGTTCCGGGAGTTGACCGAAATGCTGCCTCTCACCCTCTTTGAGACTGATGCAAAAGGCGCTGTAACCTATTCCAACGCAAAAAGCTTCGACGTTTTCGGCTACACCCCCGATATCACTGGAAAAAAAGTCTACGCCATTAATTTCTGTATTCCCGAAGAGGCCGAAAGAGCACAGCTCCATTTTGAGGCCATAAAAAAGGGAGCGAATGTTACAAGGGAATACACGGCCCTCAGAAAAGATGGAAGCACCTTCCCAGTTCAGGTCTACAGTTTACCGATCATCAAGGATGGTCTGGTCGAGGGAATTCGCGGTCTCGTTGTCGATCTTACCGAACTGAAAACAGCGGAAGAGGCCCTGAGAAGCAGTGAAGTACAAAAAAGGATCATTGATGAGTTCAAAGCCCTGATCGACAACATTCCTGGAGCGGTTTATCAAACCGATGAAAAGGGAACAACAACAATACTCTCGCTCATAAGTGATTTCCTTCATGATTATACCAATGAAGAGGTCGAGCAAGATCTCTTTGAATCTGGACGAATGATCCATCCGGAAGAGCGGGAGGCGGTTGCCGCTTCAAACGAGAATCTGAGATCAGCCAAAACATCTCAGGTACTCCTCTACCGCATCATTACAAAAAATGGTTCCATCAGATGGCTCGAAGATCGAAAAACCTCCGTTTTTTCACCAAGTGGCATATACACTGGAATTGACGGTATTCTCTTTGACGTTACTGAGCGCATCATAGCACAAAAGGAGCACCAGACGCTCGAGTCAAATCTCCGCAGAACACAGCGTCTTGAAACCATCGGAACACTTGCAGGCGGCATTGCGCATGATTTCAACAATATTCTCACACCTCTCCTTGGCTATGCTGAAATGGGATTGCGAAGCCAAGACTCAGATGAGTTCATGCATGAATATTTTAGTGAAATTTTCAAGGCCGCTCAGCGCGCCAAACATCTTGTTGCACAAATTCTCACCTTCAGCAAGATACAGGACGGTTCCGCAGATATTGTCAGCGTCCAGGACATTGTTGATGAAGCACTGAAACTCCTCCGTCCATCAATACCGTCAACAATCACCATTGAAAAACGTCTCGACCGCACCTGCCGCACAATACTTGCCGACTCCTCGCAAATCCATCAGGTCATTGTAAATCTCTGTACCAATGCATTCCATGCGATGGAAGTGTCGGGCGGCTTACTGACAATTCAACTCAAGGAGATCATTGCCGATGACCGCCTGAAAAAAAAGCTCCCCAAGCCTCATGCAGAGAACTATGCGGAGCTCAGCATTTCTGATACAGGCAAAGGAATGGATGAGAGCACCATAGAGCGTATCTTTGAACCATTCTTTACCACCAAGTCCGTCGATAAAGGAAGCGGCCTCGGTCTTTCAGTTGTCCACGGTATTGTCACAAAATTTAGTGGCGAAATTGCTGTTGAGAGCCGCCCTGAAAAGGGAACAACCTTCAACGTCTATCTTCCAATCGTTGAAAAACAAGACGGGATAAAGCCAATAACTGAAATTTGGGCACTGGTAACGGATT
>SESF01020747.1_pt1 | contig 10509 bp, 10 predicted proteins | sample 3171521 | NCBI WGS metagenome assembly SESF01 (sample SAMN10866945, study PRJNA518727) | freshwater metagenome | biome: subpolar coniferous forest; feature: holomictic lake; material: water; isolation source: holomictic Lake 227, 6 m and 8 m depth | place: Canada: near Kenora, Ontario | collected...
ATTTGCTATTAGAAAAAAACCATGAGAGCCGGGTTGGTCTAACCGGAACCAGACAGTTGTTAACGAGCAACTAATGTCTACTCTCTTTGTACTGAGGTAAGCCTTTACACCAAATCCTGCCGATGCCTTGAATGTCTGAGTAGCTTAATAGCAACTAGGCAGGGGTTCAGACAAGTGTACAGGTTAGTAGGTCTAAAAATTGCCATGGAAACTCTCACCCGAATTGGTGAACATAGCTTTATAGGCTTATATGAAAATATATACCTATAAAGGTAGAAGAGTATGCGCATAGAAATAACCCATATATAACAAATGGGATAAGTATATGCCTCAACTTTTCTCTTACTATGATCATTAACCAAGGCATCTCGTTTGCGCTGATTCTGTAAAATAAAGTAAAAGATAAGAGAAAACACTTGTTATGGTCAAATTTTTAAACTATATTATCTTTTATGGAACTCACACTTGCATCAAGCCAAATATCTGAATTGTTGAAAAACAATCGTGTTTTGTTTTTAAGAACAGTTCCAGAATCTCCAGATTTTACAAACAATTCAAAATTCAAAGTCATAGTATCAGGGTATGAAGAAAGCGTAGAGCTTGAAGTCTATTCAAATCAGTTAATCAATTTGATTGGTCTTTTTGATGCTACGATTTTTGATAAGTCAAATGTCGATATCTTGTATGTTTGGAACATAAAGTCCTTGGCGACATATTTCCATTTTAAAACTGGAAAGTATTTTACTCCAAATCTACTTTTTTTTGATTTAAAGATAATTGAGAATTTTTTCAATATTCGAAAAAACATTCCAAATAATTTGGAAGAATCCATAAATAGAATGAACGTTTTTTCAAAACACAAAAATTGGCAGATGGTTTATAAAAACATCCATATGCCAATGTCTCTCAGGGTTCTTCCATCGATAGAGTCTACTCCCATTTTAGATGAAGAGTCTAAAAAACCAGTTTATCCATACTACGAAATAGAAGGTCAGACAAATGGTCGCATGAACTGCTATAACAAATTTGCAAATTGTTATTTGCCACACAACATGGGCATTGAAACTAAAAGTATTTTGAAACCTAGAGGCTACAATATGCTTTTTGCTTCATCAGACTTCAGGCACTGTGAGGTAACTGTCCTTCAGTGGCTCTCAAATGACCCAAGGTTGCTTCAATTGCTAGAATCTGGTGAAGATCTTCACCAGAGCATCTACGAGATCATTACAGGCGATCCTTGCAATTCTGATGTCAAAAGAAACATATCTAAAAAAATATTTTTACCTGTGATGTATGGATGTGGATCTGGAGGACTATCAAATAGTCTTAAGTTGCCTGAATCAGTTTGTTCAGAAATTATTTCAAGAATAAAATCTGAATTTAGGGTTTCATGGGAATGGATGAAGGGAAAACAAGAAGAGGCAAAACAAGGGATGGTTAAAGATTTATTTGGAAGACCTCGATTATTCAAAAAGGAAGAGTCTTATTTAGCCAGAAATTTCGCAGTTCAAGGTGTTGCAGCAACAGTGTGTCAGGAAAAGTTGATTGATCTATATAAAAATTTCAATGGGACAAAAACAAAAATTGCCTATAGCGTTCATGATGGATTTGGTTTAGTGGGTGAAATAAAAGATGCAAAACAGATTTATGACACTATCAAAGACACTTGCGAAAAAGAATCTAAATTATGTGCTGGACTAAAAATGAAAGTTGAGGTAAAATTTGGAAAGAAGTTAAATGAAATGAAAGTTTTTTGGAAATGACAAAGGTGAAATCTTGAAAAATATATGGATTGAAAGAAGCAAAATAAAAAATCAAGTTTATAAAATTGAATTTGAAATTATTGGAGTATTAAAAAAATGTTCAATTAACGTTTTGAAAAACAATTATTTTAATATTGATTCAATTGATCCAATTTTTTGTGAATATATCAATAATCGCGCTAGATTTGGTCCAACGTTATATGATGCTGTAATACTCATAAGCGTATCAGATTTGCAGCAGAGCAAGTTTGTAATACTTGATGCATTTACATTAATTGATATCAACACGATTAGTTTTGGAACTCACGTTAACTCACAAACTGGAATTGAAACAGGTTATTTAACTTTGCTTTGTTCAAATTTCAATTCTTTAAAAAGCGTTTTTTTTGAAAGGAAGATATAAATTGCAAACTTTGGAAAATATTGTCAATGCATTCCCCGTTACGTCAGATGAGTTTAAAGTTTTGGATAGTAAATTTGGGAATCTATGTCATTATGCCGCATGGCAGTTGAAAAAGAAAAATTCTAAGAACAATTATACAAATGACCCTGAAGATGATGTTCAAGAATTAAGAATTGCGTTAATTAGAGCTGGATCATATTATAAAAGGCAAACTTACATAGAAGATTGCCTTGAGATTCTGGATAGACATGTTAATGATGATTTTGTTAAGTTGATTGTCTTGCAATTAAAACAGCTTTGGGAAGACAGAAGAAGACATGGTGCAAATCGTCAAAAGTTTGGGGAATTTCAGGAAGCTATTCTTGAAAAGCTTATTAGAAAATATGTCCCGATAGAACTTAGACCTCAGAAGACAAACTCTTTAAGGGTTGACACAAAATTTGTCACTTACTGTAAACAAATTATCTGGAATGCTCAAAAATCTTTAGGAAAGCAAATCACTAAAGAAAAATCATGGAGGTCTGGATTGGTTTCATTAAGTGAGTTTGATTATTTGGGTGGTTGATGTTGCTTATTAATTTAATTATGATAAAATGGTTTATTGATAGAAATAGATAACAGCAAGGAATAAAAATGACTCAAGATGAAATGTTTGAAGATCCAAGTTTGCAAGATCCAGATGCAAATACATCCGATTCAAAGTATTCTTGGGACGAAGATTTTCAGAGGCATGTTTGTTCATTGCTGTTATCAGATAAACAATTTTTATTACAGTCTTTAGATTTAATTAAACCATCATATTTCACAAATAAGGCACATAGCAAAATTGTGTCTATAGTTTTTGATTTCTTCAAAAAATATAGAATATTGCCAAGAAAAGATTTTTTAGTTCAAGAGATAAAAACGCAATTTAAAGAGTCATCATCAAATGTATTTTATTTGACAGAAGTGAATATTCTTTTTGATTACTTTCAACCGGGAATGGAAGCAAGGGAATATCTCAGAGACAAGATTGTGTTTTTTGCAAAGATACAATCGATCAAAAAAGCATTTCATGATTCTTTGCAGTTAATAGACAAATCGCCAGAGTCAGATGAGACTTGGGATAAGGTTTATGAACAAATGAGATTGGCTATGCAAACTCAACAGAATTTTGAGTTAGGAATAGACTATTTCAAAGAAATTCAAGATCGATATAAAGAAAAAGATAATTCAGAAGAAGACAAAGAAAGATTTGTCACTGGATTAGAGAGTGTAGATACAAAAATTGGTGGACATGGATATAGTGTTGGGGAAGTTCTTTCAATAGTTGCAGGTCCGGGTGTTGGAAAATCTACAATGCTTGCCAACATAACAAAAACCAATTTGTTAAGAGGCAAAAAAGGAATTTATATTTCTTTGGAATTGTCAGAAGATAAAGTGGCTGATAGATTAGATGCCATCTTTAGCGATTTGCCAATTCAAAATTTAATTAGAAATAAAGATGAATTATTTGATAAAATTAAGAATTTGAAAAATGTTGTTCTTGAGGGCGATATTTGGCCTTTGGTAATCAAGCAGTTTCCTGCTGGAACAGCAACTGTTAACACAATAAAATCATATATCGGACAATTGCGGTTTCAAGGATTTGATCCCAATTTTATAATTTTGGATTATGTTGGAGAAATGTCAAGGCACGCCGATATGCCAAGCCATGAATCGATGGAACTGATTGTTCGAGAATTGCGTGGAATGGCATCAGAAGAAAAGGTTTTTGTCGCAACAGCTATGCAGCCAAATCGCGAAAGCAAAAAAGACAATAAGTCTGAGAATAGCAGAATTGATGATGAGCATCTTGCTGGATCATTTGGACAAATTAGACCACTTGATGGATGCATAAGCTTAAATCAAAATGACAATGAGAAGAAATTGGGTATCGGCAGAGGGTATGTGATTAAACAACGTGATGGAGAAAGTCGATATCAATTTTACTTGAAATTTGATAAAATGAATTTGCAAATCACCGAAATTCAAGATTGGGAATATCGAGACGCATTAAATAAGCAAAAAAATTATGCCTCTGATGAGATGGAGATTGACAAAGTGATGAATAAGAGATATAAACCAAAAGATAGTGAAAACAATTCCTAAATGTGATAGAATTTAACAAGAGGAAAGAAAATGGCAAAAGAGAAGTTGGAATTTGACAAATATTCGGTTTCTTTAGATCCTGAATTTCTCAGGTTTGAAGATGCAACATTATCCAGATACATTCAAACTGAGGGCAGCTACTATGACAATTTTGGTCATTACTTGTCTTTGGCAGAAAGAAACTTGCAAAACAAAGAAGCGGCTTGCGAAAAACTGTTTTGCGAGAGATTTGTTGAAGCAAAAGAATCTGGATCAAGTGATAAATTAGCTGAAGCAAGGGCAAAGGCTGATGTCGATGTGGTTTTTATAAAGAATGAGATTATTGAAGCCAAATATGTGGTGAATCGTTTGAAGAGCCATATTAAAGCTTGGGATAAAAATCATGATAACGCTCAAAGTTTGGGACATATGCTGAGAAAGCAAATGGATAAATTAAATACAGATGTGATCTACAGCACTGGCTATGGATCAAATTACTACAATTCAAATATAGATGAAGAAATAAAATCAACTGTGACATCATTTGAAGATTTCAAGAAACAAGAAAATGATTTCGACACAAATTTAAATATTGAAGGTCTGATTTAATATATAATGTGTCGTTCGTATTTCATTTTAGATCAAAACATCTAACACTAACTCTTATGATGTGTTAAATGTTCTAAAATTTTAAAAAAAGACTTAAAGAGATTTCTGATGATATTTTTCAAAATGTCAAGAAATGTGTCTTTCAGAAATAAAAAATTTCAATCTACTAGAAGTTTTGTTAACTCTAGTAGATTTTTTTTGTTCAAAAAAAGTTTTAATCGCTCTTTTAAATTAATATGCAAGAATTAATTTTAGAAAAATTAAAATTGGTAAAAAGTAAGTTTGAAAATGGACACACAACTACAGATGTATTGTTGTCTAACGTTAAACTTTTGGAGTCTTCTTCAAGGCAATCCCCTGCTTTTAGTGATCCAAAGTATTTCCCATTTTATTTTAAATTTGGAAATGAATTTAATTTTAGTAATATTATCCAAATAGGCTGTAAACTTGGCTTGGTTGCAGCTTCTCTATCTCAAGGATGTAAGACTATTGAAAATTGGGTTGCATTTGATGAGGATGATTTTGCAAAAAAAATTGTAGAATCTAATATGAGGTTATTTTCAAAATCAAAAATTAAGTATTCTAAATTTGACAATAAAGTCGATGAATCTAAAAATTTTGATTTAGGAATAATATCAGAAAGTTTTACTAAAGATAAAAATATTAAATTTTTGGATTTTGTTTGGAATTCTATAAAAAATGATTCTTTATTACTTGTAGATTATATTTATGATAAAGAAATGAAAGAGCCTTTTTTTGATTTTTGTAAATTAAAAAACAGAGAGCCTTTTTGCTTTAATACAAGATATGGAATTGGCGTAGTTGTAAAATAAAATTGAGAGGCTTGTTATGGGTTTTGAAGTAAAATATATTTATCATCCACGTAAAGAAGAAGGCGGATACAACACAGACTTAAAGGAAAGCAAAGTTGTAAAAGTTGGTAAACCTTTTGACAACACCGATATTGAAAGCGTTGCCGCAGCTATTATGGGTCAATTGGCTAGAAGAGATGTATGGGTAGTTGATGTTGAAATTTGTGAATATACAAAAAGCGATGTTTCCTTTAAAGAGTGCAAAGATGGAAAAGGAATCATGTTAAAGAATAGGAAGTTTTCTTTTAATGAAGCAGCTAATTTGGTCTCCGAAGAAGTTGTTGAAGAAGTTGCTCCAGCATCTTTAGGCACAAATGTACACCCTCATGAATTATTGAGAACAAAAAATCAAATAGAAGATTTGTATTCAAACCCAAACAGGTCTGTTGTTGTTAAAAACAATAATATGGATGTTCCAATTAACAAAAACAAAGTGATTTACAAAGTGATTTTTGATCCAGCAATCCAATTGGTAAATCAAGCTAAAAGATTGCCGGGCAAATTCACAATAGAGAGAGAGTATCCGGTTCACCATATCCTGCAACACCCAACTGGAAACTTAGAAATGCAGAGAATTGCAACAACGGACGATACCGGAAAAGTCGTAATAGTTGAAGATAAGTTTTTTGTAAATGCTGGAGTTGGTTTATTTGGTGATAAGGAATTGGATTTCTCAGGCAATTCTAGAAAACCAATGAATCAATCTAAATTGTTATATGAAGATGAATTGAGGGTTGAGAGCAGCAATCTTCAAAGAAATTCAAATATACCAATTGACAATGGAATGATTCCAGACAATTATTTACAAGTTCCAGATTTGCGAGCAAATCGTCGATGATCAAAATTTTGAAAGGACCATGAAATGAGTATGATGTCGCAGAAAAAGATGTTGAAGAAGAAGAAGAGAGAAAAAGATGTAAAAAGAAGAATTGATTATAAGAGACAACAATTGCGTGCTCCTATTATTGAAGAAAATCAAAATAGAAAAAAAATGGCTAGGATTGCCAAGTTGCAAAAAGACATGGGGGATTTAAGTATGTGGGCAGATGATGTTTTGATGAAACTTGATGATGACAAGTTGAGCCAGATTGAAAAGAATGCAAAGATTTTAAAAGCTTTGGAAATTGAATATGAGAAAGAAAAGGAAAAGAGAGATGCAATCAACAAATCTCTAGAAGAAAAGGGATTGAAAACTCTTGATGATAAATTAGGTCATTTGCACAATCAATTGGTTGAACAACAAAAAAATATGCATGTAGAAGCAGAGCAGTGCAATATTTCAATTGGAAAACCACAACCTCCAAAAGAAGTCTCTGATGTTGAAATTATTAGAGCCAGTGACGTTCAGTAATTATTTTTATAAATGATTAAACTCTATTGACTGATTTGTAGAAATGTAATATAGTGTCTTTGTTCTTAATGAAAAAGTAGAACAAAGACATCAAACAATTTGCAAATACGGAGAAGTTACTATGTCGTTTGAATCATCATTGAATTTAGAAGAAATCATGGGCGAAGAAGATCGCCTAAACAATAAAGGAACAGGTTCTAACAATTTTTTAGATCAATTTGTTCCGATGCCAGATGTTAAAGCAGGTCAAACAGGTGCAGTTTATGTACGTGTTCTGCCTCCTGTAAAAGGAGGAGCGTTATTCCAATATAATCGAACACACAAGATCAATGGACGAAGTGTTCACTGCCCTCGTCCTTTGATTAATGGCAAGTATGATTACAAAACACCTTGTCCTATTTGCGATTATTACAATTCACTTTGGAAACAAATTGATAAAGCTTCTAAAGAATATGGCGATGAATCAACAGAAGTTGAATCTCTCAAAGATGAAGCTCGTGAACTAAAGCCAGTTGAGCGTTTTTATTACAATGCAATTGTAAGAAGCGCAGTAATCAATGGCAAAGATGAAAAGAACGTTGGTCCTCGCATTCTATCAATTGGCAAAAGTCTTCATGCTAAGATTATTCGTGCAATTGTTGGAAGTCCTGATGACCCAGAATCACAACTTGGAAATATTGCCGATCTTAAGGGTGGTTATGATTTAATCATTCGCAAGACAGTTACGGCTGGTAAAGATGCATATCCAAAATATGATGATACATCTTTTGCCAAGAATCCATCACCAGCAGGAACAATTGAAGAAATTAAACGATGGGCAGATAATCTTCACGATCTTTCAAAACTTCGTTCACCTCGTGATGCAGAGCATCTTGAAAAAGAACTTGCAATTCACAGAGGTCTGATTTCTGATGAAGATGAATCCTTCAACACAGATTCATTTGACGCTAAGTGGACCAAGAAAACTTCAAATGAACCAGAAGCCGTTTCTGCACCTAAGACTCAGAATAAGCCTGTGGTAGAATCTTCTTATGAAGAAGAAGTTGAGCAACCAGTTGCCAAACCAACTCCCAAGGCAAAGGCAAAGCCATCTGAAGACATTGCAATAGCCGATGACGATTTCTTGAGACAACTTCAAGAGATGGAAGGCTGACAAATCTTATAGTGTGGCACAAATTTTGTGCCACACTTTTTTCTAGTTTTGATTTCTCAATTTCATATTAAGGGTAAAATAAAATGGCTAAGAAAAAAACTAACGATATGTCGTTGGATATGGATGATATTTTTGGTAGTTTGGCAGAAGAAACAGGTGGAGATATCCTATCAGAGCTTGAATCTGTTAACTATAGGATTGACACTGGAAATCTAGCAATCAACTATTCATGCTCAGGGAAATTTATTGGTGGTGGAATACCCGGTGGCAGAATTACTGAAGCATATGGTCCAGAAGCTTCAGGAAAATCATTGATTGGATCAAATGTTTTATCTAGTGCTCAAAGAATGGGTGCTTGGACTATTCTGATTGACTGTGAAAATGCGACCAATGGCGAATTCATGGAAAGGGTTTCCCATTTAAATCTAAAAAGAGTTTTACGATATGCTCCACCCACTCTTGAAAGAGCCTTTAGACAAATCCATGTTTCTACTCTTGCAATTCGAGAACGTGAAAAGAAGCTTGGGATTGATGTCAGACCAATCGTTGTTGTTTTTGACTCCTTGACAGTGCCTCCATGCGAACGAGAGTTAAAAGAGAACGATCTGCCGCTAGATTACACTGCGGCTGATTGGAAGAAGACTGTGGGGCGTAAAGAACAGCCCGGCGAAAGAGCCAAAGTCATTAGTGCAGAAATGAGAAAGCTGCAATCAATGGTTGTGGATCAAAATGTCTCTGTTTATGTGATTAATCAAACAAGAGATAAAATTGGTGTTATGTACGGTTGTTTTCATTATGATTCACGTGTCGTATTGGCTGATGGTTCTACAATTAAAATTGGAAAAATTGTCAATCAAAATATGGTTGGATTAGATGTGTTGTCCTTTGACCCAGACACAGGAAAAATTGAATCCAAAAAGATAATTGAAGTTCATGATAATGGTAGTTTGGAAGATGGGGAAAGTTTCTTGCAAATTATCGCAAGAAAGCGTGGAAAAAACGGAAGAACACAAATTTCTTGCACTCCAAACCATAAAATTTTTGTTCCAAGTGAGGAATTTTCAATTTCAAAAGATTTTCCTGAAAAAGGTTACAAGCCATCAGTTGAAGTTGATGCATCAACATTAAAAGTTGGAGATAAGATTTTAACATCTCAGCCATTTTATTTGACAGATGATCAAAAACAATATGAAGCGGTTGAATCTGAGATTATTGATATTTATCAAAAACCGCCTACAAGAAGTAAGAAGAAATTTGATATCACGGTTGAAGGAAATCACTCCTATGTTGTTGATGGGGCAATTGTTCACAATTCTCCGGAAACAACTTCTGGTGGTAATGCCGTCAAATTCTATGCATCTCTTAGAATTAGAACAGCAACCAAAAAGAAGATTGAACACAAAGAGTTGGGTAAGTTCTCTGGCATTAATATGCAAGTTAAGAATATCAAGAACAGAGGATTTAGACCATTTGTTGTTGCAGATGATGTAAAGCTTTACTTTGATCAAGGCATCGATCCAATTTCCGGACTATTGAATTGCCTGATTGAAGGACAAAGAGTTACTATGCGATCTGCTGGCAATTTTGATGTTGTTGCAGAATATCTTCCAGAAGGCAAGACAGAGTATAGGTTTAAGGCATCAAAAGGCGAAAACAGAATCCCTCTTCAGGTGATTTTGGATTGTCCAAAAATTGTAGATGCCCAAAACAAAGAAGAGCTTGATGAATATCTTTCATTTTGGGGATCAGGCTTGGCGGCATCAGAAAGTGGAGAGTATGGCGAAAAAGTAGTTGCTTTTGACGCAGATGGTGGCTTATTTGAAACAGGCGAATTTGAATCTGCTGAAGATTTAAGTGGATCTGAATAAAAAAAAAAGCCCTGATAAAAATCAGGGCTTTTTTTATTTGCTTATGCAATATTTACCAGCACCAATTTTTTTGAATTTATAACCTTCTTTACATAAGAATTTTTTAGCTCTTGTCATATGGTTGCATAAACAAGCATCAGTCAATGATTGCTTGCTAAACTTCTCTTTTAATTCATTTAATGAAACGGATTCACCAGATAAAAACTTTGTTTTTATAAATTTTTGAATTTCGTTTGAATTTTGAATAGTTGAGTTTCTGTTTTTTGACTTTCTTTGACACAATTTTTGAATAATTTCAAATTCAAATGATTGATTTGATCTTGGATTGCAAATGTCTTCAACTAATTTTTTTAAATCTAATATGCAATTTGTATCTTGAGT
>SESF01025822.1_pt1 | contig 10509 bp, 8 predicted proteins | sample 3171521 | NCBI WGS metagenome assembly SESF01 (sample SAMN10866945, study PRJNA518727) | freshwater metagenome | biome: subpolar coniferous forest; feature: holomictic lake; material: water; isolation source: holomictic Lake 227, 6 m and 8 m depth | place: Canada: near Kenora, Ontario | collected...
GTCATTCACCGAATATTTACCATGAAGTGGGGTTAACCATCTGCGGCTGAGGCGCTTGTGGTGCATATGCTGACTTTATGCCTTTACCATGGGCATTCTGGAGCGCGTATTCCTTGCGAATGGAGTGCTGCTGGCCGGTCAATGGGCCAGACTGGTGCAGTCGTGGGCGGCTCTTCCGCTTCGTGCCCGCCTTGATGGTGGCAGCCCGCTGTTTTTCGGTTGGGGAGTAGCTGTATTTCCTGGAGGTGGCACCGAAACGCGCTCTGGAGCGGACTTGGGCAGGTGAGCGCGGGTCGTGGGGATGGATGTAAAGCCGCCGACTCTGTTTGCCGTTGTGCACCCACCAGATCCAATCGCCGCAACGGCCGCTCTTGAGGGTGCGCTCAAGACATTGTCCTGAAGGCGTGCGAAACGGGCAGCGGCGGCAAATGCGCTCGGCTCGGGCAAGTCGTCTCATATCAGGCACTACGCGGTAAGTGCCTTGCGCTAAACTCGGGTAAACGCCCGGGCTTTTCAGCAAGAACCTGCGGCCAAATGTGGCAGGCCCGCATCTGTTTGTGATGCCACACCCAACCGTTACGCTTGCGATTACTCGGCAGGAAACCCGTTAAGGTTTGACTCGGCAACACCGCTCGATGACATTATGAAGCTGTGAAAGCGCCCGCTAGCCGACGTAAAGTTACGGCTGAATCTTTGCACGAGACCCCGGCCGGTGGCCCGGTCCAGGTCCTGAGCATGGATGCGTTGACCGGTCTCAAGAGCATCGCCAGCGCGAGCGTCCAGGTCTGCCTGACCTCACCTCCATTCTACCTGATGCGCCGATACGGGACCACCTCGGCGTGGCCTGATGGTTGGCACGGCGAGCTCGGTCACGAGCCCCATCCAAACGATTTCGTCCGCCACCTCCTGCACGTCTTCGACGAAGTCTGGCGGGTTCTGCGTGACGACGGGTGTCTTTGGGTGAACCTCGGCGACACTTTCAACAACAAGCAGGGGAAGAAGGGAACCACCAACGCACCGAATGGCTGCAATGGCCGTTTCGCCGCTGGCGGTAAAGGCTACGCCAGCGCTCTCCGTAAACAGCCGGAGTTCTTCAAACACTACGTGCCTGGCATCCCTCACAAATCTGAGATGGGCGTGCCATACCGATTCCACCTCGCGATGACGGACCCCGAGCTTCGCCGCTTCGTTGGCGCGCCTGAAGGTCCGCAGTGGACGTGCCGGCGCACCATCATTTGGGCTAAGTCTCTCGTCTCGCTCGAATCACAAAAGGCGGAAGGCAATGCAATGCCCGAACCGACACGTGACCGACCATCACGCAATTACGAGTTCCTGTTCCTGTTCAGCAAGCAGCCGGACTACTTCTTCGACCGCTCGACAATCGACGTGCCATCACGCGCGAGCTCCCGGAACGGGGACCGCGCCAACGCTGGCTCCGTCTGGCAGACCCAAGCCGAAGTTCTTTCTGATAGCGATCCAGGACCGGAGGCGCTGCTGCGCATCAATCCCGAGGCTTCCCCCTATCAGCACATAGCCATGTGGCCACGTTCGCTCGTGCGGACGATGCTGCTTCCAACGACTCGGGAGGGTGACACTGTTCTTGACCCATTCGCTGGCAGCGGCACCACAGGCCAGGTGGCGGTCGAGATGAAACGCAAAGCGATTTTGATCGAATCATCGCCTACCTACCAAGCCGCACTAACTGATCGCCTGAAACGCTCGAACGGGCAACTCTTCTACTGACCCGCTCATGCCGCCAGCCGACGAAAGCGCTCCGGACCCTGCTGCCGCTCCACAGGAAGTCATCGCCCGAGCTTTTGGCGCCGAGAACCGGGCTCGCCTGATCGACCGGTATTTCCAACATGCCGCACCGGTCACCACTGCCAACGCCTGGCAACACGTTTACCGCCTCCTGCTATGGATAGACCGCACGACGGCCCTGGCGCACTGCTACGAATCAGATAAAGCCCAGCCGGGACGCCCTTGGTACGCGCGCTCGCTTGCTTTCCACGACTGGGTGTCCCAGCAGCTTGGCGTCGAGCCGGTCGCTCTGGCTGAACAAATCGACTGGCTCTTTCGGGAGGCGGTTAAGGACCTAGCAGCGCGGGCCGTCGCCGGACGCAGCGCAGCCTACGAGAGCCAGCGAGCACCGTACACCGGGCGCGCCTTCCCGGAGCCAGGGGAGGACCCGGAACTTGCCGCAATCATTCGAGAGGCACTCGGACGGTGGATGGCCAGCGAGCCTCCGTCCGAGGAATTGCGCGCGCTCACCCGCCGAATCCACACTTACTTAGCGCAGGAGAACAAACGGAAAAACCTCGTTGGCGAAGGTTTTGAAGACGTTATCGCCGCAGTGATGCACCGACTGCCCCTCGCTGCAAACGTTGAAGTTCGGACCCGAGTGGTCCTGCATGATCTCCCCGGATTCCACCAGTCGGCCCCGACGGAGAAGATCAAGAAAGTTGACCTCGCGCTGCTTGCCGGAGACGCCCGCACTCTTGTGACCGCCAAGTGGAGCGTCCGCGCTGACCGCGAAGAGCAGTTCATGAGCGACTTCCAGGCATACGAGCGACTCGAGTCCGTCGGCCAGGACTTCGGTTACGTGCTCATCACGAACGAGTTCGACGCCGCACGCCTGCGAGCCGCTTGCGAGCGCCGCCGCCAGAATGCCCCTTTATTCTCGCAAGTCGTACACATCAGCCCGGCTGCGGTCGAGGTGGTTTACCGCGACGGCGGTGCCGAAGGAGCCTCGGCAGTTCGCCAGCACATTGCCAGTGGTCGGCTAATGAGTTTTCAGGTCTGGCTCGAATCAATCGGCGCGGGACCGAACCTCACCGAGCGCCGCTCGCGCAAGAAGTAAATCGAGAGGTGCCAGTGCCGCGTAGATTGCGAAGCGGCTGAGCATGGGCAGCCGAGGGCACTTGGCGTGGTTGCTGCAGCGGCGCGCAAAAGGCGCGCTTGCCGCATCTACGGACCAAGGCTTGCTGAGAATATGACAATCTCATTAACCCCCTGCGCTTCCAGCAGGACCCTGTGTGAAATCGCGAGCTGCCCGCCGTGATGGCGCATGAAGCGCTCCTAGCCCTGCAACAGCTCTTTGACCATTGCCTGTTCTTCCTTCAGCTCATTGACCGTGAGGTCAATCTTCGCGCGGCTGAAGTCATTGATCGGGAGGCCCTGCACGATTTCCAGTTCGTGGCCGTTGCTGTGGATGGGGAAAGAGCTGATCAGTCCAGCCTCGACGCCATAGCTGCCGTCGGAGCAAACACAAATGCTGTGCCAATCGCTGGCGTGGATGGGCCGGACCATGGAACTCACGGTGTCCACGATCGCCACGGCCGCGCTGGCGGCGCTGGAGGCCCCGCGCGCCTTGAGAATCGCCGCGCCCCGCTGCTGGACCGAGGTGATGAACTCCCCTTTCAGCCAGGCATCGTCGTTGATCACCTGCGGCACGGGCTGGCCCTTGATCTTGGCGTTGTAGAAATCCGGGTACTGCGTCGAGGAATGGTTGCCCCAGATGCAGACGTTGGTGACCGCCGTCACGTCCAGGCCGGCCTTCTTGGCGAGTTGCGCCTTGGCGCGGTTCTCGTCCAGGCGCGTCATGGCGTAGAAGTGTTTGCGCGGAATCTCCGGCGCGCTGTTCATAGCGATGAGGCAATTCGTATTGCAGGGGTTGCCCACCACCAGGACGCGCACGTCTGGCGCGGCGTTCTTCTGCAGCGCCTGGCCCTGGCCGATGAAGATCCTGCCGTTGACGCCGAGCAAATCCTTGCGCTCGATGCCGGGCTTGCGCGGCACGCTGCCCACGAGCAGCGCCCAGTTCACGCCGCGGAAGCCTTCGTCCAGATTCGAGGTGGCCACCACGCCTCTGAGCAGCGGAAAACCGCCGTCCTCCAACTCCATCACCAGACCTTGCAGCGCGGGCATCGCCGGCGCGATCTCGATCAGGTGCAGAATCAGGGGCTGGTGCGACCCGAACATCGCCCCTGAGGCGATGCGGAACAGGAGGGAATAGCCAATTTGGCCGGCGGCGCCGGTAACAGCAACACGAATGGGAGCATTCATAGTATCTTTTGGATGTCGCGCCCAATATGTGGCTGCTCCGCAAGACACGCAAGCACAGAATTGCGGTAATGCCGTTAAAAATGCGCTTGGCTGCGGACGGGAATGTCCGCGCCCCGCCAGAGACACACCCTCACTTGCCCATCCCCAATGACACGTACTGGGGCGCGGCAACAAGGTCGAGAAGCAGATGGCCTGACTCGACCTTTGACGTGAAGGCTTCGCCGCTCCCGCTCACGCCAATGGGTTTGATTCCGCTCGGCAATTTGACTTCGATGCTGGCCGTGTGCGGTTCGTCGAGCGTCCAGGCGGCGAGCTTCCGACTCCCGTCTCCATTTTCGCAGAGCAGCGCGTAATCCTTGGTGCTGGACAATGCGAGGCGTTGCACGACGCGATAACCGTTCAGTTCGCGGGTGAGCGTCCTGATCGCCACATACGCAGGCTTGGGGGCCAGGTCCGGCAAGACGGTGCCGAAGTTGTGCTCGTTTTCATTCGGATCAGTGCCGTCGTTCTTCCAGTCGTACCAGATCGAAAGCGGCACCCCGTTGAGCAGGTTGGCCAGTTGCTGCCGCGCGGCGAACGCGGCCTGGGTCTCGAGCGTAACCCCGCGCTTGCAGGTCGAATAGCCCCACTCGCCGCTGAGGATGGGGATGCGGTCCTTCTTCGAAGCCGGCGCGTAACGTTCGATCAGCGCCCGGAGTTTCTGATAATCGCTGGCCGCCGTTTCCGGCGGCTTGTTGGGGTTGCGATAAGGATGCACGCTCACCCCGTCGAGATACTCCAGCATGCCGGAGCTAAGGAATGTCTCCAGGAACTTCCACGGGAACCCGGACGAGGCGGGGCCGATAATAGCCGCCTGCGGATCGGCTTCGCGCATGGCCTTGGCGGTGGCGAGCGCCAGGGCCGTGTACTGCTCGGCATTCGGCTTCGGGCTCCAGAAATTGCCGTTGGGCTCGTTCCAAATCTCCCACAGCACGTGGCGCCCGGCGAAGTGCTTGGCCGCCGCGGCCGCCCAGCGCGCGAAAGCGGCAACGCTGTCCGGATGCTGCGGCGAAGCAGTGTTCTTTTGCGCCTTGCCCGTCATCGGGTTCGGACTGGTGACCGACGCCTCATAAAGAGGGTGCGAGTAATCGAGAATGAGGATCGCGCGCAAGCCACGCTTCTCCAGGTTCGTCAGCAGTTCCTCGTAGCCCGCCCAATGGTATTCGCCTTTGCTGGTTTCAATCGCTTCCCAGTGGAAGTCCATGCGTACGAACTTGAACCCGGCGCCGGCAATCATATCGAGGTCCTTTTCCTGGCCGGTAACGAAGTGAATGTTCACCCCGACCCCCGCCGGCAGGACCGGCTCCGGAATTTCAGCCCCGCCGGCCAGCAACGGCAGCAAGCAGATCGCGACGCACCTTATTAGTCTCATTGTGACCGGTGTAGTGGATGGAGACCAATAGTCCAGAGAAATGAAAACAAGGCATTACCCAAGCGCGATAGCGCGACCGACCGCATCGACGACGCGGTCGGTAGGGATGCTGGTCATGCAACGGAAGTCAATGGGGCAGACCCGGCGGAAGCAGGGCGAACAGGGCGCAGCGGCCTGGAGCAACTGATGGCGCGGGTCGCCCGGCAAACCCGGCCCGGTCAACAGCGGTGCCGTGCTCCCAAAGGGGACGACGACCGGCGTGCCCAGGGCAGCGGCCACGTGCATCGGACCCGAGTCGTTGGTGAGCAGGACGCGGCAGCGCTTGAGCAGCGCCATGAGCTGCCGCAGCGAAGTCTTGCCGGCCAAGTTGACCACGCCGCCGCCGGCGAGCCGGGCGATGTCGCTGCAGAGCTGCCGATCACCGTCGCCGCCAAAGGCCAGCCAGGCGCAATTCCCGTGCTTGCGGGAGACTTCCCGCGCGACGGCCGCAAAGCTCTCTGCGGGCCAGCGTTTGGCGGGGCCATATTCCGCGCCGGGATTCAGGCCCAGCAGAATCAAGGGTTTGTCGGCGGCGGCATTCACAGCTTTACGTCGCCAGTCCGCCAACAAGTCCTGCTCCGCCTGTTGTATTTCCGCGGCGGTGACTTCCAGCTTGGGCGGGAGAGGTGCAGGATTTGCGCCTAAAGCGGCGACCAGATGCAGGTAGTCGTGGATTTGATGGGCGGCGCGGTCCTGCGGGTGCGGGGTGGCGGATGAGGGGGCGTCCGCGGGAAGGCCGATCAGGCGGTGCATCGGGGAGTTCGGTGTCCACCCTTTAGGGTGTTCGGGCACACCGCCCGCGGGAAGACTGATCAAGCGGCGCACTTCACTCGCCGAGCGCCGGGACATCCGTATCACGCCGGGGCGCGGAGCCAGGGCGCGCGTCAAAAGCCAGCTCCAGCAAGGCCGGGTGTAGCCGATGCGTTGCGGGATCCGCGCCAGCCAGACTTCCAGCGCCGAGCGGGGTGAATTGGGCAGGACCACCGCGGTTTGAAATCTCTCCGCACGCAAACGGCGAGCGACTGACCACGGACTTTCACTCGGGGGAAACGTGATAATCGCATCAAGGCTGGGATGCCGTTCCCACAGGCTCGCGAGCTTCTCGTGCGTGAGCAGAGTCAGATGCGCATCAGGCAGCGCTTCGCGCAGCCGCTGCAACGCCGGCGTGGTCATCACCGCGTCGCCCAGCCAATTGACGCTGCGCACGAGGACGCGGCGGGGGGCGGAGGGTGAGGAAGAAGGAGGCTTCGTCATCGCCATCGGGGAGTTCGGTGTCCACCCTTTAGGGTGTCGGCGGGGGATGAGGATGAAGGCGGACTCATCATCGCCTAGCGGCATTGCGGGGCAACGCTCGCGGGGGCAGGCGCGACGCGCGCTTCGGGCGGAGCCGGTTTCCAGCGTCGATGCACCCAGAACCAATTGGCCGGATCGCGGCGGACGGCGGCTTCGAACGCCCGGTTTACGTCGCCCATGATGTCGGCCGCGGAGCGAAGCTGGCCATTTTCGTGCGTCGGAATCTCGGCGCCCGCCTCGATGCGCCACCGGGCCAAGGCGACGCGATAGCAAACGGCCGTGATCAAAACGCAGTGGTAGCGCTGCGCGAAAATAGCAGGGGCGGTGGTGGTGGAACATTCGTGACCCAGGAAGGGAACGCGGACGGCGCCGGCGGATTGGTCGGACAGGAACCCCATAATCACGCCCGACCGATTCATAAAGGCCTTCAAGGCCAGAGAGTCAAACCGGCGCTCGAAGAAGAAGCAGCCGGAACGCTCGCGCAGCGACTGCATCAGCCGGTTAATGGAAGGCTGGCGCAGGGCGCGGTAGGTGGCACCGCATTGATAGGCGGGCGCGAACTGACCGAACCGGGCATAGAGCTCGAAATTGCCGAAGTGGCCGATAGCGGCGACGACGTTCTGCGGCTTCCCCTCCGCGGGGGGCGAAGTGATCCGGGGGTTGCCCACGAAAGTTACTCGCGGCCGCAGCTCTTCGTAAGTCATATCGGCGGTCTTGATGGCGCAGGCGTAGTTTTCACCGAGGCGACGGAAGTTTTCCCGCGCCAGCGCGCGAAGCTGGGCCGGCGATTGCTCGTGACCAAAGCACAGGGTGAGGTTGCGCAGCACCACCCGCCGGTGGCGTTTATCCAGCCAGTAGGCCAAGCCCCCGCCCCACCGCCCCAGGCGCGCCACCCAGGTCAGCGGCAGCGCCTGAATCAGTCCCACGCCCGCACGGGCGATGTAATAAAGAGCAGGTTCCATCGTCAGCGGAAGCAGATCTTCCGCACGCAATCCTGGAAGTCATCCGCGCCACGGAGGATCTTGATTTCGACGCGCATGAAGTACACCGGCAAGTCGCGCCGGTCAATTTTGGGGAAGCGCACGGCATCCTTTTGGGTGGTGATGATGGTCTCGGCCTGGCGCTTCTTGCTGCGATTGATGGCATTCAGGACCTCCTGCTGGGTAAAGCGGTGATGGTCGGCGAAGCGCTTTGAGTAAACCAGTTCCGCGCCGAGCCGGACAAGGCTTTGCTCGAAGCTTTCCGGCTGCGCAATGCCGCTCAGGGACGCGACCTTGCGCCCCTTCAGGCAATCGAGCTTCAGGCGCTCGCCGGTAAACACATCCTCGAGGTAAAGCGGGTGATGAACACATTCGATGATGCCGGCGGTCGGGTTTAATTCGGCGAGACGGCGGCGCAGATCGCTCGTGTTGCCGTCGCTCTTGGTGATGAAGATCGTGCTGGCGCGGGCCAGATGGGAGGGCGGCTCGCGCAACGTGCCCCGCGGGAGCAGCCGCCCGGTGCCGAAGGGCTGCTGGCAATCCACCAGCACAATGTCCAGCCGCCGGCCACGGAGCTTCCAATACTGGTACCCGTCGTCGAGCAGCAACGTGTCGCAGCCGAACTTCTCAATCGCGTAGCGCCCGCTCTTCACCCGGTCCTTGTCCACCAGCACCACCACGTCCTTGAGATTGGAGGCAAGCATGTACGGCTCGTCGCCCGCCATCTCAGAATCGAGCAGCAGGGATTTGCCATCCGATACAACGCGGGGCGGCGTGGTGTCAGTTCGGAGTAAGAGCGCATTCAACAGCCGTTGATGGACCGGCGGCGGCTTGGATCGGTAACCGCGGGAGAGGATGGCCACATTGCGGCCCTGGTCGCGCAGCTCGCGCGCGAACTTCTCGACCACGGGGGTTTTGCCGGTGCCGCCGACGGTCAGGTTGCCGACCGCGATGACCTGCACGCCGAGCGTCGAGTCGCGCAGAATCCGGACGTTGTAAAGGAAGCGGCGGGTCTTGATGGCCGCCTCGAATACCTTGGAGAAGACATGGAGCAGCCCGCGCACGAGCCCCTCGCGTGCCCCAGGCCGCTCTTCGACAATGACTTCGAGCCCGAAGGCTTCCAGTCTTTCTCTCCAATCACGCAGCGTTGCACGCATCTGGGACCAGTGTGCCAAGATCTTGCGGATCGGGCAAGCCGAAGGGAGCCGGTCCAGCAATTCTCGTTATGGACGAGATGGGGGCGCCGGGTGAGGGCACCCGGCCTACAAGCGGGTGGCTTTGCGGGGGATGTAGGCCGGGGGCCCTCACCTGGCGGGGGATGACATGGCCATAATGAGCAGGCTGGTAGATGACACGCACCCTGCTGGGGACGAGTAGAATCCGGTCCGATTCAGGTGCTGGGGCTAAAGGGGCATTGAACTTTGGGAGCGCCGAGGCAGAATCCGCCTCGTAAGCTGGCAGGCGTCTGCCGGCTAAAGATATGAATCGAAAACTCTGTAGCGAGGGTGCATTATGGCTGAGCGCACTGCTGTGCTTTGCGCCCAACGCGCTCATGGCCCAGACCAACCAAACCGATGCCGAACGCTGGCTGGCGAAATCCGAGATCGCCCGCCCGTTCGTTGTGCCCCCCACCCGGGCCGCGTGGCAGAAACAGCGCGGGAGGGTCCGGGCGCAACTGTGGGAGTTGCTGGGCAAGCTGCCGCCACGGACGAAGCTGCCGAAAGTGGAGACGCTCTCCACCGAGGACCGGGGGGATTATGTGGTGGAGAAGTTCCAGTTCGACAACGGCGCAGGGGCAACGGTGCCGGGGTATTTGCTGCGGCCCAAGGAGCTTCGAGGCAAGGCGCCCGCCATCCTCTACTGCCATTGGCATGGAGGCGAATATGAGATCGGGAAGGAGGAGTTGTTCCAGGCCAAGCACACGCCCGAGCCTCCGGGGCCGGCTTTCGCGAGGCACGGGTTTGTGGTGCTGGGCATAGATGCCTATTGCTTCGGCGAGCGGAATGGACGTGGCCCGGGCGGTCCGGCCGAGAAGGGTGGAGCGGGGGAAATGAGCGCCAGCAAGTTCAATCTATGGGTGGGGCGCACGCTCTGGGGCATGATGCTGCGCGACGATCTAATGGCACTGGACTACCTGGCGTCGCGCCCGGAAGTGGACGCGCGGCGGATCGGGGTCACCGGCATGAGCATGGGGGCGACCCGTTCGTGGTGGCTGATGGCGTTGGATGAACGCATTCGAACCGGCGTGGCCGTCGCCTGCCTGACGCGCTATGAGAACCTGATCGAGCATCAAATGCTCAAGGCGCACGGCATTTACTACTATGTGCCGAACCTGCTGAACCACTTCGATACCGAGGCGGTGGTGGCCTTGCTCGCGCCGCGGCCAGCGCTGTTCATGAACGGCGACCAAGACAGCGGTTCCCCCCCGGACGGGATTCGCGTCATAGAGCAGGCCGTGCGCCCGGCGTATCGGCTCTACGGCAAAGAGGGCGAGTTCCAGAGCTTCATTTACGCCGAGCAGGGGCACGTTTATACGCCGGAGATGTGGGCCAAGACCTTGGAATGGATGACTGATCGGCTTCGGTAGGAAACTCTGGGTGCGGACAAGTTACATGGGTTACATGGGTTACATGGTTACAGGGTTACAGGGTTACATGGTTGCATGGTTGCATGGTTGCATGGTTGCATGGTTGCATAGGCTAACCCAAGTTTCGCACGTCA
>SESF01007911.1_pt1 | contig 10506 bp, 10 predicted proteins | sample 3171521 | NCBI WGS metagenome assembly SESF01 (sample SAMN10866945, study PRJNA518727) | freshwater metagenome | biome: subpolar coniferous forest; feature: holomictic lake; material: water; isolation source: holomictic Lake 227, 6 m and 8 m depth | place: Canada: near Kenora, Ontario | collected...
TGGACATCACCGGCCGTTCGCTGGCCTTGCAAGCGGGGGACAACCGCCTGCATGCTGCCACGCCCAACGCTGTGAGTTACCTGCGCTATGAGCCGGTTGCGTCGCCGGTGTTGGCTCGCATTGAAAAGCCCGTGCCGGGTGAGTCGATGGAGCGCGTGGTGATTCGGACGGCCGATGACTTCGAGTCCGTTACAGAGGAATCCATCCGTGTGGTCTGCCCGCCCCGCATTTCGCAGCAATTGGCCGAGCAGCACGGCATGTTTGACCAGGCCCCGCCCTCGGGTAACTGGTACGAACTGTTGACCGACCGCCATGGCGATAAGGGCCAGTTGCGGGGTGTCATTCCCGCTGGCACCGACCCAAATGCCGACGGTATGGACATCCTGGCGGCCGTGCCCACCGATGTGCCCTATCTGCCCGACCCGTTGGCGGCCGGCACGCTGGTGCGTGTGCTGGGGCCGGATGGCGTAGCCGAGCAGACCATCTCTTTTGCCCACAGCCAGGCCTGGCCGCATGCCGCGCCGTTTTGTATCCGCATGGTCAAGGGCAGCGGTCTGCCGGCCTGGGATAGCGACAGCCGCACGCTGAAGATTCCGGTGCCTGCCGGGCGCATGCGCGCGGTGCAACTGAGCAGCGTGCCGCGCGATGCCGCCGATCTGGATTTGCTGGGCATTTGGGGCTGGGTGCGCAGCGCCGCCAGCGAAGAGCGCCTCGACAAATTGCGCCCCTGGTGTGCCAGCGGCAAGCACTGGATGCTGACCCCGGCACGCACCGTTACCCTGGTGCATGCGGTCAAAAAACCCTGCAGTGCGCCACGTATTGAGGCACTGCTGGCCAGGCGTGACGTGGGCCAGAGCTTTGCCCTGTTGTACGGCAGTGTGGTTGTTGACGGCCCCAGTACCGGCAAGGTGGAACTGCATGCCACATGGACCGACCGCGTGGACGATGTGAGCAAGGTGGGCACCGGTGCTGATTACTCTGCGCTGTGCGCCAGCCATGCCTTTGATCTGGTGCATGGCGATACGCAATCGGACCGCGCCGGGTTCTTGCAGCAACACCATGCTTTCCCGGACACCAAGTACCACCGCGTGCACTACACGGCCACGGCGGTGAGCCGCTACCAGGAATATTTCGACCCCGCGACGGCAACGCCGGGCGCCTTCATGCGGGGCTCAGAGGCAACCTTTGAGATGGACATCCTGAGTTCGGCACGGCCTGATGCACCGCAGATCGAATACATCGTTCCGACCTTCGGCTGGGAGCGATCCGGCCCGGACGGTGATGTGCCAGTGCCCGCCGGTGACGCCGCGCACAGCACCCTGCACTTTGCGCGCAGGGGTGGTGGTCTGCGCGTGTATTTGAAGCGCCCCTGGTTTTCTTCGGGCGACGGCGAGTTGCTGGGCGTGGTGATTTATTCGGGCCCGAAGGGCGCGAATGTGCTGGCGGGAAAACCCAATTTGCTGAAAGTGCCCGCCGGGTACAAGCACGTGGTCACGCAATGGGGTTACGACCCGATATGGGTTTCTCAGCCACCGGATGCCTTGCCCACGTTGGCCCATTTTTCGCATGCGGTGCTGCGCAGTTCCAATTTCACGCTGCAGGAGTTGGGTGACACAACGCTGGTGGATGTGGCCGCACATGCGGTGCACTTCGATGGGGAGCGTCAGCTTTGGTACTGCGACATCATGGTTGACCTGGGCCCCGCGTATTTCCCGTTTGTCCGCTTTGCGCTGGCGCGTCTGCAACCGCATGCCGTATTGGGCGCGGAGTTGTCCAAGGTGGTGCAGGCTGACTTCATCCAATGCGCTCCGGACCGCACCGTCACCTTGAGTGCCTTGCCCGATCATCCGTTGAGGCTGCGCCTGAGCGTGGCGGGCCCGGCCCCATTCAAACAGAAGGCCAACCTGGCGCCCACCATGATGGCGGTGCGGGTGGAGGTGCTGCATACCTCTGCCGGCAGCGAAGCCTGGGTGCCGGTGCAAAGCGGATGGCAGGCGTTGCCGCGCATTCAGGTCACACCGGCCGCGACGGTCTGGAGCAGCATGGTTGTGCTGCCGGCAGCGCGCGGCAGCCACCGCATGCGTCTGGTCATCGGCGAACTGGAGGTGCTTCCTGCGGACGGTGGCGCGCTCGGAGCCACCATGGAGTTCGGCGCGTTGAAGAGCGCATCCGGCACCCGCACGGTGTACTCGGATGTGTTCGAGATTTAGGGTCAGCGACCGGCCGACGGTGCTAGCCCTTGAAGTCGTAGGTGCCGGGCAGCAGGATGTTGGTCGTCACGTTCTGGATATCGGTATGGCCGCAAAAGGCCATGGTGATATCCAGTTCTTTGTGGATGATTTGCAAAGCCTTGAGCACGCCTTCCTCACCCATGGCGCCCAGGCCATAGACCATGGCGCGACCGATCATGGTGCCGCGCGCACCCAGGGCCCAGGCCTTGAGCACGTCCTGACCACTGCGAATACCACCGTCCATCCAGACTTCAATCTTGTCGCCCACAGCCTGCGCAATTTCGGGCAGGGCCGAGATGCTGCTGGGCGCACCATCGAGTTGGCGGCCACCGTGGTTGCTGACCACAATCGCATCGGCGCCGCTGGCCACGGCCAGCTGCGCGTCTTCCAGATCCTGAATGCCCTTGAGGATGAGCTTGCCACCCCATTGCTCTTTGACCCATTGCACATCGGCCCACGACAGCGTCGGGTCAAACTGCTCATTGGTCCAGGAGGCCAGCGAGTTCATATTGGTCACCGCCTTCACATGGCCGACCAGGTTGCCAAAGGTGTGGCGGCGCGTGCCGGCCATGCCCAGGCACCAGCGCGGCTTGGTCAGCAGGTTGATGATGTTGGCAATCGTGGGGCGGGGTGGGGCGGTCAGGCCGTTCTTCAAATCTTTGTGGCGCTGGCCGATCACCTGCAAATCAAGCGTCAGCACCAGAGCGCTACAGCGCGCCGCCTTGGCACGGCCGATCATCTTCTTCATGGCATCGCGGTCGCGCATCATGTAGAGCTGAAACCAGAATGGTGCCTGGGTGTGCTGCGCAATGTCCTCGATCGAGCAAATGCTCATGGTCGACAGCGTGAACGGAATGCCGAACTTCTCGGCCGCCTTGGCAGCCTTGATTTCGCCATCGGCACTTTGCATGCCGCACAGGCCCACCGGTGCAATGCTCACCGGCATTTTGGCCTCTTGACCGACCATTCTGGTGGCGGTGGTCCGGTTCTCCATGTTGACCGCCACGCGTTGGCGCAACTTGATTTTCTGGAAATCGGACTCGTTGGCGCGATAGGTCGATTCGGTCCAGGAGCCGGAGTCGGCGTAGTCGTAAAACATGCGCGGCACGCGCTTTTCTGCAAGGACGCGCAGGTCTTCAATGGTGGTGATAACGGTCATGGTGAGCTTTGATATTCAGGTGAGCCTATGTTACGGGCAGGGCACCGGTGGCTCATTGAAATCTGCTTCGCAGGGAGTGAAAGATTTTCGTCACAAAAATTGTGACGACAAGCCAAACTTAAAGGCGTGCATTAGTTGCAACTTCTCCAGCAGGTAATCAAAAGGCACGGGCTTGGAGAAAACGGAAACGTCATCCGGCAACGTGCCGTTCTTGCGGATATCAACCTCGTCTTTGCCACTGACAACAACAACCTTGGTTCCAACCATTGAAAACAAAGTGAAGAGCGTGTCGATCAGTTCATACCCATTGATGTCTGGTAGTTGCATATCAACAATAACCAGATCAGCTGAGGCCACGATCATGTGGTCGATCGCTTCCTTTGCGAGTTTGAAACCCGTAAAGTCAATCGGAAAGCCTGCGTTCGCAAACTTGATCCCATACAAGCGCAATAAGTTTTCATCATCCTCTATGACTACAACCTGCAAAGCGTCCAGCTTGTTCATTTGGCATCTAACTTAATTATTGTTCAAGCTTAGCATTTTTTTGCCTGCACGGAGATCAAAAGCATTGCCCCAAAGTTGAACAGGACCCAGCGTACAAGCGGCAACCGAAGGCTTTAACAAGGGTCGAAGAGATTGCAGGAGGGGTTTGTTGCAAATTTTTTTTGGAGTACGGTTCGGTAGCAGTTTCACTTGGCAATTGACATCCTCAGGAGATAGGTATGGAAAAGGAAATGTTGAAGCACGAGGCCTTGAAATGGCGGGCATGGTTCGAGAAGGGGCAAAAAAATTGGAGTGCCGCTCACCACACCACCATTTTTGGCTCGATTATTTGCAGTGTTGTTGCAGGCGCATTGCTGCAGATAACGACGGCCGAACTGAAAGGCTATGCCGCTGTGCTTACTTCCCTGGCGGCGGCACTGACAAGTCTGGCAGCGGCTGGCGGCTTCGAAAGAAAATGGAAAAGCAACCGCCTTAGTCGAAGTCGAATCGATGGCTTACTGATAGACATCGAGGCTGCAAAGCCGGATATGTCGAATCTGGCTGATCAACTGAAGGACATCATTGCTAAGCACGACGAAGAGATTGTCAAAAGTGAGGCCACTGCGGCGAAGGATCCGGCCGTAGCTGACAAGAAGGGCAATGACAACGTTAGCCCCAAACTAAGCCAATAAGCAAGACCGCAGAAAAGGAGAAATGGATTCAGAACTGGTCGAAGTAAGGCCCCCATGGACTGTGCTGGTTCGGACCATTTCCGGTTCGCAGTTGTCTAAAAAGACCACCGGTGCGCAACAAGTTTATGTGGCTGCGGTTACAACGATCTCAATTTTCCATTCGGATTTGGCAAGCGCTGCTTGCACCGTCGCGCGTGGTGGTGTGCATCCGGGTACTACCCACGCATCCCACACTGCGTTCATACCTGCGAAATCAGCCAAGTCAGCAAGGAAGATTTGCACCATCAGAATCTTGCTTTTGTCGCTGCCAACCTGTGCCAGCAATGCGTCGATCGCAGCCAGCACTTGAACGGTTTGACCGCGAATGTCCTCGCTTCCGTCAGTGGCCACCTGACCAGCCAAGTAAACCGTACCGTTGTGGACAGCCGCCTCAGACATGCGGGCGCCGATTTCAAAACGTTTAATCATTGAGTCTTCCATTGCTGCAAAAGTTAGATAGTTGAATAGAGGTAATTGGTCATCGTGATGAAGTCAAAAACCGGCAAGCCCGTCTGGCGACGAATGGCTGCTGAAAATGGTGGCAAATCGGTGCACTCTAAAACAAAGGCACGAATGTTTGGGTGTTTCTTCAAGGCATTGACGGCAGTTCCGATGACCTCCAGCTCAATCGCGTGGAGATCGACTTCGGCCTCGGCATCCGTGAATATGGTGTTCCATTGCGGGCAAGACTCGAGTCCACAAATGCGCAGTCCGTCCGCGCTCGCGATTCCAACCGAGGTCAGATGCGCTGTTTGTAATGCGCTCGCTTTAGCCGTGAGAATGCAAATTTCGCTAGCAGGCCCATGCATTTGCCGGATCAGAGGCACTTGCAGCAAGCTTGATGAAAAAACGGGTACAGACACCGCCGCAGCCAGTTCCCTCTGAAAGATGGCATTGAAGCCGCAACTGGTGGTGATGGCCTTGATCCCGTCCGCCACCATGCCCCTGGCATCGTCAATCATGGTACGCAAAACCGCAGGATCCGGGTTTTCAAGAATGGTGTGAATGTTGGCTCCCAACACCGGGCGTAGTCTCACTGGATAGGAATATGAGGCTGGATTGGTACTGTTTCCAACCAGGGTTTCCAGTTGCATAAGTCCCCTGGGAACCTGCCCTTTTTCCCAGCACAGGATGCCAATCTTTGCGGCATCGGCGTGCTTGAGTGCGTGCTTGTTCATGGGCAATGCCTTCGAATAATGGAGTGGCGTTTAGAACTCTTAGAACCGATCAATACGGTAGGGCGTCATGTCCACCGAATCGGCGCGACCGCTCACCATATTGGCAATCAACTGTGCGGTGATGGCCGACATGGTCAAACCCAGATGCCCGTGCCCGAACGCATAAAACACATTTCTAACGCGTGGTGAGCGACCGATCACCGGCAATGAATCCGGTGTGGACGGGCGAAACCCCATCCACTCGCGTTGCACTTTTTGATCAGCAATGCCAGGCAGCACCTTGCGCGCAAATGGCATCAGTGCACGAATGCGCCGGTAATCCGGTGGTGCATCCAGGCCCGCCAATTCGTCGATGCTAACTATCGAAATGCCATCATGCATGGGCGAAAGAACACAGTGATTTTCCGGGAAGCCCACCGGGCGCTGCAGTAAATTCGCTCCGTTGGATTGAAGCGAAATATGGTAGCCGCGCTCGGTGTCAAGGCACACTTTGTCGCCAATCTGGCTGGCAAATTGCTTGGACCAGGCCCCCGCTGCGACCAGTACGGCATCAAACTGCCGACTGCCCTGGCCTGTGGTGATGGTTACACCTCCACTCTCAAGTGGCCTGACTTCGCGCACCTTTTCACGCAGGTGCAGCGTGCCGCGTTGACTAGCACCGTCAAAGTAGGCTTGACTCAAGGCCTGCGGGTAATTGACAAAGCCACTGTCAGGTTGAAACAGACCACAGGTGTAAGCATCAGGATCGATGTTGGGCTCCATCTCAGCAATCTGTGCCGCCGTCAATACCGAAAAATTGACGCCATGGCGGGTCATCAGCTCACGGTCCAGTGCGGTGTCGGCAAAGCCCCGCGCTGTTTTATAAACTTTCAACCAGCCCACGCTGCGGATGCGATCCCGCGCGCCGCAGACGTCCGCCAGCGCCAGATGCGCCTGCATGGAGCTTGCAACCAGTGGATGCAGCGCTTGCGCGATTTCGGCCACCCGGGACGGACGACTGGCGGCAATGAAGCGCAATAACCAAGGCAGAATTTTGAGCGCATAAGCTGGGCGTAAAACAGCCGCTCCGTCCCGGTCGAACACATAGCCAGGCATGGCGCGCAGTACCCCCGGCGTAGCGGTCGGCGTGACAGCGCCGGTGACAATGCCGCCTGCGTTGCCGGAGCTGGTTCCTGCGCCGATGTCGTCAGGTTCAAACACGGTAACCTGGTAGCCCTCGCAGGCCAGTGCCAAGGCATTGGCCGCACCGACAACGCCGCCACCGATGATTGCAATTGATGATGCAGGGGCTAGACCTGCTGGACTGATTTGCTGCATGTGTGATTAACGTGATGCGTTCTAGTGGTGGAGGATCTTGCCAAGAAACTCACGCGTTCTTTCGTTCTTCGGCGCTTGGAAAAAAGTCTCCGGTTCGGCCACTTCGACAATGCTGCCCTTGTCCATGAACACCACGCGATCAGCGACTTTGCGCGCGAATCCCATTTCATGGGTCACCACAATCATGGTCATTCCGTCTTTGGCCAAACTGACCATGACATCCAGAACCTCGTTGATCATTTCCGGGTCCAGTGCCGAGGTGGGCTCATCAAACAGCATGATTTTGGGCTGCATGCACAAGCTACGCGCAATTGCCACGCGTTGCTGTTGCCCCCCCGAGAGTTCGTGCGGGTAGGAATGCAGCTTGTCGCTCAAGCCCACTTTTTCCAGCAGCGCCTGACCTCTTTTGTCAGCGTCTTCCTTCGATAGCTTACGGACATGAAGGGGCGCCAGTGTCACGTTTTCCAGAGCAGTCTTGTGCGGATAGAGGTTGAATTGCTGAAACACGAATCCCAACTCCATGCGTAGCGGCCGCAAGTTTGCCTCCACGTTGACAGGCTTGCCTTCAACAAGCAGCGTGCCGCTTTGAAATTTTTCAAGACCGTTAACGCAGCGGATGAGCGTGCTCTTGCCGGAACCGCTGGGTCCACAAACCACCACCACCTCCCCCTTTGCCACAGACAGGTTAATGTCTTGCAAAACATGGTGAGTTCCGAACCATTTATTGAGCGCGGTAAAACCTATCATTTCAACCATTCCTTTTTGCATGCTGCTTGTCGAGGTGAGTGCCTAAGCGAATTTCGCCAATTAGTGGGCTCGGCTCTGCCCTTGCTTTTCCATTTGTCGTGACAGGTGCAGCAGCGGATAGCAAATCAAAAAGTACCCGACACCTATCAGTGAAAAGACAAGCAATCCATTTGGAATGCTTTGAACAATGATCCAACCTGAACGCGTCAAGTCGAGCAGGCCAATCGCCGACACCACAGAAGAATCTTTCACCAGTAAAACGAATTGCCCTACGAGCGACGGCACCACCATCTTTGTGGCTTGCGGCAAGACAATAAGTCTGAGTTGTTGCGTGCGTGTAAGGCCTGCCGCAACGGCTGCTTCGATTTGCCCACGCGGTACTGCTTTGATTCCTGACGCAACAATTTCCGAGATAAAGCAGGCGCCAATGTTCGTCAGTGCGATGGTGCCCGCAGTGAAAGAGTTGAGTTCGATTCCTGCCTCTGGCAATATGAAAAACACGACGAACACTTGCACCAGAACGGGTGTTCCGCGGAATAGATCGGTATAGGCACCTACCGTCCACGCCAGCCACTTGTACGAGCTGGCGCGTCCTATACCCAGCAGAAAGCCAATGGCAGTTCCAGCAACAATGCCGATAACCGAGAGGGCCAGCGTGATCCCGATCCCTTTCAGGACCACCGGGTAATACTGGGAAATCAGGACCAGTTGATCCAGGAGCATATTCATAGGGATGGTCCTAGCGCGTTGCCGCTGACTGGTTGACATGCGCCCACAGTGCCGCCGCCAACTTGAGTCCGAAATAAATAATCAAGTAGCCAGCGGCCGTGGTAGCCAGACCTTCGACGGGCATGAAGCGATCAACCGCCAACGTTTGACCAGCACGCGTAAGCTCCAGCACCGAGATCAGGGATAGCAATGACGAATCCTTGACCAGCACAATGGCTTGGCCGATCAAAGGTGACACCATGGGACGTATCGCCTGAGGAAGAATAATGAGCCGCATTTGTTGCCAGTAGCTCATACCGGAACTGGCGCTGGCTTCAAGCTGACCGCGAGGAATCCCCTGTATCCCGGATCGGACAATTTCGCTTACGTAGGCGCCGCTGTTGACTGCGAGCGCAACGATGCCGACTGTTATTTCCGGCATACCCAAGCCCAATATGGGCAAACCGAAATACAGAAAATAGAGCTGCGCCAACAGTGGGGTCGCGCGTATCAAATCAACATAGACCACCGCCGGCAGTCGAAGAAGACGTGATGGCTGCAGGCTCATTGCGCACGCGATGATGCCAATGACGAGCGCACCCGAAAAGGCCGCCAATGAAATTGACAACGTGGATAAAAAACCAACCCAAAAATCCGGCAAGGTTTCGCCAATCACGCGAAAATTTAAGCTCAACAGCATGCGAAAACCCAGTCCGGGAAAGTGATAGTTGAAACGGGGCGACGAACCGAAGTGCCGCCGCCCCACGCATTAGGGCAAGTGCTTAATGCTCATCTTTCCATTTGGTTGTGTTAACCCAGTAATCGAGATTGCTTTCCAAACGACCGTCCAGCATGGTCTGGTCAATGAACAGGTTCGCCCAAGTGAGCAGATCCAGTGAGTCGTAGCGTGTTGCAAAGGCCAGGGCCTCTTTAGCCAACATGCCCGGCATGACCTTGAAGGTTCCCTTTGGGTAACCTGCAGCTTGCCCCGCAACAGCGGAACTGTCGTTCAGCAAGCAGTCTGCCTGACCGTTTTTCACAGCATCCAGGAGCAATGTTCCACCGCCCTTGTAGCTTTTGATTTCGCCTTTCGGGAAAACGGTTTTTGCCAACTTTTCGCCGGTGCTTCCAAATAGGACCGCGATCTTGGCCCCTGCCGCTTTGCATGCATCGGTAGAGTTGAACTTGCTACCCTCTTTTGCAGCAACGACTGTGCCGACATGGATCCATGGCTTGGTAAATGCAACCTTCATTCCGCGCGCCAGGGTTGGGGTCATGTCAGCAGCAAGCAAGTCCGCCTTGCCAGACAGCAGAGCGGGCAAAAGGCCATCCCAATCGAGATCGAGGAAAGTCACTTTCACGCCCATTTCCTTGGCCATCAACTTGGCAAGTTCCACGGAGCTGCCTGTGCGCTCCCCGTTCTTGTCGACCATGGAAAACGGAGGGCCCTGGGTTTGGACTGCCACGCGCAACTCGCCACGCTTTACGATGTCCTCCAGTGTGGATGCGTGTGCTGTTGCCGCAGCACCTATGAAACCGGCACACGCCAGCAGGATTGCCGGCAGAAATTTGGAAACCTTCATTTGCTTTCTCCTCTTTACTCTCCGCAAGGGACCATCCCCTGGGCGATAAACCTATGATCTATTTGCCGCTTGCCTCTGATGAAGCTTCATTGCCCTTCGATTCATCCAATTCGTTTTGTTCCCAGCAACCCTTGGACAAATTGACCCACTTGTTATGCGACTTCATCACCACAAAAGTTTCACTCCGGCTAATCACACCCGGATCGGCAACCCTGGGAAGAAGCTCACTGGTAAATCGGTAGAGGTCCTGAACATCGCCGGCGACCAGCACTTCCACGATCAGATCAAAACGACCAGTAACAATACATACCGATGAGACAAATGGCAGTTCGCTGATTCTTTGCGACAGTTCATCCAGTCGTCCCTGCG
>SESF01028741.1_pt1 | contig 10503 bp, 10 predicted proteins | sample 3171521 | NCBI WGS metagenome assembly SESF01 (sample SAMN10866945, study PRJNA518727) | freshwater metagenome | biome: subpolar coniferous forest; feature: holomictic lake; material: water; isolation source: holomictic Lake 227, 6 m and 8 m depth | place: Canada: near Kenora, Ontario | collected...
TGTCATATTACTTTTGTGAATCACAAATGTATTACTATACAAAAGTAAATGATTTGCATATGTGAATTGCTTCACATATCTTTGTAAAATAATTCTAATTATACAATTCACAATTTTATCTGAAACTATGAGTGAAAAAGACAGAATTGAAAAAGTAATGCAAAATGAAGGAATGAATTCTGCAGTCTTTGCAGCTGCGATTGGAATTCAGGGCTCTACTCTATCTCACATTTTAAATGGAAGAAATAATCCAAGCCTTTCAGTTCTCCAAAGTATTCTAAATCGCTTCCCGCATATCAGTCCAGAATGGCTTATAATGGGTCAAGGTACGACGGAAAGAAATGTAAAGCAATCTCAGATGCAATCATTATTCCCTCAGGATGATGAAAGTGCTTCAAAATCAGTTATTTCAGAACAAGTTAATGCCGAAATAAATAGTTCAATAAATACAGGCATCCAGCAAAGTACACAAACAAAGGTTGAAATTCCAGCTCAATCTCTAAATTCGCATCCCGAGCCTCCGATTCAAATTCAACAAATTGAAATTCCGGGAAAAACAGTACGTAAAATCATAGTCTATTATTCCGACAATACTTTTCAGGAATTTCAATAATACCCAATTATGTATTTGCTATTTTATACATGCTGATTTATTTGGGAATTTTTAATAATCGGCAGGTTTAATTTGACTTGTCGTATCGGGATAATTTTGTAATTTTGCATACTCATAATTTTGAATTATCTCACCTGTATTAATAATTTCAAATTATTGATACACAACTAAATATCTTTGATGAAGAAATTCATGCTCGATTTGATTGTAAAGAAAAACGAAGTTCTGAATGATCAATACTCCCTTTTAATCCTGACATCGTCTGATAAACTCCCTGAAATGTTACCGGGACAATTTGCTGAAGTTCGGGTAGATAATTCTCCAACAACCTTTCTACGTCGTCCTATTTCAATTAATTACGTTGATTATGAGGCTAATGAACTTTGGCTATTGATTCAAATTGTGGGTGATGGTACTCAAAAAATGTCGGAACTAAAGGCAGGAGATATACTTAATCTGGTTTTTCCCCTTGGAAATAGTTTCACATTGCCTGTAAAAAAGGATGCAAAGATCCTTTTAGTGGGTGGTGGAGTTGGAATAGCACCTTTATTATTCTGGGGATCGTATCTGAAAGAGCACGGATACAGCTGTAACTTTGTATTGGGAGGTCGTTCTAAAGACAATTTATTGCAATTATGTGAATTTGAGCAATTCGGAAATGTATACACTACCACCGAGGATGGTTCACAGGGAGAAAGGGGTTTTGTAACGCAACATTCGCTTTTAAAAGCCTCAAATTTCGATTATATCTATAGCTGTGGTCCAAGGCCTATGATGAAAGCTGTGGCTGATTATGCAACTGAAAAAAAGGCTTTTTGCGAAGTATCTCTGGAGAATACAATGGCTTGCGGATTTGGAGCTTGTTTGTGTTGTGTGACTGATACAACCGAAGGGCATTTATGTGTTTGTACGGAAGGACCTGTTTTTAATATTACAAAGCTGAAATGGCAAATTTAAATATCAATATTGGCAAATTACAACTGAAAAATCCGGTAATGACAGCATCCGGCACTTTCGGTTATGGACCCGAGTTCTCAGACTTCTTTGATGTATCGCGAATTGGTGGTATATTTGTGAAAGGAACTACGCTTCGCGACCGTCAGGGCAATGCTTATCCACGTATGGCAGAGACTCCATCAGGAATGCTAAACGCTGTGGGACTGCAGAATAAAGGTATTGACTACTTTATTAATCATATATTACCAACTGTAAAGGACATTGATACAAATATAATTGTGAATGTGTCCGGTTCTACGATAAATGAATATGTAGAGACGGCTGAAAAGCTAAATTCAATCGAAAAAATACCTGCAATTGAATTAAACATCTCCTGTCCGAATGTAAAAGAAGGTGGAATGGCCTTTGGAACAAGCTGTTTGTCTGCTGCTCAGGTAGTTAGAGAAGTGCGAAGAGCATATAAAAAAGAAATAATCGTTAAGCTTTCGCCAAATGTAACCGATATTTCGGAAATTGCACTGGCTGTTGAGGCTGAAGGAGCTGATTCGGTCTCCCTTATTAATACTTTACTTGGAATGGCTATCGATTCAGAGAAAAGAAAGCCGGTTCTTTCAACTATTACCGGTGGGCTTTCAGGTCCGGCAGTAAAACCAATAGCTTTACGTATGGTTTGGCAGGTGGCTAATTCTGTCAAAATTCCCGTAATTGGAATGGGTGGTATAATGAATGCAGCCGATGCAATTGAATTTTTACTGGCTGGTGCATCAGCTATTCAGATTGGTACTGCTAATTTTATCGATCCGACGGTTGCAATTAAAGTACTTGATGGAATAAATGAATATCTTGACCGACACGGATTTCAGTCGGTTACCGATATAATCGGTGCATTGGAAGTATAAATCTTCCTACCTCCCGCAAACTAACAGTATTTAGTATGAAAAAGTCTGTTTTGCTGTTTGTTTCGTTGTTTTTCTTTTGCAGTTTTATTCAAAACAGCAACTCTAATACACTCGTCACACCTGAAAACGAGATACTATCCCTTATTTTTGTTGGAGATGTAATGGGTCATATGCCTCAGGTTGAAGCTGCTTACAATCCTCAGAATGAATCATATAACTACGATATTTGCTTTAAATGGATTAAGCCCTATCTCAAAAAAGCTGATTTTGCCATTGCAAATCTGGAGGTTCCCATTGCTGGGAAGCCTTATAGTGGTTACCCGGCTTTTTCTTCGCCGGATGCTTTGTTGGATGCACTTAAAAATACCGGTTTTACTTTACTCTTAACGGGGAATAATCACGTACTTGATCGTGGAAAGCCTGGGCTTGAACGAACTATAAGTCAGCTAAGTAAACGAAAGTTCTTATTTGCAGGTAGTTATGTCGACGAAAACCAACGGGATAGTCTTTATCCAATCATTCTTCAGTCAAAAGGCATTAAAATAGCTATTCTAAATTGTACTTACGGAACAAATGGAAATGAAGTTGAGGAACCTTCATTAGTCAATTTTATTGATACTGTGGAGATTATAAATGATATCAATGAAGCCGATAAACTAGGAGCCGATTTCAAAATTATGACTATTCACTGGGGAACAGAATATGAACTTCAGGCTAATGAATACCAAAAAACGATGTCTCAATTCTTTGTAAATCATGGAATTAATCTGATTATTGGTTCACATCCACATGTGGTTCAAAATGCAGAAACGCTTATTACAAAGGATAATACTCCGGTGCCTGTATTTTATTCGCTTGGTAATTTCATCTCTAATCAGCGACAGGCAAATTCCGATGGTGGAATTATGGTAAAAGTTGAGATAGCTGTGAAATCTAAATCTATTTTGAAAACAGCCTATTTTCCCGTTTGGGTGTATAGAGGAATATTAAATGCTGAATATCAGTATCATTTAATTCCTACGGCAGATTATATCCGGAATCCGACCCGCTTTAAGCTGAATTCGGCTGATAGTATTTCGCTTCTTTATTTTGATTCTGAGACCCACAAAAGATTATCGAAGGTTGAATTTCTAAAATAACATTTTTTATGATTGTATCAGAGGTTCTTACAGAACTCAAAACTCTTTCAAATCCGGCTCATTTTGCTCAATTAGAACGTTTTGGCATAGAAAATTCCAATGCATTTGGCATTAAAATTCCGGATTTACGACTTTTTGCAAAAAAAATCGGGAAGAATCATGAACTCGCATTAGAATTATGGGAAACCGGAATTCATGAAGCAAGAATTCTGGCATCTTTTATCGATGATTCGAAACAAGTAACTGAAAAACAGTTTGATGCCTGGGTAAGAGATTTTGATTCATGGGATATTTGCGATCAGTGCTGCAGCTTACTTATTCAATCCCCTTTCGCAAAAGATAAAATTGTAAGCTATTCTGTTGCAAATGAGGAGTTTGTAAAGCGTACTGCCTTTGTTTTGATATGTGCTTTGGTTATTTATGATAAAAAAGCTCCTAATGAATCTTTCTACCCTTATTTTGAGCTAATGGAGCGTGAAGCATGGGATGAACGTAATTTTGTTCGTAAGGCTGTGAACTGGGCTTTGCGCCAAATTGGGAAGCGAAATGAGGCTTTGCGCTTAAAAGCCATTGAATGTGCAGAAAGAATTCAGCTACAGGATTCAAAATCAGCCCGCTGGATTGCAGCTGATGCACTCAGGGAATTGAAAAGCCACCAGGTAATTACGCGCTTAAAAAACAAATAGAAAAGGGTGTTTCTCGAGGAGAAACACCCTTTTGGTGTCATTAAGTGAATGTATTTTTTTTGTTATTTGTTGATTGACAACAAATTATCATTTTTTAAATAATAATTTAGAAACACTAAATACTTTTTGTATTGTTCTTCTGACAATATACACTTTGCATTATACAAGTTATAGTTCATAACATTTTCTGCAAGTTTTTCATTGTCACTTTTTTCTGCGGTTTTTAGTTCTTTAACAGTTGTTTGAAACACTTCATTTAAAAAGGAAGCCTGATCACTATCTGCATTAATATAACCGACAAGACTTACAAATGCATCTTTATTTGTCAATTTGTTTAATACTTTATAATCGTCGTCTTGATTTAATGCAAATGAAGCAGTTGAGAATGACACCAACACCATAACTGAAAACAAAATCTTTTTCATAACTTAAAATTTTAAATTTATACTAATAAAAAATACAAAGAATTCCCTTACAGTTTATAAGTGGATTTCCTTGTATTAGATTCGAATTGTCAATTATTTCTAATTGACAGTGCAAAAATACATGTTTTAAAACATATAAATAGCATTTTCTGGGTTAAAATTTCAATTATGGTGTGATTATTAACATTAAATATGTAAGCAATTTTGTTTTAATTTAGATAAAAAGCATTTAATATGTTGATTTATATTGAATTAAATTGATATTACATTTTCATTACAAAAAGTGAGTTGAAATCAGGAATTTCAGGAAAATATTCATATTGAGCAGTTTCAGTATTTACTTTACAGCAAAAATGCTCAATTCCGTTGCTGATAATAAATAAATTGACCTTCAATTTGGCATTATATACGGCTACCTGATCAAATGTTTCCTGATTTATTGTCACATTTGGTGCTTTAAACTCAATTATCATCATTGGTTTTGCTTCCAGATTATATAAAATAGCATCGCATCGCTTCTTCATACCATTCAGATTAAGTTGTTTCTCAACTGCTAATAGTGCTGCAGGATAACCTTTTGCTTCAATCAGAAAGCGAATAAAGTGCTGACGAACCGATTCTTCTGGGGTAAGCGATACATAACGTCTACGCTGAGAATCGAAAATAAGAAGCTTCTCATTCTGTTTTTTTATACGAAAATTATACTCAGGTAGATTTAATTGCCACATTTTTTGTATTTTTGTTTCCACAATTTTTGAAACTGTAAATTTAGCATCATTATTGAATGCGAAGTTACTAAAACAATATATAATATCGATACGAATGAAAACAAAAAAAGAAATTGTAGAGAACTGGCTTCCACGATACACGAAGCGACCATTGGAAGATTTTACAGAATATATTCTTCTAACCAACTTCAATAATTATGTAGAACTCTTTGCAGAGTGGTTTGATGTGCCAGTGATTGGACGCGATGGTAATATGCCAAATGCATCTGCTAATGGCATTACAATAATTAATTTTGGCATGGGAAGCCCGAATGCTGCAATTATTATGGATATATTATCGGCTATACATCCTAAAGCTGTATTGTTTCTAGGAAAATGTGGGGGGTTGAAAGATAAAAATAAAATGGGGGATTATATACTTCCAAGTGCCGCCATTCGTGGTGAAGGGACCTCTAACGATTATTTTCCACCTGAAATACCAGCATTACCGGCATTTAGTCTGCAGCGTGCAGTTTCATCAAATATTCGTGACTTTGGAAAAGACTATTGGACTGGAACAGTTTATACCACCAATCGGAGGGTATGGGAACATGATGAAGATTTTAAAGAGTATTTACGCTCAACTCACGCATTGGCAGTTGATATGGAGACGGCAACCCTCTTTTCTGTAGGTTTTTATAATGGAATTCCAATTGGTGCATTGTTACTCGTATCCGATATGCCATTACAGGAAGATGGTATTAAAACATCTGAAAGCGATAAGAAAGTCACCGCTAATTTTGTTGAAGAGCATATTAAAATTGGTGTGAAATCATTATCTTCATTGATTCATAATAGTAAAACTGTCAAGCACTTACGATTTGAATAATACTTCTTATTCCCTAAGGGGAGATTAAAAATATGGCCAAACAAGATTCCATTTCTCACGATCAAATTCTGTCTGATTTACGGCAAAAGCGATATGCTCCTGTTTACTTTTTAATGGGCGAAGAGCCTTATTATATCGATTTTATATCGGATTATATTCAGAAAAATGTATTGGATGAAACTGAAAAAGAGTTTGATTTAAGTATTTTGTATGGAAAAGATGTTGATATAAACACCGTAATAAATGCTGCCAAGCGATATCCAATGATGGGATCGCATCAGGTATTGATAATTAAGGAAGCCCAGCTGATTAAAGAATGGGATAATCTGGTTCATTACCTATCCAATCCATTAAAGTCCACTATATTAGTTTTTTGTTATAAATATGGTACACCTGATAAGCGAAAAAAGTGGTTTCAGGAAATCAATAAGGTTGCCGTTGTGCATGAATCGGTGAAACTTCGTGATTACGAGGTTGGTTCGTGGATTTCGAAGTTTTGCAAATCCAAAAACGTGGCAATCGATGAAAAGGCAGTCGCTATGCTTTCAGAATTTTTGGGAACTGATTTGAGTAAATTAGTCAATGAACTGGATAAACTTATTCTGACAAAACCATCTGAATCACAAAGTATTACACCTGAATTGATTGAGAAAAACATTGGAATCAGTAAAGATTTTAATGTTTTTGAATTACAGGTGGCATTGGTAAACAACGATGTACTGAAGGCAAACCGTATCGTTCGTTATTTTGCTGATAATAAGAAAGCTAATCCTATGGTTCTGACTCTTGCTCAGCTGTTTAAGTTCTTCAGTGATTTAATGATTTATCATTATTTATCTGATAAAAGCCCGGGATACGTAGCTTCAGAACTCAGGATAAACCCTTATTTCGTAAAAGATTACCAAAAAGCCGCTCAAAGCTTTGGTGCATGGAAAACCATGAACATCATTTCCTGGATTCGTGAAACCGATGCCCGCTATAAAGGCATTGACAACCCCAGTACCGACGAAGGTGAATTGCTTAAAGAGTTGGTATTTAATATTCTACATTAATACTCCAAACCCATAAAAGGGATTAAAGACCTTTTTATTTTCCGCAACTTTACAAACTTTCAAATTTTTATTTAATGTCACACATTCCTTCCAAATTTATAACGCTGATTGCTTCCTCACTTCAACTTACCGAAAAACAAGTTCGAAATGCCATTCAACTATTGGATGAAGGTGCTACTATACCGTTTATAAGCCGTTATCGCAAGGAAATGACCGACGGCATGGACGAAGTGCAGTTGGGCGATACCAAAGAGCAGTATGACAAGCTGTGCGAGCTGGCTAAACGCAAACTGGCCGTGCTTAAATCCATTGAAGAGCAGGATAAACTAACCGACGAACTCAAATCCAGAATTGACAACTGCTGGAATATAACGGAATTGGAAGACATTTACCTGCCTTACAAGCCAAAACGCCGTACGAGAGCTGAAATTGCACGTGAGAAGGGCTTAGAACCCCTTGCTAAGATGCTAATGAAACAGCAATCAAATGATGTGGAACGTATGGCATTGCCGTTTGTCAAAGATAAAGTGGAAAATGTGCACGATGCTCTGGCCGGAGCTCGTGATATTATAGCCGAATGGATTAATGAAAGCGAATCGGCTCGTAACTCTATTCGTATGATTTTTTCCCGTGAAGCCATTATTTCGTCGAAACTGATTAAAGGAAAGGACGAAGAAGCGCAAAAATATCGCGATTACTTTGATATGACAGAAAAACTGGCTCGTTGCTCCTCACACAGGCTTTTAGCCATGCGAAGAGGCGAAACCGAAGGCTTTCTTAGGGTAAATATCTCGCCGGAAGATGAACATTGTCTGGAAAAATTAGACAGAATCTTCGTAAAGGGAGAAACAGAATCGGCTGAACAAGTGGCTGATGCGGTGACAGATGCTTATAAACGTTTGCTGAAACCAAGCATTGAAACCGAATTTGCCTCAGAAAGTAAAGCCAAAGCAGACACTGAAGCCATTCGGGTGTTTGCAGAGAACCTCAGACAACTGCTTTTAGCACCGCCATTGGGACAAAAACGGGTGTTGGGCATAGATCCTGGCTTCCGAACTGGCTGCAAAGTGGTTTGTCTGGATGCACAAGGAAATTTGCTGCATAACGAAACCATTTATCCACATCCACCTGTAAATGAGACACAGCAAGCCATGCGCAAGGTTCAGAAAATGGTGGAAGCATACGACATTCAGGCAGTCGCTATCGGAAATGGCACGGCAGGGCGCGAAACCGAGCTGTTTATTCAGAATACCCGTTTCGACCGTGAAGTAAAACTATTTGTGGTTAGTGAGAACGGCGCTTCTATCTATTCCGCGTCCAAAATTGCCCGTGATGAGTTTCCTGACTATGACGTAACGGTACGTGGAGCGGTTTCAATTGGTCGCAGACTGATGGACCCGCTGGCTGAACTGGTGAAAATTGACCCTAAATCAATCGGTGTGGGACAGTATCAACACGATGTGGATCAGCCTCAACTGAAAAAAGCGCTGGATCAAACCGTTGAAAATGCAGTGAATCGGGTAGGAGTAAACCTCAATACAGCCAGTAAGCATTTGCTGACTTATATCTCCGGTCTCGGACCGCAGTTGGCACAAAATATTGTGGACTTTCGCACCGAAAATGGTGCGTTTAAAAGCCGTAAACAGTTAATGAAAGTGCCTAAAATGGGCGCAAAAAGCTTCGAACAGTGTGCAGGCTTCCTCCGCATACCCGATGCTGAATGTATTCTGGATAATTCTGCTGTTCACCCAGAGAGTTATCCGATAGTAGAGGCCATGGCCAAAGACCTGAAAGTGGATGTAAAGGAATTGATTCATAATAAGGAATTAAAGAAAACTGTTGATTTACAGATGTATATAACACCAAATGTTGGACTTCCAACCCTAAATGACATTATTCAGGAACTCGAAAAGCCCGGACGTGATCCACGAAGCGAAATCAAGGTTTTTGAATTTGATGCCAATATAAAGACTATCAGCGATTTGCGAATAGGTATGGAATTACCAGGAATAGTTACTAATATCACTAATTTCGGGGCTTTTGTGGATATAGGCATTAAGGAAAACGGATTGGTACATATTTCCAACATGTCCGACCGCTATATTAGCAATCCCGCTGAAGTGGTTTCGGTGCATCAGCATGTAAAAGTGAGAGTGTTAGAAGTGGATGCTGTGAGAAAGAGGGTGCAGTTGAAGCTGCTATAATAATTCAATACTAAATCACGAAGAGCACACATATACACTTAGAACATCATAATTAAACACACAAATAAGTACTTACTGATTCTTAAAAAACTAAGTGTCTTAGTGGTGAATATTTGAAAATACTAACATGATACAAGACATAGAAAAAGTAATCAGAACACGGAAATCGATACGCACGTACAACAACATACCCATTGAACCGGTCGTAAATCAACAGTTGACAAAATTTATGCAGGCTAATTCAGTGGGATTATTTGGTAATAAGGTTGATTTTTTCTGGATTGATAGCAGTTCTGATGATTTTAAGGACATTAAGCTAGGTACTTATGGCGTAATCTCAGGAACCAACAGTTTTATAATCGGAAAAATTACTGATTCGGATAAAAACTTCGAAGATTTTGGCTTTTGTCTGGAAAAACTGATATTGTATTGTGTAGAATTGAATATCGGAACGTGCTGGCTGGGTGGAACATACAATAAATCGTCTTTTGCTGATTCGGTAAATTTAAAAGAGGGTGAATTTATTCCGGCAGTGACTCCGTTAGGCTATTTTGGAACAAAAAAACGAACAATTGACAAAATGTTCAGGCGTTTTGCTGGTTCAGATAATCGTAAGCCTTTCAATGAGTTGTTCTTTTCCAAATCATTTTCCGAAAAACTCTCAGAAGAAGAGAAAGTAACATATGGTTTTTTTTTGGAAATGGTACGGTTGGCACCTTCGGCTTCAAACAAACAGCCATGGAGAGTAGTTCTGATAGATAACTTATTTCATTTTTACCTGAAACGTACCCCGAATTACAATAGCAAACTGCTCCATTCTGATTTACAGCGCGTAGATATGGGTATTGCTATGTCACATTTTGAATTAGCATTAACTGAAAGGAAGGTTAAACATTCATGGATACGAATAAATCCAGAGTTGGAATTAGATG
>SESF01005854.1_pt1 | contig 10502 bp, 14 predicted proteins | sample 3171521 | NCBI WGS metagenome assembly SESF01 (sample SAMN10866945, study PRJNA518727) | freshwater metagenome | biome: subpolar coniferous forest; feature: holomictic lake; material: water; isolation source: holomictic Lake 227, 6 m and 8 m depth | place: Canada: near Kenora, Ontario | collected...
CCCTGCCTCCCGGAACCGCGACCTGGCGCCGCGTCGATGCCTATAGCCCGAATGGGGAGAGCTGGGTGGGGGAGGCGTCCTGGGATATCGTGGTCAGGGCCCAGATGCCAGGCTTGCTCGAGTTAAGCGTTGCCGCCTGGCCCTGCCTTGTCCCCAGTGGTGAACTGAAGACGCTTTCAGGCGAAGCCTTCAAGCTGAAGATCGCCTCGGCGGATGAAGCGCGAGGCAGCGGGACCAAGGCCGCAGAAGAACGCCTTTTAAGGCTCCTCAAGGCCCGGCGGGGAGACCGTGGTGCATCCTTCCTGGCTGCCCTCGCGCGTGGCGACAAGGCCGAAGCCAGGGCCCTCGCTGCTGGCTTCGGGCCAGGCAGGGAAGGAAGGGCGGGAAGGCAAGACAGGGCTGACCAGCTTCTCTTCGAGGCTGCCCTTTCCCTGTCCGAAGGCAGGGCAGGGGAGGGCCTGTCAAGCGTTTACCGCGCCGCCAGGCGCGAGGACACAAGCCTGCGACCCTTTGCCACCTTGCTAGCCACGGATCTTGGAGCCCAGAGTCCCGATTTTGGATCCTGGCCCCATCCATTGGTCGCCCTGACTTTCGCCCTCCTGGCCATGGCCGCCTCTCTCCTTGTTGTAGCGCGCTGGCGCAAGCTGGGCCGGCCCCTGGTCAGTCCTTTGCTGATCGCCCTCGCCATTGCCGCAATCCTCGCCTCGGCTTTTTCGGTCATGGCAATTCGGGAAGCAGGCACTATCCACTATCTGTCGTGGTCCCCCCGGCTCGCTGCCCTTCCCTCCCTCGATGCCGAGTCATCGCTGACTGTCGATCCCGGGCGGAATGGAAGAAGGCTCGCTTCTGTCCCAGGCTGGATCTACCTCCGCTTTGTCGATGGAAGCTCAGGCTGGATTTCTGACACTATGGTATATTCCTGGTGAGCATGGACTTTGGGAAGCTTCTGGATGACTGGGAACGCCGCTCGGCGCAGCCCGGGGGCCTCGATGCCGCCTCCGAGGCGGAGCAGAGGGCCCGGACCGAAGAGGCTTCCAGACGTGCCCACATTGATGCCAGGCGTGAATCGGAGCGCAAAAAGCGCGAAGCAGCGCGCTATACCATGGAAGCCTGGATCGACGCCCACGGTGTGCCGGACAAGGATGAGGTCGGGGGTGCCGGTGGAGGGACCTCGGTGGCGGCGGCGGGGGAGGAATCCAGGAGGCTCCGGGATCTGCGCCCTGGCGCCCGCATCGACCTCCATGGCAAGACTGTCGCAGAAGCAGAACTTGCCCTCGGAAGCTTCCTTGAAGGAGCGGCGCGCGGGGGTATCGAAAAGGTGCTGGTGATCACTGGAAAAGGAAATCACTCAGCGGATGGCCCTGTGCTGGGCAAGGCCATGCGCAGCTTCCTCGAGGCCAATCCGCGCTCGGGCCGCTTTGGCCAGGCCGACAGGGCGGATGGCGGAACTGGAGCCCTCTGGGTCCTTGTCAGGCCGCTTATTTCTCGCGGTAGATGATGCGACCCCGGTTGAGGTCGTAGGGAGAAAGCGCGACTTTTACCTTGTCGCCAGGGACGATACGTATGTAGTGCTTGCGCATTTTGCCGGACAGGTGGGCGAGAATGATATGGCCATTCTGCAGCTCGACCCTGAACATCGTATTCGGCAGGGACTCTTTTACGATTCCCTCTACCTCGATCGCCTCTTCCTTCGCCACGTTTCCTCCTGGATGATCCGCATGCGGCGTTCTTCGCGGACCGCGTGTCGGGCTCAGGGCCGAATGTCTTCAGTGATTTTCCGAACGGATTTTCGCCAGGGGAAAGTTGAAGTTCGTGCCAGAGCGATTAATATAGTACGGGTTGTATGTCGGCAGTGTCAATCGCCGCAGAGGCTGCATCCTTTGCCAGTAGACCCTTCCAGCCGCGAAAAGCAGGAAAAGTCTGGCGCTTGCTGCGCTTTTCCGCAGGGATATCACGTTCAAACTCTGCGCCTGGCATGGCCCAAGCTTTTCTCTTGATTTTATAGGAGAGGTACTGCATAGTGCGCCTCCCGTGAAGGTATATGGATTTCGCCCGAGAAGAGGGTCTGGGCAAGCGAATGGAGGCTGCAATGGAAAAGGAATTCGTTGATGCCATGCGTGAATCGCTCGTGGCCCAGAAACGGCTTATTCTTGAAACCCTTGCCTCGACCAACGCGGATTTCCGCGCCATCGTAGAGGAAATGGATCCCAAGGACTTTGCCGATGTCGCCAGCGACGACATTGACCGGAAGATGATCGAGGCCCTCGGCTCCCAGGACATCAAGCGGATCAAGGCCATCGATGCAGCGCTCTCGCGCATCATGCAGGGTCGCTACGGTCTCTGCGTCAAGTGCAACAAGCGCATACCGACGGAGCGCATCACGGCCCTTCCCTATGCGGTGCTGTGCATCGACTGCCAGAAGGGCGAGGAACGCCGCAACCGCTAGAATGTCCCCTTAAGGTCGTGCAACGCGTCGAAGGGAAACAGTCCACCGATCGTAGTTTCGACAAGCTCGTTGCAGGAAGCCCCGAAGGTCACCTGTGCCTCGGGAGCCATGAACTCCGAAAGCACCTGCCTGCAGGCACCGCAGGGACTCACCGGACCCTTTGAGTCGGGAGTGGCGATGGCGATCGTGGAAAAGCCGCGGTGCCCAGCGCTGATGGCGGCGACGAGGGCACTCCGTTCGGCGCAGATGGTCAGCCCGAAGGACCTGTTCTCGACATTGGCGCCGGTGAAGACCGAACCGTCCGCAGCAACCAAGGCTGCTCCGACACGGAAGCGGGAATAGGGCGAATACGAGGCCCGCGATGCCTCGAGCGCGAGTGCGAACAGACTGGCTGTGTCCAAAACCGCCTCCTGGGCCGGGAAGTCTTTACTGACCCCTGCATTTGGTACTATAAACGATGTGCCCTGCCCGTGGTAGCTGCGGCGGACCCGAGGCAGTACGGCAAGAGGCGGGACATGGAAGAGCAGGCGCGACGCAGGGTCACGGGAATACTGGTCTCACTCTTCGGAGTGGCCTATTTCTTCGTGTGTGCGATGCCACTCCCCAAGGTCTTTGGCCTCAAGCCCGTCTGGGCAAGTCCCATCATCAACGACAGCCGTTCCGAGTCCAGCAGCGCCGCTGGTACGGGCCCCCTCCTCCCTTTTTCGATCGGGGGCAGCTTTGGGTACTTTGACACTGCCCGCGGGCTTCGCTTTGCCTCGCGGATCCCAAGCGGCGTCTCGCTGTCACGCGAGGGATACGCAGCCTATGACCGCGTACCCGCGACAATCCAATGGAAGGATGTGCAGGGGAAGCTGCTCTTCGAGACAGAGGCTGCAGCCTATCCCTTCATGGCAGGGGAACGGCGCTTTCTGCTGGCCGCTGACCAGGCTACGGTGACGGAGCTCGATGGAAGAGGCAAGCAGCTCTGGCAGCGGACCTTCCCTTCGATGTTGACCGCCTTCGACGCAAGCCCGAAGCTGGCCCTCTTCGGGACCCTGGATGGCCACCTCCTCGGAATCTCTGGGGAAGGCAAGGTCCTCGTCGACTTCGTGCCGGGAGGCAGCCGCATCGATTGCGTGTTCGGCGCGGCGGTGTCCCCCGATGGCACAACCATCGCTGCGATCACGGGCCTCGACCGCCAGCGCATCGTCGTGATGGAGCGTCGCAACGAGTCCTATCGTGTCACCTGGCACCGCTACACCGGCTCCGACTATCGCAGGCCTGTGGCGATGGCCTTTTCCCCTGCTGGGGATATCCTCAGCTACGAGACGCCCGAGGGTTTTGGCCTCTATGATGTGCAGAAGCGGACTGAGCATCAGCTTGTCGCCCATCAGCCCTCCCATCCTGGGGCAGCCATCGCGAGCAAGGGAGTGATGCTCGCCCTCGAAGAAGGGCCAAAGGGAGACCTCCTGGCCTTTTCCCATGAGGGGACCCGCTATTTCTCATACGGATTTGCTGCCCTTGAGGCTTCTCTTGAGATCGAAGGCGATTCGGTCTTCCTCGGTATACGGCAAGGAAGTGGAATGGACCTCCTCCGCCTCGATTTTGGGGAGGAGTGAGCATGCATGCCAAGCGTCGTGAGTTTGCCTTTTTTGCCTTTGCTACCCTCGGGTTCCTTGCACCTGCCCTTGACTGGCCTGCTTCGTCAGTGACCATGGTTGGTGAATTCGGATCGCCAAACCTCAGGGTGCCAATTCCCGGACTCGTCCTCCGAGGCATCGACCCCTCCATCAGGGCATCTTCCCCAGGCGAAATCAGCTTTATCCGCGGGGCCTCCGACAGCCGCACCAGGCTTCCTTCGGCCTTTGGCACTGTTCTTGTCGCCGAGGGCGGAGATGGCATTGCCGACCTGTACGCATATCTGCCTGCGATCAAGGACCCGGGGGCCCTCCGGCTCTCGCCTGGAGCCCTGGTTGCCACGCGTGGACCGGCAGGACTTCTCGATCGCGATGGCTTCCTCTTTGCGCTCTACGACAGGAAATCCTCCCGCTGGATCAATCCAAGGCTTTTCCTTCCCCATCTCGCCGATGGGAAGGCCCCCGTGATCCGCCACATTTCCCTCGATGGCAAGGACCATTCCTGGGTAATGGGAGAGCAGAAATCCATCCCCCAGGGAAGTTATTCCCTTGCCATTGAGGTCGCGGAACTCGTGGAATCCGGAAGCGAGCTCATCCCAGGGCCACCTCATTTTCTCCGCGTCCTCATCAATGGCGAGCAGCTGGTGGAGCTCCATGCGGAGGTGGCTGCGGTCGTTGATGGGAGGCTCTCGTTCTTTTCGACCCTCGTCGGAAATGCGGCTGTGTACGACGGTGGCGGCCGCCTCACCCTGGCTTCCCGGCTTTTCCCCCGCGGCAAGACCGTCATCGAACTGCTCGCCCGCGACTTCGTGGGAAACGAGCGCTCGCTAGGCTGGACCTTCATGGTGGAATGAGCCTGGCTGCATGAAAACCTTTGCTACCGAGCCACGACCCGAAGGCCTTCGGGCACGACCCTGTCCACTCTGTGGCCAGGGGGCTCTGCGTCCGCTGTGGAACCTGGATGCCTTTTCCTTTGCCATCTGCCCGCGCTGCAGCCTTGTCCAGCAGAATCCACAGCCCCTTCCCGAATTCGTGCTTGCCCGCTATGACGATGCCTACCTCCGCTACGAGGAGGAGAAGCAGTTCGCCTATGCCGCCCTCGAGATGCTGACCCTCCGCGATCTGGGCTACCCGGACTTCGGTGCCGGACTTGCCAGCCGGGCGCGATCGGAGGGAAGGGCAGCCCGCGTCCTGGATATCGGCTGCGCCACCGGAGCCCTCCTGGCCTCTCTCCGCGATGAGGGCTGGGACTGCGCTGGGGTGGAGGTCTGTGTCCCTGCCGCCGACTACGGGCGCGAGCGCTTCGGGCTCGACATCAGGCCTACAGTCCTCGAAAAGGCAGGCTTTGCCCCAGGCAGCTTCGACCTCATCCACGCCTCCCACCTCATCGAGCACCTCAACGAGCCAGGTGCCTTCCTTGCCTGCGCGCGGAACCTTCTGGCCTCCGGCGGCCGAATCCTCATAACTACACCCAATATCTCGGGTTTCCAGGCCAGGTTACTCGGTTCCCGCTGGCGGAGCGCGATACACGACCACCTCTTCCTTTTCTCCCGGCGCAGCCTCGCGCGCCTCCTTTCAGAAAGCGGCTTCCGCATTCGCAGCCAGGTCACCTGGGGCGGCTGGGCTGCCGGCCTCAAGCCTGCCTTCCTGAAGCCCCTCCTCGATCCCCTTGCACGGCGGACAGGGCAGGGCGATGTGATAGCCTTTCTCTGTGAGGCCGAGCCCGAAACTGCAGCTGGGGCTTCCGCCGCGCATTCCGCCGTCAGCGGCAAAGACAAGGCGCCACCACGATGAGCAGCGACTACAGGGCCCTGATTCCGGAAAGGCTATCCAGTATCCGGGAGGGCATTGCGGAGGCCTCGGGGCGCTCCGGACGCGATCCAGGCAGTGTTGTCATCCAGGCTGTCACCAAGTTCCACCCCATCGCTGCGGTGGAGGCAGCCTGGGATGCTGGCCTCCGGAGCTTTGGCGAAAACCGCGTCCAGGAAGCCCTCGACAAGTTCCCCGGCTTCCTTGCTACGCATGCCGGAGCCCAGCTCGAGCTTCTTGGCCACCTCCAGTCCAACAAGCTGGGCAAGGCCCTCGGCCTCTTTCACAGGATTTGTTCAATCGATTCCCGGGACCTCCTCGGCCGGATCATCGAGCGGATGGATGCGCCAGCCACGGTGACGAGGGAGTTCCTTTTTGAGCTGCACACTGCGGAGGATTCCAAGTCGGGCTTCTCTTCAGAAGACGAGCTGCTCTACGCCTGCGAACTCATTTTTGGCCACTACCCAAGGCTCGAAGGCCGCTTGCGCCTTCGTGGCCTTATGACCATGGCTCCAGCTACAGAAGACGAGGCCGCGATCCGCTCTTCCTTCCAGAGACTCCGGCGCCTCTCCGAGGCGATAGGGACCCGTTTTAGCCCCCCCGATTTCAACGTGCTGTCCATGGGCATGAGTGGAGACTATCGCCTCGCCGTCGAGGAGGGATCGACTCTGGTCAGGATCGGCACTGCCCTCCTCGGGCAGAGGTCTCCGTGATACGGGCCCGTGCCGCGATCCTCGGCATCTGCCTTGCCGCCGTAGTGGCTGCCGGGGCCGGGGCCCAGTCAGCTGCCACGGCTCCCGACTGGGGGCAGCTGACACGGCGCCTCTTCACCGAGACCGATCCCCTCCGTTTCGAAAAGATAGCAGTAGGCAGCCTTCCCCTGTCACTGATGTATGTCGGCTTTGCCTTCGATATCGGGGACTGGCTGCTCAATGGATTCAGTCCGACCTACGCCCCCTGGCCATTCAAGAGCCTGACTGCCCCCGCCCTCAGCGACAGCGAAAAATATAAACGCCTTTCGTTGGCTGCCCTCATTTCCCTGACTGTAGCAGTCATCGATGCCCTTTTTATCCCCGAGGCCCGGGTTCGGAGGAGTTTCGAGAGCGGGAAGGATCCCTTTCCGCCTGAGCCTCCCACCCTCTCTGAGCCGACAGTGCCTGCCGAGATTCCTGCAGGGAATCCCGACCCTTGATCATCGGCGCACTCAACTTGACAGCACGATTGCCGGCCAATACAATTCTCAGTCGGTAGCATTGATGAAATCCCATATCGTGGTCTTGCAACAATCAGGTCGTCCCAGCCTCGAAGGGACGGTCAAGGCCCTTCGGGAAAAGCTCGAGACCTCCGAGCGTGAGGTGGTCGTGTTCTCGGCCCGCGATGTCCCTCCGCAGGAGATCCAGGCAGGCAGTGCCTTCATCCTGGCGGCGGAGGATATCGACGCCGATTCCTTTGCCGAGGCTGCGCGGGTTTTCAAGGGCGTCAACCTCTCGGGACGGCGGGTTGGCTATTTGGGCTATTCCGGGGCTGTCGTGGCCTGGCTCAAGGACCTCTCTGCCGACGCCGAGCTGTCCCGGGCAGTTCCCGACCTCATCGGTTCCACCCCCGACTCAGCAGCCCTCAGCGCCTTTGTACGCGCCTTCGACTGATTCCCTTCCAAGGACGAGCCATGCCCAGCGCAGAAAGCCCCGTTTCCCATGGTTTCAACCTGGATGATGCCATTCGCAAGGTTCCGGATTTCCCCAAGCCTGGCATCCTTTTTTACGACATAACGAGCGTCATAGCCAACCCCGATGCTTTCCGCTTCTGTATCGAGTCCATGGCAAAGCTGTACCGCTCCGAGCACCTTGACGCCGTTGCCGCCATCGAATCACGGGGCTTTCTTTTTGCTGCACCTTTCTGCGAGCGCCTCGGCATTCCCCTCCTTCTCGTGCGCAAGAAGGGCAAGCTTCCGGGGAAGACCATCAGCCGCAGCTACGAACTCGAATACGGCGACGCCGAGATCGAGATGCACGTCGATGACATCCCCGTCGGAGGACGGGTCCTCATCATCGATGACCTCATCGCCACGGGCGGAACAGTATGCGCCACAGTCGAGCTCCTCAGGGCAGGCGGGGCCGAGCCGGTTGGTATCTTTGCTGTCATTGGTCTTCCCTTCCTCGACTACGCCGCCTGCCTCGGCGATCTTCCCGTAACGACGCTGATCGAATACTTCGGAGAATGAAAGCAGGGCGCCCCGCCCCCTTCCCGCTGGGCAGCAAGGAGACATGGCCATGGTCCAGGCACTGAACCGCAATCCTTCATGGAAGGGCCGGAAAGGCCCCCTCGTGCTCGTCATCATGGACGGCGTCGGTTATGGCGCCTACCGCGAGGGCGACGCTGTCGCCGATGCGAAGATGGACGCCTTCCGCGCCCTCGAAGCCAGCTGTCCGCGCACAAGGCTCAAGGCGCACGGCAAGGCCGTCGGACTTCCCTCCGACGAGGACATGGGCAATTCCGAGGTAGGGCACAACGCCATCGGCTGCGGCCGCGTCTTTGCCCAGGGCGCCAAACTTGTGGGCGCCTCCATCGATTCAGGCGCAATGTTCGAGGGTGCCACCTGGAAGCGCCTTGTCGGCAACGTCAAGGTCGGCGGGACCCTCCATTTCATCGGGCTCTTCTCCTATGGGAACGTCCACTCCCACCTCGACCACCTCAGGGCCATGATCTCGCGGGCCGCCTTGGAGGGCCTCGGAAAGGTCCGCGTCCATGTGCTCCTGGACGGACGCGACGTCGGTGAGCAAAGCGCCCTCGAGTACCTCGATCCCTTCGAGGCCTTCCTTGAAACCTTCAATGCCAAAGGTTTCGACTATCGTGTCGCCTCGGGTGGCGGCAGGCAGTACATCACCATGGACCGCTATGGCGCCAACTGGGAGCAGGTCAGGCGGGGCTGGGAATGTCACGTCCACGGCCAGGGTCGCGCCTTTGCCAGCGCCCGCGAGGCCGTCCTCGCCTACCGCACCGAGAACCCTTCTGTCATCGACCAGGACCTCCACGAGTTCGTTGTCGTCAAGGATGGCAAACCCGTCGGCTCGATCGAGGACGGTGATTCCGTGGTCTATTTCAATTTCCGGGGCGACCGCGCCCTGGAGATCACTGCGGCCTTCGAGGACGGGAGCTTCGGCCATTTCGACCGGGGCAGGCGGCCCCGCATCGAGTATGCCGGCATGATGGAGTACGACGGCGACGCCCACGTGCCGAAGCAGTACATCGTCGAGCCCCCCTCCATCGACCGGACCCTGGGCGAATACCTTGTTGCATCGAAGGTCCCTATGCTGGCGATCTCCGAGACCCAGAAATACGGCCATGTCACCTACTTCTTCAACGGCAACCGCCAGGGGAAATTCTCTGAAGACTATGAGGATTATGTCGAGATCACCTCCGATGTCCTGCCCTTCGAACAGCGCCCCTGGATGAAGTGCGCCGAGATAGCCGACCGCGTCATCGAGGTTGTCGGCTCCGGCAAGTACCAGTTCATACGGCTCAACTTCCCCAACGGTGACATGGTGGGCCACACGGGCAACTACCAGGCCGTGGTCTGCTCCCTCGAGGCCATGGACCTCCAGATCGGCCGCATCCGCTCTGCCGTCGAGCGGGCGGGGGGAATCCTCCTTGTCTCCGCCGATCATGGCAATTCAGATGACATGTACGAGCACGAGAAAAAGGGCGCCGCCGTTTCCCGGAAGCCCGATGGCAGCCCCCGCGCCAAGACCAGCCACTCCCTCAACCCCGTGCCCTGCCTCCTCTACGATCCGGGTTACTCTGGCGAGTATTCAAGGGAACTCCGCGACGGAAAGGAGGGAGGGAAGCTCGGCATTTCCAGCCTCGCTGCAACAATCATCGAGTTGCTCGGATTCATGCCCCCCGAGGGCTACGATCCCTCGGTCCTTGCAATGGAGGGTTCCGCGCGATGATGGAGGTCGAACTCAAGGCCCACGTCTCTGACCCGGAACTGACCAGGAAGCGTCTCGAGGCCTTCTGCCGCCTTGACCGTGACTTCGACAAGCGTGATGCCTACTGGCATGGTCCCCTCTGGCGCAAGGAGGGAGACACTCGCGGCTTCCGGCTCCGGACCGACGGTGGGGACTCCTTTGTCACCTTCAAGGACAAGCGACTGGAGGGAGGCATCGAGGTCAACCGCGAGCGGGAGTTTACCGTCTCAGACCCTGTGGCCTTTGCCGAATTCGCCGGGCGCCTTGGCTGCGAACCCCATTTCGAGAAACGGAAGCGAGGCAGCCGCTACGAGGCGGCGGAAGGGGCCCGTACTGCGGCCGGTGCCGGGACGGCGAACAGTGCCGGGACGGCGAACAGTGCCGGGACGGCGAATATGTCGTCCATCGGCCTCGAACTCGCCGAGATAGAGGGAATTGGCTGGTTCCTTGAGATCGAGGCCCTCGTTCCCGAGGGCGACCCGGCGGCCGTATCTGCTGCCCGGGCTGAGCTCCGCTCCTTGCTGGCAAGGGCCGGCCTCGATGGAGACGCCATCGAGCCGCGCTTCTACTCGGAACTCCTCATGGCCGCGGGGCGGGTGGCGCAGGCCTGAGCCGCCTGCTGCCGCAGCCTACCAGTACCTGCCGTAGAAAGCCTTCGCC
>SESF01019161.1_pt1 | contig 10502 bp, 7 predicted proteins | sample 3171521 | NCBI WGS metagenome assembly SESF01 (sample SAMN10866945, study PRJNA518727) | freshwater metagenome | biome: subpolar coniferous forest; feature: holomictic lake; material: water; isolation source: holomictic Lake 227, 6 m and 8 m depth | place: Canada: near Kenora, Ontario | collected...
TGGGTTAATGAATCAGTTGGTGTATGCTTCAGCGCCATGCTCAAAAACATCCAATCCTCCAACTCCAGCTTCACCTTCAGGCTCTACACGTAACTTGAACGGATAGGGCAACTTGTTGATGACCAGCATGAGAATGAACGCCACAACAAACGTTGTCAATGCAACAATTGCATTGCCTACAAATTGTGCAAGGAATACATTCCATCCCCCTCCGTAAAACAATCCCGTCACAGGGGCAGAGTTGTCGGGGCCGAAAGGAGTTGCAAAGCCATACTCTCCAGTGGCAAAAAGACCGATCGACCAGGTTCCGAAAACACCGTTGAATCCATGCACCGAAACAGCACCAACCGGATCATCAATGCGCAGGTATTCAAGCAGGTAGATGCCTCCAAAAACAATCGCACCAGCAATGAGACCGATGATAACGGATCCAAATGGTGAAACCCAGTAGCATGGTGCCGTGATGGCAACCAGCCCGCCGAGGAGACCGTTCACCGTAAAGCCTACGTCAAACTTCCCTTTGAAAGAGCCAATATAAAAGGCAAGGAACATGGCACTCAAGGCACCGCCACAAGCCGCCAGTGTCGTATTTGCAGCCACACGCCCAACACCTGCGGCATCCATTGCTGAAAGGGTGCTTCCAGGGTTAAATCCATACCATCCAAACCACAAGAGGAAGGCACCGGTAACAGCAACGGGCAAGTTGTGTGCAGCAGGCAAACCACCCCTCTCTTTGTCATCACGCAAAAATACGCGACCGATACGAGGCCCTAACACAATGGCTCCCGCCAACGATACGACACCACCAATGGTATGCACAACCGTAGAACCTGCAAAATCACGGAAAGGATTCCCCAATGCAGGCAGGAAATTTCCGGGAGTACCCATGGTTACCAAAAAGCCGTCCGGCCCCCAGGCCCAGTGACCAATAATGGGATAGATCAAAGCCGTTACAACGATACTGTAAAGAATATCGCCACGAAAACTGGTCCGTCCAATCATCGCACCAGATGTAATGGTTGATGCGGTATCAGCAAAAGCAAACTGAAACACCCAGTGTGCCAGAAGCGCTACGCCGGTTGCTCCGTACGTGGCAGGTGCACCCTGCAGGAAAAACCACTTTTGCCCGATAAAGCCGTTACCTTCACTGAACATGAATGCATAGCCTATTGCCCAGAAAGAGATACCGCAAATAGCCGTATCCAAAACGCACTCAATAAGAACGTTAACAGTTTCCCGCTTTCTGGCAAAGCCAGCTTCGAGCATGACAAATCCAGCCTGCATACCAAAAACGAGGGCTGCTGCGATCAACGTCCACAGGGTATTGAGCGAGTTAATCAGATTTGTCTCAATCGGTGAGTAGCTTTCTGCTGCCATTGCCGGAATACCGATAATTCCGCTTAACATGTTCATAGACAAGAGTACGACCAAGAGTCCAATCATCTTCCCTGCAAAAATGGTTAGACCAAGTTTCCAGTTTTTTTGTTTCGCCATATTTTCCCTGATTCGGGTAAAATAGTGCCTCCTTTCGAGACTAAGGGTTCCTGATTTCATAGGATGTTTTTTTAGATGGTTATGAAGTTATTTGGTCTGGTTCGTGTCCACGCATTGATTCGTGGTTATAAATTAAGGCTCAGATCAAAAGTAGTATAAAATATTTAATAAAAAAATACATTTATGTAAATAATGTTAGGCTTTTGTGTCGAAACACAAGAAAAACCACTTTTATGTCAAAAAAGGGAATCTTTGCGGGGAGCGGCACTGTTCTTACGGGCTATAATGACCATCTATTCACCGCAGGGAGGCTTTTTCAGCACCAATATGGCGTGAAAATGGTTCAACTGATTGTCAAGAGGCATCCTGCGTTGTTACCGCAATGAAGCGGAGAAACGAGCGGATTTGCTACATGAGGTTCTGGGGATCGACGTCAACCGTGAAGGTGAGCCTTGCGGAACGGAAGCGGGAGGTAATGTCGTCGCTCATCTGTTTGACGAAAAGGGGGGAAAGTTTACCATCGAAGAGTTTCACAACCACATGGTAGCGGTATCGTCCCCGTATTTTTGCAATACAAGCTGGTGCAGGCCCAAGAATAACCCCTTTTTCTGCATGAAGTTGCAGTTCCAGTGTTTTTTTGCAGGAGAGAGCGGCAGCTTCCGCCTGTTTTTCATCTTCGGCACTGCATTCGAATTTTATGAGCCGTGAGGCCGGAGGGTAGCGGAGCTCTTTTCGGATGGCGATTTCCTGGAAAAAAAACTTCTCATAGCTCTCTTTTCCCTGCAATAGAGCAGGGAATACATCGTTTTCCATGTTGTAAACCTGAAAGTAGACCTCTCCGGGTATCGAAGAACGTCCTGCACGTCCGGCAACCTGGGTGAGCAGTGAAAATGTTCTCTCTGATGCGCGAAAGTCAGGTATATTGAGGCCAATATCGGCCATGAGCACACCGACAAGCGTGACCGACGGAAAATCGAGCCCCTTGGCTACCATTTGTGTGCCGAGCAGAATCCTCGCCTTGCGGTCGTGAAACTCCTTGAGAATCCGTCCGTGGGCACCTTTTGTGGAGGTCGTATCGACATCCATACGGAGGATTTTCTCTTCAGGGAAAAGGGTTTGCAGCTCCTCCTCAATGCGTTCGGTACCACTGCTTTTATAAAAAAGAGCGGTCGATGAGCACTTCATGCACGACTCTGTGAATCTTGAGGTATGGCCACAGTAGTGACAGCGGAGCTGTTTTTGGGTGGCGTGGTAGACCAGGGGAATATTGCAGAAGCGGCAGAGAGGGATGTGGCCACATGCAAGACAGAAGATACTTCCGGCAAATCCTCTCCTGTTTTGCAAGAGAATAACCTGCTCATCTTTTTCAAGACGGATCTCTATCTGACGGCAGAGGAGTTCTGAAATCGATGCAGAAGCCTTTGGACTCCCTTTCATCAAGACAAGCGTGAGCTTGGGCATGGTTGCCCCATCAACCCGTTCCGGAAGATTGACCAGGGTATATTTGCCTGTTACGGCGTTGTTGTATGACTCAAACGAAGGTGTTGCCGAACCCAGGACACAAATCGCCTGGCTGAACATTGCCCTCATGATTGCCGTATCGCGCGCATGGTAGCGAGGATTGCGATCCTGCTTGTAGGCGCTGTCATGCTCTTCGTCCACAATGATTGCACCAAGGTTCTTGAGTGGAGCGAAGATGGTTGAACGGGCACCAAGGGCAATTTTTGTCTTTCCAAGCCGGAGGCTGTGCCAGGCATCATATTTTTCCTGGTTACTCATGGCACTGTGCAAAATGGTGATCTCCTCATGAAAATGCTCACGGAAGCGGCCTGCTGTCTGAGGGGTCAGGGCTATTTCAGGTACCAGCACAATGGCTGTTTTTCCTGCCGCAAGAACTCTTTTCAGTAACTCAATATAGATCAGGGTTTTGCCGCTTCCGGTCACTCCATGAAGCAGGAAGGTACGGTATTCCCCTTTGTCGAACGCAGCAATCAACTGCTCAAGCGCTCTTTGCTGTAAGGCTGTCGGCGTTTTTGGTGATTGAGGCACTTCTGTAAAGCCCGTTGTAAAGAGGCTTGCCCGATCCATCAGAATTTTTTCAACAAATCCTTTTTTTTCAAGGGCGTTGAGAATCTCTTTTGAGCTGCCGATAGTTTCGCCAAAAGCAGCTCCTTTACCGAGAGCGGCCAGTTTTCTGATCGCTTCAAGCTGTTTTGGAGCGCTTTTGAGCATCTCCTCTATATTTTCCGGTAATGAACGGCTCAGGCTCCAGGCTGGCTGCTGCCTCACTTTTGTGGATGAAAACTTTTTTGAGAGCTTCAATTCTCCTCCCCGCTCAAGCGCAGCAATGGTACGATAAAGCTGTTTTTTGCCGATCCTGCGCTGCAACTGATTAACCGTAAGTCGTTTTTCGACCATCATCACCTGCATGATGGTGCGCCGGAGTGCCGTGTTGATGACCTTCTGACCATCGCTTTTGAGCGCAAAATCGGTCATTTCAACGACATCATGAACTGTTGTTCTTACTGCCGCCGGGAGGGCTGCCGTCAGGGTATCAACCCTCCTCGTAAGATAATAATCAGCCATCCACCCGGTAAGCCGCAATAGGGAGGGACTGAGCACAGGTTCTCCGTCGTAGAGCAGATCAAGGAGTTCCATATCCGATACGTCATCACCATTCGGGTTGGTGAGACTCAGAATGTAGCCGATGGAGAGCCTTCCGTTTCCTTTTTTTGCCGACAGGAGTACCATGCATCCCGGTTGGATGTCGTGCTCCAGGGTATCGGGTACCAAGGCAAAAAATGGTTCCCCCCTGAATAGGGTTTCTGCTGCAATCAGTGCATACATGGTGACGAATGAAAAAAGCCAGTACCGGGGGTACTGACTTTTTTATTTGAATTCTTTCCGTTCGGGGCTCTCAGGGACGCAGCACCTCAAGAATCCTGTCGCGGATCTCCTCGACCTTACCGGTTCCTTCAATCTTGTAATAGCGTGGATGATCGGAGGCTTCGTTCTGCGACAAGCTTGTATAGTAGGCAATCAAGGGAGCGGTTTGAGCATGATAGACTTCAAGGCGTTTTTTAACCGTATACTCGTGATCATCCTCCCTCTGGATCAGTGGCTCTCCGGTTTCATCATCAAAACCAGTTCTTTTCGGCGGATTAAAGTGCACATGATAGGTTCTGCCCGATCCAAGGTGTACACGGCGTCCACTCATCCTCTCAACAATATCTTTATCGTCAACATGGATTTCTATAATATGATCGATGTGAACTCCATCTTTCCTCAATGCTTCGGCCTGGTTAAGGGTACGGGGAAAGCCATCGAAAAGGCAGCCATTGGCACAGTCGCTCTCCGTCAATCGCTCTTTTACCAGACCGATAATGATTTCGTCGGAGACAAGTTGCCCGTTATCCATAACTTTTTTTGCCGCAATCCCAAGAGGGGTACCCGCGCTGACCGCAGAACGCAACATATCGCCAGTCGATATCTGCGGTATACCGAGGGTTTTTGATATATAGTTCGACTGCGTGCCTTTTCCGGCCCCCGGTGCTCCCAGTAGAATAATTCTCATCAAACTGATTTTATAGGGTTTTTTTTGTCGTAACAATCATAATTTTTGGCTTTGGTGGCCTTGTTTCTTCTGCGGTCGTATCGGCTGCGGGGGCACTGGTCGATGATCCATTTTGTTCGTCAGCGCCTGAGAGGGGAGATTCGGCAGGGAGTGCCTCGTCATGTTTAGCGGCGGGTTTGAGCAGGATAGTCTGTTTTGCAGGCTTTTTCTTGAATTCGATTGCAGTGCCTTTTGGGGTACCATCAGGTTGCGACTGATGCTGCAACTGGAGATCATCAAAAATCTGCTGGGAAGCCGCTGCAGATCCCTGTAAATCGAGGGAGCGGTATTGATAATCCTCATCGCTGATCTGTTCTGTGCGGAACGAGAAATCCATTGCACCAAGCATCATTCTGATAACGCGGCGGCTTTCACCAAGGTCACCCTTTGATTCTATATGGGTTTCCGCTTTTGCATTGACCGTTGTGATGAAACGGCCATTAACATCCTTTTCCTCAAGAAGGCCGAACGTAACATTTATTTTTAATCCAAAAAGAATAAAGGAACTCACTTCGGCGCGAATGGTAACCATGCCGCCCACGGCAGTTCTTTCGCTTATCAGATTCCAGCCAATCCAGTGATCGATTTTACTGAGAATAAATTCCGAGACGTCAGCAATTGGTCTGTCGTATCGGCGTACCTTCAGTTCACTGAAAACGGGATTTTCCGAGGTGTGCGTCGCATTGGTGGTAAGACCATGACAAGCTTTGGTAAATTCGCTTTTGAACGGAATAAAATCAATCAACTCCATGATTATCAAGACAGTTAGAGATTATTGCGGGTTCTGCATCCCGACTGTTGCCAGTTGGCCACATGCAGCATTAATGGTGGTGCCGTAGCTTTTTCTGACTGTGACATGCAGTCCTGAATTCATGAGGTACTGCTGGAACAACTCTCTGGCAGCACTATAAACAGGCTTGAATTTAATATTATTGATTGAATTGTAATCAATCAAATTTATTTTGCACAAAAAGGTTTTGGCAAACCGGGCAAGCATCTTCGCATCATCGAGAGAGTCGTTAATCCCTTTGAGGAGCAGATAGACAATGGTGACAGGCATTCCCGTCGATGAGCTGTACTCACCAAGTGCTTTCCCCAGCTCCTTGACAGGATATTGCCGGGCCGCAATCGGCATCAGCGACTCACGTTTCTGTTGATCGGCAGAATGAAGCGAGACGGCAAGCTTTGTTTTCATGCCCGACTTTCCAAGCCGCTGGATTTCAGGGATGACACCCACTGTTGAAATGGTTATTCTTTTCTGCGAAAGGCAAAAACGGTAATTTCTCGTCGTAAGGGTTTCAATGGCCTCAATCACGTTGTCGGTGTTCAGCAACGGTTCGCCCATCCCCATAAATACAATGTTGGTAAGGGCTTTGCCGGGTTCCCTTGCGGCCACCAGCTCGTTGAGCGCGTAGATTTGACCGGTAATCTCTCCGGCAGTGAGATTGCGCCGGAACCCCATTCTTCCCGTAGCACAAAAAGGGCACTGCAGCGGGCAGCCGATCTGTGATGAAACGCAGGCTGTCATCCTGCTTTCTGACGCAATCAGGACACTTTCAACCCTGTTGCCGTCTTGCAACTCCAGCAGGATCTTTTGTGTCGGATTTTCGCAACCCTCTTCAAGGCACTCCTGATGGTCAACAGCCCGCAATTGGTGGATTGAAAAGCTCTCTGCAAGCTTTTTGCGCAACGCAAGACTCAGGATGGTCATCTCATCAAAACTTGCTGCATGGTGGCTGAAAAGCCATTGATGTATCTGTGTAGCCCTGAAAGCAGGCTCTCCCAGCGCACTCAGTGCCTGCTGAAGTTCCTTGAGTGTCAGATCGGTAATATTCTGGAGCGGTTCGGTCATCAAAAGGGATCGTATTATGAAAAAAAAATCGTGAATTGACAAAATAACCTTCTTCAGGCAATATACAGGGAGAGAAATTGTTAATTCCTGAAAACGATGAGCGCAGCCTTCTGCAGGGCATGGAGCACTACCCCTGTTGCGGAACCACTCTTCCGCAATTCAGAGACCCTTCGGCAGCACAGCCTTGTAGCTGATCACGCAATCACCAAAGGTGAGACACGCAAATCCTGATCAACTCCCCGCAATAAAACAAACAGCGGGAACCACAACTTACTCCTGTTACTGTGATAAATTGCAAAACTTCCTTAATATCCTTGACAAGAAGAGGTTGATACGCTCAGAATACATTTCGCTCGCAAAAACAAGAGTTAAAACCCCGTTACAAGCTTTGTTGGTGTATAAATACAATAAGCGGGCTTTTGATTTTCCCTAATTTGTGATGAACAGGAACATAATGCAATACGCTCACCTGCCAACTGGCTATATCATCTCAAATCTTTTGTTCAAAAGATTCCGCAAGTGCCAGGTATCGTACAAAACGTTTCTGTGTTCTGGTATGATTGGGGCAATAGCTCCCGACTTTGACATGATATATTTCTTTTTCAAAGATCATATTTTCCACCATACGCACAGGTTTTACAGCCATTATCCCGTAATTTGGCTCTCTCTCCTGCTTCTTTCACTGTTATGGATGTGGTTACATAACTCTCATGGTCAAAACCCCGCATTAGCTGTAATTTTTACCCTCAATGGCTTTGTCCACATGTTTTTGGATACCCTTGAAAGCCCGATATACTGGTTAGCTCGACCTGGAAACGTCGGCGAACCATTTTGTATTGAACAATACCTTCCATGGACTTCAGCAAGTCTTGAGTTCTTTATCCTGTTCGGGGCATTATGCTTATGGAATAAAAAGCTTATCATGCGCCTGTATAGGGCAATAGATAACCTGTAGGATAAAACACCATGCACAGTATCCATCCGCTGGACGATTTTTTGTTTGAACCATTCCCGAAAGCAAAAGAGGCGGGCAACAATATTGACCTCCCGAAGCAGGAGATTGAGACGGTCATGAAAGATGATGAGTGCGCCGTGCAGCACAAACCCGACGATTATGTCTCCATGACACAGATTGCCATCAACCTGATCCAGAAGGGTAACCCGGATGCGGCACGCCAATACCTCGACAGCGCATTTGCACTCAATCCCGCTTATCCGAATATCTATTATGCCTTTGCCCTCCTTGCAGATGCTGAACATCATTCCAGGGAAGCGTTTGAGATGTCGGTTGTTGCGCTTTTCAAGAATCCAAAAAAGGATCTGCTCTATCAGCAATCGCTGAGGAGCGCCATGAAGGCGGCAAGTGAGATTATTGACGAAGAGATCGGTGGTGATATCGTCAATGCCTATGCCTCAACGCTGGAAGAGGAGTGTGGCAAAAAAATTGTTATCGAAGCGGATGCCGGGTTAAAGACCGCGGCCAAAATCGAGTTTGCCGAACACCACGACCGGCGCTACCACCTCCTCAAATACAATCCAGACTACCCGACGGTTCATCACCTGATCATGCATGAGCTCGCGCACCTGCATTTTGCGACTCAAGCGCGACAGGCAGGGAAAAACAAGCACTTTGTCAGTTATGATGAGAACAAAAAGCGATTCCTTGCCTCACTTGATGAGGATGCCCGGAAGTTGAGCAAAAAGGGGTATGACGATGCGCTCATCAAGGAGTATTACACCATGTTGTTTCAGCGGTTGAACCGGCAGATCCTCAACACGCCGATTGATCTCTATATCGAGGATTATCTGTTCCAGCATTATCCGGCTCTCATGCCCTATCAGTTCCTCTCGCTGCTTGGCCTCATACAGGAGGGAATTCACGCAACGACCGATGAACAGATCCTGACCATTGCACCACCGGCAATCCTCTCGAAGTCAAAGAGCTTGAATCTGGTCAATGCCCTGCACTTTAAAAAGCGTTACGGGGTGGACCTTATCGAAGAACACCAGCCAACCGCCTCCGAAAGAGAGCTGGCAGAAACGTTCTACCACGAATACGAGGAGTGCCGAACCCGGCACACACCCGGCGATGAGTACGAACTGCTTCAGCGGTGGGCAAAGCAGTTCTGTCTGCAGAACTCTTTCGCACTCATTGAAGAGCCCGATTACCGGGAGCAAAGTGACCTCATCGAGCGCATCTGCGCTGAATCGCAGGTCGATTTGCCCGGCAAAGGTGATGCCCTATCTGAAGTCGCCAATCCGGCAGACAAAAAGATGCCGCTCTTCACCGGGGTGCATCAGGGCAAAGATATCAATATGGCCGTAACCCGGTTCATGGTCGAAGCACTGCATTACTTCAAAAAACTGAGCGACTCGGAGATCAATGCCATTGCCATGCAAACAGGCCTGCTGTACGGGGAGGGGATAACCCCTGATGCAGAAGGCTACACCATCCCGCTCATAGCCGCCAAAACCTTCACTGGTTATCAGGTGCTGGCCTACTATTACGTGAGCCAGGCAACGGCATTCCCTGAGTACCTGCTGCAACTCCAGCTCCCGTTTGACAAGGAGTACGAATTTGCTCTCGAAATGGTGGGGATGGGCGGCGGGTGAATTCACCCCTTCACCTCAATAATATCATCCCATCGCGTCGTATACCTGGCCGAAAGCCGCTCCTGCTGCGGCTTCCAGCTTCCCGGGTTCTCCGCTGCCAGTCGGACGGCACCGCGTCCATAGCGCTGATTAATCGCATCCATAACCTGCATGATCTTTTTATCCCGTTCATTCGGCAAAAGTTCCTCTTCCGCAAAGAGCGAAAGCGTTGTACTGCGTGCCTCTTTCGGCACAATCCCGCTGACAAGCACACCGGCCTTTTTGTAGCTCATACCAGCACGAAAGATACCCTCAAGCATCGTTTGCGCTGCCCGCAGAATCGTCATGGAGTCACTCGTGGGACAGGGCAGGGAAGCCGTCCTGGTTCCCCAGTAGCGTTTGCACGACTCATCGAACGGGCTGGTGGCGATAAAAACGGTGAGCAGCGAAGCCAGAGAGTTCTCTTTTCGCAGCTTCACCGCGCACCTGGCTGCAAAGGTGGCTACGGCCTGCTGCAGCTCCTCATGCAAGGTAACACTCCTGCCAAATGATCGTGACGTGCAGATGCTTTGCTTTGCAGGCCGCACCAGCTCCATCGGCAGGCAGGATTTGCCCAGCAGCTCAGCCTGAATCCTGGCCCCGACAAGGTGCAGGTGCTTCTTCACCCATGCAGCAGGAGCCGCCGCCAGGTCGGCGGCGCTCTCAATCCGATTTGCCTGAAGCTGCTTGCTCCACTGCCGCCCGATACCCCAGATATCCTCAACCTTGGTTCGCTCAAGCGCCGTCCGGATCTCCTCTGCGGTTGCAAGTACGCAGACGCCCTGATAGTGCGGGTTCTTTTTTGCCAGTCGGTTGGCAATCTTGGCAAGCGTTTTTGTCGGTGCCATGCCGACACAGACCGGAATGCCGGTATGCTGCCTGACCGTCCTGCGAATCAGCCTGCCATACTTC
>SESF01008800.1_pt1 | contig 10499 bp, 6 predicted proteins | sample 3171521 | NCBI WGS metagenome assembly SESF01 (sample SAMN10866945, study PRJNA518727) | freshwater metagenome | biome: subpolar coniferous forest; feature: holomictic lake; material: water; isolation source: holomictic Lake 227, 6 m and 8 m depth | place: Canada: near Kenora, Ontario | collected...
TCTATATGTCCGTCGCCGCCGGTGGCGGTGCGGAGGCGGAAGGTGACCTTCGCCGGGCCGGTGAGGTTGGCGCCAATGCCGAGGAAAGGCGCGGGGCCGGTGCCTTTGGCGGTGAGGATGCTATCCTTGACCGAGGCGGCGCAGTTGCGATTTTTCCACCCCATCAGCGGGTCCTTGGGCGTCGCGATGACTTTTCCGAAAGCGGGATTAAGTTTTGGGATGACGGCTTCGGTGTCCTTGAGGAAGTCGGTGATCAGTCCGTTGAGTTCGGTCACGAGCTCCGGCTTATCCTTCGCGAGGTTGTGGCGCTCGCCGAGGTCGTTCTTGAGGTCGTAGAGTTCGAGGTCGTCCGAGCCGTCGTCGTTGCGCGCGTAGAAGCGGAGGAGCTTCCAGTCGCCTTTACGCACATAGGTACCGGCGTAGAAGCCGTCCATGACCGCGTCGCGCGCAGCGTTGCCGTGCGGGAAGTGACAGAAGACGCGATCGCGGGGCGATTCGCCGCCGAGCAGGGCTTTCGACTGGTCGAGGCCGTCGAACTTCTGGCCGGCGTGTGGCTTGAGCCCGACGAAGGAAAGGAGCGTCGGGTAGAAGTCGACCGACTGGAAGAGGATGTCGCTGGTCGCTTCGACCTTGGCCTTGCCGGGCCAGGCCAAGATAAACGGCTCGCGGGTGCCGCCTTCGTAAAGGGAAGCCTTGCCGCTGCGCAGCGGCAGATTGCTGGTCGCCGGAATGTCGGCGTAGCCTTCTGGATCGGTCTTCTTGGGGGGATAGGCGTAGCCGCCGTTGTCGGAGAAGAAGACGATGATTGTGTTGTCGGCGATGCCGGCATCGTCGATCGCTTGCACGATGCGGCCCACGCCGTCGTCCAGGGACTTCACCATCGCGGCGTAGAGCGCGTTGTGCTGCGGATTCTTCGGGTCGGCCTTGGCCTTGAAGTGTTCGATATAATCAGCGCGGGCGTTCCACGGGGAGTGTACCGAGTAGGCCCAGTAGTTGAGGTAGAACGGTTTGTTCTTGTGGGCGGCGATGTACTTCGCGGCCTCCTTGGACATGCGGTCTTCGATGTTCACGCCGACTTCGTCGGTGATGGTGGGGTCCTTGATGAATTTCCACGGGGCGAGGTAACCTCCGCCGGGGCCGGCAGCGTTCGGTGCGTGCGGGAAATCAGTATCGAAACCCTGGTCCATCGGCTCGTAGTGGTCGGCGGGCTTGAGGTTGTGACCGAGGTGCCACTTGCCGAAGTGCGCGGTTGCGTAGCCGGCTTCCTTGAGGGCTTCGGCGAGCGTGAAGTATTCCGGCTTCAAGCGGGAGACGCTGTTGGCATCGAGCAGACGCGTGTTCGGTCCGCCTTTGATGAGCTCCTTGTTCAGGTAGATCGGGTTGATATGGCAGACGGGCGCGGTGATGCCGGTGCGCGCGGGGTATTGGCCGACCAAGATGCTCGAGCGCGTGGGTGAGCAGAGCGGGCTCGCAGCGTAGGCCTGGGTGAAACGCGTGCCGCGCTTGGCCAGTCGGTCGATGTTTGGGGTCTCGTAGAACGTGCTTCCGAAACAGCGGAGGTCATGCGCACCGAGGTCGTCGGCCAGGATGAAGACGATATTCGGCTTATCGGCGGCGACGGCCGCGAGCGGAGCGAGGAGAAGGGCGAAGAGCCGCATGGAGAAAACAGGGAGAGGGGGAGGGCTTACTTCTTGGCCTTCTTCGCCGCGGGCTTGGCGACCGGGGCGGTCGGATCCTCGGTGATGCTGCCGTGCCACTTGGGGGCGATGTTATGGCTATCCCATTCTTCCCAGAGTTTGATGAGTTCAGCTTTCTTGTCGGGGAACTGGGTGGAGAGATCGGTCTTCTCTCCGATGTCTTTGGAGAGGTCATAAAGTCGCCAGCCGCTCTGGGTCTTGGCGTCGAAGTCGCGTTCATCGGTGAGTTTCCAGTCGCCTTGGCGGATCGCCTTCTGCGGACCGAAGCGCCACGCGAGCGTCGCGTGGGGCGCCGACTTGTTTTCGCCGCGCAAGTAAGGAAGAAGGTTCACGCCTTCGACGACATCCGCGTGTTTGGCGCCGGCGAGCGCGCAGGCGGTGGGCAGGAAATCCAGGGTCGAGACCGGATGATCATAGGTCGTTCCAGCCGGCAGTTTGCCCGGCCAGGAGGCGAAGAATGGCACGCGGATGCCGCCTTCAAGGGTCTGGCCCTTGTCGCCGCGGAGAGGGGTGTTCACGCCGGTGTTGTAGGCGAGGTAGGGCTTACGGCCCGAGCCGCCGTTATCGCTGACGAACAGGACGAGGGTATTCTTATCGGCGCCGGATTTGCGCAGGTATTCCGTGACACGGCCGATCGCGTCGTCGAGCCCGAGGAGCAGGCCGAGGTAGCCGCGGCGATCGTTGTCGGTCACGCCGGTCGGGATGCGGGCGGCGATGGAGGGCGAGATTTCCAGCGGCGTATGCACGGCGTTATAAGCCAGATAGAGCATCCAGGGCTTCTGCTTGTTGCGGTCCATGAAACTAATGGCTTCGTCGGTGAAGATGTCGGTGAGGAAGCCATCCAACTTCTGCAGCTTGTCTCCGCGGTAGATCATGTTGTGCGAATGTCCGGAGCCGAATTCAGGATCGGCGTCAGGGTGCTGCGCGTAATTGTGTCCGCCGACGAGGAAGCCGAAGAACTCGTCGAAGCCGCGGGAGTTCGGGTGGTGCGGCTTGTCAAAGCCCTGATGCCACTTGCCAATCAAGGAAGTCGCGTAGCCGACGTCATGCAGCTCGTTGGCAATCGTGCGCTGATCGAGGGGGAGTCCGAGTTCGGCTTCCTTGCCGACGTGCGGATTGAACTCGTGTCCGAAGCGGGTCTGGGCCCGGCCGGTGAGCATGCCGGCACGCGAGGGGCTGCAATACGGACAGGTCACGTAGCCTGAAGTGCAACGGACGCCCGAGTTCGCGAGCGCGTCGATGTTGGGCGTCGGCACCGCTTTGCCTCCATGCACGCCGATGTCGCCGTAGCCGAGGTCGTCGGCGAAGATGATCAGGATATTGGGCTTCTCAGCGGCGACGAGCGTCGACATCGTGAGGAGGCAGGCGAGGAGGGCGCGCGCGTTCATGGGGTGGAGTGAACCCTACTCCCCGCCCGCAGGCTTAACAGATTATTTATATGACCGTATTTGAATCAGCGGCTGAAATCCGCGAGGTCGGCCGACCCCTGGGCGGGACGAAGCTCGATGGAGCGGAGTCGTAAGCCGTCCGTCTGGTCGCCGAGCTGGAATCGCACGTGGATCGCCTGGCCGTCGACGGGTAGGGTGATGCTCTGCTCAGAAGCGCCGGCGGGCAGGCTGAAGCGTACGAGATTGGCGGGTAGGAAGTCGGGCTGCTCCTTAGGGCGCCAGCTCAGCGAAGCGTTCGTCGCGACCTTGGCGTCGGCCTTGATGATGGCGGTCACCGGCCCGTTTAGGGCGAGGCCGGTCTTGGCGAGGAAGGGCTTGGCGTTCTTGGCGGCCTTAGGGTCTGCGGAGATAAGCAGGGCGCCATCCTTGGTCGCGATGGTGCCGTTGCGGCAGATCCAGCCTTGGATTGATCCGGGTGGAGCTGGCTTGGTCTTGGGTGCGTCCGGGAGGGGTGGGATGACTTCATGCTCGGCGAAGAGGCCTTCGTGGTGCGCGTCGAAAGTGGTCGGCAGGCCGGGCGGCATCAGCGTCTCGCTCCATTTTTTGAGGGCCTTGGTGAGGCGTGCCACGATCTCGGGCTGCGCGGAGAACTGGTTCTTCTTCACGTTCTCGCCGTCGGGTTGCGAGATATCAAAGAGCAGCTGTTCGCGTTCACCGAGGCGAATGAGTTTCCAAGGGTATTCCTGGACCGCGGCTTGCGAGCCCCAGCGCCAGAAGAGGCGTTCGTGCGGCGCACCTTGATTCTTGCCGGAGAGGAAGGGAGTAAGGTCCGTACCGTCGAGCACGGGGTCATTGGGCAGGCCGGCGAGGGCCACGGCCGTGGCGGCGACGTCGAGGCTGATCACCGGCTTTTCGTAGACCTGCCCCGCCGGAACGTGGCCTGGCCACGCCGCGACGAAAGGCGTGCGGATGCCGCCTTCGGTGAGCATGCCTTTCTCGCCAATGAGCGGCGTGTTGAGCGAACCGTCCCAGTTCTTGCCCAGAGGTGCGCCGTTATCGCCGATAAAGAAAATAAGCGTATTCTGGTCTTGGCCTATCGCCTTGAGCTTCGCGCGAAGCTGGCCGAGACCTTCGTCCATCGCAGCAATCATTGCGATCGCCTGCCGGCGTTCCTTGGGGAGTGCGGCCGAGGTCTGGGAGAACCACGGCTCGGGTGACTCCAGTGGGACGTGGGGGGCGTACCAAGCGAGATAGAGGAAGAATGGCTGCTCGGGCTTGGCGGCGCGCCGATCGAGGAAGGATAGCGCGGCTTCGGTCTGCACAACCACGCGGAAACGGTTGTCAGTCACGACATGCGGCGCATCAGCGAAGGGTTTCCCTTGGAGGTCGTGCGAAGCGTAGAACTGACGTATTTCGCCACGGAAGTATTCATCAAATCCCTGCGCGTGGGGCATGTGCTCCTTGGAGACGCGGAGGGATTTTTCGCCTTTCTTGCCACCAACAAGGTCGAGGTGCCACTTGCCGACCTGGCCGGTGACATAGCCGGCGGACTTGAGGCGTTCGGCGATGGTCAGCTGTTCGAGCGGGAGGGGCCCCTTGTTGTTGTCCTCGACGCCGAAGCGCTGCTGGTAACGTCCGGTAAGGACGCCGGCGCGGGACGGTACGCATTGTGGGGCGGAGACATAGCCACGGGTGAAGCGCACCCCTTCGCGGGCCATGGCATCGAGGTTCGGCGTACGGATATCCTTGTCTGATCCCTGCACGCCGAGATCCGCCCAGCCATGGTCGTCGGAGAAGATTAGAATGACGTTTGGCTTGTCTGCGGCAAAGGCCGCGACGGCGAAGAGCAGGGAGGCGAACGTAAGTCTGAGCATCCCCAGAGCTTAAATAAGTACCGTACAGATTACAGAAGAAAGAGACAGAAGTTCAGAGCCGCGTACCGTTGACCTTCGTCCAGGGTGAAAACGCACCTGAGGCGTGGACCTTGACCTTGCGGCACCAGATACGGTCGGCGGTGAAAGCGAAGAGGAGATCCTGGTCCTTGCCACCGAGGGCGACGCCGAGCGCACGAGCGTGGTCAGGAAAGGGGAGGATGACCTGTGTGGGTCCGTCGTCGGCGCAGATCTGAAGTCCGGCCCTGGTGGCGAGAATCAATTGACCTTCCTTGGCATAGATGGCGCCGGCCGTGCCGGCGTTGTCGTCCCAGTCGCTCACGTGCAGCCAGAAGAACTTTTCTTTATGGGTCAGCGAGCCGTCGGCGTTAGTTTGGTAGCTGTAGGCCCATTTGGACTGACCGTCAGCGGCGGCGAGAATCCATTGGTCGGGGCGGAGGGCGAGGCCCGTGGCGTGTTTCAGGTCAGCGTCGACGAGGGTCTTCTTGCCGTCCTTCACCCACCATACGCCTTCATCCGCGCCGTCACCGCTGGCGTAGAGTCCGCCTTTCGGCAGTGCGAGAATCTGCCTGGCCTTGAGTACGCTGATGATCTCCGCGGCGTGGCCACTGGTGTCGTAAGCAATCATTTTACCGGTCTGCGAAGAGGCGGCGTAGAGTTCACCCTTGGCGCCGACACTCAAGGCGTTCGCCTGGGCGGCGTCGGCGAAATCGGTAATCCTGCCGTCGAGCCCAATGCGCTGGATACGGTCAGTCTGGGTATCGATGAAGAAGATCTCGCCAGCGGCGTTAGGGGTGGGGCTTAAAATCCCCGGACGCTGATCGGCGAAGAGCTGCCAGCCCTCGCCAGGTAGGAGCACGTCCTGGGCGCGGGGTGCACTGGTGCCGGCGGCGACGGGTGTGGGCCAGTCCTTCCAGATAAAGGCCATGGCTTCGCGGTGATGATCATAATACCCGGCGACGTGCCCGCCATTGATGATGCGGAAGCGGTAATCGTAGCCGGAGAACTTCATCGCCTTGTCCATCTCTTGATCAAGGAGGAACCAGTCGCCCGCGCAGTTCTCCATGTCGCGCATGCCGGTGGTGAGATAAGCCCGGATGGGCTTGGCTTCATATTTCCGGACGAGGGTGGGGTATTCGTGTCCGCCGCGGAAGGCGACGAAGCTGCCGCTATTGGCGTAGACCCGGCTGAACCATTCCGGACGCTCCCAGGCGGCGGTGAACGCCGCAATGGCGCCGCTGCTGCCGCCGGAGATGCAGCGGTCGTTACCGGAGACGGAGAGGTTCAGTTTCTGCTCCTTGGCGATATAAGGCAGCAGTTCTTCGACCAGAAAGCGGGCGTTCGCGTCGCCGACGCCGTCATATTCCAGGCAGCGGTTACGTCGGCCGACTGTTCCTTTCATCGGGGCCGGGGTGTCGCCGGGGCGGACGAAGATGCCGACGCAAACTGGGATTTCGCCGGTGGCGATCAAGGTTTCAAGGAGTTCTTTCTCTTTTGGATTATAGCCGTCGGTCTTGACGTAGACGCAGGCGGGCTTGGCGGCGTCGTATTGCGCGGGGACGAAGACGACGACGTCACGGACGGTGCCGGGGAAGATCTTGCTGTCGGTGAAAACGAATTTACGGATGTCGCCCTTCTGGATTTTTTCCGGCGCGATTTCTGGTGCCGTGTAAGTGGCGGCTTCGGGCGTCGCAGGTGCGGCGATGGCACTGCCGGCGAGCGGCTTGATCAGCCATTGCAGGTGCTTGTCGTTGGCGTTGTAGGCCCATAGGTCGATCTTGGCCCCGGGTGTCTTCACGCCTCCGAGGTGATCGATACCTTTGGCGTTGGTGTGCTTGGGTAAGAAACTGAAAGAGCCGTCGGCCTGTTTGACGATGCGCCAGAGCTGCTCGGGTCGATTGGTGTCGGTTTCGAGCATGAGCGGCGTGCCGTTCTCAAGCCCGGCCTGAGCGGCCGTGAGGGCGAGTTCCGGTGAGGCGACGGAACGGATCGAATAGAAGTCGCCGCCCTTGGGCACAAAGGTCCATTTCTGGTTAGGCTGACCGGAGACTTTGCCGACGGTGAGGCGGGCGGCGGGCGTGGGTGCTTCGAGCACGAGGTCAGGTGCGCTGGCGGAGAAGATGGTGTAGGCGCCCCAGTCTTCGGCATGGGCCGGGAGGACGAGGCCGAGGGTGAGGAGGGTGAGGAGATGCGGGCGCATATTAGTTGGGATTCGGCTCAAGGGCAGGACTGTAAAAGAGCGTCACCGCGGCGAACAATAGGAAGCCGCCGGTCAGGAAAAGGCCGCCAGCGGTCGCGTGCGTGAGGTCGTTGAGCGCGCCGATGAGGTAAGGGCTCACGAAGCCGCCGAGATTCCCGCAGGAATTGACGAGGGCGATGCCCGCGGCGGCCGCGGTACCACGGAGCAGCGCACCCGGCATGGACCATTGCACAGCCATCAGACCCATGACGCCGGCGGCGGCCAGGGAGATGCTGATGACGCCCAGGGTGCCGTCGGAGGTGAGTCCGCAGAGTGTGAAGCCGACCGCGGCCAGCAGGGCGGCGGCGCTGGCGTGCCGGCGGCGTTCGTGATGTCGATCTGAGCGTCCGCCGAACCAAAGCATGAACACGACCGCCCCGGACCAAGGGATGGCGCTGATAAGGCCGACGCGCAGGTCGCCAGCCCAGCCGAGCCCCTTGATGATGGCGGGAATCCAAAACGACAAGGCGTACAGGCCCATCATGGTGCAGAAATAAAGCAGGCAGAGTTTCCAGACGAGCGGATGGCGAAATGCTTTCAATGCGGAGTCAGGAGTGGTGTCGCCGCTGATCGGAGTGTTCACCTCGGCTTGCAGGTCGTCGGTGAGTCGGCGTCGCTCTTCTTCGTTCAGCCACGGGGCGTCGGCCGGGCGATCCGGCAGGTTGCGAAAGACCCAGAGGGCGAGCAGGAGGCAGGGGATGCCTTCCAGTACGAAGAGCCACTGCCAGTTCTGCAGGGCGGCGCTGGGAGGGTTTTGCAGGATGAAGCCGGAGAGCGGCCCGCCGATGAGTCCAGCGACGGGAATCGCGGTCAGGAAAAGCGCGAAGACGCGTGCACGGATGGCGGCCGGATACCACGAAGTAATGTAGAGGATTACGCCTGGGAAGAAGCCAGCTTCGGAGGCGCCGAGGAGCAGTCGCTGACCGTAGAATTGCTGTTCGGTGTGCACGAGGGCACCCGCCGCGGAAATGAATCCCCAGAGCAGGATGATCAGCGCAATGGCCCGCCGCGCCCCGATGCGGTGCAGCATCAGGTTGCTGGGAACTTGGAAGGCAAAGTAACCGATGAAGAAAAGCCCAGCACCCAAGCCGTAGGCCGCATCGCTCAACTTGAGCGCGGCGCCGAGGTCGTGTTTCGCGAAACTCACGTTCACCCGGTCAATATAATTGACCAGGTAACAGGAGAATAGGATCGGAAGGATGCGGAGGCTGACCCGGCGGTAGAGAGGGCTCATCCTCGGGGCCGGGCCTTATTTCTTTGCTTCAACGTTCTTCTCGCCGTTGATCGTGAGATTCTTCACGTCAGCGGTCTTCGAGCCGGCTAGCCAGCTGCGTTTCTTGGCCGTGGCGAAATAAGCATGCTGGGCTTTGAGTTCCTGGCCGTCGATGTTGCAGGCCATCTGGTCATCCTTCCATTCGACGCGGAGGTGGTGCCATTCGCCGACCTTGGCGTTATATTTGAGCGAGGCGACGGTGTGTGAGGCCTTGGCGGAATCTTCTTGGATCACCACGCTACCGCCGAGGATGACGACGCGGCCGACATGCTTATCGGAATCACAGCCGACATAGAAGGCGCCGGCGGCGTCCTGCTTGAAGTCGAGTTCGATGACAGCGGCGGAGAGGCCGACCTTATGATGCAACACCGGGACGTGTTTGTCTTCGGGGATTTCCACCATGTGGAGCACGCCGTTGTCGGGTGTCCACTTGCCCTTGGCCTGGGACCACTCGGCGCTGAGGGGCTCCTTGAGGGTGGGTGCAGCGACGGCTGGGAGGGGCTTATCGTTGAGGAGCGGCTTGAGGTCGGCGCCAAAGACGAGGGAGGCGAGGAGCAGGGGGAGGAGGGAGCGCATGGGGTGAGTGTGGAGTATCGAGTGTGGAGTATGGAAATGAAAAGCGTCGGGCTGAGAACTGGGACGTGGGAGATTACAAAGAAGCGTCGCTTTAAGCCTACGCTTAGCGGGTGGGCTCGACGACGACGTCGTCGATCTCGATGCCTTTCTCGCCGCCGTTCTGCATCCAGTTTAGCTTGCGCTTGGTGGCGTCGAAGTTCGGTCGCTTCAGGGTGCGCTTCCATTTGCCATCGACTGACATGTCTACGGTATCGCCTTTGAAGACAAGTTTCACCGAGCGCCATTCGTTGTCGGAGAGGTCGATCTTCTCGGCGGGCAGGACTTCGTTCGTGCGTAAGGATCCGCTCACGGCCAAGGGCGGGAAGTTCTTCTGAAGCAGGGGATGGTTCTTGTCGAAGGTGTGTCCGTCGACTTCGAGCACGACTGAATCGCGATTAAGACGGACCCGAAGCATATGGTCGGTGCCGCCGTAGCCGTCGTCGCCGTCGACGAACAGCCAGAGCATGCCGCCTTTCTCCAGGTGACGATAGCGGAACGACAACGTCAGGTCCTTGCCAGCAAGCGCCAGGTAGACCATCGGCGGGTATTTGCCGCCGCTGGAACCGTGCGTCCACATCACCCCGTCCCGGATCGAGGTGTTCTTGTTCGGAATCGGCGTGAGGAATTTCTTCGCGTCGAAGGATGCGCCGAAGTCTTCGCGGACGGAAAAGGTTTCAGGGGTGGCGCAACCCGCCAGAAGCACGGTGCCGAGCAGGAGGATGAATTTCATTTAGATTGTTCGGCAGCGAGCAGGGCTTCGGCGTAACGACGGCCGATTTCGAGCGTGCCGATGGCGGTGAAGTGGGTGTGCGAGGGCGGCAGGGTCTCAGCGCCGGCGGTGTCGACGTAGCGGGTGCGGGGTAGGGCGGCCGCGACTTCCTTCTGGGCGTCGATGACCTTGGGCATGAAGACGTTCTTGCCGTTGCCGAAGCGGGTGTTGACGCCGAGCAGCAAGATGAGGTCGGGCGCGTTGAGTTCGGCGCGCAGGCTTTTCAGCATCGCCGAGAGATTGGCCACGTAGAGGGGGGCGTCTTTGGCGTTGGCGTCGCTCTCGCCCTGTACCCAGACGAAGGCACGAGGGCGCAGCGTGATGTCTTTGGACTTCGCGGCGTCGATGGCGGCCTTGGTCTCATCAATCATCGCGCGGTAGCAGGCGTCTGCCTTACCCGGCAGCCCCACGTTCCAGTCAGCGGCGACGGAAGTGCCGCTGAAGGCGGTCTTGATGACTGCGAGCGGACGGGATTCTTTCGTCGCTAGCGTACGGACCATGCCGATCTCAGGTCCGAAGCCGCCCTTGGACTTCTTGTTGAAGTTGCCGTATTGGCGACCGACTTTCTTGGCTGCTTCACCCTGCATCGCCGGAGTGCGCGGTTGGAACTGCAGGGTCGTCCACTG
>SESF01009932.1_pt1 | contig 10494 bp, 6 predicted proteins | sample 3171521 | NCBI WGS metagenome assembly SESF01 (sample SAMN10866945, study PRJNA518727) | freshwater metagenome | biome: subpolar coniferous forest; feature: holomictic lake; material: water; isolation source: holomictic Lake 227, 6 m and 8 m depth | place: Canada: near Kenora, Ontario | collected...
CCACCTCCACCTCCACCAACAACAGTGGTATTATTAACTGCGCCACCTCCTGCAACCACTCGTGATGCATTTGCTAATTGAAGTAGATAATCCCAATCTGATTGTGGTGGATTATTAAACGCTGCACGTATTTGTGCATCTGTGTATCCAAGGGCTAATAGGCTATTATAATAATCTGCCTTACCTTGTGGTGTACGTGTGAATATATCTGCAGGGATTTGAATACCACCCTTGGCATTATTGGCTGCAATTGCATCCGCAGTAGCCTTAGCAGCAGCCGCATCATCAGCAGCCTTTTGAGCAGCCTGTGCAGCAGCAAGTGCATCAGCAGCCTTTTGAGCAGCCGCAGCCTTTTCAGCAGCACTTGCAGCATTAGATGCAGCAATCATATCTGCTAACTGTTTCGTTAGTGCAGCTTGTTGTGCAGCTTGTTGTGCAGCATTAGCTTGAGCTTGTGCAAGTGCATCTGCTTGTTGTTGTGCAGCAGTCTTATTAGCAGCAAGAATTGCTGCTTGCTGTCTATCTAATGCTGCTTGATTATCAACTAACATCTTCTGATATGCACTTGCAGTACCATCGGCAATAGCCTTTTGTGCTGCTAAGAAATCAGCATTTTGTTTGGCTGTAGCTTGTAAAGCTGCTGTTTGTGCTGCGGCTTGTGCATCAGTTTGTTTTTGTAACGAAGCCAAGTATGCATCTTGAGCAATCTTATTATCTGCTGCTTGTTTATCTATCAATGCTTGTTGATCAGCTGAAACTTTTGCCTGTCTAATATCGGCCACATTAGTTGTTTGTGCATCGATAAGTCTTTGCAATGCAGCATTTTTATCTGTTACATTCTTTTGAGCCGCATCTACTTGAGCCTGTAGTGTATTAGCCTGTGTAGTTAACGCATCACCCATTGGAGTAATTGTCTTTGCTGCATTTTGTATTGCATTATTAGCACCAGGTGTATTCTGTACTAAGAACTGGTCTAAATTAGTAGCACCACGTGTCTGTCCAGGCCCACTCAAGTCACTTATTAACTGTGCTTGACCACCTGGTGTAGTAGCAAGATTAGCCTTATTTTGTGCATCTAATAGAGCCTTAGTGGCGTCTGCACCTTGTTGGCTTGCCATAAAACTTGTTGGTCCAGTGTATGTGCTAGTTTTACTAGATTTTAGAGCATCCAGTGCTGCTTGGCTTTGTGCAACTCGATCAACTCCACCAGTATTTGACGCATTAGCCATACTAATTATAGTTTGCCAATCAGCATTTAATGGCGCATTATTGAATACTTTTCTAATTTGTGCATCAGTATAACCCTGATTTAGTAAGCCATTATAGTAATTTGCTTTATTTTGATTAGTACCTGTAAATAACCCGTCAGGAACAGTTATATTTGCTGGATCAGGACCACCTGCGGCAGGATTAAAAATATTAGTTCCACTCGTAACAGCACCTGTAAAGTCTGTTGTTGCTTTATTGATTCCTGTCTGAGCAGTTTGTTGTGCAGTTGTTAAATCACCTGCTACTTGATTACCCATTGCTTGAGCACCAGTTGTATTGGCATTCAAATACTTCTGTAAATTAGCAAACTGACCAGCACCTTGTGTCTGTGCATTTGGATTAGTTAGTGGTGCAGCAGTTGATTGTAGGGAAGGATCAACACCTGCTTCCCTACTTCCTGTTGTAATTAAAGGTGCTATACCTGGATCAGTTATATATCCACTATTCTGATCATTAGGGTCTTTTAGAATATAAGCCATTTATTGTGGTCCTATTTTTGACATCTTTGTATATTGTGTTGTAAGATTTCTGATATCATTATCAAACTGCTTTAATTTATTTAGCGAACTCTGATTATACGCACTTCTTTGTGCTATCGATGGTGCTTTATTTCCCATTCTTAACCAAGCCTGATTCATTGCAGTTGCTTCTTGTGAAGTCTTTTGTTTTATCTGATTCAATTGATTTATTTGATTTGCTAACTTCTGTTGATTTGCATTAAATACCTGTTGTTTATTCACAACTGGTGCTGCTTTCACAACCGGGGCTGGTGCAGTCACATTTACTGGTTTAGCAGGTAGTGCTGCGGGTTGTGGAATAAATGGAGCAGGTTGTGGATATACTGCTGCTGGAGCAGGTTGTGGAGTATTAAATATTGGCTGCCCAACTGGACCACCAGCCAATTGTCCTTGTGGGGGTAGTGCTGCGGGTTGTGGAATAAATGGAGCAGGTTGTGGATATACTGCTGCTGGGGCAGGTTGTGGCTGGCTTACCGGTGCTGCTGGGGCAGGTTCCGGTGTATTAAATATTGGGCGATCAGCAGGTCCACCAGCTAATTGTCCTTGTGGGGGTCGTGTAGGAGTAGGAGTAGGGGTAGGGGTAGGTGTATTAAATATTGGGCGATCAGCAGGTCCACCAGCTAATTGTCCTTGTTGATTATCTAAGAAACCCTGTAACTGTCCAAAAGGAGAAGCAGTTGGCTGACTTGTATCAGTACTGGCAGTACTTGTACCTATAGTAGGTGTTGTTACATTACCTTGTGCTTGCCCAGTTTGTTCTGTTTGATCATTAAGAAGATTCCAATTTTGTACGTAAGCCATATTTTATCCTTATATTGCCAATAGAACAATGCTATATTTTGTGCTTGGATCAAGTCCAGCAATGTAATATACTGTTACAACAGCAGGGTTTACATTAATGTTAAGTGTCCAACTTGTTATACTTATAGGGTTTAGTATTGACCCACCACTTATATTTCCAATCAATAAACAGTTTGGTTGTCCATTACCGTTATATGCAAAAGTAATAGGTGTAAAGTCACCAGCAGCATAACCTGCCAATGTGGTAAATTGCGTCGAAAACTTTTGTCCTTGAACATTTTGTCCAATTGTTAAGTTTTTGTTTAGATTCTGTACAGTACCTTCACAGAATATATTAAGTGGATTAAATACATTACCCAACCAATCTGGAGCAGTAGGAAAATCCGCTTGTGAAAAACGCCTAAATACTGGTAAACCCATATTATTTCTGCCTTACACTTGTTGAACGATATCTAATATCAAGTCCTGACCAACCAAACTTAGTAAATGCTTCTGCATTGGCAATATTCACATATAACCAACCTGCACGAGCAATCTTTTGTGGCATAACTCTACGAATCTTACCTTGTCCTGTTGGACTACCACCCCAAGGGCTTGTTCCCCAAGGATCTAAACCCCATCCACCCCTTAGTGTTGGGATTAAGTAATCATCTATAGGTGCACCACTTGTATTACTTGAAATCTTAGCATGTAAATTACTAAAACTCTGTTCAGTAAAGATATATATAATTTCAGTAAACAACTTATTCATACCTGGATTAGCACAATCAATTTGAACTGTTTGTACTTCAGTATAAACCGGTGTGTATATAGTAATATCACCAACAGTCCATTGCTGTGTTGAATCTAACACTAATGTTGTAAAACTTGGGCCTGCAGTGCTTGAAACAACCCTAACATTGGTGCTATTTGTAGATTGTGTTACAGTCCACCCTGGTAATATAGTAACTCCACTTGGTAATGCTGGGTTTGCAATTACAATAGTATTTGTATTGGCTGCAGTTGTATTATTTGTAGTATATTCGTTATCTGCATAGTCTGCTGAAGTAAAATCTTTACGTTCTTGATAGACATAGCTATTATCTATACCTGGTGCACTGCCTTTTGCACTACCTAAATACATCTTACCATCTAACTTAAAGATTAATCCACAAGTCCCCGATAATGTCCAGCGTGTCCATACTTGATAAATGTGGTTATATACATATTGTTGGGTTGCTTGAATATCAATTCCTGTAGTTGGCATACAAAGAATGTACTTACGTGCTGATTGATATGCAATACCCCACGCAACTTCCTGTAAGTTAGGAAATAGTGTTGGAGAAGTATTTTCAATAATTGTTTTATCTAATAAGATAGACATAATCTGTGCATCGGAGTCATTTAACGCAACTACACCCTGATCACTTAGGAAATATACCTTATTATCAAGTTCGGCAGCAGTATTATCTGCCAATATACGCACATTATAGTCAATTGGTGTAATAACAAAGGGTGGTGCAGCACTACTAATGCGAAATACACCGTCGTCTTTAAGCACCATCACACCATCTCGTAATGGCACAATACGTCTAATTGGCTGATTTGCACTACCTACCTCGATATAATTTACAACTGGTACTGCTTCAGGTTGATTAAACTTGCTATAATATATTCTATTTGGACGAAAATCATTATTACTAACAAGCGGTGTTGTTAAATCACTACTTGTAACTGCCTGTTCCCAACAATTAACATTTGAACTGCTTATATTGAATATAGTTGGATCTAAATCCAACTTATCAAAGCGCATTTGTCCTGGTAAATCTGTATTACTTGATATATAATATGCAGATAAAAATATATTTGATGCATAAGCATTTGCCACTAAAGCCATATTGGATGCAGTTACTTGTATATCATATCCAGGATTTCCTGTACCAACACCTGCACCAGGTATACTGAACCAACCAAGTGCAAAGTTATTAGCACCTGCTACAGCAGTTAATGTAAAGGTAGGGCCTCCATTGGTTACAGTAAATGTAACTGTATCACCTGGAACAAGTGCATCCGGTCCATTACCTGAACCTGCTGCAATTAGTGTTAAATTAGCCAACTGGAATGTTCTGCAATTAGCATAGAAAGCATATTGCTTAAATGTACAGATATCCATTGCCCAAGGTGGACGATAGTTAGATTGTAAAATACCATCCTGTCCTTGATTTGTATATAATGCAGCACCACTTACTAATGCAACAGGTGTAATATCAGAAACAGTAATTGTAGGAGTACCTACGCATACATCTTCGTATACTAATGCCATTTCATCATCAGGTGCAGTTGCTAAGTCAGGGCTTGCATTACCACGATATACTTGGAATATATAATCTGTTGGGTCAAGATATATTTCTTTAGGTAACTGGAATGTAATTTCAGTATTGGCTGAAGTAGTTGCTGGTACACCTGTTGTGCCATTGCTAATAATAATTATACTTGAAGGAGCCCCTAATATAAGTTGCTGATTAAAGTCTCTATAGCCAAATACTATTCTATATGCAATATTTGTATTTGCAGGTAAAAACCCTGAAACACCTACTGCAACACCTGTTCCACTTAATCCTGGAGGTGCACCTGCCTTACGTGGCTGTCCATTTATATGATCGAGTCTGTATGTGCCATTCTCTGTAATAAAATAGAAGTTCTTATTAGTTTCAATGCCACGTACTCTACTTGCTGAGTTCGATGGCTGGGGTACTGGATATATGCCATCATAGATAGTATACACACCATCACTGTTCTTATCTACGTGTAAGTCACCATCTGTTGTGTTAAGTAGTTTAGTATTATTATACTGAAACATACTCTTTGCACCATCAACATGTAATGTGCTAAAAGAATTATCAAATCCACGACGTGTTTCTACAACTGACTGTCTATCAATAACAACATTATTTGCAATTGATAAAGCACCTGTTGGTGCATTAGATCCAAATGTACTTGGATTTAATACAAGTCCGTGTATAGCAAGCATAATGCTGGATGGTTGTCCAGCGGGCGCCATACCTGTACCTTGTGCCATTTGTGGTGTTGTTGCCATTATCTACGTCCCCATCCGCGAATACGCGATGCTTTGAATGCACTATTTGTTGGAATCAATTTAATAGGCTTGCCAATAACTCTTGGAGCAAGTTGAAGTAAGCCCATTCTCATCATATCTTTATATGTGTTTTCAGCACTACTCTGTCCTTCTCTATCACCTGCTGCTTCAAGCACCATTGTTGCTGCTTTTTGTACAAGTACAGGAAGAAGTTCTTTTGGTATATTTTGTGCAAACACAGAACTACCACGTGGGCAAATCCAATCACCTGGCTTAATATTTGCACCTACACCTGCTGGTAGTGTAATTAAGTTACCTACACAACTCACAAGCAACATATTGCTTAGTGGAGCATAACTTGTATAAACAACTGTAGGAACAGTTGCATCTTGGACATAATCGTGTGGTAAATCACCACTGATTGCGTTTACGCGAGTAATGCCGCTATACCAAGGTAAAACTTTGTTTAATGTAATTACATCACCTATAATTGATACTACCATACCAGCATTTACATTTAGACACAAGTCTGCTGGAGCACGTTGGTATGTAATACGAATTGTTTTGCCACTTGCTAATCCATATGGGAATATTTGTAACTGATTACCTTGTAGATAAAATCCACCTACTGAGTTAAGTTGGTTATTATATTGTAATCCCCAATTTACATTGCCATATCCTTGACTTGCAGCTTGAGTAGGAGTAAGTCTGGGTAGGTTATAGAATGTTCCATCATTACCAACTACATAGACATCACGCAAGCGTAAGCCTGTACTCTCACCTGGGATCATAACAACATTTTGAATATTAGTTGGAGGACTTCCATAAGGATAACTTGGAATAGTTGGCATCTGTGTATCTTGAGTAACAACAAAGTGTTCTTCCAATACTGCTTCCATTCCTGGTACAATAAATCCTTTTAATGCCTGATCTAAGAAGTTAACTAAAACGTCATCGGAATAGGCCGCACCAGAGTCAGGAATAGTCTCTCGCTGTTTTACAAGGGCTACTAACCCATCTACTGTTTCGTCCATATGAACTCCTTACTTACGTTTGAAATACTCTTTCATTGAACGCTTTTCATCATCCTCGTCCATGTCTGCTACTTCGTCCTTAGTTGGTCTCTTAGATGCATCATCAAGCACATCTTCAAGGTCTTCTTTAGATTTAGGTTTAGCAGCAATCATTTCAACCTGGATTGCTTTAGGCTTAATTTTCTTACCTTGTTCACCTAACATAAAATTCTTGAGCATTTCAAGAACATGTTGTTTCATTTCTGCATCTTTTGACATTTTGTTCTCCATTATGTATTTAGTTTCGCTTTTAGGCTCTCGATTTCCGCCTTGAGTTCTTGTATCGCTTTAACTAAAATTGGTACAAGTAATGACTCTTTCATCTTAAGATTTTCTGAATCTTGATTATCAATAAGCACTGGTTCTGTCTCTAATGCAAGAATATCTTGTGCTAAGAAACCATAACGTGTTCCAGTTGTTGCTTCTTGTGTCTCTCTATCTATTAACTTAAAGGACTTTGGCTGTAAGTTCATTACAAAGTCTAAACCTTTATTAATAGGGGCAATATCTGTTTTATCACGTGCATCAGATGTAACTGTCCAGGCAACCTTAATATTTGCATTTGTAACTGAATTATTACCTAATACAATATAATTGGATTGTGTGGTAATAGTTGCTACAGCATCTGTACCAGCTTGATAACCTAATGTAGTATTATTACTACCAGTTGAAATATTATATCCAGCATTATTACCTAACCCAGAATTTTCGTGCCCAGTACTGACTCCGTTGAGTGCGACCGAACCAATACCTGTATTATTGCTACCCGAAGCATATTGTAATGCAACACGACCAACAGCAACATTATTTATTGCAGTAGCACCACCTGATTTTAATGCATCTGTACCGATAGCAATATTATATGAATAAGTTACTGGGGAGGAGCCCATACCAGCACTACCAAGAGCATTAACACCAATTGCAATATTATTATTACCGGTTGTCAAATAATAAGCATTACTACCACCAATTGCAATATTACTGCCACCGGTTGCGTTATATAAAGTTTGGTTGCCTAAGGCAACATTACTACTACCAGTTACATTTGTATATAATGCAAGTTCACCGATTACAAGATTATTTGAACCACCCGCTGTATTTCTTGCAGCATTTTGTCCTATGATTACACCAGGGGCTGCACTATTTACTGAAGCCCCTGCATTTGTACCAAAAATAGTACCGGATCCGGGAGTAGCAGAAACACCGTAGCCTATAGCAGATGTGCTGCTGTTTAGTGTAATATACGGAACAGATCCATTTGCAGCAGCAGTAATTCTACCTTTGGCATCAACTGTTATACTTGCTGCACTGTATGAACCAGCGGTTACCGCTGTACTTGCTAATGTTGTTGCATTACCAACCGAAGTTACATCACCAGTTAAGTTTGCATTAGTAACAACAGTGGTTGCATTACCAACACTTGTTACCATACCGGTTAGATTAGCATTGGTTGCATCGTTACCATTCAACTTCTGTATTGCCTGTAGTATTGAATCTGTTGAAGAAACAACACCTGCACCCGATGTATAACCAGTAAGCACTTTAGCAATAACAGGGGCATTAGTTAAAGTAGTTGCATTACCAACTGAAGTAATATCCCCAGTTAAGTTTGCATTAGTAACAACAGTGGTTGCATTACCAACACTTGTTACCATACCAGTTAAGTTTGCATTCGTAACAACCGTAGCAGCAAAGCTACCATTACCACTACCTGTTACACCACCTGTTAAGGTAATTGTTTGATCACCTGTATTATTACCGCTTAAATTGCTACCTGTAACTGTACCTGTTGCTGCAACACTACCAGGAGTAATTGCACCTAATGTGAGTGTAATAGCAGGTGTAGTTGTTGAATTAGCAACACTGCCACTTATACCATTTGCAGTAACTACAGAAACACTTGTTACAGGGCTACCACTTGAAGCAGCAGTAATTCTACCTTTGGCATCAACTGTTAATGTAGTAAAATTATATGTGCCTGTAGAAACACTTGTATTTGCTAATGTTAAGCCAATTGCAGTTGTTCCACTACCACTAACATCACCTGTGACTGTAATTGTTTGATTACCTGTAATATATGCAACATTTGAGCCAGCGTATACAATACCTTTAGCAGTTACGCTAACATTATTATATGTTCCTGCACTAACACCACTTGCTGCCAATGCTGTAGCAAACGAACCAGTACCACTACCAGTAACATCACCTGTTAAGGTAATAGTTTGTGGACTGCCGCTTGAAGCACTTGTAATTCTACCCTTGGCATCAACTGTTATACTTGATAATGTATATGCACCAGCACTTACAGTTGTATTTGATAATACTGTTGTAATACCCGAGGTACCTGTACCGGTAACATCACCACTTAAACTAATTGTTTGATCACCTGTATTTGAACCTGTTGCAGTACCTGTAATATTACTACCTGTAACTGTTCCACTTGCTGCTACACTTGTAGGAGTAATTGCACCTAATCCGATTGATATACTCGGAGTAGTTGTTGGAGTTGCAACAGAAGCAGTTACACCATTAGAACCAGTTGCTGAAACTGATGTTACAGATCCAGCCCCAGGAAATGCTGCCCAGGATGTGTTTGCACCATCTGTAATAAGCACTTCACCTGCGTGTGTGGCTTGAGATGGTGCAAGTGCATTAAAAGCAGCATTTGCAGTAGTCTGACCTGTGCCACCTTTCGCAACTGGCACAGTTAAAGCCAATGTCGTTGCAAATGAACCAGTACCACTACCTGTTACATCGCCAGTTAACGTAATTGTTTGATCACCTGTGTTAGTATTAGTACTTGTACCCGAGAATGATCCGCTAAAATTGCTTGCTGATAGAACACCTGTTGCTGCTATACTTGTTGGAGTAATTGCACCAAGAGTTAATGTTAAGTTAGGAGTTGTAGTTGGAGTTGTAACGGTTCCTGAAATACCGTGTGCATTGGTAAAGCTAAATCCTACTACAGATCCACCTCCTCCACCACCGCCTGCTGCCCAAGATAATCCAGTAGGGGTTGAACTATCAGCAGTTAGTACTAATCCGTTCAATCCTACTGGTAATCTTGTGTCTGTAGTTGAGTAAGTGTAGATATCACCTTTGGTAGTTAAAGGACTTGCACCTCCACCTCCACCTACTGGAAAACCTGCAAAGTATAATTGATTTCCAACAACATGTAATGATAAGTCGCCATTATCTGTTGCATTACGCCAAGTTACTGACTCTGTATTTGTTAATCTTAGAAGCCCTGTTGATGCTGGTAGTAATTGTCCTGATTGATAATAAGGGGATAATACACCCTTATAAGGACCAAAGTTTACATCGTTAATTAAAGGGAAGTTACCACCTTCAAGGGAAAGTAACCCGCCACTACCTAAAGCGACTAAGTAATTTGTAGTGTTTTGACCCCAGTCGGATTCACCAACTGTAGGGATTTGATAAAGAACACCATTTAAGGTTACTGCTATTGACATTTAGATTCCTTTAGGCTGTTAATACACCAGCGGTAATAAGTGCTGCTACTAAATCACTTACAGTCACAATACTTCCCGATGCTTGTGGTAAAACTGGTGTTTTCCACCCACTTGCGGTATGATAATATAATAGATTATTTGTACTATCAAATACTAAAGGGTTGTGTCCTGTTATTACTGTTGGTACACCAGTTGGAGTACCTGCACACGATTGTAAATGTAAGAAACGATCTGTTGCAGTAGTTGATAACGCTGTGGTCTGCGGACCAAGAACAATGTTACCG
>SESF01002148.1_pt1 | contig 10491 bp, 9 predicted proteins | sample 3171521 | NCBI WGS metagenome assembly SESF01 (sample SAMN10866945, study PRJNA518727) | freshwater metagenome | biome: subpolar coniferous forest; feature: holomictic lake; material: water; isolation source: holomictic Lake 227, 6 m and 8 m depth | place: Canada: near Kenora, Ontario | collected...
TCGGAGAGGTATCGAGCACAACAACATCCCACTTCCCTGACTGCGCCTCATCAAGCAGACGACTCAAGGCAAAAATTTCATCAAGACCTGGCTGGGTAGTCAGTTCAGTCGCCATGCCACTGTCAATTCCCTTGTTTTTATAGGAGGAAGAGACAAATTTCTGAAAGCCTGACATGTTTTTTTTAAGCTCGTAAATCGTATCAACCTCAAGACCGTAAAGGTTCTCCTCAATCTTCTGGGGATCATTGCGGCTTATGCGCGTGTTAAAAACATCCGAGAGCGAATGGGCCGGATCGGAAGACATGATCAGCACCTTCTTGTTCTGCCTCGCCAAAGCTACTGCTGTTGACGATGAAATGGTCGTTTTGCCTGTCCCACCTTTTCCCGAATAAATGATAACTCTGGTCTGCGGCTGGTTTTCCGTTAACTCCCTCGACAACATAAAAAATCCCCTGTTAAAGGTAAATAATCCAAAAAGGCGTCCCCTCTTCGGGAGAGCAAAAATATCGTTGCACAAAGTACCATTTTTCGCCTGCTTAGAGAAAAATAATCTTTTTCTGCAGTGCATGGCTGAGTTGACACATATACTCCTCATGCTCTATTTCAACAGCACCGAGCTTCCGCAAGTGAGGGTTCATGATCTGGGCATCAAGCAGCAGATAACCTCTCTCTCTGAGATGAAGCACCAGTTCATTGAAAGCAATTTGAGAGGCATAGGAGCGGCGGGAAAACATCGACTCTCCAAAAAATGCGCCCCCGATCGCTATGCCATACAAGCCACCGACAAGCGTGCCTTCATACCAGCTTTCAACGCTGTGAGCAAGACCAAGGCTGTGCAGCTTGCTATAGGCCTCTATAATTTCATCGGAAATCCAGGTTTCATGATCATGTTTTCGCGGGGCGGCGCACCCCTCAATCACACACAAAAACTCCTTGTCAAAGGTCACGGTGAACTCATTTTTTCTGGTCAGGCGAAGAACATCGCGCGATGCCCGATAGCTGTCAAGATTAAATACCGCCCTTTTGCAGGGCTGGCACCAGAATACCTTTTCGTCCTGCGGGTCTGACATGGGAAAAAAACCCTGACGATAGGCTCTGAGCAGTTCATCAATAGGAATCATCTGTCGGCAAACAACCCGATACCAGTTTAAAGAAAGTTCAAAAGAACATCGTCAACAACCCTTTTTGGCACATGGTGAATGCCATTGGCATCACGGAAGTAGCGAACAGAATCATGATCACCCATCTGATCAATCACAACCGTCTCTGCGGGTTTGCCCAAAGCAATAGCCATCAGTATTGAAAAACTTTCCGGAATTTTAAGTAATTCCCTTGTTTTTTCAGCATCAAGAGAACCAAGAATGCAACCGCCGAGCCCGGAAGCTGTTGCACCAAGAAGAATCGTCTGGGCAGCAATACCACTGTCGCAGGCAAAATCACTGCCTGCCGCAGAGTCTCCAAGCATCACAATACAGGCCTGGGGACGCTGACCTTCAGCAGGGCCTGACCAGTCTGCAAGATATCCCGCCCATGAAATGCAGCCACAGAGTGCCACAACCAGTGCGGGCTCACAAACGGCAATATATTTCAGTGGCTGCAAATTTCTGGATGAGGGAACATAGCAGGCAAGCTCAACCAGTTCCCGTACAACAGCTTCCGGAACGGGAACATTCCCGTCAAATCTCCGATAACTCCGGCATTTCGTTACCAGCTCCCTGAACAGCATAGGCACTCCTGTCAAGACTTTTCCGCCCAGGCGGCATCGGTGTATTTTGAAAGCTCATCCCACTGGCCACTGGCAATCCATTCGGCAATATAATCGACCGTTCTGGCATAACGCAGAGGTTCCCTGCATGGTTGCTCCAGCCACTCGGCAAGAAGAGAAGCATCAAGGCTCTCCATCGCCATGCCATAGGAGAGTTCCACCAGACCACGCGCATTGGATTGCTGCTCAATCTGGCCATCAAGAGGGCGGAGCAGCAGCTTCTTTCCAAGATGGAGTGCCTCGCCGGGAAGCTCAAATCCCGCATTACAGACAACGCCATTGCACTCCATCAAATCGCCAAGAAAACCTGCCCTGGAATACTCCCTGAAATGCAGATGCTCCTCATCACGACTCTGGGGCACTTTGCCGTAAATAAAGAACTCCCAGGCAGAAAAGGGAGCAAAAAAGAGCACAATATCGTCCAGTTCTTCGAAGGGAAGATAGACAAGAATTTTGTTCTTCGTCACCGCCACCGTACGCTGCTGGTAGAGCGTTTCGGGAATAACAGGAGGAAAAATTGGCTGATTGAAGCTGCTCCAGTGGAGACCGGCATTGTAGCGGGCAGGGGCAAAATTCAGCAGGATCTGTTTTTCAAAAAAAGATCCCCGACCCACGGGTATATCATATTTGAATGCATACTGATGACCAAATCCAAGGGAAGGAACATTTCTTGTTCGTGCAACCATTGAGGTAATCGGATCAAAATCGGTAATAATCAGCTCAGTCCCTTTGGTATCGAGCGTCACAACATCCGCCATCAAGCGAACAAGGTCAAGCTGAAGCATGGTTTCGAAATAGTTCATCTTTCCCTTGCGGGTAACGAGTGTCAACCCCTTCATTACCCGGAATGGCTCAAATATCCCGACCTCCTTGAGTTCCTCCTCTTTTCTGCCGCTGATAATGACATCAACATCGTGGCCATCCTCCCTGAGCTTTCGAACAAGCTCGCGACTGCGGCTGATATGGCCGTTTCCCGTACCCTGAACTCCAAAAAGGATCTTCATGCTGCTGAACATTTATGCGTGACGCACCCTCTCTGTGGTACGGGTTACTTTTGTATTTTAAGATTGGCGTACTGCACCATCAGCGTCTTCTCTCCTGCATTGCGAAATGTTATCCGCACTTTCTGCTTTGCGCCGCTGCCCTGTACATCAAGCACAACACCGGAGCCAAAAACCGCATGATGCACCATCGTCCCTTCACGAAACAGGGAGGATTTCGACGATCCCGCAGCAGCCACGGCTGAAGAGGAGGATGAATTTTTCGGCTGATACCCTCTCGACGAAGATGAACCCCCTGAGGCAGCTTTTTCCTTTGCCAGACGATCGGAAAGAAAATTCCCGCTCTCAGTCTGCACAATCGAAGAGTCGATTTCGCCGATAAACATCGAGCGGAGACAGTGATGCTGCTGCCCATACTGATAGCGGCTCTGTGCCCATGAAAGAAAGATCTTCTCCTGCGCCCTCGTCATTGCAACATAAAACAGTCGGCGCTCCTCCTCAAGCTCTTCAGGCTCATAACAGTGCAGGGGAAAAAGCCTCTCTTCAAGGCCGGTAATAAAGACCACCGGAAACTCAAGCCCTTTTGCAGCATGAACCGTCATCAGAGAGACAAAATTATCGGACTCCTGCGTCTCGTCATAGTCAGATGCAAGAGAGATATTCTCCAGAAAATCACCAAGGGAGCCTGCGTCAGGATTATGGTCAGAAAAATCCCTTGCCATCGAGAGCAGTTCCTGAAGGTTTTCATGGCGTGCAAGCGATTCCGTGGTATTTTCCGCCTGCAAGAGCAAGGGAATAGAGGTCAGGGCGAAAAGCTCTGTCAGCACATCGTAGACCGTCCCGTTGAGGGCCGTCTTTCTGAGTGCCTCAATAACGGCACTGAAGGAGGCAAGAGCATTGACGAGCCGAGCCTGAAATGCGCCCTCATCAGCCTGCCGGATAGCTTCATAGAGGCTTATCTCCCGCTCTTCGGCAAACTCCTTGAGCTTCGTAATACTGACATCACCGATTTTCCGGGGAGGGAAATTGATAATGCGCAAAAGCGACTCGCCATCTCGGTCATTAAGGATAAAACGAAGATAGGCGACCGCATCCTTGATCTCCTTGCGCTTGTAAAAGGAGACACTGCCAAAAATCTTGTAGGGGATCTTGTGCTGCCGCATGACATCCTCAAGCACCCGCGACTGGGCATTGGTGCGATAAAAGACAGCAAAGCTTTTGAACTCGAAGCCCTGTTTCAGGCGCAGGTTGCGTATCTGCTCACCCACCCTTTCGGCCTCATTCCGCTCATTGTATGCCTCAATCAACGTCAACGGCTCACCCTCATTGCGGTGCGAAATCAGCTCTTTTTTAATCTGTCGGAGATTGCAACTGATCACGTTGTTTGCTGCCTTGAGAATATTTCCGGTACTGCGATAGTTTTCAACAAGCTTGAAGGTGAGCGCATCATGATAATCATCCTGAAAGTTCAGGATATTGGAGATGTCAGCGCCGCGCCAGGAATAGATCGACTGGGCGTCATCACCCACAACAAAGATATTACGGTGTGTGGCCCCGAGCATTTTTGCGACGAGATATTGAGCCCGATTGGTATCCTGGTACTCGTCAATCATGATATAGCGAAAGGTCTCCTGCAACTCCCGGAGTACGTCGGGGTGCGCATTGAACAGTTCAAGCGGCTTGATGAGCAGATCATCAAAATCAAGGGCATTGTTCTCTTTCAGCTTTTTGGCATACAACTCGTAAATCTGTGAGGCCTTCTGCTGGTTATAGTCACTGGCATTGCGATGAAACTCTGCCGGCAGAATAAAGCTGTTTTTTGCCCGGCTGATAAGACCCTGAACCGTATTTACCGGCACCGACTCGGCAGAAATGTTCAGTTCGGCCATCGACTGGCGAATCAGGCTCTTGCTGTCCTCACTGTCAAAAATGGAAAAGTTCTTGTCGTAACCGATCAGGTCAATGGAATTACGAAGAAGACGGGCAAAAACAGAGTGAAAGGTACCAATCCACAGGCCACGTGAGCTGCCTTGATGCAGCAGGGTATCAACACGGTGGCGCATCTCGCCGGCGGCCTTGTTGGTAAAGGTAAGAGCAAGAATATTCCCGGGAGAGACCCCTTCGTTTCTGATAAGATATGCAATACGGTAGGTAATCACCCTTGTCTTGCCGGAACCTGCGCCAGCCAGTACCATTACAGGCCCGGTCGTTGCAGTCACGGCATTGCGCTGCACGTCATTGAGATCATTTAAAAAATCCGTCAATACTTCCTGATACCGGGTTAACAGTTAGAGCGCAACCGTTTGCTTTCGCAAAGCGCCAAAATCTCCAGTTGAATTTCGTACATCTTTACCCTTTTTACAAATCAGAGCCAAACAAATCCTTTTGCTGCACTGTAACGACAAGCTACTATGGCATCATTCCCCACTGATATTTCGCAACAAACAACAAAGTATACTCTCAAAAAGAGAAGCGCAGGTGCTACAACACTTTTTTCTGTTTTTTAATACCCCGCGCTCTCACTTTTGGCTTTCAGAGTTACTATATTTTGTCACGAACCATTGCCCACCTAAACGAATGCAATACAATGTTTCCTCTTGTTTACGAAATCAATACGAGAATCTGGCTGCATAAACTGAGCATAGAACATAACCGCTCGGTGACCCTCGGCAACATACCCGATGAGGAGTTTGCCTTTTTTTCAAACTGCGGCTTTGACATTGTCTGGTTGATGGGGATATGGAAGCCAAGTCAGTACAGCAAGGCAATTGCCACTGCACATCAGGGGCTCAGGTCATCCTTCCTGCAACATATTCCTACTGTTACACCAGAGGACATTGCCTCATCACCCTACTCCATCCCATCCTACACGGTCAATGAAGCGCTGGGAGGAGAAACCGAACTGTTGACCTTCCGTGAAAAACTCCGTGCAAGCGGCATTAAACTCATGCTCGACTTTGTACCAAACCATCTTGCGCTCGACAACGCGTTCCTGCCCGAACACCCGGAGTATTTTATTCCCTTATGCAATGATGAGTGGTGCCTGGATCCCAAGGCAGGCTACGAGTACAGAAAAGAACAATATCTGGCCTACGGCAAAGATCCCTACTTTGATCCCTGGACAGACACCCTGCAGCTCAACTACGCAAGGAAAGAGACACACAAGATGATGACAGAGAACTTGTTCAAGATAAGCTCACTCTGCGATGCGGTTCGATGCGATGTAGCCATGCTGGTGCTGAAAAGCGTTTTCAATACCACATGGAGCGGCCTTGGCGGCCTCATGGAGGAGGAGTTCTGGGACAAGGCAATCGCTGCCGTAAAACTCCGCCACCCCGACTTTCTTTTTCTGGCCGAATCATACTGGAACAAGGAGTGGGAGCTGCAACAACAGGGATTTGACTATACGTACGACAAACCATTTTATGACTACCTCACCGAGGCATCCGTCAACACTGAAAAACTGACGGGACACCTGCTTGGCAATTGGGATTACCAGAAACATCTCTGCCGGTTTCTTGAAAACCATGATGAGCCAAGGGCTGCTGAAAAAATCAGAATGAACAACAGAGCTGCGGCTGTGGTTCTGCTCACCTCTCCGGGTATGCATCTTATCCATCAGGATCAGATGGATGGCTTCAGAAAACAAATTCCGGTACAACTTCTCCGGCAAACAACTGAAGTGAGCGACGGAAAACTGGCAGAGTTCTACAAAAAACTTTTCTCGCTTCAAAAAAAGAGGGTTTTTCAGGAGGGACGGACGGAATGGCTCAAACTGAATGCGCCAAATAACTCTCATTGTTTGGGATTTTACCGCTTTACAGCAAAAGAGAGCGCCTTCGTCCTTGCCAATTTCAGCGCAACAGGCATTCTTCTGGAATTCACTCATCCTTCCTTTGAATATGGCGCAATGAAAAAGCTCACCGTACTGAGTACTCAAAACAAAAACAAAACGAGTATTCATTATGCTGAAAAAGTAATGAAGATTACCCTCTCTGCGCATGAGGCAATCGTCATAACCTGCGCGTCAAAAATGCCAGCATACCAACAAGAGTAATCACGGGATTTCATCCTGTTCAACAACACTATTGACATCTCCATTCATTTTATGCAGATCATTACCCATACCATCAAAAGGCTAACCACAAAGCCCATTGAAATCATCGACATTACCGCAGAGGTAAGCGCTCTGCTGCTCTCGTCAGGGCTTGAGAGGGGACAGGTCACCGTCATAAGCCGCCATACAACGGCCTTTATCAATATCAACGAAAAAGAGGAGCGGCTCCTTGAAGATATGGAGACCTGGCTCAAGCGACTGGTACCGAAAGATGGCAACTACCTGCACAATATCAATCCTGTTGATGGTCGTCACAATGCCCACTCCCATCTTCTCGGGCTCTTCATGAACAGTTCTGAAACCATTCCCTTCGCAAATGGAACAATGCTCCTTGGAGAGTGGCAATCAATTTTTTTCATTGAGCTTGACGGGCCACGCGAAGAGCGGAGCGTCCTCCTTCAGATTTCAGGCATTTGAGATGGCACAAGCCGCCAAATGACAACACATGGAACCGGGAAGCCCCCGGCATGGTTACAGTTACTGACTATGAAATAAACCAGTATCCGTGAAATTCCATGCCAGACTTTCTCCCGGTTTCCATCTCCCCGCTAATGAGTCCTCTCGCTGCCATACACTCGCCTGATGATCTGAAAAAACTCACCATTGCAGAGCTTCAGGAAGTTGCTGATGAGTGCCGGAAAGAGGTCATCAACCTTGTATCGCTGAATGGTGGCCATTTTGCCTCCAGCCTTGGTGTTGTAGAGCTGACCGTGGCTCTGCACCATGTCTACAGCACCCCGCACGACAAAATCATCTGGGATGTCGGCCATCAGGCATACGTCCATAAAATCCTGACCGGAAGAAGGGAGCGGATGCAGAGCAACCGGAAGTTCGGCGGGCTGGCTGGTTTTCCGAAAAGAGCGGAAAGTGCGCATGACGCTTTCGGAGCCGGTCACGCATCCACCTCAATTTCTGCAGCCACCGGTATTGCTGTGGCAAATGAGCTTGCGGGCAGTAACGAAAAGGTTATCGCCATTATAGGAGACGGCAGCATGACAGGAGGCATGGCCTTCGAAGCGATGAACCATCTCGGCGATCTGAAGAGCGACGTCCTTGTTATCCTCAACGACAACCAGATGGCCATTTCGTCCAATACTGGCGCATTACGACACCATCTTGTCAATATAAGCCTGAACAAAACCTACAACAGGGCCAGAAAATTGGTCTGGAAATCACTTTCGCTCCTCAACAACGGGCTTGGTGACAAGGCAAAAAATACCATCCGAAAAATTGAGGATGGAGTAAAGGCCGCATTGACACCAGGTGCATTTTTTGAAGCCCTTGGCCTGAGATATTTCGGGCCAATTGATGGTCACAATATTGAACAGCTCGTCAAGGCGCTCAAAGAGATGCAGGCTCTTCCCAATCCAAAACTGCTTCATGTTATCACAACAAAAGGCAAGGGGTTCAAGCCTGCCGAGGAAAACCAGAGCAAGTGGCACGCTCACAACGGTGGTTTCGATACGACGACAGGCAAATTGCTGAAAACAGCCGACACCTCCCTTCCCCCAAAATATCAGGAGGTCTTTGGTGATGCACTGGTAGAGCTTGCCCTGAAAGACAGAAGCATCATTGCCATTACCGCTGCCATGCCAAGCGGCACATCGCTCGACCTCTTCCAGAACGCCCTGCCAAACCGTTTTTTTGATGTCGGTATCGCCGAAGCACATGCGGTCACCTTTGCCGCAGGAATTGCCACCGAAGGGTTAAAGCCGGTCTTTGCCGTCTATTCGACCTTTCTGCAACGCGCCTACGACCAGTTGATTCATGATGTGGCGCTGCAAAAGCTGCATGTTGTTTTTGCCATCGACCGGGCCGGGCTTGTCGGAGAAGATGGCCCGACCCACCACGGCGCATTCGACCTCTCCTGGCTTCACGCCGTGCCAGGCCTTGTTATCATGGCCCCGGCAAATGAGCAGGAGCTGCGCGACATGCTCTATACTGCACTCTATGAGCTGAACGGCCCGGTTGCCATCCGTTATCCGAGAGGCAACGGAACAGGCATGAGCATCCGCAAAAACTTCACCTCCCTGCCTGTCGGCAAGGCCGTTCTTGCGAGGGAGGGCAGCGGACTTGCATTGCTCTGCATGGGAACCATGACGGGAAAAGCTCTTGAAGTTGCCGCCATATTGGAAAAAGAGGGCATCAATGCCACCGTGGTCAACATGCGCTTCCTCAAGCCTCTCGACACCGCAATGATCGAGGAGCTGGCCTCCCCTTCAACCCATTTTGTTGTTATCGAAGAAAACAGCATGATTGGAGGACTTGGCAGCGCAGTTATCGACCACCTCAATGCAAAAGGGCTCAACCGCCCGGTACTGAAAATCGGCCTTCCCGATGCATTCGTCACGCACGGCCATATTGACGACCTCTACCGGGAAATCGGCTTCGACACCCCGACCATGGCCGAAAAAATAAGGCGCTTTTATAGAGAGGGCCAGAGGTGAAAAAAAGTGAGGAGGAGGAGCAGTACCCGCACGAAAAAATTGGCAAAGAGGCCGGCAAGCAAGTCGTCGAGCATGATACCCCAACCTCCCGGCAACCGCTGGAGGGCATCGACTGGTCCGGGTTTGGCAATATCAAAAAAGCGGAAGAAAACGAGTGAGAGCACAAGGGGTAGCACTCCCTCCGGCAGGGCAACAAGCGCCAGCCACTGGCCGGCAAGTTCATCAATCGTAACAATTGAAGGGTCATTGCCATAGTGCTCCTCCATCACCCCGCCAGCCCAGATGCCGATACCACCGCTGACCAGGACAAGAAAAAGGAGAAGCACCGGATTGTGCAACACCGGAATAAAAAAATAGCACAGCACAGCAACCATACTCGTCACCGTGCCGGGCGCTGCCGGGAAAAAGCCGAGTCCAAAACAGGTAGAGAGAATTTTTGCTGTAAAAAATTTCATACTCTCACTGGCCATGAAGAGGCCTCTGAAAATAGATGCTCCAATTACTCACCAGATAGGAGATACCGGTGTAAACAGTAAAAGCCGTTACTGCCATCATGATGTAATAGAGATTGTCGGAAACAAGAAAACTGTTGATCGTCACCGCAACGCCCTTGCCAAATAAAGCGGACTCCCTCATCAACATCATCACCATGATCACATAGACAAAAACATTCTGTACCACGGTTTTATACTTTGCCTCCACGCTGGTCACCACCGGCCTGTTTTTATATTCGGCATAGACCCGCAGTGCGGTCACCACAACATCCCGGACAACAACCAGAACCACCATCCAGAGAACAAGATAACCCATCCAGTAGTAGAGAAAAAGAGCCGCCGTGATAAGTAACTTGTCGGCAAGCGGATCGAGAAAAGCGCCAAGACGAGTCTCAACACCATATTTCCTTGCATGATAGCCGTCATAAATATCGGTAAGGGAGGCCACCACAAAAACGATGACACCCAACAGCTTGAGCCAGGGATCGACCTGCAGCAGCAGCACAACAAAAACCGGAACGAGCAAAATCCTCAAGGCGGTCAACTGATTGGGTACTGTCAAATATGTCTGGTACTCTTCTTTCAAACCCTTCGGGATTATAGTGTTGTGAAGTTAAAAGGATGAAGGGAAAGCAACAGCAACCCCCCGTGCAGCAAGATACGCTAT
>SESF01029900.1_pt1 | contig 10483 bp, 6 predicted proteins | sample 3171521 | NCBI WGS metagenome assembly SESF01 (sample SAMN10866945, study PRJNA518727) | freshwater metagenome | biome: subpolar coniferous forest; feature: holomictic lake; material: water; isolation source: holomictic Lake 227, 6 m and 8 m depth | place: Canada: near Kenora, Ontario | collected...
CCAAGGGATTGACTGCAAAATACTTCACGACGGCTGGCGGCAAGGTGTTGAGCGTAGTAGACACCCCGCACCATTTGGGCCCCTTCATTCAGTCCGCGAAAGGTACGGCGGTGCGCGTCAAGTTCACTAATTATCTGCCAGCAGGTGCTGAATTGTTCTTGCCCGTGGACACCACCATTACTGGTGCCGGAATGGGCCCTGACGGGGTCACGCCTTACACCCAGAACCGTGCCGGCATTCATCTGGTCGGCGGTGAGGCGCCCTGGATCAGCGCGGGATCGCCCAACCAGTGGCTTGCGCCGGCCGATGAAACCAATGCCTATAACAAAGGCCTGGGCAAAGGTGCCAGTTCACAAAACGTGCCCGACATGGCTGACCCCGGTCCTGGTGCTGCCACGCTGTACTTTCCCAACGACCTGAGTGCACGCTTTAGCTTCTTCCAAGACCGAACTTCGGGTCTGACACGCCTCAATGCCTATGCGGGTTTGCAAGCCGGGTACATGGTTAGCGACTCTGAAGAAGCCAAGCTCATTGCCAGTGGCACAATCCCCGCCGAGCAGATTCCCCTGATCATCGAAGACAAGACTTTTGTGCCTAGGGACATCTTGCAACAAGACTCCAAGTGGGACACCGCACACTGGGGCCAAGAGGGCGATTTGTGGTTTCCCCATGTCTATGAAACGAATCAAAGCCAAGGGTCGGCCACGGGTGCCAACCCCGTCGGACGTTGGGATTTTGGCCCTCTGTTCTGGCCGATCTTCCCTTCCAAAGATCCACTGCCATCGGGTGCTTATGGCGATGCAAGCGCTGTTCCTGAAGCCTATATGGACACGCCGCTGATCAACGGTACGGCCTACCCTAAATTAACAGTGGACCCCAAGGCCTACCGCTTGCGCATTTTGAACGCCAGCAACGACCGCTATATCAATCTGTCCCTCTACAAGGCAGACGGTTCAGTGGCTGCTCCCCAGTTGGACCTGAGTGGCAACCCCATCGTGGACGCCACTGGCAACCCGGTGGTGATGAGCAACACCGAAGTAAAGATGGTTCCCGCTGTGGGCGATGCCGCCGGCAATCCGGTGAACTGGGATGCAGTTCACGGCGTTCAACTGCCGCTGCCAAAATACCCTGCACTGGCCACCAATATCGTTGCAGAGCCCTCCGGACCTACCCGTGCCTGGCCTGTGGATAGCCGCCCAGGTGGAGCACCCGACCCAACCATGGCCGGCCCGGACTTCATCGCCATCGGCAATGACGGTGGCTTGTTGCCTCATGCGGTGGACATTCCTGCACAACCCGTGACCTATGAGTCGAATCGCCGCTCGGTCACAGTGGGCAACATCTATGGCTACGGAATGCTGTTAGGCCCAGCCGAACGCGCCGATGCCATCGTCGACTTCTCGGCCTATGCCGGGCAAACCCTGATTTTGTACAACGATGCACCGGCTCCTGCGCCGTTCAATGACGTTCGCAACGATTACTACACGGGTGGCCCGGACCAGACCGGCGCTGGTGGTGCCTACGCCACCAAACCTGGCTATGGCCCGAATACGCGCACCATGATGCAAATCACGGTAAATGCCGCACCCACAGGGGGGGCGAAAGCGTTTGACCCGACAGCTCTTGTAACGGCACTGCCTGCCGCCTATGGTGCATCGCAGCCCACCCCAATTGTTCCGGCCGTAGCCTATAACGCCGCTTTTGGCACCAATGACACCGACATATATGGTCACGTTGCAACAGGTTCTGCAGCCCAACCCACGCTTGACTTTGCAACCAGTGTCAATGGCGTCATTAACCTAACTGGCCTTACGTTGGTGACCTCGGGCGGCACGGTCGGCAATCCTAGTGCAGGCTCGGGAACAAGCTATGACCCGTTGAACCCGCCCATAGTCGTGTTCAACAACGTCGTGAATGGCGTCAATTGTCTTAGCACTGGTGGCATGACTGCGTCCGCGTTAGCAGTGGTCGACCCTGTGACCTTCCAGGTGACCAAAATCACGGGCTTTAGTGGTGGCCGTGGCTATACCTGTGCGCCCATTGTGACCTTCGAGAACCCTGTTGGAACCAATGGCGTTGGTGCACAAGTCACCGTTCAATCAACCAATAAAACCTCAATTCCCGCGCTGACCAAGGCAGAGCAAGAATTGTTTGACAACCGCGGACGGTACAACTCAACTGGCGGCGTCGAACTACCCATGACCACGGGCGTTGTCCAGACCACGGTTCCTTTGAATTACATCGATTCGGCCACCGAGGTATTAAAGGACGGCGAAGTTCAAATCTGGAAGCTGGTTGACAATGGTTTCTGGTCGAACTCCATCCATTTCAGCATGGCAGACGTGCAGTTGATCAACCGTGTGGGCTGGGACGGAACCGTCAAGGCACCGGCCAATAACGAGTTGGGTTGGAGAGACACACTGCGCTTGAACCCTCTCGAAGACGTGCTAGTGGCCATCCGCGCCAAGCGACCCAGCATACCGTTTGGACTGCCTCAGAGCAAACGTCTGCAGGACCCGTCCAAGCCCGTGGGCGTGGGCAACTCACCCGCAGGATCCGGGCCCCAATACGCATCCGGGCTTGGTTTCACGACTGCTACGGGCGTAACGCCTTTGCCGGCAGTTACTAATGTGATGGCCAACTACGACAACGAGTTCGTATGGGGCTCTGCCATTCTGGGTCATGCGGAAAACGATCTGACACGCCCGGTGGTGTTCCAGCCCACGGTTGCCAAGCCGGATGCGCCTGGTAATCTGGTTGATGCTTTGAGTAATGGCATATTGACTTGGACCGACCCAACGCCAGTAGGCCAACTGGCATCGGTGAGGCCTGTAAAGGTAGCCACGATCGGGAACCCCAAGAATGAAATCGGTTTCAAGTTAATGCAAGCGCCAGTGAGTGCCCTTGGCGTTGTCGGATCATTCACGCAATTCACCACGGTGCCCGCCAACGTAACCCACTGGACTATCCCGTCAACGAGCGCCAACTATGCTTACGCAGTGGTGGCTTTCAACACGGCTGGCGATTCATCTCAGTCGAATACGTATATGCCGCCGATGCCGGTTGTCGTGGCCGATCCAACAGCTGTGACTGCGACGGTCAACACGGCAGGCACCGTAGCCACTTTGCGCTGGACCGACAACGCGAATAACGAAACCACTTATTGGGTTGAAGTCTCCGTTGATGGCGGTACTTTCGGTGCACCGACTCTCGTGAACTCCACCTTGTTCCAGAAGACATCTACCAACCGCAATGTGACTTTGACGCCCGTGACAACGGTACCAGGAAGCGTCTATGTGTTCCGGGTGACGGCTGTCAATGTGACGGGCACCGTAACCAGCAAGTCGAACCCTGTGTCGGTGACGCTTGATCTGAGCGCACCGGCAGCACCGAGCGCACCCGTGCTCGTGGCTGGTACGCAAACCGCAACACGCATCCCGTTATCGTGGGCTACTGTAAGCGGTGCAATCTCGTATGTGGTGCAGGTGACTTCCAATGGTGGAACTGCCGTGGCCCAGGCACCTCTCACAGCGTCGAACACCAACGTGACCATAGTTGCTGGCAATAACTACACCATGCAGGTGTTGGCACAGGCTACCCGTTATGGCCTGACGGTCCCATCCGCGCTGTCGAATACTGTGACGGTAACTACCCCACCAGCAGCTTCGACTTTGACCGTGACGCGTGGTGCGGCAGGTTCCAAGGCCATCACGGTGGCCTGGACCAATGTATCTGGCAACATCACGGGTTGGACGTTGAAGCGCACTAATGGAACTACAAATGTGACCAGCACCATTACGCCAACCGTTACGCACACAGGAAATAATTTCACCTTTACAGACACGGGGCTTACTGTCGGTGTTAGCTACACCTATCAGGTTACGGCAACCAGCCTAGCTGGGTCCGTAAGCAGCAGCGCCACCGCGACGGCTCGTTAATTTCGAGCGGCCTAGCATTCGCCGATGCCAGATTCTTCTGGCATCGGCTATGCCGTTGGTACCCCCGAAATATCAGTAGTGTCTCAAAGGTCTCACGTCAGGAATTCTCAGTGAATATATTTTGCTGGTACCGCGAAAAGGGTTAAAGCCTTTTCACCTACCTCGTCTAGTGCCACAGTGTCAATGCCTCCACCTACACTGACATGCTATGAGTATTCCTAGTCTGTCCCTGATCCAAGTGCTTATGCATGCACCGTTGCTGGCAGGCATTACAGAGGCTGAAGCAATTTCCCTATTCGCCGCCAGCGAGAAACTTCGGCTTAAAAGGAATGTGCGCCTAGTCGAATCGGGGCAAGCTGAGCATGCTTTCTACTTGATCCTCAGCGGGCAAGTCAAGGTGGTGCTGGAAGGCGACAAAGGCAAGTCCGTTACGCTGGCAACATTGGGCGCAGGAGAATGCATTGGAGAAATGGGCGCACTGGATCAGCAAGCCGCCAGCGCAACAGTTATCGCAAACAGTGTCGTTGACGTGTTACGGCTTCACCGTGAGACGTTCGTTGAAGTACTCCATCAAAACCCGCAAATTTCGATATCCATATTGCAGACCCTTTCCCGGCGCCTTCGCCATGCGGATGCGCAAATCGAAAGTCTGGCTAGCGTAAGTGTTCGAGGTAGAGTTTGCAGAGCGTTGATGGATATGGCCACCCGACTGCCATCCGGTGAATTTGGAGTCAAGGGTAAGTTCACGCATTCCGAGTTGGCAGACAAAGTGGGTGCATCACGCGAATGGGTAGGCAAAGCACTCAAGGATCTGGAAATGAAGGGCCTTATCAAGAGGACGCGAGGCGCAGGCTTCCGTATCCCCGATCCAAGCGCATTACCTAGAGACTGATATATCGGCTAAACACATGTCCCCTACCGGTGGGCAACATCGACCAGGTTTATTTGGCGACGATTCTGGAGGGCTGATAGCTGTGACGCGCCACGGCCAAACCATCGGATACTCCATAACGACCCATGGGCAGACCACCCGGCGCAAGGCGCGCGAAGCTCGGCATTACCCGCTGCTCAAGCTCAAGGTGGATGCACTGCGCCATCTGGACGTGGTGCGGTTGGTGCGTCAAGAGCATCCTCAAGCGCGGCTGGTGGTCGATGCCAACCAGTCGTGGACCCTGGAATTGTTAAAGACGCTGTTGCCCCAGTTGAAAGCCGAGGGCGTGGAGCTGATGGAGCAACCCCTGCCACACGGTCAGGACCACCAGCTGGACGGCCTGCAGTCGCCCATTCCGCTGGCTGCCGACGAATCCTGCACTGACCGCACCTCGTTGCCGGAGTTGCTGGGCCGTTACCAGTTCATCAACATCAAACTCGACAAGTGCGGCGGCTTGAGCGAAGGCTTGGCACTGGCTGCCGAGGCCAGCCAACACGGACTTGGTCTGATGGTCGGCAATATGTGCGGCAGTTCCCTTGCAATGGCGCCCGCATTTTTGCTGGCACAACAGTGCGCCTACGTAGACTTGGATGGACCGTTGCTGCAAAAGTTGGATCGTGCGACGCCCATGCGTTACCACCATGGCGTGATTCAGGCGCCGGACGCCGCGCTGTGGGGCTAGTAAGCCGCCATTTGCGTTCAACACGATCCAGGCACAGTGTTGGCCGTCGCACGCTGGAAATGGTCAGATGAGTCGCGCCTAAGCAGTCGCACAAATGCAGCTTTAACGGAAGAAGCTAGCCGGACCCGCCTACGCCGATGCGCTGAACGAATCCGATAAAGCGAGATGTTGAGCGTGAGCGGAGGTTTAGGGCGAATGATGTCTAAAGCGCATCCGAAGCGCCTCGGGAGAGAGAAACCCGAGTACAGCAGCAATGACAAATAGGGCGGGCACATCTCCGTAGAGATGATGGAGGTGCTCTGGATTGAGGATAGATTGAACCGCCATGACAGCACCGTGCACGATGCTTGACCAGATGGCGAAGGAAATCAGGCTCAGATGATCGACGGGGTTGCGGGCAGCGATTATCAGGAAGACGCCCAGTGTGGCGTATATCGCAATGATCATTTCCAGGTATTCAGATCTGCCGCCGTACCAGGCCCAACCTGATGGCCACAGCACGGTGAGTGGGTAGATGCCAAAGATAGCGATGACACCGATAACACGCAAGGCGAGTTTGAGGAAATTGAGTCGTTCACCGTCAGTCATGGTTACCTCCATAGCTGGAATCCTCGAGCCTCTTCGAGCGACCTAACGCTTGAATTCAGCGGCCACCGAAGGCAATCCGCTGGAGTGAATTTATACCTCACTTTGTCGAGTAGCTCCTGCGACCGACGTGCCTTCTTGCCCCTTCAGCAAAAGTCACACCTTCACCATTTAGGAATGGCGTCTTCCTTCAACTGCGAGCGCAGGCTCTGGTAATCCGGCACCACCGTTCCCACGGTATTCCAGAAATTGGCACTGTGGTCCATCACCCGCAAGTGGCTGAGCTCATGCGCCACCACATAGTCAATCACGGGTTCACGAAAATGGATCAAACGCCAGTTGAGGCGAATGGAACCATCGGCACTGGCACTACCCCAGCGCGTACCGGCACTGCTCAGGCGCAGCTTCTTCCATTGCACTCCCAGCAGGGGCGCGAAGTGATCCATGCGCAGTTTGAAGTGCGCTGCGGCCTGGCGCATCAGCCAGGCCTGCACGGCATCGCGAATCTGGTCGGCCGTGGCGGCCTTGGGCAGCCCCACATGCAGGGTCTTTTCGCCAGGCACGGATTCACCGGTCACAGCGTCCACCACCGTGCTGGTCTTCAGTTGCGCACCGCGGCCACTAAAGCCGTGGGTCGGGTCCAGCACCACAGTCATGCTTTCACCGAAAAAGGGAATGGCCACGCCATCGCACCACTCCACGCGGGCGCTGTGGGCGCGGCTCTGGCGCTCGCGCGACTCCTGGAGTTTGCGCAAAATCCAGCCGCCCTTTTCTTGCAGCGCGGCGTCTACCTCGTGCAGCGGCGTCCAGCGCGGTGCGCGCACCACCAAGCCGTCAGGGCCGATGACAAAGCCGATGGACTTGCGCTTGGCGCGGGTGAAGGCATAAGCCACCACCGCATCGGCAAGGCGTACCTCGCGGTTGGCCTGCGGGTGCGAAAACTCTGCCGGAGCGATGGCGCCGGGTAGCGGCACGCCGGGCACATACGCGGGCTTTGGACCGGCAGGAACGGGGCGTTCTGCCTGCGGCTCGGTAGAAAAAAGGTCCAGCGTAAAACGCAGCAGGGGCAACATGGGTTGGTGCTATCGGCGAATCAACACGCGTTGATGGAAGCGCTTCTACTGGCTGACCAGATGCTGCGCAAAGGCGGCCAAGTCTTCATGCACCAGGGTGCCCGCCGGAAAACCTTCGGGTAACGCGCGACCACGGTAGGCGGCGGACTTGCCGGTCAACACCAGATGCGGAGCGCAGCCCACGGCGGCGCCCGCTACCAGATCGCGTACCGAATCGCCCACGGTGGGCATGCCGGTCAGGTCCATACCGTAGCGCTCGGCAATCTGCTCGTACAAACCCGATGCGGGTTTGCGGCAGGTGCAGTTGTCTTCCGGCGCGTGCGGGCAAAAAAAGACGGCATCGATGCGGCCACCGACGGCGGCCAGCATTTCATGCATCTTGGCGTGCATGGCGTTGAGCGAACTCATGTCAAACAAGCCTCGGCCCAAGCCGCTTTGGTTGGTCACCACCACCACATGCCAACCGGCGTGGTTGATGCGGGCAATAGCTTCCAGCGCGCCGGGCAAGGGCTGCCACTCGGCCGGTGACTTCACGTAGTCATCACTGTCTTCGTTGATGGTGCCGTCGCGGTCGAGGATGCAGATTTTCATGGCAGTTCGGAGCCCGGTTTTAGCTGGCTAGTTTGGAAAGATCGGCCACACGGTTCATGGCGATGTGCAGGCTCTTGAGCAGACCCAGGCGGTTCAGGCGCAGGTCGAGTTCCTCGGCATTCACCATCACGTCTTCAAAGAAGGCATCCACCGGCGTGCGCAGTTCGGCAAGCGATCGTAGCGACGCGGTGTAGTCACCTGCCTCCCACTGCGCTTGCGCTGCAGGCAACACGGTTTGCATGGCGGTGTGCAGATTTTTCTCGGCTGCCTCCACCAGCAGCACGGGGCTGACATGGGGGTCAACATCGGTATCCGCCTTTTTGAGGATGTTGCCGATGCGCTTATTGGCAGCGGCCAGGGCTGCGCTTTCGGGCAGGGCTGCGAAGGCACGCACAGCCAGCAGACGCTTGGGCACTTCGCCCAGACGCTTGGGGCGCAGGGCCAGCACGGCCTCCACTTCCTGCGCGCTGTAACCCTGCTCGCGCAGCGAACCCGCCAGGCGGTCGTAGAAGAAATCGGCCAGGGCCGGTGTGGCATCCGAAATCAGCGCGCCAAAGGCAGGCACCGCTGCGGGCAGCAGCAGATTCAAATCCAGTGGCAGGTCTTTTTCCACCAGCATGCGGATCACGCCCAAGGCGTGGCGACGCAGAGCAAAGGGGTCCTTGTCGCCGGTGGGCAGATTACCGATGCCGAACATGCCGACCAATGTCTCGAGCTTGTCGGCCAGTGCCACCACGACGCCGGGGCTGTTACGCGGCAGGTCGTCGCCCGCAAAGCGCGGCTTGTAGTGGTCTTCGATGGCAAAGGCCACAGAGTCGCCCAGGCCATCATGGCGCGCATAGTAGCCACCCATGATGCCCTGCAACTCAGGAAACTCGCCCACCATGTCGGTGACCAGATCGGTCTTGGCCAGACGCGCGGCAGCATCGGCCTGCGCAGCCAGGGCCTCAGTCTGCTGTTCACCGGAAAGAGCGAGCAAATCCACGATCACCTTGGCAATGTCGCGCACGCGCTCCAGACGATCGCCCTGGGTGCCCAGCTTGTTGTGATAAACCACTTTGGACAGACCGGCGACGCGCGACTCCAGTGTCTTTTTGCGGTCCTGGTCAAAGAAGAACTTTGCATCGGCCAGCCGTGGGCGCACGACGCGCTCGTTGCCGCCGATCACCGCGCTGGCATCGTCAGGCGAAATATTGCTGACCACCAGAAACTGGTTGCTCAACTTGCCCGCCGCATCCAGCAGGGGGAAGTACTTCTGGTTGGCCTTCATGGTCAGAATCAGGCATTCCTGCGGCACGGCCAGAAACTGTTCTTCAAAGCTACAGACCAGCACATTGGGGCGCTCAACAAGACCGGTCACTTCGTCCAGCAAGGCGTCGTCTTCAATCGCGCGGGCACCGTTGCCAATCTTGGCGGCGGCGGCAGCGAGTTGGCGCACGATCTCGGCGCGGCGCTCGGCGAAGCTGGCAATCACGGCACCATCGGTGCGCAGGGTGTCGGCATAACTGTCGGCATCAGCCAGCACCACAGGCGACACGGTGGCCTCAAAGCGGTGGCCTTGGGTGGTGTTACCAGACTTCAGACCGAGCACGCTAATGGGCACGACTTCGGAGCCATGCAAGGCCAGCAAACTATGCGCCGGGCGCACAAAGCTGACACTGGTCCAACCCGGCAATTCGCAACCACTCTCGACACCCAACTGGTAGCTCATGACCTTCGGGATGGGCAGCTTGGCCAGCGACTCTTCCAGGGCTTTTTGCAGACCGTCTTTTAGCGTCACACCCGTGACCATGCTCTCGAAGAACAAGGCCTCGGCCTTGCCGTCCATGGCACGCTTGAGGCCGGGCACTACCGAAGCATCGGCACCCAATGCCGCCAGCTTCTTTAACAACGCGGGGGTGGCCTGGCCTTCGGCGTTCAAACCCACGCTGACGGGCATCAGCTTGGCGGAGACGGACTTGTCGGCGGCCTGTGCGGCAACGGCCGTCACATGCACGGCCAGACGGCGCGGCGAGGCGAAGTGGGTCACGGCAGCGTCGGCAGTGGCCAGGCCTTGATTCTTCAGCGAATCGGCCAGCACGGTGGCGAAGGCCTCACCGAGTTTCTTGAGCGCCTTGGGTGGCAGCTCTTCCACAAACAGTTCGACCAGAAGGTTTTTCGTCGTCATTTTTATGCTGCCTTCTTAGGCATTTGTTCTATCCATTCGCGCGGTGCCATGGGGAAGCCCAGGCGCTCGCGGCTCTCGTAGTAGCTCTGTGCCACGGCACGTGCCAGGTTGCGGATGCGGCCGATGTAGGCGGCACGCTCGGTCACGCTGATGGCACCCCGTGCGTCCAGCAGATTGAAGCTGTGCGCGCACTTGAGCACCTGCTCGTAAGCCGGCAGGGCCAGCTGCACTTCGATCAGGTGCTTGGCCTGTTTCTCATGCGCGGTGAAGGCGGTGAACAGAAAATCGGCATCGCTGTGTTCGAAGTTGTAGGTGGATTGCTCGACCTCGTTTTGCTTGTACACGTCGCCATAGAGAATCCTGCCCCCACGCTCACCCATTGCATGTGGCTTGCTGCCCCCCGCGAGGGCTGGGTCCGCTTGGGAGTGGCCCGGCGCGGACCCGCCTTCCGTCCACACCAGGTCATAGACGTTGTCCACACCTTGCAGGTACATGGCCAGGCGCTCCAGGCCGTAG
>SESF01018192.1_pt1 | contig 10482 bp, 12 predicted proteins | sample 3171521 | NCBI WGS metagenome assembly SESF01 (sample SAMN10866945, study PRJNA518727) | freshwater metagenome | biome: subpolar coniferous forest; feature: holomictic lake; material: water; isolation source: holomictic Lake 227, 6 m and 8 m depth | place: Canada: near Kenora, Ontario | collected...
GTAGCTTTGCTGTGGCACTGTTGTCGCATGGGGGGGGCATGACGGCATGCTGGATTCTGCATTCTGCCTTCTGCATTCCCCTGATGGGGCGGTTTGCGGGTCAGTTGTATAAGCAGTCGCAATGCTGAGAATGGTCGGTTGCGGGCTCGGAGCACACTGGTAGCAGTATGGTACCACCATGGACCTGACATGGTACCATAGAACGTTTCGGCATACCCCCAAATATAGCCCGCAAAAGGCCACAGAGCCCCGGCCTGTGCACACGGAACATCAACACATCTAATCCAAAAGACCGTCGTTAACGCAGCCAGGGGCAGGAGGGTTAACCACGGATGGACACGGATAACGACGGCTGAAAACGGCAGTTCAAACCACGAAATACACCAAACACAGGAAAAATGAACGGTTTAGGAGAAGGACTGCTGCACGTTAACAGAAGGCCGCAAAGCTCACGAAGTTCTTCGTTTGAGCGGAAACAAAACCCCCGTCAGGCGCCGCGGGGTTCCGGCACTGAGAGCTGGCGGCAGATCTTGCGGGAAAGGTATTTGCCGATCTCAACGTGGCGGGGCACGGACTCGACTGCCCCCGTGGCAGGGTTCAGCCAAAGGGAATGCTTGGCGCCTTCACGATCCAGCCGACAGCCGTGCGCCTGCAAGGTGCCGGAGAAGATCGCGACGTCTCATCAGACCAGAACGGAGGTTTGTTCGGCTCCGCGCGGGGCCTTTTCGCGTCCCTGCTCGCGCCGGTAGTCGAGAACCAGTTCAATCGCCGCCGCCAGGCTTTCGAGGCAGGCCTCGCGGGTCTTCCCCTGGCCGTTGGCTTCCGGCACTTCGGGGCAGAAGGCAATGAACCACTTGCCGTCCCGCTGAACCACTGCGGTATAGCGATTTCTCATGCGGCCAATTTACCTGCCCGTCTCCCCCCGGGCAAGCGGGTTCGGGACCGATCACCGACTACTGATTACGGATCACTGGCCCCTTCTTCTTCCCGCCTTCCCGCCTTCGCTGTCCTTTTAGCCTTTAGCGTTTCCGCTTTCAGAATTTCAGCGTTTCAGCTTTTCCCTTGATAATCGGCCAGCCAAACCTCACCGCGTTCCGGCTGCATCGCTTCGCCCCTCTTCCCGGTCAAGCATCTCGAACACTTCCGCAGCCGCAGAGGCCTGGTCCGCCTCAGTCCAGACGCCGTAAGCATCATCGAAGATGATGCCGGCGTTGCGAGCGCGGTAAAGCTACCGCACGCTCTGCTCCACCTGGCGCAGCTCGTCGTTGCCCAATGTTGGCAACGCGGCTTGAATTTCCGCAACAGTGCTCATGCCAACAATATACACCGAGCCTGCCCGGTTGCGCACGCCTAATCAACGGTGAACCTGGGGGGCGGGGCTAACCACGAAACACGCGAAATACGCGAATAAATGACTTCCTTCCGCTTTCCTTGCCGGGCCGAAGTCGGACGCAGGCCGGAGCGTTTCAGCGTTTCTCTTAAGATTTATTGTCCGATTTTGAATTCGGCGTCAGAGGATTTCCAGGCAGGTGGCGGTGGTATCCTGCTCAAAGGCGGCGATGGCTTGGGCATGGTCGCGGAGAAGCTTCTCGATGACCTGGGTGGGCTGGTTACCACAGCGTAGCCAGATGACTTTGGGGGGCGGGCCATACAAAGCGGCCATGTCTGCAAAATCGGAGTCCTGGGTCACCAGGACGAAAGCGTTGGCTTTGGCGTGCTGCCAAAGGACGGCGTCGTCAGCCTCGGCCAAGCCAAGCAAGCGAACCTGGCTGGAACCGGGGAAGAGGTCGGCGAGGGCTTGACAGAGTTTGAAGCTGAGGTTCTGGTCGAACAACAGCTTCATGCGGCGGTCAAGAGGCGGCGCTCACGGTCGGCGGCATAGGCGAGGCAGGCACGGATGTCGTCCTCAGTGAGTTCAGGGTAGTCGGCGATAATGGCTTGATGGGTCATGCCAGCGGCGAGCCAGCCCAGAACGTCGGCCACCGCGATGCGCATGCGGCGGATGCAGGGGCGACCGCCGCGCTTGCCCGGTTCGATGGTGATGATGGACTGATAGTTCATGTGCTGCTCTTACTGTAACACGGCGTTGATTTCAAGGACAGAGGGACGAATGGCGGAAGAGGGACAAACAGCAGCAGGCCGTACTAACCCCCAAACACGCGAAAGACGCGAATATATGAGGTCTTCCCGCTTTCCTTGCCGGGCCGAAGTCGGACGAAGGCCGGAGCATTTCAGCGTTTCAGCGTTTCCCTTGATTCCCGCCTTCCCGCCTTCGCTGTTACCCCACTCAGCCCGGCAAGAATCTTCGTTTCCTCAAAGATATTCTGTTCGGTTTCCGACCTCGGCGGCAGCTATAAGGTGAATGAGCTATGAGTGAAGATGCCGAACTCCTTCGCCAATACGCCCAAAGTGGCTCCGAGACGGCATTTGCGGAACTGGTTGGCCGCTATTTGTCCCTGCCTATGCCGGGGTGCGGCGATGCCGGCTGATTTACGCGAAGATTCTTGTTGACATGTACGAACGAATTCGTATGATGGCTGTCAATAAAGCTGTATGAAGAAATCCAAACTACCTAAACCGACCGATGCCGAGGTCGCCATCCTGCGAGTCCTTTGGCAGCGCGGACCCACCACCGTCCGCGAAGTGTGGGAGCAACTTAACCCGACACAGGGCACCGGCTACACGACCGTCTTGAAGATCATGCAGATCATGTGTGAGAAGGGGTTGCTGGCCCGCGACGAGACGGATCGCTCGCATGTATATCGGGCGGCCCGCAGCGAGGGGCAGACGCAGCGCCAGGTGGTCGGCCACTTGCTGGAACGACTTTTCTCCGGCTCGGCGCCCAAGCTGGTAATGCAGGCGCTGGCGGCCAAGAAAGCCACGCCCGCTGAGTTGGCGGAGATTCGGAAACTGCTGGACGACCTGGAAGGAGGATCCCGGTGAATACGTTATGGGGGATATTGAATCATCCGCTCACGCATCGAATCGGCTGGACCCTGTTGCATTCGCTTTGGCAGGGGGCTTTGGTGGGAGCCGTTTTTGCCCTACTGCGACTCGCGCTGCGGAACCGGTCGGCCAACGCGCGTTACGTGGCCGGTTGCCTTAGCCTTGGGGTTCTGGTGGCCTTCCCAGTGCTGACGCTGCTACTCGGGGCAATGCCTTCCGCCGCGTTTGGTTCGGGGCCATTGGTGGTGTCAACCTTCACCGGAGGCGCTTTGCCTTCGTCCAGTCCTGGCGGACCGCAAAGCTCATACACCACGATCGGCGCTGATTCATTTTGGCATCAGGGCACGGACTTTCTTGGGCAGGTCGCGCCCTTGTTGGCAGCGGCCTGGTTGCTGGGGGTGGCCTTCTCCTCCGCGAGGTTGGCCCGGAGCTGCTGGTGGGTAAGGAACATCCGGATCCGGGGGAATGAGCCCCTGGAGGCGGCGTGGATGCAGACGCTGAACGAATTACGTCATCGGCTTGGGGTGAGCCGACCCGTCTCCCTGTTGAACTCGGCGCTAGTGGAAGTGCCGACGGTCATCGGCTGGTTCCGCCCCGTCATCCTCCTACCGGTGGCCACCCTGAGCGGACTGACGCCAAGCCAGGTGGAGGCCCTGCTCGTCCACGAGCTGGCCCATGTGCGCCGATTGGATTATGTCGTCAACGTCTTCCAATGCTTGGTGGAGACCCTGATGTTCTATCACCCGGTCGCGTGGTGGATTTCCCGCTACACCCGCGAAGAGCGGGAGAACTGTTGCGATGACCTCGTGATCCAAGTGTGCGCCGACCGGCTGGCGTACGCGCGTGCCCTGGCCGCGATGGAAGGTCTTCGCGCCGAGCTGCCGGACCTGGTATTCGCCGCAAGTGGCGGCTCACTGCTGAACCGCATTCGCCGGCTACTCGGAGTGTCGAATGCTAGCGGCTTTGGCAGCGCTCGGCAGGTCGTCAGCCAGTCACTTCTTGGGATTGGTGTGGCGCTCACCCTGCTGAGCGTTTGCTTGACGCCCTTGATCCTTTCACGCGAGCCTGCCTACCAAAGGAAAGGCTTAGCATGGTGGGTCAGGCAGATGAACGAAGGTGACACTGACCAACGCGCAGCGGCTGTCGTGGCAATTCGCGCGATGGACTCTCAGGCTGTTCCTGCCCTCATCGCCCGTACTGCGCCGCGCGATGGGCGCCTAAGGGACGCGCTTATCTGGATGAGCCATCTGCCCTTACTGCAAGCCCAGGTGCGCGACAGGTTTATTTCCATCGAGGCGGAGCGCGGCTACGCCGCCAGCGCGCTGGGAGCGATTGGTCCGGCCGCTAAAGCGGCTGTTCCAGCACTACTCAGCGCGAGCAAGGAGACGAACTCCCTTTGCGCCGCTCGGGCCAGGGCAGCCCTTATCCAAATCCGCCACGAACCGACGGAGTCCCTGGCTCTTCCGCCAGCGGAAATAGGCAGCCTTACAAACTGGCTCCAGCGTGCCGAAATATTGTTGGCCCTTGGAAGCAATGTGCAGGCAAGTGCCGATAGTATGGTGGCCGAGATAGGGGGCAACAATGCTAAGAGGTTCGATATTGTTGAGGGGCTTGGCCAAAACAGCCTCGAGCCGAATGCCTCGGTGTTGCTTCTTCGGGGTTTGCTCAAGGACCCAGAGCCGGGAATCCGCGGCAATGTTCTCAACATGCTCATAATGCAACGCCCCTTTGCGAAGGCTGCCCGCCAAGAGATCCTCCAGTGCAGCACGAATGACCCAAGCGTCGGTGTGCGTGGCGCTGCTAGGTTCGCGTTGTTGTTCGCCTTTCCCGAGCAAGCTGCCCTCGTTACGTCCAGCAATGGTCGTGGCTCAATTCAACCTCAAACAGAGCAGCATAGGTGAAAGACGGGGCGCCCAACCAACTCACAATGAGAATTGCCCTCCCACACCATCCGCCTTCGCCTGGCTTAGGCGCGGCAAGAAGCGGAGAAGGGATTACAACACTACGAGACTACGGGACCACGGGAAGGCGTCGGACCTTGTAGCGGGTTCTTGAGGCAAATGGGTGCCAGGCAAAGACTTCCTGTCCGGTTTTGGCTCGGGCGGCCGTATATAAGTAGATGGATGCGATGAACAGTTTCCGAAAATACTTTGTTCGGTTTTGGGGTTCGGCGGGTGCTATAAGATGAATGCACTATGAGTGAAGATGCCGAACTCCTGCGCCAATACGCCCAAAGTGGCTCCGAGACGGCATTTACGGAATTGGTTGGCCGCCATTTGCCCCTGGTCTATGCGACGGCGCTCCGCCTCGGGGCGCGCCGATGCCCGATGATTCATGCAGAAAGTATTTGTTGAATAGTACGAACGTATTCGTATGATTGCTGTCAATAAAGCTGTATGAAGAAATCCAAACTACCTAAACCTACCGATGCCGAGGTGGCCATCCTGCGAGTCCTTTGGCAGCGCGGACCCACCACCGTCCGCGAAGTGTGGGAGCAACTTAACCCGACACAGGGCACCGGCTACACGACCGTCTTGAAGATCATGCAGATCATGTGCGAGAAGGGGTTGCTTGCCCGTGACGAGACCGACCGCTCGCATGTGTACCGGGCAGCCCGCAGCGAGGGGCAGACTCAGCGCCAGGTGGTCGGCCACTTGCTGGAACGACTTTTCTCCGGCTCAGCGCCCAAGCTGGTGATGCAGGCGCTGGCGGCCAAGAAAGCCACGCCCGCTGAGTTGGCCGAGATTCGGAAACTGCTGGACGACATGGAAAGGGGAAGCAAATGACTGCCACCTCTGCCATCCTCAACCACCCGCTCATGCGTGAGGTCGGCTGGACGCTGCTGCACTCATTATGGCAAGGGGCGGTCATCGGGTTGATCTTCCTCGCGCTTCGGGTCGGCTTGCGCCGGCAGTCGGCGAACACCCGCTACCTGGCGGGCTGCGCCTGCCTCGTGTTGTTCGCAGCCGCGCCACTGCTCACATTCCTCCATGAAACAACACCCGCGCCCGCGGTCTGGACCGCGCCTTATCCGGTATCAGGCCCACCCGAGGCCGTGGTGCCCCTGCTTGGCCCCGGGAGCCTGGGCCCGGCATTCCATGGCGATGGCACCGGCTGGCCGATTGGTGGAGGCTCCGAATCCCTCACGCGGCTCGTGCCGATCCTGGTGTTGGGCTGGCTGCTGGGCGTGGTCTTTTTCTCCGCCCGGCTCACGCGGAGCTTTTGGTCCGTCCGGGGCATCTACACCCACCATAACGCGCCAGTGGCTGCGGCCTGGCTGGAGACGTTGGACGAGCTGCGCCACCGGTTGGGTGTGAGCCGGCCCGTGCGCCTGCTCAAGTCGGCGCTGGTCGAGGTGCCGACCGTGATCGGCTGGTTCCGGCCGGTCATCCTGCTGCCAGCGGCCACGCTAAGCGGCCTGACGCCAGGCCAGTTAGAGGCCATTCTGGCCCATGAGCTGGCCCATGTGCGCCGCCTCGACTATCTCGTGAACGCCTTCCAATGCGCGGTGGAGACCCTAATGTTCTACCACCCGGCTGCGTGGTGGATTTCCAGGTGCATACGGGAAGAGCGGGAGAATTGTTGCGACGACCTCGTGGTTAAGGTGTGCGGTGACCGGCTTGGTTACGCGCGCGCCCTGGTGACGTTGGAAGGGCTTCGCTCAGAACTGCCGGGCCTGGCCATCGCCGCCAGTGGCGGGTCGCTGCTGGGCCGTATTCGGCGATTGGTTGGGGCGGATTCAGAAAGAGGCGGGGTGACTGTGCATGAAGTGGGTGGTTTGGGGCTGTTGGGGGTTGGCATGGTCCTCGTCATTCTCGGGGTCCGGATGTTCCTCAGCCCGACAAGCTATCAATCTACGGCTCGCGTGCGGATTCAGTATGACCCAATGGGCGACAGCCGCCTCAGCGGCCAGCACGGAGGGCCGGGCTATGACCCTTCCTTCATCCAGAACGAACTGGATGTCATCCGGTCAGAGGCGGTCTTGAGCAAAGTCATCAAGGCCCTTGACCTGAACCAAGCGTGGGGCATGAAGTATGCCGGGGGTGTTCCTCTCAAGCCTTGGCAGACCCTGGCCTTGCTCAGGGCGAGGCTCGACCTCGGCCTGCTACGCGGGACCAACCTCATTCAACTTTGCGCTGCCAGCGACAAGCCCGACGAAGCCGCCAAGCTCGCCAATGCCATTGCGGAAGCTTACTGGGCACAGCGCCAGGAGAAACACTCTCAGGAGGAGGAAGAGAACCTGGCGAGAGACATGGGCCGTGTGCAGTCACTCCGCGCATTTGCGATTGCCCACGACCCGACGGCGAATGAGGCTGTCTCGTCTCGACTGGCGAAGATGGAGGCACTGCGCGAGTTGGAGGCTCGTTGCGTTGATCTGAAGGCCGGGTATGTCCGTCAGATGGCCCTCGTGGACCACCTAAAGAGGCATGAGAAGGATTCCGGGCGGGAGGGGCTGGTGCAAGCCATTCAGGTCGTGGCTCGGGACGCACTTCTGAGCGCCCTCCTGGAATCCCTGGCCGCAGCGGAACGCCAGTCCCTGGCGTTGAAGAATGAGCGAAGTCCAGCCCAGACTGAGGTCAGCAATACCCAAGGTCAGGTTGATATATTACGCAAGAAACTCAACGAGCGTGCCGCTGGCATTATGCTCGGCTTGGAGACCAGGGCTGAGTCGCTAAGCCAGCTCATCGAGAAGCTGCAACAGGAGATTTCGCGCGCAATCACTAACGATGTCATGAGGGCAATCCAGCCCCGGCCCAATCCCGAGTCTGAGCGCGCTGCTGAGGAAGTGCGACGCTTCCACCAGGTACTGCTCGATACAAAGGTCATCCCTGAGAAGGCAGGGTTGCTGAGTGCGGCGATCGTGGAGATCATTGACCGGGCTGCTCCTGCGTTATGCCCCGTCTCGCCCAATCTACGTGGGGGGATGGTCGTGACCGTGTTGGGGGTTCTGCTGAACATCACCGGAATCTTTGTGCTCAGGGGTCAGCCAGGAACCGGTTCAGGCACGCGCCCGGCGCGCCTGGCGCAGTCGGTGGCAAAGGGAACTCAATGAGAATGTCACATCAACCGCCATCTGGAGCGGTCGGGAGGGGAAAAGTTCCCCCTCACCCCGCCCCCAGGGGAGAGCGAGCCACCCTGGCCTGCACCTTATACGTATCTTCAACGACGGAGATGGGCTCAGCTCCGTTAGGAGCGCCATGTTTATAGTAACGCCCCCCCTGAAGGCTCGGCCAAGCTCCTTTAGGAGCGGCACTGAATGGCATTTTGCATCCCACCGGCCTCCAGCGGTGGGGCCGTCAGCGCGATGCCATGCCGCTCCGCTGGAGCTTGGCGGACCCGGTGGCATCTGTGGCTATACACATGGCGCTCCAAAAGGAGCTTTTTGCCTCGTCGCCGTTACATCGCTGCCGGGTGCAAGATGCGTATATGGAGCCACGCTGGCCGCCCTACGAGCCTGCGGGTGCGCACGATATGCGAGACGCGAAGACGCGAAGAAGAAAGCAGACATGTGGGAAACAGAAAGCGGAAAGGGCGGAATGGAAAGCGCGGGCCTTTGGATTTCTGCTTTCTGCTTTCCCAATTTCTGCTTTCATTCTCTTCTTCCCGCCTTCCCGCCTTCGCTGTCAACCCACCCAGCTTCATAAGAATCTTCGCCCCCCCAAAGATTTTTTGTTCGGTTTTGGGGTTCGGCGGGTGCTATAAGGTAAATGCACTATGAGTGAAGATGCCGAACTCCTGCGCCAATACGCCCAAAATGGCTCCGGAACGGCCTTTGCGGAACTGGTCAGCCGCCATTTGCCAGTGGCCAATTCTTCGGCTCGCCGCCAGAGAGAGCATCCGGCCCATCCCCACCTGTACGCGGAACGCTGCCAGCGCCGAATATAATATTTTAGGTCTTCCTATTGACAAGCATCGCAACGTTATGCATAGTGTCGTCATGCTTTCGAAAGAACTGGTTGCGGCCTCGACTGTTCCGCTGGTACTGTCGGTCCTCGGGGGAGGGGAGAGTTACGGCTATTCGCTGATCCAGCGCGTGCGGGCGCTCTCAGGTGGCAGGATCGAATGGACCGAGGGGATGCTCTATCCCGTGCTTCATTGGATGGAGGCGGAAAAGCTGATCAAATCGGAATGGCGCGAGGCCGAGACGGGGCGAAAGCGGAAATACTATCGCCTGCTGCGGGAGGGCGGAAAGGCACTCCACGTAGAGCGCGAGCAGTGGCTGACGGTTCATCAAACACTAGATAAGCTATGGAAAACGCACCCACATTTGACCTGAACAACGCCATTGGCCGCTGGCGGGATGGCCTAAGCCAATCGCCGCAGTTCCGCGAGGAAAACGTGGCCGAGCTGGAGGCTCATCTGCGCGATTCGGTGGCCGACTTGCAGAGCCGGGGCTTGACGGGCGAGGAGGCCTTTTTGCTGGGCGCGCGGCGGCTGGGGAGTCCGGCCGGGCTGGAGCCGGAGTTTGCTAAGATCAACCGGGGCCAAGTCTGGCTTCAGCGCCTGCTCTGGATGCTGGTCGGGATCCAGGTGTGGGGCTTGTTTAGCACTTTATCGCGAGGTGCGGTGCAGGCGGCGCTGATCGGGGGGATGGCTGGTTTTGGATATAATTTCCCGCGAACCGACGCGTTCTCCGCCCGCAACCTTATCATCGCCGCCCTGTTGGTGCTCGCCAATCTTCTGGGTCTGGCCGGCTGCGTTGCGGGTGGTTGGTGGCTCGTGCGGCGAAAAGAAGAAACTGCCCACAAAGTGACCCTAAAGGCATTACGGCGGCCTGTCCTCCTGGGGCTGGCCGTGAGCCTTTTCTTGTGGGTCATCAGCTTCACCCAGGTCTGGGTATTAAATGGGCCCCTCGTGTTCAAACGATACGGGCCTGCGGTCCTGTCTAACCTTTATGCCATCCAGTCGCTGGCTTGGGCGGTGCTCGGACCCCTCCAAACGCTGGCATTTGTGATCCTGACAATCGTGCTGCTCCGCCGCCGCCTTTGCTCGCGGTCCGCCGCGTAGCCGGGACGGGTCAGACCGCAAAAGTAAATAAGAATATCAGGCTCTGCGAGCAAAGCGAGCCAAACTGAAGTCCTGTAGGGACGACATGATAATAGCCCAGGGCAAGCGAGGAACGAGCGCCGCCCTGGGTTCGGAGCGGAAGATGATCTGCTCCCCTTTTTCTGGTTTGGCGCGCCAGCCGGCTGGCGCGCCAAACCAGAAAAAGGGGAGGGTAGGTTCGGGGTGGGCGTTACCCAGGGCGGCGACCTCCGCGGCCTTGCCCTGGGCTATTATCTTGCTGCCCCTTTGGGGCGCCGGACCGGAGAATTGGCGGCCTGGAGGAAATAACCAGCCATCGCTGAAGCACAGTTGCAATTCTATGAAGACTATTACCGTTGTATTGCTCATTGTTTGCGTTGTTCTGGCTCACGCACAGGACAAGCTGTTCGACGACGCCAAAGCCACGAACGCAGTGGCGGTCCTGCGGGTGCACAGGGTTCACGCTCGGCCTGTCGTTTCAGATTCCTCCTTCGTTCGCTACACCGTAAC
>SESF01029208.1_pt1 | contig 10481 bp, 9 predicted proteins | sample 3171521 | NCBI WGS metagenome assembly SESF01 (sample SAMN10866945, study PRJNA518727) | freshwater metagenome | biome: subpolar coniferous forest; feature: holomictic lake; material: water; isolation source: holomictic Lake 227, 6 m and 8 m depth | place: Canada: near Kenora, Ontario | collected...
GTAGGATCTTCAGAAGATTCCACGGCCTCAGAGAGAAGCCTTTCCGTAAGGCGCTGGCAGATCCTCTCTTCAAAAATCTGACGTTAGAATGCCAAGGTTGATATGAATCTGGCGGAAACCAGGAAAAAAGCGCAGCTGGAGAAAGATGCGGCAAAGGGTGCTGTTGCTACGAACCGCACTCGGCCTTCCCTGGAGTCTGGCGACTATATCCCTCTCCATTGGGAAGCCGGGAATCAATATGCTCTCTCTGTCGATCCGGAGGGAGCAGGGCGCCGTGAAGAAACTGGAACGTTGCCGATAACTTTTGACCCCCTCGCGGTTCTGCTCGACGGTCGCCAGGCGGCCGACTGCTCCGGTGATAATCTTCCGGCGCCACCATCCGACCAGGAAGAGGTGAGGCGCCCCCCCCTTAACTACATCAGTTTTCGGGTAGGGACTGAGGAATATGCGATTAATCTGATGGAGATAAAGGAGATCATCAGGTTGCGGGAAATTACGGAGGTTCCGCGCGCCCCGGTTTTTGTGCTGGGGATTATATCCTTGAGGGGGATTATTCTCCCTGTATTCGATCTATCTGCAAGACTCGGTTTCGCAACTTCTACACCCTCTGGCAAGAAACGTATCATCATAGTAAGAATGATGGATCAATGTTACGGACTCCTGGTGGATGAGGTGTTTCAGGTCGTCCGGCTGGAGCAACAGTCTGTCGAGATTCCGCCAGCTGTTCTGGAAGGAACAAAGCGCGAATTCATAAGCGGAATCGTCCGCCAGGGTGATCGACTGCTCATCCTTATCGATCTCGAAAAGATTCTGGACGTTGCTCTTCAATAATCAGGGTTGACAAAGGGTATTTCATGAATACGGATATCCAGAAAATTCAGCTGCTCTGTTTCCGGCTAGGCAGCGATCTGTACGCTGCGGACATAATGCGGATCAAGGAGATAGTAAAGCCGAGGCCCTCTGCCAGATTGCCATACGCCCCCGCTTTTGTTGAAGGGGTCATAAATCTTCGGGGTACGGTTATTCCGATCATTGATCTTCACAGTAGATTCATATTGCCTGGCCAGCCGGCAGATCAGAAGAAGAGGCTGCTGATAGTTTGTCTGACGGGACAGACCGTTGGCCTGGCAGTGGATGAAGTTACGGAAGTAACAGCCGTTCCAGTGGATGATCTGCGCCCGCCGCCATACTTCAATGATGGCGTCTCCAGAGAAAATATCGTGGCTGTTTTTCTGTTGAAGGGGGATCCTGTCATGCTGTTAAACCTTGATCTGATTATCTGTCCGCAGGAAGGGACGGCGCTTTATGAGACCATGGTTTCTGCCGGGATAAAGGATTGCGCCACTTCTCTGGATGATGCCCTGGTGAAGAAGCCTGTAGTTGAAGATTTCGGCATATGCCAATGATACTTGCCGCCGACTCCGAGGTTACGATGTCCGAAGAAGAGTTTCGCCTGATAAGGGATCTTCTTCACGATCATTGCGGACTATATTTTGATCTTGACATAAAATATCTGCTGGAAAAAAGGCTTGGCAAGCGGCTTCTGGAACATCAGATGGCAAGTTTCCGTGAATACTACAATCATTTAAAATATGGAAAGGGGAGGGAGCAGGAGTTGTCCGCCATTATGGATCTCCTTACGACCAACGAAACCTATTTTTTCCGCGAGTCATTCCAGTTAAAGGCCTTCACCGACGAAATTCTCCCGGAAATATTCGCTGCCAAGGAGGAAAAAGGGGAGCGGGAACTCCGGATCTGGAGCGCTGGCTGCTCTACAGGTGAAGAGGCGTACACGATTGCGATGCTTCTCCTGGAAACAGGATCTTTTGAAGGCTGGAGAGTGGAGATAATCGCCACCGACATCAGTAATCGGGTGTTGAATCGTGCTCGAAAAGCCGTCTATGGCAAAACATCCTTCAGAGCTACCGAATCCCGGTATATAAAGCGTCACTTTTTGGAACAGGAAGGTTTTTTCAGGTTAGACGATGAAGTCAAGCGGATGGTTACCATCTGTCATCTGAACCTCTTTGATGAAAACCGGGTAGAGCTGCTCGGGAAAATGGATGTAATTTTTTGCCGTAACGTTATAATATACTTCGACTTGCCAGCCAAAAAAAAGGTTGTCGAAATATTTTACAAATCGCTTCGCGAAGGGGGTTTTCTTCTCCTCGGGCATGCGGAATCGCTGTTGAATAATTCCACTCCTTTTACTCTGCGTCACTTGAAAAATGACATGGTATATCAGAAAAACCGCAGCGATGCACATTCCGGAGGTTCTTCTTGAAAAAGATAAGGGTGGTGGTTATTGATGATTCAGCCTACAACCGGAGGGCGATAACCAGAATGCTCGAGGGCCTTCCCGAGGTTGAGGTAGTCGGTTATGCGGTTGACGGTGAAGAGGGGATCCAGAAGATACTGGCGTTGAAACCGGATCTTGTCACCCTTGATATCGAGATGCCGAGGATGGACGGCTTTACCCTGCTTCGCATCATCATGAGCCGCTGTCCGACACCGGTTATCGTTGTCAGTTCCAGAGGGGGAGATGATCAGGTCTTCAAGGCGCTGGAGCTTGGCGCAATCGACTTTATTGCCAAACCAACCACCGTTATCTCGGATGAATTGCTTAAAATCAGGGACAATCTGCTTGACAAAGTCAAAAATGTTTTCAAACTCAACATGTCTGGTATCAAGATCCGGGAATCCCTGGTGTTCGACAACGGGCCATCCAAAACGAAAAAGAAGGGGGCAGGATTATCTCTTAAAACAAATTACGCCGGCATCAGCGTGGTTGCCATAGGCGCCTCTACTGGTGGCCCCACGGCGCTGCAGGGGATATTTTCAACATTTACCGGGCCGCCTTCTTTTGCCGTGGTGGTTTCACAGCACATGCCCTCCGGGTTTACCCGTGCGTTTGCCGAGAGGTTGAACCGTTCGTCAGTTTTCGAGATAAAGGAAGCGGAAGAAGGTGACCTTTTGCAGCGGGGTAAAGTCCTTATTGCTCCAGGTGGGCGCAATATGCTTTTTCGGGAAGATGCGGATAATGTGGTGGTATCACTTAAGGATCCGTATCCGGCGGAACACTATATACCTTCCGTGGACCGCATGTTTACCTCCTGCGCGGGGTTGTTCGGTCCGCACCTTCTCGGGGTCGTGCTGACCGGAATGGGTAATGATGGAAGTAAGGGAGTGAAGGCTATCAAGGCTGCCGGCGGACAGGTGCTGGCGGAAGCGGAAGATTCGGCAGTGATCTTCGGTATGCCAAGGGAAGCAATTGCCACCGGTCTGGTTGACAAGGTGCTTACTCTTGAACGAATGCCGGGTGAGATAATGCACCGTTGCCGGGTCACCTGCAATTGAGGCTGATTGGATCTATACCGGTTATAAAATTTTTCAATTCTGCACCGTTCTCTGTGACAGCTGACTGCCGGGAACGCTATGACTCGATATTTAGGTCCTCCGGTAGCAATATACAATGCTGCATTAATACAGGAGCAGAATATGTCAACTGAAGATGAAAAAGGGGTTTCCAGCCGGGGAGAGGAATTTCTCCAGGTCTTTAAGAAGGGGGCCGAGTTTACCCAGGAGCTTTTAAAAGAAAACGAGCGGCTCCGTTACCAGGTGCTTCAGCTGGAGGAGGCTTTGCGGGGAGGCCCTGAAGTCGGGGTGCCTACGGTCGAGAACAAAATGCTTCTGTCGCGAATTGCGGAACTGGAGAACGAGAAAGAGGAGGTTCTTGGTAGAATCCGGCAGATTCAGAAGGAGAACCAGGATTTTGCTTTACGCTATCTGGAGATTGAGGCGGAGAATAATAATCTGGCCAACCTTTACATTGCCAGTTATCAGCTCCATTCGACCCTTGATTTCGGGGAAGTCCTGCAGATTATCATGGAAATCGTCATTAATCTGATCGGAGCCGAGGAATTTGCTATTATGCTTCTTGACGAAAAGACCAATGAATTAACAGCAGTTTCCTCTGAAGGAGTTTCCCTGGATGAAATCCCTCCGGTCAGATACGGTAATGGAATAATCGGCGGTGTGGCCAGGAGTGGCGATAATTACTTTGCCGGAGAGATCGACACGTATAAAGTTGATATCCTTAACCCCATGGTCTGTATCCCCCTTAAAATCAAAGATCAAGTGATAGGAGTCATAGTTATTTATAAGTTGCTTGTCCAGAAAAAGAATTTTGCAGACCTTGATTACGAGCTCTTTACTTTGTTGGCCGGACATTCCGCCACTGCCATATTCAGTTCCAAGCTCTACTCTGAATCTGAACGAAAATTGTCAACAATACAGGGGTTTATTGATTTGTTAACCAAGTAGCGCAGCCATGTAGAGTAATACCCCCTTATCGGGGGGTGGTTCAGGTAATAAGAATTTATCCGGAGGTATCTAGTGGAGGAGAAATATAGTCCCAGTAAAGTCGAAAAGAAATGGCAGGCAAATTGGGAAAGCGGGAAAAGTTTCAAGGCGACGAAGAATAGTGGAAGGGAAAAATATTATCTGCTGGAGATGTTCCCCTATCCGTCCGGACGCATCCATATGGGGCATGTCCGCAATTATTCCATAGGTGACGTGCTTGCGCGTTTCAAGCGGATGCGGGGCTATAATGTCTTACATCCGATGGGATGGGATGCTTTCGGCATGCCTGCCGAGAATGCGGCGATCCAGAATAAAAGCCACCCTGCCAAATGGACATACGAAAATATCGACTACATGCGAACCCAGCTGAAAAAAATGGGGTTTTCCTATGATTGGGACCGGGAATTTGCAACCTGCGATCTGGCGTACTATAAGTGGGAACAGCTCATTTTTTTGCAGATGTACAAGCAAGGTCTGGCATACAAGAAAACCTCTTTTGTCAACTGGTGCCCGAAATGCGAAACGGTGCTTGCCAACGAACAGGTAGAGGCCGGTTGCTGCTGGCGTTGCAGCAGTGAGGTGCAACAGAAGGAGCTGGACTCGTGGTTTTTTAGGATCACACACTATGCAGAGGAACTCCTCGACTATACAGATAAGCTCCCCGGTTGGCCGGAACGGGTTCTGACCATGCAACGCAACTGGATAGGGAAAAGCCGCGGCTGTGAGATCTATTTTCCGCTTGAGGGGGAGTCGCACGGAATAACGGTATTCACTACCCGTCAGGATACCTTGTGTGGGGCCACATTCATGTCGCTGGCGCCGGAACACCCTCTAGCACTGAAGTTGGCCACTCCGGAGAATCAAGAAAAAGTCGGCGACTTCATTGAGAAGGTAAAGAAAACCGACAAAATGGAGCGTACGGCCGAGGATATGGAAAAAGAAGGGGTCTTTACCGGCTCTTACTGCGTCAATCCTTTGACCAACCGGCGCATGCCGGTCTTTCTGGCTAATTTTGTCCTTACCGATTATGGAACGGGTGCGGTTATGGCCGTGCCGACCCATGATCAGCGCGATTTCGAGTTTGCCAAGAAATATTCTCTACCCCTTCAGGTGGTAATCCAGCCCGAAGGAGAGACTGTTGATCCGGAAACCATGACCTCGGCCTTCACAGGAGAAGGAATACTGGTTAATTCAGGCTGTTTTGACGGTTTACAGAACCAGGAGGCAAAGAAAAAGATCTCTGCCCACCTGGAAAAAGAGGGGCTCGGCAAAGAAACAGTGAATTTCCGGCTGCGTGACTGGGGGATTTCCCGCCAGCGTTACTGGGGTAATCCTATCCCGGTCATTTACTGCGAACTGTGTGGCACTGTTCCGGTCCCGGTGCAGGACCTCCCTGTGGTGCTCCCCATGGATGCCGTTTTTTCAGGGGAAGGGGGCAACCCTCTTTCGAAAGTCCCTTCATTTGCGAATGTAGCTTGTCCAGAGTGTGGTGGAATGGCTCGCCGTGAGACCGATACCATGGATACCTTTGTCCAGTCTTCCTGGTACTTCCTCCGCTACTGCTGTCCGGAGTTCGATGCCGGGCCGCTGGACAAGGAGGAGACAGAAGAGTGGATGTCGGTGGACCAGTATATTGGCGGTATTGAGCATGCCGTTCTCCACCTGCTGTATGCTCGCTTCTTTACCAAGATGCTGAGGGATCTCGGTTACGTGGATATCGATGAACCGTTTCTTAATCTTCTTACCCAGGGGATGGTTATCAAGGATGGCGCCAAGATGAGCAAATCCAAGGGGAATGTGGTTGATCCTGATGCTATCATCTCCGCCTTCGGTTCGGATACGGCGAGGCTTTTTTCCCTCTTTGCAGCTCCGCCGGAGAAGGATCTGGACTGGAGTGACCAGGGGGTGGAAGGGAGCTTCCGTTTTCTCAACCGCATATGGAAAATGGTCTATGAAACCGGACCGCTCTTCAGGGTGGCTGGCGAAATCAGACACGATTCTCTCTCCGCAGAAGGTAGAAAATTGCGGCGAATTCTCCATAAGACCATCAGGAAGGTTACCGGCGATATTGAAGATCGTTTCCATTTCAATACAGCCATTGCTGCGATCATGGAACTGGTTAACTCAATTTTCGCATTCGAGCCGAAGGCCCACCCCGCCAACCGAACGGTACTGAAGGAAGCGGTAGAGAGTGTTGTCCTTCTTCTGGAACCTTTTGTCCCCCACATCTGCGAAGAATTATGGGAATGTCTCGGCTATCAAGGTGGGGTAGAGGCTGCGGGGTGGCCATCTTTCGACGAGGCTGCTGCAGCAGATGAAGAGTTGCTTATTATCGTCCAGGTTAACGGCAAGTTGCGAGGAAAGATAACGGTAGATGCTTCAGCAAAGGAAGACGAAATTAAGGCTGCAGCGCTGGCTGACGAAAGGGTGAAATCATTCACCGATGGCAAGGCTGTTAAAAAGGTTGTTTGCGTTCCAGGTAAGTTGGTCAATATTGTGACACTGTAAATAATCACCTGTCACCGGTAACTGGTAACTGCTAACTGGTAACTGGTAACTGGTAACTGCTAACTGGTAACTGGTAACTGGTAACTGGTAACTGGTAACTGGTAACTGGTCCTAACGTGAGGTTTCTTTGAAAGAACATTATCTTGGATTTTTTCTGCTGGTTCTGTTTGGTTTGTCCGGATGCGGTTATCACTCGCTAAATACGAGTTCGAGCAAAAAGATCAGCGCTGGGAAAACGATAAGTATTCCCTTGTTTGCCAACAAGACCTACAAGTCAAACCTGGAAAGCGTCTTTGCGAATGCCATAATCGAAGAATTTGCCAAAAGGCGCGGACTTCAGATCACCGATGCGGCCGCTGCGGAGATGACCCTTTCAGGTGAAGTTTTTTCTTATATCTCGACGGCGTCCTCTTATTCGCGTAGCGATACGGTGATGCAGTATTCTTCGAGCATGAAACTGAATGCAACCTTGCGCAGGAACAGCAATCAGCAGGTACTCTGGAAGGGTGATCTCTCTTGGGATCAGACATATCCTGCCAATGTGAATATAGGTTTGCAGCAGAACGCTGAAGATTCAGCGATTCAGGAGATTTGTCGCAGGATTGCACAGCAGTTGTATCTGAAGATTGTGCAGGATTTCTGAGCAGACGGTTCCTGCCTAGGTCGGTAACTTTTTGTCCATATGAGGGCTGTTTTCCATGAAGTCGGAAGAATTTTTAAGATCTATAGACAAAGGGGATATTCGTCCCCTTTATTTTCTGTATGGTGATGAATCATATCTGATCGGAAAGGGTGTGAAAAAGCTCCTTTCCCGGCTGGTTCCGGAAGATTTGCGCGATTTTAACCTTAATCTCTATTACGGCAATGAATGTTCGGCGAATGAGATCGTTGCGACTGCGCAAACGTTGCCGATGTTTGCCGAATGGCGAGTTGTTCTGGTTAAGAACTCAGACAGGCTTCCTCCCATTGCACTAGAGACCCTCTCAAATTATGTGCGAAACCCATCTCCGACTACATGTCTTCTTTTTCTGGGCGAGAAGATCGACCAGAGAAAAAAATTTTTTACGGAAATAAAAAAAAGAGGCGAACTTGTAGAGTTCAAGCGTCTCTACGAAAGCCAGATGCTCCCTTTCATCATGGGTGAGGCTGCTGAACAGGGTAAAAAATTTCGGCCGGATGCGGCGGAAATGCTTATCTGCTTTTCTGACAACAATTTGCAGGAATTGGTTTCACAGATCGAAAAGATAGCTCTTTATGCCGGGGATCGGGGCATAATTGAAGTTGATGATGTGAAAGCGGTAGTTTCAGATACCAGGGTGAATACCGTATTTGAACTTGCTAATTCCATTGGAGAAAAGAACCTTGAAAAGGGTCTTCGTAACCTCCAAAGCTTGATGCACGATGGGGAAGCGCCCCTCCTGATTCTCTCCATGCTTACGCGACACTTTCGTCAACTTTGGAAGATACTTGAACTGATTGAAAAGAGGGTGCCTGCAGCAGAAATAGGGAAGAGGGTCGGTGTACATCCCTACTTCCTGCAGGGAGTACTACGCCAATCCAGAAATTTCAGGGTTCGAGAACTTAGCGGAATTTTTGAAAAGTTTTTTGCCCTCGACCTGGCACTTAAATCAGGGAGGTGGAACCCGGCATTGGCCCTGGAGCGGCTGGTGATGGAAATTTGTGGCAACGGGTAATGTCAGCCCGAATCGTGAAAGTAGTTAGGCTGCAGAGGAGTCCGCGGTGGACATGACTCGAGAAGCAAGTATGGAGAGGGTAATGCAACACGGGAACCTTCGTGTAAAGTTCCCTTGCTGTCGGAGGTTTGCCTGCATCCACCCTGGGGCGCCAGAAGGAAAAGGGAGAGCGGGGCGGTGAGTTTATTGTGCCAGAGTGTTTACCAGCTTGGTTAGACGCGAAATATTGCGCGAAGCATTTGAGCGGTGGATTACACCTTTGGTGGCAGCGGAATCAATGATCGGAATAGCTGCCGTCAACGACTCTTTTGCAAGAAGATCATTTTTTGCGGCTACAGCCTCGCGAACGCGCTTTATAAAGGTACGCAGTGTAGAGCGGACATGCTTGTTTTGTTCAGCCTTCTTTGCGTTTTGCTTAATTCTCTTCAGTGCCGATTTGTGATGTGCCAATCTGTGCCTCCAGAAATCTATTTGGTAAGTCTTTTTATCGTCTATATGTTTGCGGAAAGCTGTACTCTTATCATCACGGGGGAGGAGTGTCAAGGAATTTCTGCATATTCACGTCTGAAAAGTCCTGGCTAATCTGAAATCGGAGAGGTCGGTCAGGATAAAAGCCGGCGTCCGAAATAGAAAAAATCAGGAATGCACGGATTGAATAAAAGACTGTAAAGTCCAGAAGTTTTGATGGTCAATATCATCGAATTTGAAAGCGATACCTCTATTTTCAATCCGGATTGCTTTTAATTTTGCTGCCAATATCATCATTCTTGAATCATTGTGGATAGGGGTAGCTATTTCTATTTCATCTCCAACGTGTATGTTTTTGTCTGTCCTGATAAATAATCCGCCAAGACTGATATTCTCCAGCATACATCTGAGCATACCATTCGGGGTAACCACTTCAATCTCATCATTGATGTCTACTCGACGGTTAAATCTGTTCGGCATAAGTATCCCCCCCCTCGCGCAAATTTGAGACGGCAACTAACTATACGCAAAAAACGTGCCATATTGTGAGGGTTGAATTGACAGGATAAATTTGGTGTGAATTTGTACAGAGTGGAAAGTTTTTCGTCTAAAGTGTCGGAAAAGTTTATACTCAACTACTTCTATCTGTAGGGGTCTGCTTCTCCTGGTGATGTCGTACCTGCTTCATCCTTCAAAGGGGTTTTCTCCTTGACGGCAAATACCTCGATTCCGGACTTTCCCTCCAGTGGACAGACATTTTCGCAAATCCCGCAGCCGTTACAGAGATTGTCAACAAGATAAGGCATTTCTACCTCTGTAATCCTTCCATTGAAATCCGTCACTTTAACTATTTCAGAGCGGATTGGCTTGTGGTGGATAGGGCAGTGCACTTCACAGACAATACAGTCAATTCTCTTTGCAAAAGGGATGCAGTGGTTCTTGTCAAAGACAGCCTTGCCGATCACTTCTTTTTTTTTCAGCTCTTTCGGAAGGTTGGGGATCGCTGCTGTAGGGCAAACCTGCCCGCAGAGGGTGCAATCGTATTCACAGTAACCGAGGCGGGGGATGAGCATCGGTGTGAACAGCCCCTCCAGACCTCCCTGCAGAACTGCGGGATAAAGGGCGCTTTTAAGGCAGACCTTCATGCATTCTCCGCATCTGACGCATTTCTTTAAAAATTCGCCCTCATTGCGTACCCCGGGGGGTCGCAGCAGACGTGTCTTTCTCTCTGGAGAGCTGAAGTGGAATAATCGCGCAAGGAAAAATCCCGAAAGGATGCCTCCCAGGAGGAGTCGTCGTTCCGGGAGATATGGCCTGTCAAGCTTTGGCATCCCAAAGTAGAATCCGGACCCTTTTAAGCTGCAGTTGCGTATGCATTCCATACAGCGCATGCATGCTCCCTCCCGTACGATGCCGTGGCTGGAGAGTGACGGACAGGTTTCTCTGCAG